>ERZ890953.1490-NODE-1490-length-11665-cov-4.259776_pt1 | contig 11665 bp, 9 predicted proteins | sample MGYA00521264_ERZ890953 | MGnify/ENA primary metagenome ERZ890953 (study PRJEB32303, sample SAMEA104408629) | aquatic metagenome | biome: Brackish water; feature: Chemocline; material: water | place: Baltic Sea | collected 2014-10-26T21:54:00 | depth 200 m ... | reverse complement strand
TCGGGGTACCCACTGCGGCCGCGCAGCGAGCAGTGGGCTACGTGGCACCACCCATCTAGAACGACAGCTTCAACACCGCATACCCCAGCGCCGGATAGAGCCCGTACTCCGATGACAACTTGCCAGCAAGACCGTCAGGTTTTTCGCCCACTGGAATCAGGGCCCCGGCGGTGAAACGACCGTTCTCCACCACTGACCACTGCAGGCCGGCAATGACAAAGGCCGAGGGGTCGGCGAGATTGCTGATGGCTGAGAGGGTGAGGTTGATTAAGGGAGTTACTTCCTGCGTTAAAGCAATACCTGCATAGTAGCGGCCAAAATTAAAGGCCTCGCCCCGGCTGAGGCGTTCCGCAGTGGTGCCGGTCTTGTCCAGGAGAAACTCCGAGTACCCATCAGAATCTGTGCCCAGGCCGTTGTAGTACAGCTCGCCGGCCAGCGTAATCCCCATCGCGAAATGGTAATCTGCACCCAGCACTCCCTCCACGTCCCATTCTTCGGTCTCGGGGAGATAGTTGAAGGCCGCTTCGCCGCGGAACCCCACGTCGCCCAGTTCGCCTGTGAATTCCAGCCCTGCCATGAGGTTCGAGGCCTCGCTCAACTGAAAACGGGCGGCGCTGATGGCCAGATCGTAGCGGCCGATGGTGGTGCGAAAGCGCGCCCCGCCGTGGACCCACAATTCGCGGTCGGTGTGCTCGTGTCGCTCGAATGTCGCCACCACGTCCAGGCTGGTGCTTGGTCCGAAGTAGATCTCGGCCCGCAACGCATCCACGCCGCGCTTCACGTCAGGGTCGATGTCCATGGGCGAGAAGGGGCTGAAGCGGTCAGTAGGCTTCCAGAACCAGGCGCTGCCCCACGAGATGGCTTGGCGGCCGATGTGAATGTCAGCCGCACCGATGGGAAAGGAGACAGCCAGGCGGTCTACGTTGTTGACCAGAGTGAGCCCGTCACCGTCAATGTCATCGATGTCAAAGAGGCGGGGCCGGTCAGCCTGGGTGGTGCCAAAGCCGAGGCCAGTGGTATCGCTGTCGAGTCCGGCGGTCATCGCCCTGAAGGAGAACTCGTGTTCCAGGTTGAAGCGTGCGTCGCCCCAATATAGATCCGAGGCCAGCCGCAGGATGCCCGCGTTCATGGCCCCGGAGTTCTGAGGGTAGATTTCGATGTCACGAAAGTGCATGCCCATGTTCTGCGACTTGATGTAGCCCCAGCCCTCCCACGCCAACTCGCCATCGCTGCTTGCCCACAACTCCCGGGCTTGAATCGGGGCCCCGACCAGAGTTGTGGTGACTGCAAGGAAAGCCACCAGGAGGATGCGTACTTTACGACATGGAACCATGGCTGGTCCTCGCTTAGCTGATCTCGCCGTCTTGCCGCACATCCGATTCAATGGCGCCGTCTTTCAAGCGGATCAGCCGGCGTGCGGCCTTCATGACCATGGGATCGTGGGTGGAGAAGAGGAATGTCGTCTGCTTCTCCACGTTCAATTTGCGCATCAACTCAAGGAGCGCCGCACCGGTTTCGGAATCAACGTTGGCGGTGGGCTCGTCGGCCAGGACTACCACCGGGTCGCAGACCAGCGACCGGGCAATGGCAACTCGCTGCTGCTGGCCACCACTCATCTGCATCGGTCGACGGTGCATCATCTCCTGCAACCCCACGGCCGACAGCAACTCCTCCACCTTCCGTTTGCGCTCTGCCGCACCAATGCCCTTGAGGATGAGTGGGTACTCAACGTTCTCGTAGGAAGTGAGCACGGGAATCAGGTTGTATGCTTGAAAGACGAAGCCGATCTTGTCCAACCTCAGCCTCGACAGTTCTTTCCTCTTCATCCCCGAGAGGGCCGCTCCCCCGATGAGCACTTCGCCTCCGGTGGGCGTGTCGAGACCCCCGATGAGGTTGAAGAGCGTTGTCTTGCCAGACCCTGACGGGCCAGCCACCGCGACAAATTCCCCTAGCTCCACCCGGAGGTCCACTCCCCGCAGTGCGTTGACTTCTACGTCGCCAGACGCAAACACCCGCGTAACCTGCTTCGTTTCCACAATCACGTTGCTCATGGCATCCCCTTCTGGTTCAGGAGTATTGTTCCTCTAGTTTGTTGTGCCGCCCTGCTTGATAGCATCAATGGCTTGCATGCGAGCAACTTTCAGTGCTGGCCAGAGAGCACAGAGAACCGTGCCCACGAAAACTACCACCGTTGGCTCCACGAACACCTTCGCAGTGGCGGTGCCGCGATAGATATTGTCGATGAAAGCGCCGGCGAACTCAAAGCCTTCCATGAATCCACTCAAATCAATTCCTCGCGTGGAGATGTATGCCACTGAAACCGCTCCCACGGCGATGCCGATTGCCGAGGCCAGGCCGGCAATGTAGAGTGCCTCGAGCATCACTCCGGCAAAGAGGCGGCTGGAGCGGGTGCCCAACGCAAGTTGCACACCAAACTCCCGCTTGCGCTCCAGGACTACCATATACATGGTGGTTAGGATTCCCGCCGAGAGAACGATCATCATCATCATGTAGAGTACGCCGCTCCACGCCCCGGACATGTCGAGCATCTGCTTGATCTCTGGCATGACGTCGTACCAGGGCTGGACCACTACCGTCCCCTCAGCGAAGCCAGCTGCAGCCAGTTTCGACTGGATGGTGGCGGCCAGCACATCGAGGTTCTCGGTACTGTCGGCCATGACAGTCAGTTCATGAATGACATCCCCCGCCCCGGTGACCTCCTGCATGTCCCGCAGCGCGACCATGGCCACGCCCTTGTCAAAGGCATCGGTACCGGTTCTGAGAATGCCCGTCACGTAGAAGGCCGCGGCAGTGGTTGCCCCTTGAAACCCGGCGCAGTCCACTCGCACCTTGGACCCCAACTCGACCTTGAGTTGTTCGGCCAGCTTTTTGCCAATGAGGATTCCCTTTCTCCCCTGCACTCGCAGAGGGGCACCGCCCTCGAGACTCTCCGGTGGAGGAACGACGAAGCCCCCGGCAATCACCTTGTCCACCAGGCCGCTGAACTCCCGTTCACGTTCCGGGTCCACGGCGATGACCTGGACCACCCGTACAGTGCTCGACAGGCTTGAGCGGATGGAGCCGGAGAAGAGCAGACGGGAGCTGATGGCTTTCACCCTGTCGACGTCGGCAACGATGGCTGCGAGCTTCTCGCCATCCTGCATGAAGAGGTTGGTTGACTTCTTCTCAAGATACTCAGGCTGGTGCAATTGTATGTGCCCGACGCTGGACCGGGCGATTTGCTCCATCATCATCTCCATCATGCCGTCCATGAAGGATACCATGGTGATGAGCACTCCCAGTCCCAGGCTGATTGCGGCGATGGTCAGCGTCGTGCGCCGCTGATTCCGCCACAGATTTCGCCACGCCATTCTGGCTATCATCGACTCACCTCACACAAACCGCAGTGCATCCACCGGACGCAACTTACGGACCCGCCAAGCTGGATAGAGTGCCCCTGCCACCGCAAAGAAGACCACTGTGCCCACAGAGAAGAGAAACCCGTAGAGCGTCGGTACAGTCGGGTATTTCGTTTCGATAATCACGCCGGTGGTCTCGAACTCGCCCATGCCGAAGTCGATGGGGTGGCTGGCGAAGTAGAAGTTCCCCGCCTCGCCAATGGCCGCGCCGATGAGTGAGAAGGTGAGAGCGAGCAAAGCAATCTCCACGATCAGGCCGATCACAATGCGCCGATGGCTCTCGCCAACAGCTAGCCGGACCCCGTATTCCCGGGTCCTCTCCATCACCGACATGGTGACGATATTGGCCAGAATAACGCCGATAATGGCCACCAGCAGACCCAGCATGACGAGCATGCTGCCCTGGTCGATCTTGACGAAGATGTCCATCTCCGGGGAAAGTTCGGCCCAGCCCAGGGCAACCGTTTCGGGGGCCTGAGTCGCCAGCTTCTTGTTGAGGCTGGCGGCGATGGACGAGGCGGCATCGGGGTCGTCCACGGCGAGGACGACGAAGGAGGCGGCGCCGGGTAACTCGAGGCCAGCAGCGAGCTTGTCGTAGTAGGTCAAAGAGAAGGTACGGTTGATCTCGGTGCTGCCCGTTTTGACCAGTCCCACCACCTTGTAGAGTGAGGCGAAGGGCCGGCCCTGGGAGGTGCCGCTGGTGAGTGCAACGCGGTCCCCGACCCCCGCACCAAGCACCCGGGCGAGGGTTGACCCCAATACGATTTCGCTGCGATTGGGAGTGGCCGCGGTGGGGTCTTCGTCCAGGAGGAATCGAGCGCCCTCGCAGTAATCGGCGAACCGCTCGGTGCAGTCTTCCTCGGCGCAAAACTCATCTTCCGGGTCGCAACGACCAGTACAGGTCTTTTCACCCAGCACCAGGCACGCTTCGCCCCCGAATTCCGTCGACACTCCGGTGCAGAGTTCATGGCAGGAGTTGGTTGGTGCGTATATCTCTGCCAGCGCGGCTTTGCAGCCCCGCAGGCAACGCCCGTGGGGGTCATCGTCGACGAGGGCCTCAGCCAGAATGCTGACCTTCCGCTCCTGCACTGGCTGGACGCCTACCAGCAGGGCCCCTTCGGAGAGCATCTGTCGGTAGGCCTCCAGGTCATTTTCGTCGGTGGGGTCCGGGTGCTTCTTGCTGATGAGGCCGCCGGTGACGATGCGCGGTGCCCATCCCACTATCCTCTCTTCGGAGGGTAGAATCGCCTCCAGTCTGGCCAGATCCTCAGCCGGTATCTGGTGCTCCAAGTCCGGCTCTTCGAGGTAGCCGGTGCGCTGGATCTGCGCATGTCCCAGGAAGGAATCGGTGGCACTGCGGATCATCAGATTGTGAGCCCCGGTACCCATTCCGATAAAGAGGATCATGATGCTGACGGCGAAGACCATGACGAAACCCACTAGCAATGTGCGTCGCCGGTTACGCCAGAGGTCACGCCAGCATAGTCCCAGAAAGTGCCACATTGCTTCCTCCTAACGACCCCGTTTCAAGGAGCGGATGGTGAACGTCTTTTTGGGCAGGGTCTCTTTGAATTCCATGGAGATGATCCGCATTTCCGTGTAGCGGTCCTTGTCCTGGCGATTCTCCATGCGCCATTTGTAGGGATACGGCTTACCGCTTTTGGATTCGCGGTAGTCCTCGAAATACATGATTCGGGCAAGGCTCCCCTTCTCGTCGTAGTACTCCTGGCGCAGCGGGCGGTAGTCGTCTCGGGCCACCTCCACCACGAGCTTCTCCCAGACCACCGGGCTATCCGGTTTCGGACGCAGCGTCACCCGCCAGCTCTCCACTCCGTTGTAGGTGGTGCCCGCCCCCGGCTCGATGGTGTAATCCAGCTTGATGCTGGAGCTGCGCGAGATATCGTCGTTGGTGAAATCACTGCCCATCCACGAATCAAGCATCAACGAAGGAGGAATCTTCTGCACCTGGTCGATCTTGGGGTTGTAGCTCCACAGGTCCTTCCCCAGCTTCAGGGAGCCCATGCCGGCATCTTCGGCGGGGGCGGTGAGACGGACCAGGCTCTTGTCCGGGTAGAGTTCCCAGAACTTCATGCGCATGGTGCGGTCCCACCGTTTGATATACATCTCCATTTCGCCCACCGAGGCCTTGCCCCGCATGCGCTCTTCCATGTCGTCGATGACCTTCTCGGCCTCGGCCGCACCAAGCTGGAGTTCAGTTGGCTGTGCCCGCAAGGGACACTCATTCAAACACACGACAGCCATCAGCCCAACCATTGCCACCATCATTCTCATCGGTGTACCTCCCACTCTATTCACCAGTTGGTCGTCTGCTGTTCCATGATGATCTATCATGTGCTGCCGTCAAGGGAAAACGGGGTTGTTCTCAGGATGGGCAGCCATCCATTTCCCACGCTCATATGGCGAAGATGGGGGACTTACCCTTGAAACAGCCCGCTCCAGGGCGCACTATGGGCAGCAATTAACTGGTTGGATGAGGTGATTTGTGTCCCACGCTGCCCAAGCTATTGCCACCTACCACGGGGCCATCAAGGCCGACCGTGAGCGCGCGGTCTACTGGATGGAGTGGTTGCTGGCACGAGAAAGCGAACGCCACCTGGAATACGGCGGCAAGCCGATCCCGACGTTGCTTCGGCCGGCCTTTATCGATGCTTCGCAGGCGGCCCGGGTCGCACGCGTCGTGGGGATCCTTGCGGATGCGTTGGAGAGAGTGCTGCGGGATTATCTGACCTATCCGGAAGTACGTCGCGAGATTCCCTTTGAACCAGGCACTGCCGACCTCCTGGCCCTGCCCACTGGCCTTACTCGAAATGTCATTGTGGCCCGCTATGATGCCTTCTTGGGCCCGGATTTTCTCCGCTTCAATGAGTTCAATACCGATAGTCCCGCCTCCATGGCTTGGAATGAAGTGCAGCACGGACTCTTCTCCGAGTTGCCGATGATGGACGAAGTGAAGAAGCGCTTCGGTATCGCCCCTGAGAACTCCGCCGAGGTCCTGGTTGATGCCCTGCTTGGTGCTTACCAGGATTTCGGGTTGAACGACTCCCCGCGTCTCCTGATCACGGACTGGGATGGGGTTTCCACCCGGGCCGAATTCGAGGAAGTGAAGGAACGCTTTGAACGCCGGGGTATCCCCGCAGCCATCGCCGATCCCCGGGCCATCGAGATGCATAACGGCCTGGCGGTGGCCGATGGCTTCGCCGCCAATCTCATCTATCGCCGGGTCGTTTGGAGTGAGTTGTTACCGAAGCTTGAGGAGTGTAACGGATTGGTGGATGCGTTGCGGGGTGACACCGTCTGCGTGGCTAATCCGTTGGCTGCCAAGATTGCGGGCAACAAGGCTTGCATGGCCTATCTCTCCAATCCGACCCATCGGGATCGCTTCACTAGCGAGCAGTGGCAGACCATCCGTGCCCACGTCCCCTGGACGGCTGTGCTCAGGCATGGTTTGGTTGACCACGAAGGGAACAAGGTCGACCCCTTTGAACTGGCGGCCGGGGATCCTGCGGGGTTCGTTATCAAGCCCCTCAACAGCTACGGCGGCCGTGGGGTGATGCTGGGGGACCAGGTGACCGGGGCCGAGTGGGAGGAGCGCCTGGCGTTGGTGGAAGGTGAGCCCGATGGCTGGTGCCTGCAGGCTCGTATCCAGATTCCCGCCGAAGTCTTCCCGTGGATTTCCGAGGCGGGTCTGGGATGGGAGTCCCGCAACGTCAATCTCAACCCCTACGTTTTGGGCGGTCGCTACGGCGGAGCTTTGACCCGACTCTCCAAATCCCCAGTCATCAACGTCAGCGCCGGAGGGGGAATGGTTCCTACTTTTGTTGTTACCGGACCACGCCAGAGTTGATGACCGTTGACCCCCTCGCCGGATGGCTCTAGGATTCACAGAAGTGACGGTTCAGCGAAACGGCTATCGGGCGAAAGTCAATGGTACAAACTAAGAGTGGCACGAATGCAAAAGTGGTGCTGGCGCGGCTGGATTCTGGCCAGCCGGTTCGCACTCAGCTACCCGCCGGCGGCAAGCTGAAGATAGACCGGCTGCTGCCCTTTCTCTGCATCTACCGGAAGCCCCCCGAGCATCCCGACCCGGGAACCGAGCGTTTGGTCACGGCCGAGGCTGCCTACATAGTTGGCTCGGGTGAGCCCGCCGCCCAGGACGAGTTGCGCAGCCTCGTCACGGGACTGGCCCACGAGGCCCGAGAGCAATTTGGCGATTTCCTCCTCGTGGAGGTCTGGGTCGCCGACCGAAACGCCCATCGGACCCCCGGCGCGGCCCCCCATTTCAAGATCTTCACGGGGCCCGGCGTTGGCACGCAGGTGATGTCGGAGCGGCTTTGCGAGGAGCTGCGGAAACTCCTCGTTGCCCGTCAGAACGCCCGCGTGCGGTTGTCCACCGAGGAGCCGACGCTGCCACCGGGACTGGAGCCATTGCTCTCTGCTTCCCAGCTTAAAGAGCAGCGGTGTCGTTGGCTCGGGGTCGAAGTCGCCCCCGCTTTTCGCAGCAGCACCGGGAAGCTCTATCCGTTGACGCTGAGGCAGATGCGGCATGGTCTCTCCCGGGCTTTGAACCGCACCTTCCATCTCTTTGCCGATCGCTATACGACCCATCCTCCAGCCAGCTTTCGGGCGCTTGGCAAGCGGACCTTCAGCAGTGAAGTGAAGCGGCTCGACGAGCAGTTGGCAGCCCTTGATGAGTCCTTTGATTTTCTGCTCCAGGTAACCCCTGTCAATCTCGACGATGCCTGGCAGGAGTTTGTTCGCTACGGCTGTGAACGCACCCCGGTCTTTCGCTATCCCCCCCAGGAATTCGACCCCTATAGCATGAAGCGACGACTCTTCTCGCTGCCCATCGAGCGGGTCGAAGACCCCATGCTTGAGGGTATCTTCCGCGAAAAGCAGATGATGCTGGACCGCGAGCTCTCGATGCTCCTGGACATGGAGACCCCCCGGTTTCTGCTGGGAAGCCAGCAGATGTTCGGCAAGATTCCCCGGCGAGTGCTTGCGGTGGCCCGTTGGCTTCTTGACAATCTGCCGCCTGAGGAGGACTCGGGCGAAGCCGAGCCCATGGAAGATGCCGCCGGCTTCGCCCGGCGGGCGAAGCGACTGATCGCCAGATACCGTAAGATCATACCGGATATGCAGGTGGAGGTTTCCATCCGTCCCGAGGTCTTCACCGGCATGATCGTCTCCCGCGGCAACCTGCTCATTGGCGACCGTGCCACACTTCCCCAGTCCCGAGTGGAGGCGATGTTGGCCCACGAAGTGGGGACACATGTGCTCACCTATCACAACGGCCACAGCCAGCCTTTTCGATTGTTGGCCCTGGGGTTGGCCGGCTACGACGAGCTGCAAGAGGGGCTGGCGGTTTTCGCCGAGTATCTGACCGGGGGGTTGACCGGCCACCGCATGCGCTTGCTGGGGGCTCGTGTTCTGGCTGCCCAAGCCTGTACCGACGGTGCCGACTTCGTGGAACTCTACCGTCTTCTCACTCAGGAACACGGGTTTTCCCCGGAGATTGGCTATCTGCTTACCTCGCGGGTCTTTAGAGGGGGGGGCCTGACCAAGGATTCGGCCTATCTGCGGGGCGTCCTGAGCTTGATGCGCTATCTCACCGGTGGTGGTGATCTTGAACCGCTCTACATGGGCAAGATTGGAGTTCAACATATTCCGCTGATTCGAGAGTTGGAATGGCGGGGAGTGCTGCGCCCCGCGCCGCTGAGGCCGCACTTTCTGGAGCTCCCGCAGGCGGTCAAACGGCTGGAACGGATCCGCAAGGGTGCTTCATATCGGGAGTTGATGAGTTGACGGGCAAGGAGGACAAGATGGCAATGTCGGTCGCTGATTGGGAATTGCAGGAAGGCGACGCACCACTGATTGCCGTGGCCATTCACGATGGCCACCAGTTGCGACCCGAAGCTGCGGCGGCGACCCGACTCAGTGAGGACGAGCGCCTGCGGGAAGAAGACCCCTATACGGGGCGATTGGCTGAGCCGGCTCCGACCCATCTGATTCCTCGGCGCTCCCGCTTCGAAGTTGACCTCAACCGGTCGCCTGAGTCCCCGGTCTACCTGGGACCGGAGCAGGCCTGGGGGCTCGACGTCTGGCACCAGCCGCCCACCGCCAGCCTGTTGGCCGGGTCCATGGCCTACTATGATGCCTTCTATGCGGCCTATCAAAGCCAGATCGAGCGGCTGCTGGCGACCCACGACTCGATCCTGGTCCTCGACTTGCACTCGTACAACCATCAGCGCGGCGGCCCCGGAGCACCCTATGACGACCCCGAGGCAAATCCGGACATCAACCTCGGCACTGGCACCCTCGACCGCAGTCGATTTGGAGCGGTCGCAGAAATCTTCGTCCAGGAGATGTCCAAAGTGGAGTTGGGGGGAGTGGCACTTGACGTCCGCGAGAATGTGAAGTTCAAAGGGGGGTATCTCGCCCGCTCTTCACACGCTGATTACCCAGGCCGGGTGTGTGCCCTGTCCATCGAGTTCAAGAAGATCTTCATGGATGAGTGGACAGGCATCCTGAATGAGGCACATCATGCCCACCTCAAAGAATCCCTTTGGCGCCTCGCACCCGCCCTGCTCAACGCTTTGCCGTAATTAGCTTGACCACACTAGACGGCGAAAATATATTGCCGCCAGAATCAGCACGTGAGGAATTCTATGTCGATTGTAAGTCAGGCCGTCGGTCACTACCACGAACTGCTTTCTCAACGGGCTGGAAGCGCCGCGGACATGCTGGCCGCTGTCTATGCCGAGCAGGAGCGGCGCGGCGTGGTTTATGCCACTCGGGCAATCCCCACGATGCTCCGTCCACAGTTCATATCTGGTAAGCAGGATGCCTTGCTGGAGTACAGTCTGGCGGTGCTGGCGCGGGCTCTGGAAAAGGTCATCAAGCTCTACGCTGAAGAGGAGTACGTACGTGCGGCGATTCCCTTTCCAGCAGATGCGGTTCCCTATTTCATGAAGCCCACCGGCCTCCGCCGGAATCTGATGATCGCGCGTTTCGATGCGTTTCTTCAGGGCTCCGACCTCAAGTACATTGAGTTCAACACGGACAGTCCTGCTTCGGTTGTCTGGAACGAGGTGCACCAGGAGGTCTTCGACGAGCTTTCCGTGATGCAGGAGTTCCGCACCAAGTATCGGCTGCGAACCCTGGAGCCACGTCGCATGCTGCAGGAAGCATTGCTGGAAGCACATCGCGACTTTGGTCTCAGTGAGGCTCCCAGTCTGGCCATTGTCGATTGGCGAGATGTTGCCACCTGGCCCGAATTCGAATTGGCCAAGGCCTGGTTCGATGCTAACGGTTTGCCCACAGTCTTGGCCGACCCCCGGGAACTGGAAGTTCGCAATGGAGCCCTCTGGGCAGGTGACACAAAGATCAACCTCGTCTACCGCCGGGTAATCTGGCGGGAGTTGCTTAACCGCAAGACCGACTGCCAGCCGCTCTTCGATGCCGTGGACCAGGGTCTGGCCTGCGTGGCCAATCCCTTTCGCGCCAAGGTCGCGGGCAACAAGGCAATGCTCAGCTTCCTCCGCAATCCCGACCACGCTCATCTCTTCGATGCCGAAGAGAACGCAGTGATTGAAAGGCATATACCGTGGACCGCGGTTCTCCGCCATCGCCCCGTCCGCTTCGAAGGACGCCGGGCCGATCCCTTTGACCTTGCTGTCGCAGACAAGGACGGTTTTGTCTTGAAGCCGCTCAATGCTTACGGTGGGCGCGGCGTGCTTATGGGCGACGAGGCCAGTCAGACTGATTGGGAGCAGGCCCTCGCAGAGGCCGAAGGCGGCGGCTGGTGTCTGCAGCGCCGAGTGAATATTCCCGAGGCCGAATTCCCCGTCATGGAAGGAGGCCTGCACTTCGAGCCCCGCAAGATCAACCTCAATCCGTTTTCCATCGGCGGCCAGTACGGCGGCTGCCTGACCCGAGTCTCGACCAATTCCATTATCAACGTTACCGCCGGCGGCGGCATGATCCCGACCTACGCGGTACTCGAGGACTGACCCTGCTGCCGCATGCGGCAACAATCGCTGCACCAGCTCTCACCACGTCTTCAACCGTCAACAGCCTTCCCGTGGAAAGCCGAATTGCCCCATTGCGATAGTCAGCCGGAACAGCCATGGCACCCAGCACCGACGAATCGGCTTCGTTGGCATGGCAGGCAGCGCCGGCAGAAGCTGCCACCACAGCCTCCACCGTCGCCAGCAACGCCGCCCCAT
>ERZ890953.1488-NODE-1488-length-11679-cov-4.569597_pt1 | contig 11679 bp, 9 predicted proteins | sample MGYA00521264_ERZ890953 | MGnify/ENA primary metagenome ERZ890953 (study PRJEB32303, sample SAMEA104408629) | aquatic metagenome | biome: Brackish water; feature: Chemocline; material: water | place: Baltic Sea | collected 2014-10-26T21:54:00 | depth 200 m ... | reverse complement strand
GGGGACCAAAAGCAGCACCACCACAAAGTGTGAGAATCTTAATATTGTGCGCAAACTTAGCAATGATTCGTAATTCTTTTGCTACTTGGTCAGCCAACTCACGTGTCGGACATAAAACAAGAGCTTGGACGCGAAACTTCTTCACCTGTAGTTTATGCAACAAACCTATCCCAAAAGCAGCAGTTTTTCCACTTCCTGTTTTTGCCTGAGCGATAACATCTTCACCTTCTAAGATCAAAGGCAGAGTCTGCTCTTGCACGGGCGTCATCTGCGTATAGCCGATGTTTTGAAGATTCTTCACCATATCTTCACTTAAAGCCAAACTTGAAAACTTGACACTCATTAGTATATCTCCTTGACACGGCCGACTTCACCACTCATCAAACGTACTTTTATCCCATGGGGATGGTTAGGGGATTTTGTCAAAATATCACGAACTATCCCATCTGTGAGATAACCCGTGTCTTGATCTTGTTTAAGGACAATAGCCACACTGGCACCATGTTTAATATTCACCCGTTTTGTGCCATCCATTTGATTGCCTTGTGTATAGTTTATTTGCCATTATAGCTGTTTTTAAACTGATACATAATCAATGAGGCTGCGACACCGACATTGAAACTTTTCACATCCTCTTGCATCTCGATGCTTACAACCTCATCGCACACATCCAAGATTTCTTTGGCTATCCCTTTTCCTTCGTGCCCCATCAAAAGAACCCATTTCTCAGGGACTGACACATCACTTAAAAATGTGGCATTATCATCCACCTCAGCCGCGAATATTCTGTAACCTCTTTGTTTCAGCTCTAAAAGCGTGCTGAAAATATCTTCATATATATTATACTTGAGCTTGCTCATATATCCCATAGAAACTCTTAGTGCGCGTCTGCCGTAGGGATGCGGTGAAGTACGTGGAAGAAGATAAGAATGCACACCCAAAGCAGCCATACTTCTAGCGATTGCACCGATGTTTTCTGTTGATGTGATATTATCTAACATTAAAATATTGTCGTCCAATGCATCCAAAGAATTTTGTGCCGGTCTTACTCCGTGCATCATGCAGTTATGATGTATCTTATGTCCCACTATATTTTGCATCAACTCTTTTTTGGCCACATAAAGACTCTTGATATTTTTACTCTTTAAGAGTTCTTGATGCGCTTCATAATACTCTTGTGTTGCTAAAATACTGTGAACTTGCACATCGCTTTGTAAAAGTAAGTTTACAACTTTTGGAGAATCTGCCACAAAGCTGTCTTTGTCATCAAAGGCATTGTCACGAAGCGTTTTGTACACCTCTAAGGACCTTGTGTTTATATCAGTGATTTTTATTAAATTCATACAAGATTATACTTAAACTCAATCTATTTTCCAATACTAACACTTCGTGTTTCTTGGTGTTTGTACTTTAATTGTCTTATTCTTTAAATTATTAGATGAATAAAAAAAATTTAGCTACAATATAATGTAATTATTTCAAAGGCGAAAACAATCATGAAGCAAAACGTATTGATAATTGATGACAATACTAAAAATATCCAGCTTGCTGCAAATGTTTTAAAGTCAACAGATTTATACAATATATTTTTTGCCACAAGCGGTGAAAAGGGGATTGAGCAGCTTAAACTCCGTAAACATTCTCTTATTTTGCTTGATATAAATATGCCTGGCATGAATGGCTATGAAACAGCAGACATTATCAAAAATGACCCTCTTCACAAACAAATCCCTATTATATTTCTCTCAGCAAATGCCAATCGAGAGAGTATTCACCAAGGCTTTGAACATGGCGGTTCAGATTATGTGACAAAACCTTTTGACGAGGCCGAACTCATCCACAGGGTCAAAACACATATAGAGCTGTTTGCGGCCAGAGAAAAGCTCCAAACCGAAGTCGATGACACTAAAATACTTCTTGAACAATACAAAGTGGCGGTGGATGCCGGTTCTTTAGTTTCAAAAACAGATTTAAAAGGCATCATCACCTATGTTAATAAAAAGTTTTGTGAAGTCAGTAAGTACACAAGAGAGGAACTTATAGGTTCCCCTCATAGCATCTCTAGACATCCTGATGTAAGTAAAAATATTTTTAAAGATTTATGGACAACTATCAAAGCAAAAAATATTTGGACTGGCACTATAAAAAACAGAGCCAAAGATGACACAGCGTATTATGTCGAATCCACTGTTATGCCCATTTTGAACGCTCAGGGCGATATAGTCGAATATATCAGCATTCGCACAGACATAAGCAAAGAGGTGCAACTCAGAGAAGAGATTATATCTTCACAAAAAGAGATTTTGCACACACTCGGTGAACTTGGGGAATGGCGTTCCAAGGAAACTGGTGAACACGTAAACAGAGTTTCACTTTTTTCTGAAGTTTTAGCTTCTGCATACGGATGCCAAGAGGAAGATGTGACGCTTCTTAAAATGGCATCTCCAATGCATGATATTGGAAAAGTTGTTATTCCTGACAACATACTTTTAAAACCTGGAAAACTTACAGAAGAAGAGTTTGAAATAATGAAAAACCACACCCTTTACGGTTGGGAAATCTTTCATAAATCACAACATGAACTCTTGCAAGCAGCAGCCCTTATATCGCATGAGCATCATGAGAAATGGGATGGCTCAGGTTATCCGCGGGGTTTAAAAGCTGAGGAGATTCATATTTTTGGCCGCATCACCGCTGTTGCAGATGTCTTTGATGCTTTAAGTCATGACAGGGCATATAAAAAAGCTTGGAGTGTTGAAGAGACTCTGGAGTATATTCAAAAAGAAAGTGGCAAGGCTTTTGAACCTAAAATAGTCGACCTGCTTCTTCAAAACATAGATAAAATACTAGAGATAAAATCACTGTACGCAGATTCATGAAAAAAAAACTCTACGCGTCACTTATCCTTTTCTCGATTGTGATCCTATCTGTTCTTATCATGCTCGCACCCACTTTTTTCACAAAAGGTGTCTCAAGGGTGTCACTAAGCCAAGAACTTCAATTACCCCTTATCCTTAATGACACAAAAGATATGAAGCTCATCTTCTTCGGTTATGCAGGCTGTGTCAACGTATGCACCCCCAGACTTCAGGATTTAGCTCTCTTTTATGAAACACTCGGTGAAAACACTAAAAAAAGAGTCGGTATAGAGTTTTTAGATATCTCTGTGCCTCAAGATATAAAACTGCCAAATCAATTTGCTCAATACTTTCACAAAGATTTTAAAGGCGTGTATCTGGATGAACTTGTAATGCGTGAATATACAAAAGCCTTTAGAGTTTACTTCTCCCAAAGTCTTTTGAATGAAACAGAGTTTGACCACTCTTCAAACCTCTACCTCGCTACGAAAGACAAAAATAAAAAAAGCTTACGATATATATACACATCCTATCCTTTTGATTTTAAACAAATAAAACTCGATATAGAGGAGCTTCTTCATGAGTGATGTCACTATGCGGGATAAATCAAGTTATGACTTATTTATGCTCAAACTTGTGCTCTACCATTGGCTTATTGTCTCAACTGTCACTGCATATCTTTTTGAGAGTTTTTTTCTTGGTTTCATAGGCGGCGGTCTTTTATCCACTATAACATATCTTACATACAAGCACTGCACAGACCATCAGATATATAAATATGCCATTGCTCTAGTTTTGCTGACCTTTTCTATTATCATGATTCAGCAAAGTGCCGGCCGAATTGAGATGCACTTTCATATTTTTGGAGCCTTGTCTTTTTTAGTGATTTACAGAGATTATAAAATTGTTCGCGCAGGGGCTGCTTTTATCATACTTCACCATCTCCTTTTCAACTATCTCCAAGAGTTTAATATCTCTGTGCTTGATACATCTATTGTAATTTTCAACTACGGATGCGGTTTGGATATAGTCCTGCTTCACGGTGCTTTTGTTCTTTTTGAAGGCTTTGTGCTTCACCGAATCATTCAAAGAATGAGTGCAACGCATAATGAACTCCAAAGAACCAAAGAAGCACTTGAATCGGTCAACAAAAATCTTGAAGGGATTGTTGATGTACGGACAGGTGAACTCCAAATTGCCAAAGAAGAAGCAGATATTGCCAATAAGATGAAATCAGAATTTTTAGCAAATATGTCTCATGAAATTCGGACTCCAATGAATGCTATTATCGGTTTCACCGATATACTTTCTAAAGAGATTAAAGATGATGTGCATGCCAACTATGTAAAATCCGTCCAAGACAGCTCCAAAATACTGCTCACAATCATCAACGACATTCTGGACCTCTCTAAGGTCGAAGCCGGTAAAATGAAAATTGAGCGTATCCCCACAAATATGCAAGAGATTGTTGATGAACTAAAAAGTATCTTTCATTATAAAGCAAAATCAAAAGCTTTGGAGTTGATTGTTTCACTTGATACTTCTGTTCCAAAAACATTACTGCTTGATGCAGTTCGTATAAGACAGATTTTGTTCAACCTCATAAGCAATTCCATCAAGTTCACACCCGAAGGTTCTATACATGTATCCATCACCGCCTCTTCAAGTAAAGAGAGCAAAATCAACCTCATTCTTGAAGTCAAAGACACAGGTATAGGGATGGATAAAGAGCAACAAGAACATATGTTCGAAGCTTTCTCCCAACACGCAGAACAAAGTACTAAAGATTATGGCGGCACCGGTCTTGGTTTGGCTATAGTCAAAAAACTGACTGAACTGATGCATGGGAATATTATCCTCAAAAGTAAAAGAGATGCCGGTTCGACTTTTATTGTCACACTTAACAATATTCAAGTGAGTGATGAAGATGCAGCCGAATACAACATTAAAAACTCAGAAGTTACTTTTCAAAGCGCCACAGTCTTAGTTGCAGATGATATTGAACTTAACAGAAACCTGATTAGAGAGTATCTAAAATCGACACCTTTAAGCATACTAGAAGCCAAAGACGGTCAAGAAGCTATAGATATAGCAAAAAACAATGCTATTGATATCATCCTGATGGATATAAAAATGCCTTACAAAAACGGTTATGAAGCCACCCGAGAAATCAAAGCCTTTAAAGATGTCCCCATTATCGCAATCACTGCATCTGTGGTCTCTCAAAAAGAAAATGAGGAAAACTTCATTTTTGATGATTTTTTACATAAACCTATCCAAGAGAACAAACTTATTTTTTCTATGTGTAAATTTTTAGAATGCGAAGTCAAAACTTTTCAAAATAACAAGGATGAAGAGGACTTAGAATATCCATCGCTGCAAACATATCCCCAACTCGAAAGTTTACTTCTAAAAGCAAAGAATGATGGTGATATACAACGTATTCAAGAATTTGCAGATATGCTTCATCTCTATGGCGATACACATAATATAAATGCATTTAAGACTATCTCTACACAGATATCTTCTGCTGTAAACAGTTTTGATATTGGTGAATGTGAATATCTACTCAATAAATTTGAGTAGTTGCCTGCTTATTCTTTAGCTGTTTGAATACTCTCAATTTGAGATATTTGGCTTATTTTTTCATTTTTTAAATCTATAGTGTCTATTTTAAAATTTAAATTTCTGGCATCTAAAGTCTTTTTTAGTATGCTATTGAGCTTTTGAGTATTTTGTTTTTTTTCGCTTATCAGAACAAAGTCATCACCAAAAATTCTAAATACATAGGAATTTGGATAATTTTGAATCAAGACATCAGCCACTTCATGTAAAACTTTATCTCCGAACTTCCAACCTAATTCTTTGTTAAAAGCGCTAAACTTTTTAATCGAGATAACAATCATCTGATTGAAGAACGTATCATATACATTTTTCATAAGTACAACATCAAGATAGTTTTGATTGTAGGCTTCACTCACACTGTCTTTATAAAAATATGCGAACCTTTCATCTTCAAGCTTAGTTTGGGGAAGCTGATTCACTGATTCATCTATAAGCACATTTCTTAAGCTCGCTCTTACATTTTTTACCACTTCTGGATCAAATTGTTTGGTACTGAGCGCTTCTATCTCATTAATTGCCTGCTCCACTGTTTTTCTTGCTTTATAGATTCTGTTGGTTGTCATTGCATCAAAAGAATCTGCAACTATCATAATGCTTGCCAACTTGCTTATCTCTTTGTCTTTTAAGCCTCTAGGGTATCCTTTGCCGTCATATCTTTCATGATGTGAATACACTATCTCAGCCATAGATTCAAACATTGGAATCGAACTCAAAAGCTTATAACTGACACTCACATGACCTTGTATGAGTTTATATTCTAAATCATTGAGATTTTTTGGATTTAACAAAACTGCATCGGGTGTGCCAATCTTTCCAACATCATGCAAAATTCCAGCCTGATAAATAAGTGTGCATTCCTCTTTCGTGCACCCCATCCCCTGGGCTATCATTTTTGAGTATTCAGCAACCCGTCTGCTATGACCGGCAGTGTATGTGTCACGCTGTTCTATCATTTCCACCATCGACACAAGAGTCTTTTCATAATTATCACTTTGATAATGCACAAGATCTTCAAGCTCACGCGTTTTATCTTTCACCATAGTGTTTAAATAGAGTTTATATGCTTCATTTTCCTTGCGCATCATTATTTTTTGTGCAGCTTTAAAAAGCTCATTCTGCAACTGCATATTTTTAAATGGTTTGATTATATATCCATCCACCCCGTTTTCTATCGCACTAAGCATATATTGTGCATCATAATGCGCTGTTGTGATTAAAACAACTTGTGAAGGATTCTCATCTTTTATTATTTTAATCATCTCTAAGCCATCCATCTTAGGCATAGATATATCTGTCATCACTATATCATACCAGTCTTGCTTGTAAGCCTCCAAGCCTTCTTCTCCATTACCAACCGCCTTGACTGTGAGAAAAAATTTGCTAAGATAGCTTATCATACTTTTTTGGATGGGCATATCATCTTCTGCATAAAGAATTGTCAAATCTTTAGTGCTTTGCTTTAAAGTTTTAACATCAACCATGATGAATACTCAAGGGTAATTTGATGCTAAAACAAGCACCTTCATTGTTATTGTACACGTCCAAGATTCCGCGTAAATGTTTTTCTACAATAGTTTTACTCACATAAAGCCCCAAACCTGTTCCGTTTTTAACACCTTTAGTTGTAAAATAAGGATCAAAAATTTGTTTTATGATAGTTTTATCAACGCCCCCTGCATTGTCCATGATTTTAACTTCTATAGTATCACCCTCTTGTTTGACTGTTATTGATATTGTTTTTTCTTCTTTGGCTAATGGTTCAAATGCTTCTTTTGCATTTTTAATGATATTGATAAGCACCTGCATGAGTTCTCTTGAGTATGTCTTAATTTGTAGCTCTTGAGAGATTTCAAGCCTAATCTCAATACTGCTGTTTTCTAAAGATTTTCCAATAACAGCCATTGTGTCATCTATTATTTTTTGCACCAAAACATCTTCAGCAACTTTATCCGGCTTAAAAAAATCTCTGAAATCATCAATGGTTTTTGATAACTCTTGCGTTTGATTAATAATTCTTCCAGAGACTTCTCTAAGAAATTCCTCATTTATTGATTCAAGTTCAACATCTGCTAAAATATTGGATGCATCTATGGCGATGACACTTATAGGCTGTCTCCATTGATGTGCAATCATACTTATCATTTCGCCCATGGCAGCGTGGCGGGACTGGGCTATCATTATCTCGTCTTTATCATGCAGCTCTTGTTTTAAGCGTATCTTCTCATTTATCTCCAGCTTAAAAGCGATATAGCCATCAATCTCGCCATCTTGATTAAAGGAGGGCATAATTGTTGAGTCTTCCCAAAATTCAGTGCCATCTTTTGCAACATTTTTAATCTCACTATTCCAAATTCTTCCTTTTGTAAGCTGTCCCCACATTTTTATATATGTCTCGCTCGAGATATATCCTGACTCAACAATTCTCGGATTTTGTCCAATAAGCTCATCCTTGGAATAACCCGTGATTTTGCACCAACTCGGATTTACATACTCTATATCTCCCAATAGATTGGTCATTAAAACAGATATATTACTTCTCTCAAAAGCAGATAAGACTCGCTTGATCTCTTTATTGCTCTGGTATTCCTTGGTGATATCTATAGAAACCAAACCTACCTTGGAGTGTAACTCATCCTCAATTTTAAAAGCGAATTCACGATATATTTTGTTCTCATTCAAGTGGTTCTGCACTTTTACAATATCCTCGTATCCACCTTCAATAAGAGCTCTGCTAAAAGAGTTTTGAATCATATTGGACTTATCATCTTTAAATAATAAATCATCCACTCTGCATCCCACTATGCTCTCTTCACCAAAAAAAGCATTTGTGTCTTTGTTTGCATATAAAACAACACCGTTTTCAAATATAGAGATATTTGCAGGTATATACTCCATAAACTTTTCAAACAACTCTTTAGAAGCTTTTAAATCATTTTCAAGTTTTTTATTCTTTATCTCTTGGTTTTTCATAGTCGTTATATCTGTATGAAAACCAACCATCCGAACAGCTTTTTTATTCTCATCAAAAATAGTCTTTCCTCGATCGAGTATCCAAACCCATGAGCCGTCTTTATGTCGCAATCTGTGTATGGTGTTGTAGTCATACTCGGGATCTGTATGCGCATTTGTTATCTCTTGCAATGCAGTTTGTAGGTCATCAGTATGCACCCGGTCTTCCCATGATGCAAACTCACTTGGAAGTTCATCATCTTCAAAGCCAAGCATTTTTTTCCATCGCGGTGAAAAATAGACTTCACCTTTAAGAATATCCCAATCCCAAAGACCGTCTCCGGTTCCGCTTATTGCATATTCAAGTCTTATATTGCTATGCGAAAGCTCTTCTTCTTGATTGGAAATTTGCACGCTGTATTTTTTTAGAACTTTATATACATAGATGTATGCAGCTATGGACACCAGCATAAACAAGAAGACTATAATATATGCACCAGAACCCCCATGCATCATTTGCATATCGTATATTCCAATCGCGCCGAATATAACAATAAAAATAGATGCTACAGTGGCAAATAAAATAACCAGATGTAACTCTTTTTGCCTTTCTTGTACACTTTTCAAAATATCTGCCCTTATGCCGGATACAATGTAGAGAGTAAATCACTTCCGCATTCAAGCTCATTGAGCCAATCTAAAAATGCATCACTGTCTCCAGATTCAAAAACAAGACCGTGTTGCGGAGCTATCATAGAAACATCGAGTTTTTTTATTTGAGCAACCCAGGCTCTGCAAAGCTTGTTTGATCCCATGTATCTTTGATGAAATCCAAGCAAATGTTCTTTATGTTCTTCAAAACTATTTACCTTTTTGTAGCCCTCCGGCGATGCAACGATTGCTGCACCTATATCGCCTGAAAAGACTATTTTTGACTTTGAATCATATAAAGAAAAGTTTCCTGGTGAATGTAAAAAATGGGCTGGAACAAACTTCAAAAAATCATCTCCGAAGTTTAACTTTGCCCCATGATCTGGCAAGCTCATAATTCTGCTCATCTCCATGAAACCATAATGAGACATAAAACGAATCCATAAACTTGACATAATAAACCGTGCCTTGGTAACAAGTGCCCATTGCGCGATAGAACCAGATACATCAGGATCTTGGTGAGAGAAAAATATATACTTAATATCTGTAATCTCCACATGCTCACTCACAGCCTCATAAAGCTCATCAAAGATAGCTTCGCTTCCTGGATCGATTAGAACACCCTCTCCATTTTGTACTATTAAGTACTGATTTACAGAGAGAAAAGAATCTTCGTGTGACTCATCATCAAAACCAAACATAACACACTTATGGTGTCCATCATCATAGAGCACTTTTGTTTTATTATCCATTATGTCTTCCTTTAAATTCTCGAATCAATTCCATTTGCCTTTTAGCAACGTACTTCATTAGTTTAGTCTTTTGCACTTCTTTAAAGAAGAAGACCACCTCAAAATCTGTCAGCGTTTCGTCTATCCTAAATATTTCTAACTTTGTCTCAAACATAAACGTACCTTTTTCTAAACCTAACTGCATGCTAATGTTCTCACATAGTTTTAGGCCTGCGGGTAAAGAACTCATTTTCAAACGGATAGAACGGATGGATAAATCTTCAACCTGTATATCTTGGCTTATTTTTTTTGAACCTAGATATAAGGCGATTGTATACTCATCTTTTGGCTGCACTCGGACTGTTTCTCTTTGGATTGGTGAAGTTTTCGTAAAACATAGATGACTTAGCTCTATAATATGCTTTTCAAAACTTTCATTGTGTATTTTTTTACAAATAACGGCATAAGGGAGAGAGTCCGAGACAAGGATGGTTTTTTCTTCATACTGCACTGCTTTTTGTTGCATCATATTTGTTTTAATAAGAATTGTATTTTTACCAACATCGAGTATATGAGCATCATTTGTAATGCTTAAGCCCTTGTAGTAGTTATGTATTTCAATCTTTTCTTTTTTTTCTTGAATACTTCTTAGAATAGAAAAAAGAAGTGTTATGTTATCTAAGTCTGCATCTTCTTCTTTTAGCGCTTCTGTTTCTTGCATAGTGTCAACTTCTGCAGCATCTTTACCTAAAGATCCTTCTTTGAAGTTAAGTACACTTGCATACAGAGCATCACTCAAATCGTTAAGATTGACAGGTTTTTTTAAAAACTTAAAGACACCGTTATCAATCATGTCCAATAAATATTCTTGATTGTCAAAGGCTGACATAACTATCACTTTAGTTTTTGGAGATGTTTTTTTAATCTTTTTAGCAAGAGCAAGACCATCCATCTTTGGCATTTTGATATCAGTTATAACGATAGCATGCTGATATTTTTCGAACTTTTTTAAGCCCTCTTCACCATCTTTAGCTACAGAAACTCCATGAAAAAACTTACGTAACAATCTTTGTACATTATCACGCAGTGCATTGTTGTCCTCAACATACAATACACTTAAATTTTTAGAAAGTTCTTGTAATTTCTTTAAATCATTCATGTATGAATAATAGCATATTCATATTAAAAATTACTTTTTAGTGACTTTTAATTCTTAATCCCGTATTCATTTGCTCTTTGAAGTATCTCTTTTGCAAAAGGTGTCATCGTTTTTCGCTCTAACATTACATCGCTGAAGGACCCAATCTCACTTGTCATCTTCTCTATTTCAAGGGCTTCCTTGTAGTCTTCTTCTGTAACTTTATAGAGTTCATTTATAATGTCAATTTGACTTGGATGGATTATTGTTTTAGAAAATAGCCCCTCTTTCAAATCTCTTAAAACATCTTTGCCAAAACCTTCCTTGTCTTTAAAACAAGGATACACTCCACCGCTAATCCTAAAACCCGCACTTTTAAATATTGCTATAAAATTGCCAAGAACTGTTGCACCCACAGCATAATCGAAAATACTTTCTTGACATTTTCTTTTCATGTTAAGTTGTCTAAACATATCTTCTAATCCAAAACGCATAACTAAGATTCTATCTTGATATGCAAGTAATTTCTCTTTTAGTTCTAAAAGTTTTGAAGCATCAAAAAGCTCATTCCCTTCGATACTTGGCATAATAAAATACTCTGTTTTGTCTAAACATTTCAAGTAAGCATCTGCATTTTTGAGTGAAAATTTCGGCAATATAAAGCCATCAATTTTATCAATGTTTTCATACCTTAAAAGCTCTTCTAAAACTTCTTTATTTCTTGGTC
>ERZ890953.1487-NODE-1487-length-11684-cov-5.338722_pt1 | contig 11684 bp, 12 predicted proteins | sample MGYA00521264_ERZ890953 | MGnify/ENA primary metagenome ERZ890953 (study PRJEB32303, sample SAMEA104408629) | aquatic metagenome | biome: Brackish water; feature: Chemocline; material: water | place: Baltic Sea | collected 2014-10-26T21:54:00 | depth 200 m ... | reverse complement strand
GGTTCGCATCTGGTTTTGCACGCCAATGGCACGCAACTAGCCGATGTTGAAGATACATCTTTTACTTCGGGCGATGTAGGCCTGCTCGCCGGTACTTTTGGCGAAATTGGCACAGATATTCACTTTGATAATTTCAGTGTAAAACAACCTTAGTGCGCGTCAATACGTCGGGGGCGTCCTGACGTTCTGCCGCATTAACCTCTAGACATTCAAGCACAAAAATATGAATATTTATCTCAACACCATTGGCTGTCGTCTCAATCAGAGCGAAATCGAAACCTATGCCCGCCAGTTCCGTGCTGCAGGGCATACATTGGTTTCCGATCCTGCCGAAGCCGACCTGACAGTGATCAATACCTGCACGGTGACCACTGCCGCGGCGGCGGATTCGCGCAAGATGATCCGGGCCGCGGCGCGTGCCGGGAGCAAGCAAGTCATCGCGACTGGCTGCTGGGCGACAATGGAGCCGCTGGCCGCGGCGGGACTCATCGGGGCCAGCTCGGTGGTGCTCAACGACGAAAAAGATGAGCTTGTCCCCAGGCTGTTACAAATCCAGCCCGATGCGATTGATCTGGAACCCGTGGAACGCGAACCGATCCCCGGAGCGCGCTTGCGCACGCGAGCCTTCATCAAAGTGCAAGATGGTTGCGATAACCGCTGTACATTTTGTATTACCACCGTGGCACGCGGCAAGGGCCGCAGCCGCCCCATACAAGATATTGTGGCTGATATTCAGGCCGCCACCGCTGGGGGCACGCAGGAAGTGGTGCTCACTGGTGTGCATCTTGGCTCGTGGGGACAGGATTTCGAAACACGGGCACATTTACGTGATTTAGTGGTCTATTTATTGGAACATAGTGATGCCCCGCGTTTGCGTCTCTCATCGCTGGAACCCTGGGATTTGGATGCAGCTTTCTTTTCGCTGTGGAAAAATCGGAGACTGGCGCGCCATTTGCATTTACCCTTGCAATCGGGGAGTGCGGCCACATTGCGGCGCATGGCCCGAAAAACCACGCCAGATGATTTTTCCCGACTCGTACATGCGGCGCGCGCCGCGGTGCCGGGCGTAGCGATCACCACGGATGTGATTGTCGGTTTCCCTGGTGAGAGCGAAATGGAATATGCGGAGAGCCTGGGTTTTGTGCGCCAGATGAATTTTTCCGGAGGGCATGTGTTTACTTATTCGACGCGCCCCGGCACAGCAGCGGCGCGTATGCCGGGGCATGTAGACCACGCTATTCGTAAAGCCCGCAACGCAGAAATGCGCGCCGCGCTGGAAGACTCTGCACGCGCATATCAAACTCAATTTGTGGGTGTAGAACTGCCCGTGCTCTGGGAGAGTGCTACCGCACTTGGCCCGCAGGGATGGACAGTCAGCGGGTTGACGGATAATTATTTGCGCGTCACAGCGCAGGCGCCGCGGAAACTCTGGAATCAAATTACATCAGTAGAATTAACGCAGATCGGCGGGCAGGGCCTGATTGGAGAAATCAGGTAATTACAAACAGGGCAATCAGGAATGAATCAATTCGATATCAGGAGGCAAGATGAGCAACGACTGTATCTTCTGTAAAATCATCGCTGGAGAAATTCCCAGCACACAAGTCTATCAAGATGAGCAGGTAACGGCTTTTCGGGATATCAACCCCGCAGCGCCCACGCATATTCTGATTGTTCCGAACAAGCATATCGCCTCGGTCAATGATCTCGTCCCTAAAGACGAGATTCTCGTTGGGCATTTGTTCACTGTTGCCAGAAAAATTGCAACCCAGGAAGGAATCGCCACATCGGGATACCGGTTGATTATTAATCATGGACCTGATGGCGGGCAAGAGGTGTATCATCTGCATTTGCATTTGCTCGGCGGGCAGAAAATGCGCCACAAGATGGGATAAGGCTGCTAATAGGCCTGCGGTATAATCAAAATACTATGAATACGAAAACGAAACTTTCTCAAATGTTGAAAGATGCCATGAAAGCCAAAGATGTGCGGCGCAAGCGCGTGGTGCGTATGGCTCTCTCGGCAATAAAAAATGCTGAAGTGGCCCAAAAAGGCGAACTGGACGAGCCTGATCTGCTCGTAATACTGCAAAAAGAAGTAAAAGCCCGCCATGAAACCATTGAGGGCGCTAAGCAAGCCAAACGCGAAGACCTGATCGCCGAAGCTGAAGCGGAGATCGCCATTTTGGAAGAATTCTTACCCCTGGGATTGACGCACGAAGAGTTATCTGCCCTGGTTCGGGAAACCATCGCCGAAATTGGCGTTACTTCGCCAAAAGAAGTTGGCAAAGTGATGAGCGCTCTGATGCCCAAAATTCGCGGACGCGCCGATGGCAAAGATGCGAATCAAATTGCGCGCGAATTACTTGGATCGTAATTCTCTGCGGTTGGCCAGGTAAACTATGGCAACCAACTTTCCAAAACGAAGTTTTCGGCAAACGTTATTCTTGCTGGTTCTACTGTTCCTAAGCGGGGCGGCAGCGCTGGCAATTGTGGTATCTCTACCGGCTATTTCCATCTCCACACAAGATTTGCAATCAGGTGATGTTGCTGCGCAGGATATTCTCGCACCCTCCGCTGTGAGTTATACGAGCGATGTGCGCACAGTGCAATTGCAAGAGACAGTTATCAATAGTGTTGCGCCTCGCTATACCCAGGCCGATACCAATATTGCCCGCCAACAGCTTGAACACTTACGCGCATCCCTCGCGTATATATCCAGCGTGCGCAGCGATTTCTACGCTAATAATGAGCAAAAGCTCAACGACCTGGCTGCTCTGAAAGAAATTCAGATTAGTGCAGAAACAACCGCGGGTATATTTTTGCTGGCCGAGACGCGCTGGCAGGCGGTTCAACAAGAATCCATTGTTGTGCTTGAGCAAGTGATGCGCAACACGATTCGAGATGGAAGGGTGGAAGATTTTCGCAGCAATGTGCCCAATTTAGTCAGCCTGGCATTGCCTGAAGATCAGGCGCTGATTGTCGCCGAGTTAGCTGCCGCATTCATTGTCCCCAATAGTTTTTATAGCGAATCGCTCACTGAAACTGCCCGACAACTCGCCGCAGAATCGGTAGAACCGGTGCAAGTTTCTTTCGCCGCGGGTGAAATCGTTGTGCAGCGCGGTGAAGTCATCTCCGACGTGGCCTTGGAGGCATTGCGTTCTTTGGGGTTAGCCAAACCGGAGCGCCGCTGGCAAGAACTCACCTCTGCCGGACTGCTGGTGCTCATTTCGTTGGGTTTGGCGATTATCCTTTTCAGGCGACAAACGCAAACCCTGACCTATTCACGTGGATTGTTCGTTATCATTTTTCTCTTTCTTGCCTTCCTGGCATTGGGTCGGCTGGCGCTGCCCATGCACCCGCTCGCGCCTTATCTCTTCCCGCTCGCAGCGTACCCGCTGATTATCGCCAGTCTGTTTGGCGAAGAATTGGCGCTCGTCTCTGTCATCCCGTTAATTCTCCTGATCACCTTTGGGCATAATAATACCGCAGCACTGTTTTTATTCTATATGACCAGCAGTTTGTTCAGCGTGCTGATTCCGAAACGAGAGCAACGCATCAGCGCCTATTTATGGGTAGGGGTTACGGTCGCCGCTTCGGGCGCGGCGGTGATCACATCTTTCCATTTGCTCCAGGCGGAAACCAATTGGGTCGATTTAGCATCTCAAACCTCGATTACTTTGCTAAATGGGCTGATGGTATCCGGCATCACCGTGCTGCTGCAATATCTCCTGGCGCCGATTATGGGACAAACCACGCCCTTGCAACTGCTCGAGCTTTCACGCCCCGATAACCCGCTGCTGGAATATTTGCTGCGAAATGCGCCAGGCACGTACCAGCACAGTTTGCAGGTGGCTAACCTTGCCGAGCAAGCCGCCGAGCGCATAGATGCCGATAGCCTGCTGACCCGCGTTGGCGCGCTATATCATGATATTGGCAAATCCCTCAACCCATATTTTTTTATTGAGAATCAGCGAACCGGGCAAATTGATACTCACGATAATATCGACCCCGCTGAAAGTGCCTCGTTTATCATCCGGCATGTGACCGACGGTTTGGAGTTGGCGCGCCAGCACCGTTTGCCGGATCGCATAAAAGATTTTATTGCCGAGCACCACGGGACGCTCAAAACCTATTACCAATGGACTCAAGCCCTCAACGCAGCCGAGGGGGATGCCTCCCAGTTGGACGAAAACCTGTTTACATACCCTGGCCCACGACCACAATCGCGCGAAACCGCCCTGGTAATGCTGGCCGATGGCTGTGAAGCCCGCGTACGAGCACAAAAACCCACCACGGAAGACTCCCTGCGAGAGATGATCAAAGACACCATCGAAAAACGCCTCGCTCAGGACCAACTTCACGATACCCGTCTTAACCTTCAAGAACTCAATATCATCACCGAAGCCTTCTTCGATAATTTGCGCGGCATTTACCATCCCCGCGTCGATTATCCTACCCTCAATATCCCCACTCAGCCCATCAAAATTACGGAGTAGCCATGCCGATCTATATCGAAATAGGGGATGACACCTGCGCCCCCGAAGAAAGCCAGCGAATTGAGCGCACGGCTCAGGCTACCCTGCAACAGCAGGAAATTGCTGCCAAGAGCGAGTTGAGCATTATCATCACCGATGACGCCCAACTTCAAGAACTCAACCAGCAGTTCAGGGATGTGGATGCGCCCACGGATGTGCTCTCTTTTCCTGCGGATTTCTCCGACCCGGAGAGTGGCGTGGCCTATTTAGGGGATATTCTAATCTCGTACCCGCGCGTGATGGCGCAGGCTCAAAGTGGGGGACATACCCCCGAGGCAGAGTTGCAACTACTCGTTGTCCACGGAATTTTGCACTTGCTGGGGCATGATCATGGTGACGAAGCAGAAAAAGCCGCCATGTGGACGGCACAGGCCGAAATCATCCACGCTCTCGGCGTGAATATCATTCTTCCCGAATAATTCGCTATTCTCTATGCACACATTCCTGCGCTCCCGCCTAATGTCGATACGTTTTGCCCTCGAAGGCTGGTGGTATGTACTGCGTACCCAACGCAACACCTGGGTTCATGCCAGTATCACCACAGGGGTTATTCTGCTTGGGCTGTGGTTGCAACTCGCCCCCCAGGATTGGGCCATTTTGCTGATTACCATCGCTCTGGTTTGGGCTGCCGAATTTTTCAATACATCCCTGGAAACCCTCGCCGATCTGATTCACCCCAACGAGCATCCACAGATAAAAACAATCAAAGATGTCAGCGCCGCGGGCGTGTTGATCACCGCCGTCGCAGCGATTTTGATCGGCCTGCTGATCCTCGCCCCACCACTGATAAACGCGCTGACTCATTGAATCGCGACTCTCTTTTGAAAGGTATCTCCCTTATGTCTACACCTACATTTCGTTTTGGTACTGTTGGCTCGCCCAAATCGAATCCCAAGAAACCCGGCGGCAGCGTCGGCGCAGCTATCCACATTCGCACATTGGGCCTCAGCGCCCTCGAACTGGGCTGGGTGCGTTCTGTGCGCGTCAGCGAGGCAACTTGCGCAGAAATTAAGGCTACCGCTGATGAAAATGATGTGGCGCTCAGCATCCACGCGCCCTATTATATTAACCTGAACGCCGATGCCGAAGAGTGGCCCAAATCGCGCCAGCGTCTGATGGATGCTGCTCATTTTGGCTTTCTTGCCGGTGCCACGGATATTATTTTTCACCCTGGTTCTTATTTTGGCAAGCCCGCCGAAGATGTGTTGCCCATCACTATCGAGCGGCTGAGTGCCTGCGTGAGTGAATTGCGCGCCGCTGAGAATAGTGTCACGCTGCGCCCTGAAACGATGGGCAAATCGGCCATGCTTGGCTCCCTGGAAGATACCCTCAAAATGAGTCAGGCCATCGAGGGCGTGGAGCCATGTCTGGATTTTCCACACCTGCATGCCCGCCCTGGCGATGGCAGCATGAATACCTACGATGAATGGGCCAACGCCTTGCAGATGTATGTGCAAGCGCTGGGCGCAGCATCCCTTCAGCGGCTGCATATTCACATGTCGGGAATTGAATACACACCCAAAGGCGAGAAAGAACACCTGCCCATCGAAGAATCCGACCTGAATTTGGACGCCATTTTCCAGGCGCTAAAAGAGTTCAACTGCGGCGGGCGGATTGTCTGTGAAAGCCCCATTCTCGAAGATGATGCCCTGCTGCTGCAGCGGAAGTGGAATGCCGTGTAGAGGATATTTGCATAATACGTTCAAACCATCACGTACGGACGCGAAGAAGCAATACCCAAAGCGTCAAGTGCTTGATTATCTTTACATTTCTGCTGCTTTGCGTTGAATTTTAGCTTTGTGACTGAATACCAACAATGACAAAACTAATATTGCCCGAACTACATACAGAAATACGCGCCTGCCGCCACTGCCTGGATGAAGGATTTGAAATTACACCGCCACCGGTTTTGTGGGGCGTGGTGAGTGCGCGCATGATGACCATTGGCCAGGCCCCTGGCATTACTGAAGTTGAAGCCGGGCGTCCCTTCAATGCGGGCAGTGGCCAGCGCCTCTTCAAATGGCTGGCGGATGCTGGTATTGAGGAGGATTGGTTTCGCACCACACAGTATATGACCTCGGTTACGAAATGTTACCCCGGTCGCGCCAAAGGCGGCAGCGGCGACCGTGTGCCTAGCCGCACCGAACAAGAATTTTGCCGCCCTTTTCTGGAGCGTGAAATTGAACTTGTAAATCCTGTCCTGATGATCCCTATTGGACGATTGGCGATTGACTTATTTTTCCCAAAAAACAAAAAATTGACCGATATTATTGGCACCCAAAAAGAAGTCAATGGCCGCTGGGTTGTGCCGCTGCCCCATTCGTCCGGTGCCAGCCGCTGGCATCAAACTGAGAGCAACCGCTTGTTGATTGATAAAGCCATAGCGTTGATTCGCACACACCGGCGACAATTATTTCCTTAAAAAATAGAGCGTGAGCCAAATGCCCACGCTCTATTTTTTTGTAGATTTGTTTCTACTGCACTTGTTTGAAGTAGATAATAATTGTGCTTTTATCACACTCTTCAAAGGTATCGAAATAGATTTGCTCCGATAACGGTTGTCCCGCCTGATCGAGTAATTGTATCCATAAAGTTCCCGATGAAGCCGTGGGGCCAGCAACAACTACCGTGAGATCAAATTCATAACCTGCGGGGCCATATTTGGTGGCAATTCCCGAAACGGTTACCAAATCAATGGGCTGATCACCGAGTTGGCCGCCCAGACGCACAACAATGCCGGTGACAGGCGCTCCGTTCAGGCTGAGAATTTGCCCACCAACGCCCATCCAATTGCATCCCAATTCCGCATGATACAGGTTCGGGATATACTGCGGGTTGCGCTCATGCAGCACATACGGCATGGCGCCTGCTGCAACGGGAGGCGCGGCGGCTCCGGGGTCGCTGGTCGGTGCCGCTGCATTTTCTCCTTCATCCACTGGAGCAGGTTCTTCTGTGGGCGGCACCAGAGTGGCTGTAGGTAAGGGAGTTTCGGTTGCTGGTGGGGGTGTGGCCGTCCAGGTGGGCGGCAATAATTGTTTCGGGGTGGGGGTGAGTGTGTCGAGGGCGATTGTAGCCGGGAGCGTGGATGGCGGGAAAGGGTTGATCCCTGCATTGGGGTTCACAAATACCGTTAAAAAGATGACTCCAATGCACAGAGCCACAACCAAAACAACCACCGCCAGGATATTCCAAACTAAATCTGGGTTGACGGATGATTTTTCTTCTTCATCAATGAAATCGAATACATCTTTTGTCATGATTAGACTCCCATGCTTTCAAGGGTTATGGCAAGTATAGCATTATTTCACTCTGATCCCGCTGCTGACGTAGCCATTGCTCCAACGCTTGATGCTGTACGACCTGATATGCGCTCAACGTGAGGGCGTGGGCACCATCGTACTCGATGACTTGCACAATATGATACCCCAATGCGGTTTCGATCACAGGGCTATAGGATCCCGGTTCCAACTCGAAGATCACAGCATCCAGTTCGGGGACGGTCAGATACCCCCGTGGAAACCAGCCCAAGTCGCCCTTGATCACCGGATCATATTGTTCTGCCAGGGTGGCGAAATCGGCTCCGGCATCGAGCTGCCCTAAAATCGTTTCAGCTTCATCCGAATTATATAGCAAAATCTGACGGGCGTGTATTTGTTCGACGGTGCGTGGAACGCCAGCGGCAAGCTGATCACGCATCCAGGCAGCGGTTATCGAGCGTCCCAACGCCGCGTGGAAGCTATCTTCCGTGTACCCATTGGCTTGTATCCATTGGGCAAGCTCTTCGGGGGTAAGCCCCAGTTGATCAATATGCGCTTGCAAATCGACATCATTTAATGTGAACCCGGCCCGGGTTGCCGCCTGTGCAAAGATCATTTCATCAATCATGGTATCCAGAACGATTTGTTGATCTTCTGTTGCCAGTTCTGTGCCAAGTGCGGCCTGATAGCGGGTGGCCTCGGCCTCAAATTCTTCGAGCAGGATGGGCTCACCATTGACTTCTGCCGCCAGCGCCACGGCGGTGACGGTTGGCTCCAGTGCATCGGTGGGCGCCACTGCATCGACAGTTGGGGTCTCTTTGGAAAGCAGACTTTCCTGCGGGGGAGATTGGCACCCAACCAGCAAGAGCAGTAGCACGATAAGGAGGCCAAAGGAAAAATTTTTGTAGTAGTTAAACATTAGCCATAATTATACTGTCAAACCAAAAGCTGACACACTCGAATGCGATGGCTCTTTGAGACTTTGCGTGGAGGTTCCCAGATTTGGGGGTGTGGCGGGTGTTTCACACCCGCCACACCCCCAAATCTGGGCTTTACCTTGCGAAATCTCAGAGACCCTTAAACTTTTTGCGATTTTCCAATATTGCGCTATCATGGAACTATGCTTAATGTCATTATTGTTGACGATCACCCAATTGTGCGGGCGGGCATGAAAGCGGTGTTGAATACCGCATCCGAGATCACCGTGATTGCCGAGGGTAGCACAGGCGAAGATGCTCTGGCCCTGGTGCGCCACTATTGCCCCGATGTATTGGTGCTGGATGTGAATCTGCCCGACATCAATGGCTTGGAGGTCACGCGGCGGCTAATTGCGCAGGGCAACCCATCGACAGCGATTCTAATTCTCACCGCACATGACGATGCTCAAATGGTTTTTAGTCTGCTGGAGAGCGGCGCTACCGGCTACGTGCTAAAAGATGAGGCATTGGAAACATTGGCACACGCGGTGAAGGCCGCGGCACGCGGGGAGAGTTGGCTCAGCCCCACGGTTGCCAGTAAAGTCATTCGGCGGGCGGTGCAGCGCGGGCAAGAATTTGCCGCGGGGGCAGACAAAGCATCACCGGCAGAATCACCCCTCACGCCCCGCGAGATGGAAATCCTGCAACTCCTGGCCGATGGGCTGGATAATTCCGCCATCGCCCAAAAACTGGTCATCACCAAACGCACCGTGCAAAATCATATCAGCAATATTTACAGCAAGCTGGGCGTGGAATCGCGCACCGAGGCCATGCTCTACGCCATCCGCCAGGGCTGGGCCAAGCCGTAAGAGACAGAGACCTCACAGGTTTGTAAAACCTGTGAGGTCTTTTATCCACAATGACAAAGAAAATTCAACAAACCTTTTTCGCACTACTGGCGCTGGTGATCCCGGCTTTCTTGGTTTTTCAGGGTTACACCTACTGGAAAGCGGACGCGCCGGAGATTGGTCTGGCGAATATCATCCCGGCGCTGCTGCTAACGCTGGCCTACTGGCTCATCGGCCTGACGCTGCTCTTGCGCCTGTTTCAGCGAGTGGAAGCGCGCCTGTTATTTTTGCTCTCACAGTGCATTGGTTTGGCGCTGCTGATTCCGTTGGCCTACCCCGACCCCCACAGCGCGCCCTTTTTAGCGCTCTCGGTCAGCATTACCGGGCTGCACTTCGCCGGGCCGTTGCTGCTGCATCTGCACATCAGCTTTCCACAGCGGCTGGGACAAAATCTGTGGCGGCGGCGCATCCTGGCAAGCGCCTACACCCTGGCAGGGGCGGCAACGCTGGCCTGGTGGGTGCAGGCTGCCCCCTGGTGGCAGGCAGGCATCCTTTATACCGTCAGCGTGATTATGGCGGCGGTGGGGATTCTCATTTTTATGTACTACCGCCGCTCCAGCGCCGACGACCGCCAACGCTTGCGCCTGGTGGTGCTGGGCACGGCGCTGCCGACCTCTTTTATCATTTTTTTCGATATGTTGCCCACCCTGGCTGGTTTTCCGCTGCGCGTGCCCACCTGGGCGCTTGCGCTGTTGCTTATCTTCAACCCGCTCAGTTACGCCTACGCCATCTCGCGCCGCGACCTGCTCGGCGTTGACCGCTTGCTTAACCGCACCCTCGTCTATGCCATTCTCTCCATAGGAATTTTCGCCTTTTATTTGGGGCCATTTTTGCTGCTCTACCGGCTGCTGCCGGAAAATGTCGGCCTGCAAATACTGGTAGTTTCTGGATTAACGCTTTTTGTGGGCTGGTCCTTCAACGCGGCGCGGACGCGTGTCCAGCGCGTGGTGGATCGAATCTTCTACGGGGGCTGGTATGACTACCCGGGGGTGATCGAAGCCATCAGCGATGCATTAGCAGGCAGCACTGAGCGGAGGCAAGTGATTCAGATTCTCACGCGCCAGCTCCCCCAATTGATGCAACTCCGCAGCGCCAGCCTGTGGATTGGCGAACCCAATGCCACGTTTCCCCAAACCCCACCGCTGCAAGAGCGATTCCGTTTCAAGTTCCAAAGCGAAGTGCCTGCCCAATGGACGGTTGGCACGCACAAAGACGGCAGCGACCTTTCCGAGTCTGACCAGCGCATTCTTAACACCCTGGCCAGGCAAGCCGAGATTGCCATCAATAATGTCATTTTGATCGAAACGCTGCGGGCTCAACTCGACGAAATCCATGCCAGTCGTAAGGCGTTGACACAAGCCCAGCACCAATTGTTACGCTCGCGCGAAGATGAGCGCACGCGCCTGGCGCGCGACCTGCACGACAGCCCCATCCAGACATTGGTGGGCCTGAATATTCAATTGGGCCTATTACTCACAACGGATTCCCCTCTCCCCGCGGGAGAGGGGCCGGGGGTGAGGGCTTCAATTTCCGAAATGCGCACCGAGGTACGCACCCTGCTGGCCGAACTGCGCCAGGTTTGCGCTGATCTGCGCCCGCCCATGCTCGATGCACTGGGGCTGGGCGCGGCTTTGCGAACCCATGCCGAAGAATGGGGCCATCAAAACAGTATTGAGGTTCAGTGTGATCTTCCCGAAGATGTCACGTTGAGCGGGTTGCCCGATGAAGTCGCCGTAAACCTGTTCCGTGTGGCGCAAGAGACCTTGGGGAATATTGGCAAACACGCCCGCGCCAAAAATGTACAGATCGAACTCCGCGGGGATGAACAGTCGATTGAACTTGCCATTCAAGATGATGGCTGCGGTTTTGAAAAACCATCCACCCTCAACAGCTTGCCAGCGCAGAATCATTTTGGTCTGGTGGGAATGCGCGAGCGCGTTGAACTCATTGGGGGCAAATGGTCACTGGAATCCACGCCGGGAAAGGGAACGCGCATCCAAGTGGAGTGGAATAAAGACTCTACTGCAAAAAGCCGATGACGGAGATGTCCGCCGGAATATATGG
>ERZ890953.1486-NODE-1486-length-11690-cov-4.124366_pt1 | contig 11690 bp, 8 predicted proteins | sample MGYA00521264_ERZ890953 | MGnify/ENA primary metagenome ERZ890953 (study PRJEB32303, sample SAMEA104408629) | aquatic metagenome | biome: Brackish water; feature: Chemocline; material: water | place: Baltic Sea | collected 2014-10-26T21:54:00 | depth 200 m ... | reverse complement strand
ATCCAATTGCGGATTTGGCATCCTGCCCACTAACGAGAGCAGCTTCCTCGTCCGCATTCGGATACGCGCCCCACGGGCGTTTCCCATAGAGACGATCTTCATCAAAGTGGAACCAATCCACATAAGGCGAGGCTGCGCCATTTTCCAGCGTATGGTTAAACTGCCAGAAGCCGCGGCTGGCGTGGTTGAAGACGCCATCTAATACGATTTTGATGTCGCGCTTGTGGGCTTCGTTGAGCAGTTGGCGCAGGGCTTCGTTGCCACCGAGCAGCGGATCGACCTGATAGTAGTCGTAGGTGTGGTAGCGGTGGTTGGCGGGCGAAGCGAAGATGGGGTTGAAGTAGATGGCATTGATGCCAAGCTCTTCGAGGTAATCGAGCTTGTCGATCACGCCGTAGAGGTTGCCGCCTTTGAAACCGAAGGTGGTTGGATCGCTTTCCCACGGCTCAAGGTTAAGATGCTCTTCGCCGGGCTGCGGGACGCGCGCGAAGCGGTCGGGGAAGATTTGGTAGAAGATGGCATGCTTGGTCCATTCGGGGGTGGTGATGGTCATAGTTTGGGTTCTCCGTTAGTAATGTTTTAGCCAGTTCCTGAGCGCAGTCGAAGGACGGCATTCTCTGGTAGCGCCGCTCTTCGACTACGGGCCTCACTACGTTCAGCCCTCCGCTCAGAGACTGGATGTTTTATTTGCGTAATTTTCTCTCCGCAATAATCTTTTTATAAAAATCCAGCAAATCCTGATCCTGCCCATGACCCCAAACCATCGGCACACGGCTGACATGGATGCCGCCGCCTTCCTGTGAGCTTTTTTCGTGCGTGAGACCGACTTCGGTTCCATAGTAGATCAGGGGAGGCCCAGGCAGGTGCATTTGGGTTTGGGCGGCTTTTTTGAGCGCGTCCTTGTCGCCGCCGTTGAGGAAGAGCAAGCGATCCATATCGTGGTTGTCGAGGAAGGTTGGCATGATGAAATCGTCTGTGAAGTAGGCGGCGTGGCGTTCGAGGAAACGTTCAAGATGGGCTTCATCCCAGGTTTTGAAACCGTAGGTGCGACGCAAGGCATCTGCACTGAAAAAATCAAGACAGCCATCCAGCCGACCGACATAATGCTTCTGGACATCAGGCGCGTCGATGACTTCGCCGAAGCAGAAGGAATCGGCTTTTTCGGCTTTGCAGCCCAGCCAGAAATCCGTCCAGAAATCGGGGGTGGGACCGATAGCGTAGTCGAGGCGGTAGCCATCAACGTCGAACTCGCGGATCCAGTAGCGGGCAGCGTCGATCATCCATTTGCGGGCGGCGGGATTGGTGTAATCCAATTGGGGCATACGCGGCGAGCCGAAGAATGACCGATAGCCGACTTCGGAGTCGTCGAAGCTGAACCAATCACGATAGAGACTGTCTTCGTTGGCATGTGCATCTGCAAAAACCGGATGCTCGTCTGAAATATGGCTGCAAACGAAATCGAGCAAGATGCGGATGCGGCGCGCGTGTGCCGCATCGACGAGGGCATGCAAGGCTTCGTTCCCACCGTAGCGTTCGGCGACATTATAAATGTCGGTCGCGTCGTAGCCATGATGGGATGGGCTGTCGAAAATCGGGCTGAGCCAGATGCAGTTCACGCCGAGGTCTTCGATATAGTCGAGCTTTTCGATCACGCCCCAGAGCGTGCCACCGAAAAAGCCGAGTAAGTCGTCGGGTTGCTTCCAGTCGTTGCCTTTTCCGGGGAAGAATCGGTCGACGAAGACCTGGTAGATAACCGCATGCTTTGCCCATTCGGGAGGCGTTAGGGTATCCACGCTCAGGGCGAAAGCGTTGCCCTTTGCACGGTCACCAGGCTGCAGGTCCGGGAGCGACTCGCCCCGAAAAAATGCGCTCGTGGCGATCTCTATCGAGGTCTGCACTTCGGGGAAATCCGCGAAAGTCTCGCGTCCATCTGCTTCAATCGCGCTGATGCGATAGCGTATCACCGTGCCGTCTGGCTTCCCCGCGAGGGTCAGCGTCCACTTCTCGACGTAGCCCCAAACGAGCGTGTCCCAGAGCATTTCGCGCTTCTCGAAATCGAGCAGTTCGCCGTTAAGGTGGCAGACGACGCGCGCGGGCTTCAGGTGGGGACCGATGGTGACGCTGAGCGTGATCGGCTCGTCGGGCTTGGGGTCGCGCGGCTCGATCTGGTAGGCGTGCTGGATGCCGCGGCGGCGGGTGCGGTGGTGGAGCAGTTTCAGGTTGTCGGTGGCAAGGGTGCCAAATACGAAGTCTTCCATAGGTTTCCTTTTCAACCGCTAATCACACGGATTTTCGCGAAGATTAGCGCAGATTAGTGGTTAAGGCGCAATCTGAATGATCGCAAAACCTTTGCCGGGGATTGACGAGAATGGGATGTAAGCGTCGAAGCCGCCGTTGGCGTTGATGCTAATCTCGGCTGGATTCGCTTCGCCAAGCAGGGAAACGGCACGCACGCCTGTCGGCAGGCTTCCGTTTATGAGCGTCAGGCTGTAATCCGAGCCGCTGACCGTTTCACGGCTGGCGTTGATGACGACCAGAATCTGCTCTTCGGCAGTTGTGCGCATGAAGGCGTAAATATACTTCGAGCCGCTCTCGACGGGAACCCAATCGCCGTTCAGCAGGGCGGGATGCGCGTTGCGCAGATGGATCAGGTCGCGGTAGTGATTAAACAGGGAATCGGGGTCGTTATTCTCGCTGCTAACGTTAAAAGTCGGCGTATCGGCGGAGGGCGCGCGCCAGGGCGTACCGCTGGTGAAGCCCGCTTTGACGGTGTTGCCGTTCCACTGCATCGGCAAGCGGATGTCTTCGTCAGGTTTGACGCCCGTCATGCCGATTTCTTCACCGTAGTAGATAAAGGGCACACCCGGCGAAGTCAACTGGATGGTGGCTGCCATCTTCGCAAAATCGACGTTGCCGATCATCTGCGACATGGTGCGGTTTTGGTCGTGGTTGGCAAGGAAGGTCGCGTATTGATTGGATGGGAAGGCGCTCACCATCTGTGCAGTGTAGGTTGCGGCGGCTTCGGCATTTGTGCCTGCTGCGGCATCGAGCATGGCTTCTGCCAGATCGAAAGCGAAGACAACATCCATCTCGTCGCCCGTGTAATCAAGCAGTTCGTTCGTACTCGTCCACGCTTCGCCAACCGAGAAGGCATCGGGATTGACGGATTTGTAGAAGGTGTTGTACTCGGTCAACCACTCATGCGTAAATTCGGTGTTTTCCTGTGCTGTGCCATCTTCGATGAAATGCTTAATGGCGTCAAAGCGGAAACCATCCACGCCCATATTGTCGAGCCAGAAGCGGGTGATATTTTCGATCTGATTGGTGACGACAGGATTTTGCAAATTAAGATCGGGCATCCCATCCCAAAAGACGCCGTAATAATATGCGCCGTTCAGCGGATGCCAAACTTTCTGGCCCCACGGGCCAACATAATTCGGGTTGGTATCCGACCAGACGTACCAATCACGGTACGGAGAGTTCGGGTCTTTTGACTCGATAAACCAGGGATGCTGCACACTGGTGTGGTTGATGACCATGTCGATGATGACTCGAATGCCGCGCTTGTGGGCTTCGTCCATCAGCCGTTTGAAATCTTCGTTCGTACCATACTCTTTATCAATGTTGTAATAATCGACCACATCGTAGCCGTGATAGCTGGGCGATTCCATGATCGGCATCAGCCAGATGCCCGTCACGCCGAGATCGTCGGTCGTATTGGGGTCCCCGTCGTTGAGATAGTCGAGTTTTTCGATCAGCCCATTGATGTCGCCGACACCGTCGCCGTCGCTGTCGGAAAAGGAGCGCACGAAAATTTCATAGAAGACGGTTTCGTTCCACCAATAATCACGGTTGGGATCAATCGTCGGCGCGAGTTTGGGCGTGCTCGTTGGCTCTTGGGCGGGACCTGCCGCTTTGGTCGCTTCACCTGCGGCGATGGCAGTTGCGAAGACATCGGCGGGAGAGAGGGTACTCTCCACAGGCACTGGCGAGGCTGTGGATAAATCCGCGACGGGGGCAGGCGTCGATTGACAGGCTGCGAGCAGCAGGGAGAAGATGATGATGGAGAAGAGTTTTTTCATAGGAATATCCTAATCGCAAATTCCATTTTTAGCGTTTTTGCTTGGAACTCTGCGAATTGTAGTTGTCGCCCGTCTAATAACTTAGCCTACTGAAGATACAAGAAAGCCGCACTGAAAACCCAGTACGGCTATTCTTGTTAGCGTAAACACTCCTAAGAGTATTTTTTTCATAAACTAGCCTTTGACAGCGCCTTGCGTGAGCCCACCAACGATCTGATCCTGCAAAAGCAGGTAGATGGTCATGATAGGCAGCGCGCCGATCAAAGCACCTGCGGCGAAAGCGCCCCATTTCTTAGAGAATTCACCACCGGTAAAGATGAAGAGACCGACCATGAGCGGATATTGCTCGGTGCTCTTGAGTAGAATACGGGCAAGGATGAAGTCGCCGTAGGTACCGATAAAGGTCAATAGTGCGATGACGACGAGAATCGGGCGCATGAGCGGGAGCAGCAGTTGGGTAAATATCTGCCAATGGCTGGCACCATCGACCATCGCGGATTCGTCGATGTCGCGCGGGATGGTGTCGAAGAATCCTTTCATCAGCCAGATATTGACACCCATTGCGCCGCCGAGATAGACCATGATAAGACCGGCGTGCGTATCCAAGCCGAGGGCGGGGACGATCGCGCCAAATTGGGTAATAAGCGTGAACATGGCGATCATCGCCAATAGTCCAGGAAAGACCTGAATCAGCAGGATCATCTTGAGCATGGTCTGACGTCCCTTGAAGCGCAAACGCGAGAAAGGATAAGCCGCCAAAACGGTGATCGAAACTGATAGCAGTGTGGTGATCGTTGAGATCTTGATCGAGTTCCACAACCATATTGGGAAGGGGTACTGCGGGGTTTCAAATAGATATTTGTAATTATCGAAGCCAATATGATCGGGAATTAATTGTGCTGAAGCCAACGAGTTAGACGGGTTGAGGGAAGCAGAGATAACCCAAAGCACGGGGAAGATCGCGAAGAAGATCAAAACCAGCGCGATGAGCCAGCGAATGCCATGCCCCACCCAGATACGTTGTTTGAACGATAAATTCTTAAGCATTTTCGCCAACCTCCTCCCACATTCTTGTGTATTTGAACTGGAATAACGTAATCACAGCCACAATAATGAAGATAATGATCGTGATTGCAGAACCTAAGCCGTATTCTTTGGAACGTCCCGAGGCAAAGGCGAAGTTGTATACATACGAGATCAGAATATCGGTGTAGCCTGCCCTCGTCGGCGAGTTCGGAATGGGCGGACCGCCCTCGATAAAGAGGAAGATAAGGTTGAAGTTATTGAAGTTATAGACAAAAGAAGCCACCAAAAGAGGCCCGACCGAGACCAGCAGCATCGGCAGCGTGATGCGGAAGAATTTCTGGAAGGCATTCGCTCCGTCGATGCTGGCAGCTTCGTAGAGATCTTCGGGGATGGCTTGCAGCGCACCGCTTGTAACCAACATAAAGTAAGGGTAACCCAACCAAAGGTTGACGATCAGAATAGCGAGTTTTGCGAGATTCGGTTCCACTGTCCACGCGGGGGCGATGTGGAAGAGAGATTCAAGAACACGGTTGATGACGCCAACTTCGTTGTTGAACATCCCTCGCCAGATGATGATCGTGATCAAGCTGGGGATGGTATACGGGATTAGCAGGAAGGACTGGATGATCTTTCGTCCTGGCAGGGTGCGATCGTTGTAGATATAAGCAATGATCAGACCTAAGGAGAAGGTCATGAAAACGCTCAAAAAGGCGAAGATAAAGTTCCACGAGATGATATGGAGAAGCGGACCGCTCAGGGCCGAGCTTTTGAAGAAGCGCGTAAAATTATCGAGACCAACGGATGCACGGAAGCCAAATGGCAGTGTCGCACCGTTCTTCGCTGTCCAGGTGCCCTGATTTGCCATGTAAACGGTACCCGTTTCGACGTCCAGGAGCGTATCCTGCTCTTTATCATATTCATATTTAGGCTCGAGTTGCGAGGCTTCACGCGCGGAGCGGATGCGAACGCCATCCAACTCGGAACCAAATTGAGTTTCGGAAATGGTCTGATTACTCGCCACTTGAAGGGCGTTCAAGCGCTTATAGTCCGCCACCGATGCAGGGATACCGTTTTCATCCAGTTCCCCAAGCCCTTCTGCTTCTGCGCCAGAAATCAACGTCTGTCCAGGATAAGCAAGGTAGGACTCGCCAGCTTCATTTTGCAGCCAGAGGGCATACTCATCGTTTTCGTTGATGTAGCCTGTCCATGTATAGGCAGAGCCGCCTTCGGGCAGGTAGCGTTCCTGTAAAAAAAGTTCGATGGATTGGGGCTTTGTGACCAGATGCCCGTCGCCATAATTGGTGAAGGCCACAAAGACCGTCAGGATGATGGGCCAAATGGCAAACATCGCCATAAAAATAAGCCCAACTAACATCCAGCGCAGCGGATACAGGTCACGCGACAGAATGATGTAATTTGAAGCCCCGCCGATAAGAGCAACAACGATGCCCAATTGAGCATACCCCTCAGCAAAGGCGCCCAGCGTAAACCAGATCACAAAGCCATCGAGCGCTAAAAGCAAAAATAGACGCAACGAGACCTGCCATAAGGTTGCACTTTGTTGAGCTTTTTTCTTGCGTTTTTCACTAACTTCCATAACACTCTCCCTGATACATTTTGGAGAATACGACAGTTTTCCTGTCCCCGCTTCCCCTATATTCTATCATTTCATAATGCCAAAAAAAACAAAAAAGAAGGGAGGCTCCGCTAAGCGGAGCCTCCCAATATTCGAACGGTATTATTCGGTTGCGATGGTCAGGATATGGCTTTCAGAGTCGTAAGTGAAAGTCACGGAACCGTCTGCAGCCATCGTGAAAGCGTAGTTGTCGCCATCGAGCTTGCCATCAACGCCGTAGTTTTCGGTCCAGGCGCCGTCGTAAGCAACTTTGCCTTCGTAGTCACCGGCAGCCAGTTCAAAGGTGCCGGAGTAGGTGCCGTCGCCGTTGTCAGCAAGAGCGGAACCTTCACATGCGGGATCCCAGTCGCCTTCGCAAACGCCGGAAGCAGCCTGCCAGGAGCCAGGAACGTTGACCATGCCAGCTGCTGCGCCAGCGATCAAGTCGCGGATCTGCGCAGCAGCGTTGCCATAAGCATCAGCAGCTTCCTGCTCACCATTGATGATGAGGGTGGTCGCATCGCCCCAGGAACCCCAGACGGAGCCCATTTCAGGGATATTCGGCATCGGCTGTGCAATCGAAGAAATTTCACCGAAAGCAGCCAGGTCAGCATCATCGCTGGTAACACCCAACCAAGCGGAGGGACGGTTGCTGCCATCAGCCAAAAGCTGCATGGATGCATCTGTAGCAAGGAATTCGGTCAGGAAAGCCTGCGCAAGCAAAACATTGTCGCTCAAAGCATTAACTGCGAAACCCTGAACACCGCTGAAGGGAGCGCCAACAGCAGCGGCAGATGGGAAGTTAGCAATCGCGTAAGGAACACCGGATTCGCGCAAGCGGTCAAGGGCCCAAGGACCAGCCATCAAGAAGGGAGCTTCACCGGTCTCGAACTGAACGTGACCGGTATCCCAATCGGTGCTGCTGCTGATATAACCATCTTCAACATTGGTTTTGATGAAATCGCCAGCGGCGATCATGCCTTCGCTGTCGATACCGACATCGGAGGGGTTGTAGGAACCATCATCGTTAAGACCGAAGATATAACCACCAAAAGCAGTCATCAGCGGGTAAGCATCATAAGTGGTGCCCGTCAACGCGATTGCATAAGTAGCATCGCCAGCATCAACTAATGCACCACCAACGGAGATCAATTCGTCCCAGGTAGCGGGAGCGGCATCAACCATATCGGTGTTATAGAAGAATGCCATGTTCTCAACAGCATACGGAACACCAACCAACTCGCCAGCGTAGGTATAAGCCTGGAGGGCAGCGGGGTTAAAACTGGCAGCTTTGTCGCCAAGGTCGATCGGGGCAAGCAAGCCGCTGTCAACAAAACCGCCCAAGCGGTCATGCGCAAGCATGATGATGTCAGGACCTTCGCCAGCCGGAGCAGCGATCGGGAACTGGTCATTGCGGTCAGGAACGTTCTCGACGATCAGACCAATCCCATATTCTGCCTGGAAAGCATCAACGAAGCCCAGGAGAACCGGGGTCAACATATCATCAGACCAAATGGTGATGTAAGTGTCGAACTCTTCAGCCATCGGCTCTTCGACAGCGGGCTCTTCAGCAACAGGCTCTTCAGCGGGAGCTTCAGCAACCGGTTCTTCAGCCATCGGCTCTTCAGTAGCCGGGGTAGCGCCACCACAGGCGGCAAGCGCAAAGGATGCGATCAGCACAAGGCTGAGTAAAACAAATAGTGACTTCTTCATTCTCTTTTTACTCCTTAAGTAAAAGTTTTTAGGGTTTGTTTTTTTGATTAAAGATGGATCTGTCTATATCTGGGTGAAGACATCACCTCCTCTATCCTGAAATAAAAACATGGAAAATAATAACGGCACGCTCTTGTCAGTAGCTTGTTTCCGTACCCCGAACAAGGATTTTGAAAAATAATAACTTCCCATTACGCCTCCCCCACAGTCAGCGCGAGCAAATCCCGCTTGCCTTCAGCAATATCATGCACAGCCAAACTCAAAGCCTGCACCACCGCCCCCAAACTGGATGCGCGTTTGCCCAAAATAGCCGTTGTGATGCGCACATTGTCAGCCGCGGCGGGTAAACTGCGCTGCGCCACCGCCTGACGGATTGGCTCAAGGAAAAGATCACCAATTTGCGCAACACCACCACCCACAACAATAATATCGGGGTTGAAGATGTTGACCAAACCTGCGATCGCTACACCCAAATGCTCGCCTGCTTCTTCCATCACCTGCTGCGCAACCAGATCGCCACGCCGGGCCGCCGCCGCAACATCCTTGGCAGTGATCTCATCCAGCGGGCTGCTGGAAAGCTGCGTACGCTTGCCCTGTTGGATCGCTTTAACAGCATTCATCGCGATTGCGTGTCCACCGGAAAAAGCTTCAAGACAACCTCGGTTGCCACAGGTGCAGCGTGGCCCGTTGTTGTCCATCGTTAAATGTCCGATCTCGCCCGCCGACCCAGTCGAACCACGATAGATCCGTCCGTCGATCAGCAGACCAGCACCGATGCCTGAACCTACTTTAATGTAGGCAAGATCGCGTGCACCGCGTCCAGCCCCATAAGCCCACTCGCCTAAAGCACCGAGTTCGGCATCATTGTTTACCGAAACGGGGCGTCCCCAAAGCTTTTCGAGCGTCTCGCGGATGGGGAAACGATCCCAACCCGGCATGATCGGCGGGGCAATCACCATGCCCGCTTCGCTGTCGATCGGACCAGGTACACCTACGCCGATTGCTGCAAGCATTGGCAAGCTTAGATCGTTTTCCAGTAATAAATTTTCAAGTAACTCGGTGGTTTGGGCAATGCAAAAATCGGGCCCTTTAGCAATATCAATGCTGATTTCTTTTTCTGCGATGGCTTTGGCGCTGAAATCGGTTAGCACCACACGCATGTGGGTTGCCCCCATGTCAATACCCGCGATATAACCAGCATCAGGGTCAATTTCCAACAGCGTGCGTGGCCGCCCGCTGGTTTTGGTGCGCTGCTCAGCATCGCGGATGATGCCAGTTTCGATCAGGTCATTGACGATGGTGCTCACTGCTGCGCGGCTCAAGCCAATCTGCTTGGCAATGCCAGCACGAGAAATACCCCCGATGGTAAAGCGGATTAAATCCAGAACAGCATGCTTATTGATATTTTTGATATTTTGTTTGGGGTTGTGGGTGAAATAGAGTGTCACGTTTTGCTTTGCCTACACGGTTAAAAAATTGAAACCGCCCTATCTTAGCAAAACGAGACCCCTTTGTCAATACTTTTAACAAAGTCGAAGAGCTGATTTTGTCACAAAACAAAAATAGCCGGGTTTTCCCCAAATATTTAGCCTAAAAAGCATGTTTCTGCTAATTCTACCGAAACGCATCCACAAAGGATTGTTCAGATTGTGATTTATCTTGCCGTTTTTACTTTACATATACCTTATATCCCCACGCGGGCAAGGTCAATGAAAAATCATGGTCTAGAGTAGTCTGCTGCTGTGTAAAATAATCTGTGTACTTGCCCTGGTGCAAACGCACTTTAAAACAAATCTCCTGCTCCTGCGCGGAGAAATTGATGATGGTAAAGACCTTCTCTTTGTCGTTTTGGCGCACAAAGCTGAATACTTGATTGGGAACGTTATTTTCGATCGGGATCATGCGCGCGCCCCATGCCCCATTCCACAAAGCGGAGTTGGCTTTTTTGAGCGTGAAAAGCTTTTTGAAAAGGTCTCCAATTAGATGCTCGCGCCATTCAATCTGATCTTTGTCAAAGAATGACAGACGCCGTTCGTTGCCTGCTTCCTGCCCGTTATAGATAAGGGGCAGCCCCTCGCCTACCACGCTCAAGACGATGGCGGCTTCCAGCCCGTCGCCGAATTGCTCAAACATGGTTCCTTCCCAGGCGTTCTTATCGTGATTGCTGGTGAAGGTCATGCGGAAGGCATCGTGCGGATAGGCTTTCTCGTTCCATGAGTAGTAAACGAAGAGATTGCTCAGGTTTGCGCCTTGTGTGCAGATTTTATGCAGGTAATCGTTGAAGCTCCAGGCGTAGGTCATGTCGAAAGCTTCGGCGTGCAAATCGCGGGATTCCCATTCAGCGAGCATAAAGACGGGTTTAATCGCATCCAGCTCTTTGCGCACGTTGTTCCAGAAATCTGTCGGGACAAAACCAGCCACATCGCAACGGAACCCATCTACATCCACGTCGCGTACCCAATATTTCATCACTTCGGTCATATACTCGCGCACAGCGGGATTATCGTAATCGAGATCGATGATGTCATCCCAATTCCACCAGGTAGTCGGATGAAAATCACCTTTCCAGTCGCGTAGATACCATTCGGGGTGCTCATCCACCAGCACGTTATCCCAAGCGGTGTGATTGGCGACCCAATCGAGAATGACATACATGCCTTGCGCGTGGACGGCATCCACAAAGTTTTTCAGATCATCGAGAGTGCCTAACTCCGTGTTCACGCTGTAATAGTCGCGCACAGCGTAGGGGCTGCCGAGCGAACCTTTACGGTTTTTGACTCCGATCTCGTGGATCGGCATCAGCCAGAGAATATCCACGCCCAACTCTTTCAGGCGCGGCAGATGCGCTTCAGCGGCGCGAAAGGTGCCTTCTGAGGTGAACTGGCGCGTGTTGATCTGGTAAATGGTCGCGTTCTTCGTCCATTCGGGATGTTTAAGCTTTACATAGGGCGATGGTTGATGGGGGGATGACTTCATCTACGAAGATTCCTTCCCTTTTATTTTGGATGATCGGATCGGTGCGGCGGGATTTGCCCAAGCGGCATCCGCTGCTCTGGTGACGGTTTTCTCCGCGCGCTGGGTGCTGGCGAGATGCTTGACCATCACGACCATCCGTGGACCTACACTTGCTTCCATTTCTTCAAGAATTGGTTCAACCCAAGCCTGATACGCCCGAACGCAGAAATAAACGGGACGCTGTCTTCGATTAGCAAGATTGTGTGCGAGCATCGCTTCGAGTTTTGTCCGTACATCAT
>ERZ890953.1485-NODE-1485-length-11693-cov-4.599072_pt1 | contig 11693 bp, 7 predicted proteins | sample MGYA00521264_ERZ890953 | MGnify/ENA primary metagenome ERZ890953 (study PRJEB32303, sample SAMEA104408629) | aquatic metagenome | biome: Brackish water; feature: Chemocline; material: water | place: Baltic Sea | collected 2014-10-26T21:54:00 | depth 200 m ... | reverse complement strand
TAATGAGGGCGGTGGTATTGAGGGCGAAAATTGCGTAGGAGCCGCCGGCACCGCCCCCCCCGGTTCCCGGAGTTCCAGAACAGCCGCCGCTGCCGCCGCCGCCGCCGCTGGCTCCGTAGGTGTAACAGTAGCAGAGGCTGTTGTCGTCACCGCCGCCACCGCCACCGCCGCCGCCGCCAGTCCCGGCCGTGCCGGCGGCACCAGATGCGCCGGAAGTGGGCACGAAGAAGCCCGACTCGTTGACAGTACCCAGTCCATCGCCGCCGATGCCTTCCGCACCGAGTGCCCCCGCACCGCCGTCCGCACCGGGGCCGCCGTCGTTCTTCTTGCCGCCGCCACCACCGCCAGCGGCGCCACTTTCTGCGGCCACTCCGGCGCCGCCGGAGCCGCCCGTGCTGCCACCCTGGCCGCCCGTGCCCCCACCGTTGCCGCAGTATCCCTTGCCGCCCTTGCCGGCCGGCGGGTGGCTGCAGTTGCTGCAGGCCACTGCGCACCAGTTGCCACCGTACTCGCAGCCGGCATTGCCGGTTCCGCCGTCTTCGCCATTCTGCCCATCGGTACCATCATTGCCGGGGGTGCCGTTGGCACCGTTGCCCGACTGAATACGGTTGTGGGAGACGCGGAGTTTGTCACCGGAACCCTTGATGTGGACCGCCATGGAAGAGCCTCCCGCCGAGTCGTTGTTACCCGATTCGATGTAGAGGCCCTCGACAACGGTCTCTTCCTGGATGTCGTGGGCAAAGAGCGTGACGACGCCGCCGGGGCCCGGGGCGCTCCAGGTAATGGTCGTTTTGTAGAGCACCGGCTTGTGGTCCCAGGCCAGTTCCGGGTTGAAGCCGCCATAGAGACTCACCCCGGGGACCACCGCAACCTGTTCTTCATAGAGGCCCTGGGCCACATAGACATCCCACTTCGGCTCTTTGGCCGAGGCTAGGGCGAGGCCCTTGGCGATGGTCTTGACAGGATGCTCCATGTTCCCTGTCTGGTTGCCGATATCCATTCCTGTGGGGGTGACGAAGATGGCGCTTAGCGGGTCGCCGTCAATGCCATCACAGTTGCTGTCGAAGCCGTCCATGTCGGGCTTGTCGGGGAGGCCGTCATCGACGCACTGGTATTCGCAACCATCATCGTCCTTCTCGTTCAAGTTGGCCCAGCCTTCGGCGCAATCGCCCATGATGCAGTCGCCCTCGTCGCAAATTGCCGTGGCGTTGTCATAGGAGCAGACATAACCACACTGCCCGCAGTTGGCGATGTCAGTGAAATACTCTTCGGGGACCATCCCCAGGCACTCACAGGCACCTGACTTGGGCAGGCATTGCATGGAGGGGGCACCGTTGGAGCCTTCCACTTCGGCGCAGTCATAGTCCGGCGGGCACATCTCATCGCCGCAGTCCCGGGAGCACATCATACCGTCATTGGCTCCGATGGGCAGACAGAGGTCATGGACGATGTTGCAATCGCTGTCCTTGTAGCAGGGCTGGCACAAAGTATCGAGGTGGTTGGGAACGCAGATGAAGACAACATCTGCGCCTTGCCAGATTTGCTCACATGACCAGCCTTCGGCGCAGTCCTCGTAGCAGGTCTTGGTGCAGACGCTACCGTCGGGTCCCTGAATGCAGAGTCCGGGATCACAGCACTCTGAGTCTTCTTCGCAAGGAGTCATGTAGGCGCCACAGCTGCCCCCCTCAAAGGGCAGAACATCAAAGCGCGGTACGTCAACATCGAACCACTGAAGAACTTCCTTGCCGATGTCTGAGGGGTCGCTGGTTTGTTCCTCGGAGAGGTCAGGGAGGGTACAGACTGCACCGTCACAACCGTATGCGCAAAGCTTGTGAACCTGCCAGGTAAGTACTTCGTCCTGGCCCCAGACACACTTCAGCACAGAATCATTGCCATCGGACTTCCCACAAATAATGGCGCCGTAGCTGTCACATTCGTCCCCCACCGCGTGTGCGGGCGTCCCGGTGTTGCTCGAACAGGTGCAGAGCCAGAGAGTTCCCAACGTCAGCACGAGCAGCGGGTATGCGGTCTTGAAGCGTGGCATCCTTCACCTCCGCCGCGGCCAATCGCGGCCGCGAGCATGGAACCAATGGGGAGTATCTTACAGGGTTACGAGGGAAGGATCAAAGTTTTGGCGCGCGGCCCCTGCGGGAGCGTCGGCGGGGGTGGGCAATGGGGTCAGATGGCGGAGTCTTCGTCGAGCATGATCGCCAGTTTTCGCTTGTGATCAGGGAAGAGGTGCTTGAACTTCAGGTGCACTCCCCGCGAGTGGCGTTCGGTGATTTCGGCCAGGGCGGTTACGCGGTCTTCAGATGCGTCGGGAGAGAACTCCAGCCAGACGTATCTTTCCCCTGCCAGCAGATCCCCCGGAGTATCGATATCCAGCCCTTGCAACGACAGGTTTGACCCCATGCCGTGGAGCTCAATGTCGTGCCCGAAACGTTCCTTGACAACAAAGTGACCAATCTCCGGAGTAGCGCCAACCATCTGCATTTAATGCCTCCTTTCCAAGCTGCTGAAGCGAGTATAGAGGCAAAACGATCGCCGGCAAAAAAAATGGTAAATACATCGGCCACCGATGCACTTTTGGCTGCCGTTGCACCTGCGAGTGCTCTCAGCCCTAGGGGCCTCCGGTGATGTCGCTAGAAAGGCGAAGCGCAGACGTTGAGACCCTGACCAATGGGCTGGCAGGTCCAGCCGTTGGCGCAGTCGGTGGAGATGATGCAGAGGTTGGTACAGAAGCCGACGCCGACTTCCAGATTGCCGGCGCACTCGCCAAAACAGGGGTTGTACCCGGTGGTGCAGGTCTCGCCCGTGCTGACGCAGAACTTGTCTGCGCCCACGGCGTGGCAGCCGAACCCCTCAGGGCAATCGGCCGCCTTGATGCAAGGCGCGGTGCAGGCACATTTTCCCAGCTTGTTGGTGAGGAAGTAGCCCTTGTAGCAAAAGGCCAGGTCGGGGTCGCACGAAGTATCCTGACCGGAGTCGTTGAGGATGCAGACGGAGGTGGCATCCACCGCCACGCAGACGTCGGGGCCGGGACACTGGGCATCGTTCTGGCAGTACTGCGTGCAGATTGCCGAGTTGGTGATCTTGTTTTCGATGCAGAGGGCCGAGGAGCACTCTTGCTTACAGTGGCAGGCCGCACCGTAGGGGCCATCGGTGGGGTCGCAGCCCGGCGGCAATGAGGTGTCCGGCTGGCCCACGACATCGGTGGTCTGCGTGGTGTCTGTCACATCCGGCAGTGCGCTGGACTCGCACATGTAGCCGACGCAGCTGGCGCCAGTCCCCTCACATTGCCAGTCTTTGGTGCACTCGCGACCGCAGAACCCGTCGAGGCAGGCCATGTCGTAGGGGTCGCAGTCCACGTGCTTCTGGCAGGGAATCTGGTCGACTGCATCCGTGGCAATCACGTCCTCACCACCACCACCACCGCCGGCAACGATGCAGCGGTAGAGGGCACACTCAAGAATCCCGGGGCAGTCTTCGTCCTTCGTGCACTCCTGGCCACAGACGCCGTCGAGACAGACCGCCACGGGCAGGCACGCCTCGTCAACAGTGCATTCTGTAGTGATGCAAGCGCCGTCGACCATCTTGCCCGGGCATTCAAGGCAGGTGTCGTCCACCAGAATTCCGTTGCATTCAGTAGTTTCGCTGCTGCAGGCCAAGGCCAGCGCCAGGATAAGCAGGGACAGGGACACATCACGCATGCGCTTCTCCCGAGGGCAGGGTACCAGACGTCCGCATTGTATGCGGGGAGGGCTCCGGAGGCAACAATCTCCCGGTCCTTTACACAGGGGGTCCATGAGTACAATCAGGCCGCAGCGCGTGGAGATTGAGGAGGAGCTTATGAAGAGCAGTGGGCGCATGGTGGTGTTGGGTCTGGCGGTGTTTGTGTTGATGGGTTGCGGCGGCGGAAGCGGGGGAGGCGACAGCTCTGTGACAGATGTCCGGAGCGGGGATGGTAGCAGCGACCTGCTGCCGGTGGACCTCATTGAGCCCGAGGATATCCCGCCGCTGTGTCCCTCCTCCAGTTGGGTCATGGAGTTCTTCGGAGTCACCGATGGGATGACCATCCAAACAGGAGAGACGATGGTGCTTCAGGCCCGTATCTTCGATAGCGTGCTGGGCGTGACGGTGGCCGGGACTGAAGTGACCTTCTCCCTGGCCGGCAACGGCGATGCGGAGTTGCTTGAGACCGTCGCGGTGACCAGTGAGCTCGGAGTTGCTGCCGTGAGCTTCGCCACGGGCACGTCCCTGGGCGTCGACTACACCATCACCGCTACCAATCCCTGCACCGCCGCCCAGAGCGTCACGTTGACGACGGTGGCACCGGAGCAGGGTAGTTTCCTGGTCACCTATACTGTGGCCGACGAGTTGAGCAGCACCTGGGACCAACTCAAACTCGTCGCTTTCGCGAGCAATTCCATCGCTCTGTGCGGTGCGGTGAGCTACACCAGTCCCGGCAGTCAGGGGGTGACACTGCCCGCCGGCGAGAGCACCGTGGAGTTCACCCAGATCCAGGCCAATGCCGCCTACGTCGTCTTTGGCGTAGCCTACAATGCCGATGGTGTGCCCGTTGGCGGCGGATGCGTGGAGCAGGTCAGTGTGTTGCCCGACAAGACCAAAGAAGCCACAGTGGCCATTGAATCCCTGGCCATGAACCCCGCCGGCGGCTACGACCTCACCGTGCAGGTCGCGGCCAAGGACTTGATGGCTGCGCAGTGGCTTGATGCCGGGGCTGTCTCTGCGCAGATTGTAGCGGAGTCAGGCGAGACCATCGGCAAGAAGGTTCTGGACGACATTCTCATCTACTTCCCCGATGGCCTCCCGGATTGCGGCGAGGTGGATGCTGCCGAGGACATTCAAGCAAGTATCGACGCTGGTCTGGAGAGTCTCAACAAGCCCAGCATCGATTGGTTGTCCGCTCACGCCGACAATTGGCTCTCGACCCTCGCCGCCAACGTCGTCTTCAAGGGCAAGCTCATGGTCGAGGAGACGGCGCAGGAACAGACCTGGTCCGGGACCTGGACCATTGAGTCCATGGAGTTCTCCGGCCCCATCGCATGCAGTACTGGAGATTGTGCCGAAATGCTCACGTTTGCACCCGAGACCTTCGGTTTGGGCGACGTGCACATCGACCTTGACCAGGAGGTCTTCCAACTCGTCGCCACCGGGTTTGCTGACCTTGATGTGCTGCCATTCGAGCTCCCCATCGCCCCGGGCAAGCTGGTCCTCTTCGCGTTCAACAACATTGTCCTCAAGGAGTTGGAACTTGCCAACGAGACCGCGGAACTCTTCAACGAGACCTTCAACTGCAGTGCGCTGATGGCCCAGGTTTCGGCCCAGACCATCGCTTGCATCAACAAGCCGCAGAGCCAGCTCATCGAGAGCTGTGAGGCCGCAGTAGCGGGCATGGCCGTTCAGTTCTACGGGACCCTCTCGGCTTTCAAGGCCGAGCAGCACCTCTCCACTAGCGGCAAGCTCCTTTCCAAGGACGACAACAATGACCTCACTGTCGATGTCCTGACCGGCAACTTTGAGGGTGACTTCGTGCTGGGCGGCGAGACGGAGGCCACCTTCATCCTTCCCTTTGAAGCCGTCAAGAAGTAGCCCACCCCAAGGAGTCGTCAACATGGACAAGCTCTTCAGCGCCGAGTCGATACTGATTGTCGGTGTCTCACCTTCGCCCCGCAACATGGGCCGTCACATCGTTCACAACCTCATTCGTTGGGAGTACCCGGGCCGCATGTATCTCATGGGCCGTAAGCCGGGTCACCTGGCCGGACAGCCCATTGTCACAACCTTCGAGGAGCTGCCCGACGGCATCGACCTGGCGGTCTTCCTGACCCCTGCGGAGGCGCTGCCGGACCTGGTGGATGCCTGTGGGGCCAAGGGCATTCGCTGGTTGGTCATCGAAAGTGGTGGATTCTCTGAGTTGGGGGATGAGCGCCAGCAGCTCGAGGACGATCTGGTTGCCCGGGCCAGGCGCTGGGGCATCCGCTTCATTGGCCCCAACGGTCTGGGCGCCATCAACCGGTCCCACGGATTGGTGCTGCCCTTTATGGCCATGCCCCGGCTCCCGGCTCCCGGGCGCGTCAGCCTCCTGGCCCAGAGCGGCGGCGTGGGCATTGTCTATCTCTACGCCCTCGCCAACGAGGGCCTCGGGCTCGACAAGTTCGTCTCCATGGGGAACAAGCTCAGCATCGATGAGTGTGACCTCCTGGACTACATCGGCGAGCGGCGGAGCAGTGATATCGTTTGTCTCTACCTCGAGGATGTGCGGCGGGGTCGTTCCTTCTTCGAGTCCATGCGTCGTTTCCCGGGCCGGGTGCTGGTGCAGAAAGCCAATGTTTCCAAGGCTGGGGCGCTGGCTGCCCGGTCGCACACTGCTTCGGTTGCCACCGATGACCGGCTGGTGGAGGCGGCCATTCGCCAGGCCGGGGCCCTGCGCTTCCACGATATGGCATCCATGGTTCACTATGTCATGGGGCTGACCCTGCCGCCGGTGGCCGGCAAGCGTCTCCTGGTATTGTCGCGCTCCGGGGGGCACGCGGTCATCGCAGCCGACTTCGCCGAGCGCCACGGCTTCTCGCTGCCGCCGCTGCCGGAGGCCATCGGCGAACTGGCGGCGCAGGCAGGGCGGGCCCATGTGATCAAGGCCTGCAATCCCCTCGACCTCGGCGATGTCTTCGACTTTGACTCCTATGCCGGCATGCTCGAGGTTGGTGCGCGTGGCGACGACTATGATGCCATAGCCGTCATTCATGTCTTCTCCGGGGATCTGGAGGGGCCGGTCTCAGAGCGGCTTGCGGCACGGGCTCGTGACCTTACCCGGGAGACCGGGAAACCCATCTTTCTCTGTTATCTCACTGAGGCCAGGGAGCTTGAGCGCATCAAGCGGGCGGTGCGATTTCCCTGTTTTGGCAGTCCCGAGATTCTCATGGAGTCCATGGCCGCGTCCAACGTCCATCATGCCTGCGCCAAAGCCATCAGCGAGGAGGTCTATCCCGCCATGCCCCACATGGAGATGTCGGGCATCAGAGCGGTTCTAACCAGGGCTGCGGAGGCCGCGGCTGAGGTCGACGGTGAGCGCTACTGGCTGCCCGCCAGTCAGGTGTTCGAGATCGCCCGGCTGGCTGGATTGCCCATGGCCCCCTTTGAGGTGGTCACCAGCGCCGATGGGGCGGCCCAGGCTGCTGCCCGTTTCGGCCCTCGGGTGGCCATGAAGATCCTCTCGCCGCAGATGCTACATAAATCCCGAGAAGGGGCCATCGCCCTTAACGTGCGCGGTGCCGACGCGGCCCGGGAGGAGTTCGACCATCTCCAGGCACACTTCTTCGAGAAGATGCCTGATGGACGCTTTGACGGCGTGCTCGTGCAGAAGATGGTTGGCGGTATTCGAGAGATCTTCCTGGGGGGGCGCCAGGACCCGTCCTTTGGCCCCGTGCTGGCCGTGGGATTCGGCGGAACTCTGGTGGAAGTGCTCGACGATATCGCGGTGAGACTCTGTCCCGTCTCCAGCCGCGATCTCAGCGAGATGCTCGACGAAGTGAAGCTCTTTCACGCTCTCCGCCAACTTCCCGATGGCCGTGACAGCGACTTCGAGTTCCTGGAAGAGTGTCTCGTAAGGATCTCACATCTGCTCTGCAACTTCCCCGAAATCGACGAACTGGACTTCAACCCGCTCAAGCTCTACGACGCCGGAGAAGGCGGCATTTTCGTCGATGCCCGACTGGCGATTCGAACCTAGCGGCAGCTCTGACAGGCGGTGCGGGGAACAAGTGTCCGCCGCACACAGCGCCATGCGTCAGCTTGGCGCCGTCTCTAAATCGCCACCAGTTTGCTGCGTGGTGCGCACAACGGCACTACGTTGACACCAGGTGTGGTGTTGTGTCGGGTGTCCAGCCGTTCCTCACTTGACGCCGGCGCTCCCCTTTGCCACACTGCGGGCAAGTTACGTTGGCAACCTGGAGGAGCAGCCATGAAATTCTTCGTAGATACCGCGATCATAGACGAAATCAAGCAGGCCGTGGCCTGGGGCGTTTGTGATGGCGTCACCACCAACCCTTCTCTGGTCGCCAAGAGCGGCAAGAGCCTGGCCCAGGTAGTGGCAGAGATTACCGCGGTCGTTGATGGTCCCATCAGCGTCGAGGCCACCGCCCTGGACGTGGAGGGGCTCTGGAGTGAGGCCCAGGAGATCGCGGCCATCAGTGACAACATTGTCGTTAAAATCCCCATGACTGCGGAGGGCATGCAGGTGACCCGCCGCTGTGCTGAGGCGGGCATCAAGACCAACGTGACCCTGGTCTTCTCGGCGCTGCAAGCGCTCCTCGCGGCCAAGGCCGGGGCAACCTACGTCAGCCCCTTCATCGGCCGCCTCGACGACATCGCCTCGGACGGCATGCAGCTCATTGAAGACATTCTGGAGATCTTCGCCAACTATGCCTTCAATACCGAGATCATCGTTGCCAGCGTCCGCCACCCGATCCACATCCTCGAGTCGGCCCGCCTGGGGGCAGACATCTGCACCATTCCCTTCGACGTCATCGGTAAGCTCTACAAGCACCCCCTCACCGATATAGGGATTGAGAAGTTTCTGGCTGATTGGGAGAAGGTACCCAAGTAACATCGCCGCGGCGGGCGCCCCATCTCATGTCCTCGCCCTTGTGCCGCCTTTGGATTGTCTTCCCTAGCGCTTGCGAAGATTCACCCAGGCCCCACTTTCCCCTCGCTGCACGTGGAGGAGAATGGGCTTGTCAGGTCCGGCGTTGTCGACCATTCGGGCAAAGGCCTTGGTGGATTGCACTGCGGGGTAGCCGAAACGCAAGATGAGATCCCCTGGGAGCAGGCCCGCAGTGGCGGCCGGTCCAGAGTTGGCGACTGCGGCGACCCTGATTCCCAGCTTCGCCGGGAGGCCCAGGGCCTTGCGCTCTTCCGGGGTCAACTCCTGGACGTGCAACCCCAGGGTCGGGATCTCCAGCCCGGGGGCGTTGGTGGAGTCGGCGGCTTGCTGTGTTACTTGCCTGGGCAGGGCGGTCAGGGTGACGGAGAAGACCTTGCGGATACCTTTGCGGAGCACCTCCACCGAGGTCTTGGACCCGACCCCGGCAATAGCAGCAACCCACCTCAGGTCCCGGGAATCGGTGACGGCATCGCCGCCGAACCGAACAATGACGTCGCCCACCTCAAATCCGGCCGTTTGCGCGGGAGAGTTGGGGACAACGTGAGCGACCAGGGCTCCGGCTGCTGCGGCGAGGCCCAGTGCCTGGGCATCGCGGGGGGAGATGTCTTGCGCCACCACCCCCAGAAAAGCCTGCTCAACCCCCCCCTTGGCCAGCTGCGGCAGCAGCTTCTTGGCGAGGTTCACGGGAATCGCGAAGCCGATGCCCTGGGCCGAGCGATAGATGGCCGAGTTGATGCCGATGACCTCGCCACGCATGTTGATCAAGGGGCCGCCGCTGTTGCCAGGGTTGATGGAGGCATCGGTCTGGATGAAGTCGGCGTGCACGGGACCGTCAGAGGGCACGATGTCTCTTCTGCCCTTGGCGCTGACAATGCCCGCAGTGACTGAGTTGTTGAGACCAAAGGGGCTGCCGATGGCGAGCACCCACTCGGCGATGCGCAACTCATCGGAGTCGCCCAGCGGCGCAGCGGTCAGCGGTTTGTCAGCTTCGACCTTGAGGAGGGCCAGGTCAGCCCTGGCAAAAGCTCCCACCAGCGTGGCATCGTATTCCTGGTTCGCTTCGGTGCGGACTCGAATGGAATCGGCGTCGACGACTACGTGGTTGTTGGTGAGGATGTAGCCATCGGCGCGGATGACGAAGCCGGTGCCCCCGTCAAGGTACTTCGAGGATTTGCGCAGTGGTGAGCCCGCAGATTGTGGCAGCGAAACGCTAATCAGGACGACTGCCGGGCTGAGCTTCTCGGCCAGCGAGGCGAAGGTCTCGGCAGCTACAGTTCCGGCGATGGAGCGGGCCTTTGCTGCTGCCGGCAGTTCGACCCAGAGAGGTTCCTCAGCGCTGGCGGCGGGGCTGGCCAGGAGGGACAGTGTCAGGTAAAGGACCGGCAACAGGGTGAAGCGTGGCGACATCGATACCTCCGCGGCTGCGCCGGGCACACCGGTGTTAAATCGGGGAGAGACGGGAACTATTCCTCAATAGTTTCCGAGTCCTTGCTCTGCATCTTGGCGATGAGGGCATCGAAGCCGTCTTTGGCCAGGATCTTGAGGAAGCTCTTGCGGTAGTTGCGCATAATCGAGACCTGGTCAACCACCATGTCGTAGGCCCGCCATCCACCGTCACTGTGGAAACGGTAGTCCACGTCCGCCTCGACGTCACCGGAGATGATGGTGGTCTGAATCTCGCCCCGGTCCTTTTCTTTGTTGAAGCGGGTTCCCGAGCGGTAGTTAACCTTGAACTCCTTGCCCGGCTTGAAGCGGCGCAAGTAGGTGCGCTGGAGCAGCGCTTTGAACTGAGCGAGATAGATCTTGCGCTGCTCTTCGGTCAGAGTCTTCCACTGCTTGCCCAGCGACAGTTCGCCAAATTCGTCGAAGTTCACGAAGGTATCCATGAGATCTTTGACATTGGCCTGCATCTCTTCTTCGGTCTTACTTTGGCGCACCAGCTCCCGAATCTTCTCGGTATTGGTCTTGAGAATCTCCAGGGGTGCGTCCGGGGACTCTTGCGCCAGCAGCTGGGTCGGTGCCAGCAGCAGCGTGACAAGGGTAATCAGTAGTGCGTTTCTCATGGGTCCGCCTCCTTGGTCAACGGGGACTTACACGTAGCTTACCGTCGACTATTCACTTCCAGTGAGTTCTGCCAGTCGCATGCCGCTCGCATGAGCGAGGCGGGCCAGGCCGACGTTGAAGTCAAAGCGAGCCTGAGCGTAGGCCATACGCTGCTTGAAAAAAGCGGTCAGGGCGTCTGCGGTATCCTTGAAGGGCACCAGCCCGGATTCGTAGAGGTCAAGCTGGGCGATCACCCAACCGCGGGCGGCCTTGTGGGCCTTGCGGGCCAGGGTGAGTTTCTCTTTGAGGTCGCGCACCTCGGCCCATGCCTGTTCCACTTCCATGGACACCTTCTGCCGGAGGGCCTCGTGCTGCGCTTTGAGCCTACGTTCCTCGGCCCGCGCTTCGTCCAGTGCCAGCACCTGTCGGGCGGTATCCAGCTTGTATTCCACGCCCAGAGCCGCTCCCGAGAACCACGAGTTGTAGGGGTCATAAGCAAATGGGCTGCCCTGCTCTTCCACTGCCCACGCACGACCATAGGTGTAGTAGGCAGCAATGAAGATGACCGGCAGAAATCCCCGCTTCTCGTATTTGACCTTGAGTCCTTGCGCGAGGAGTGCGCCGTCCAGGGCCCGCATTTCGCCACGTCGGCTGAAGGCCTCGAGGAGGTAGTTCTCCCGGGGGCCGATGTCGGCTTCAAGCAAGGTTAGCTTGGCGGGTGGCGAGAAGGCGTCTGCCCGGAGGCCGGTGAGTTTCTCGAGGCCAGAGAGGGCCAGCTCCGCAGTGCGGGCGGCGTCAATGCGGAAGGTCCCGACCTCCGACTCGTAGATCTGGAGTCGGAGCATATCTACGTCATCGTATTCGTCGGCATCTTCGTCGCGCAGCTTCTCCAGGTGTCTCCGGGCTCGGCCCAGGTAGTCTTCCCCTTCGCTCAGGAGGTCCCGGAGTTGCAGCGAGAGTTGGA
>ERZ890953.1482-NODE-1482-length-11714-cov-13.540012_pt1 | contig 11714 bp, 10 predicted proteins | sample MGYA00521264_ERZ890953 | MGnify/ENA primary metagenome ERZ890953 (study PRJEB32303, sample SAMEA104408629) | aquatic metagenome | biome: Brackish water; feature: Chemocline; material: water | place: Baltic Sea | collected 2014-10-26T21:54:00 | depth 200 m ... | reverse complement strand
TGGGAAGGGAATAATATGGACGAGCCATACCCCCGAAGGGGGTAGTCCGTTTTTTGCATTTTCGTGCGGACAAACTACGGACAGGCTGCGGACAGGCTGCGGACAGGCTACGGACAGATGTACTACATTTTTTCAAAAAAACATCAGGACAGGTTGCGGACAGGTTGCGGACAGGCTGCGGACAGGCTACGGACAGGCTACGGACAAGAAAAAGACCCCTTGAAATCTGCTTCAAAAACGCTCTTTTTTTTGATAACAAGCTCATGCTATTTCCCCTATGACCGCGCCCATTTCCTGGATCAAAAAATCGCTTCGAGTGAAATCTTCTTCAGGAACAAATTCGTGCTCTACCGGAAGTGAGTAGATTTTTATTGACAGGCCTGCATATTGATTTCTTCTTTGTGTCATACTTTCTCCAATCTTCAAAAAAATAATTCCATAGACTTCCCGGATAAATCCCGGAGCATTTCCATAGGGCCTTTACTTTCTGCCCTTCGCCGGTCTGCCTTTTCGTTTTCCCTGGGTTTTCTCGCGCCAGTAATGGGCTTCACGCAACCACCAGGGCAAAGCGTAAAGTGCCCGACTGATCTTCTTGGCCCGCTTGATCCGGTCAGGCTCCAGTTGGGGATCGGCTAAGAAACGCCCTGCCTGATAACGATTCCAGTTCACAGCATCGTGAACCACCTGTGCCCAGGTGTCGTCATCGACTTTTCGCAGGTGTTGGATCACGGGCACATTATCTACCGCAGAATCGGGGTCAAAAGCATCCTTCGCCAATTCACGAATCTTCTTCCACTCGCTACTGACCTCTGGCCGTTCCGGGGAAGCGAAATAAGCAGGCTCTTCCTCCAAGCGTACCGGCGGGAGCATCTTCAGCAGTGTTGGGGGCATGGGCTGCTTGTCTACCATCACCTTCACATATCCATGAAAACGCGGGATCGCCCGGATGTCAGTATCATTGATCCGTTCATCGCCCAGGATCGTGGCCGCTTGGTTGGCTTCTCCCGGATCGCTGACCAGGAGAATGATCTTCTGGTTTGTATTGATCGCCACCTTCTTGCGCACATCCGGGCCAAGCTGTTCAGCGGATTGGGTCGCCAGCATGACAGATGCACCAAATTTACGCGCTTCAGCCAGGAGAACATTGGTGATCTCGGCAACTTCTTTGCCCCCGCTCTCTGCACCTGCCATCGCAGCGAACTCATCTATGATGATGACAGCCTGGTTGCGCTGGCTGCGATCTGTGCGGGAGAGAAAGGCAGACTGCACCATCTGCATGAAGAGCATCGAGACCAGCCCGGAGACCTTCCCGCCCAACTCCGCTTTATTTACCGGTAATAAAAGCAGCTTATTTCCGGCCAACATCCGGGAGATATTGATCCGGGGACCCAAAGCCGGTAATGCCAGGGAACGCCGAAAACGGCGATCCGTGACAAATATTTCCAGACGACGTTGTGCCCCCAAGACACTCTCTTTCATCCCCGCACCACCTTTTTTCTCACCATCCAAGGCGGCAGCGACCTCGTATTGACAATAGTCCCGGCTGCGGCTGTTCTCATCCGAGACCTTTGACAAGATGCGATCACGGAAGGCACTTTCACTGGCTGTGAGAAAACGATCCAGCGCAAGAATGCTGGCCTGCCAGCCGAGAGCATCCAGGATCACGCGGCTGCTATGGCGCAGGACTTCACGCATTCGGGTGGACTGATCCCAACTGCCTGGCTCTGCCATCCGCATGACGCTCATCGCTGCCCCGACCGCTACATCTATCCCGCCACCTAAACCAAGGGTCATCAGGGGAATGGAGGGCAATTGTGGTCCATCGAAGGCGAGATAGACCACGCGATCCAGCGCGCCATCCGGGATGGATTTGAGCGCATCGAGACAGAGATCGCCGTGTGGCTCCAGAATGGCAGTGGATGCGCCCAGATCAAAAGTCTGCAATGCCAGATTCAGCAGTGCAGTGGACTTGCCGCTGCCAGTGGTCCCGAACATGAAACCGTGTGTGGTCAGGTCTTTCAATGGCAAGCCTATTTTGTTTTCCTGACCATTTTCGTCTTCCTCTACCCCGAGGATGATCATTTTCTTTTTAGACATTTTCTTTTCTCTCTTCTTTCTTCAGCATCGTTGTTTTTGACTATGCGGGATCCGCAATTTCTTCCTAATCCCAACGAATACGCGCGATCTCATGTTGAGGCGTGATCCGCATTTCAGGATGAGCGGGCAAAGCCCTGGCTGATGCCGCCTGCAAACGTGGTGCAACATGCTGCATATCTCCACCTGCCAAATGCCCTAACCAGGCCAACTCATCCGCAGACCAGCTCCCGCGATGCCCAAAGGCACGTGCAGCAACCCGCTCAGGGTCCTTGCCTTCCTTCATCACACGGACGGGGTTAGATTGGCTGAAAGAGGCCGCGATGGTACGTGCCAAGCCTCGTGCGATCCCCTGAGCACGTTCCGGGGTATCCGCCATCCCCACTGCTCGCACGCTCACATCGAGGAAGGTTTGCCGGGCACGTTTCTCCAATTCTTTGGCTTCTGCACTGCGTAGGTGGCGAATGCCTTTGCTATCCACCACTTCGTCGCGAGCAGAAAAGGCCGCCTGTCCCAACTGCTTGCGAATGCCAAAATTTCGCTTCGCCACGAGTTGCACCAGTCCATGCCCCTGACCGGTCACGCTGTTCAGCTCCACCAGGACAGAACGCAAAGGATCATCGCTCAGAGCTTCGATGGCTTTATTCCAATTCACTGGACTACACTCAGCCCACCAGAGATGCCAGCTTTCAGGAAGATGGGCAGGGTCAGGAGCATTTTCTATCCCCAGCGGTCTGCGTTGTACGGTCGGCCACTCTGCTCTCACCTGGGTATAGGCAGCACGCAGTCCCGCTTCTGATCCATGCAATGCAAAGAAAGATTTCTGGTCACTGCCCCCGATCTCAAAGCTGATCTGCTCATCATGTGGGAGGGCGTCTGCCAGGCGCGCCCAGAGTTGGACATGCTCAGGATTAACTTTTTTCCAATCCGAACGCGGCAGCAGGGCGATGGTTGGCCCGGCAGCCACAGCTTCAGCGATGGCGCGCATCCGCAGCCTCTCAGCCCCTTTCTTTACGATCCAGCGGAAGATGAAAAAGAACGGGATCGCCAGCGATCCACCACAGACCCACCGCCAAAGGTTTTCAGCGGTGGACACGATGGATGTCAGAAGAGGAACAGGATCAAAGGGCAGTTCCAAGCCATATATGGGTGCATAATAGGTCCAGAAAAGGAAGGATAAGACGAGAGAGACCAGAAGTATGGCAATACCCAGCAAGCTGTCGGAGATGCGTTTCATCCAGTCTTCTCTTTTTTGCAGTAATTAGAGCCATTCATCATCATCGTCATGCTCATCGCTGTTTATTTCAACGGGAGCCTGCTCCTTTTCAACAAAGATCGTTGGCAGATCAGCTTCTATATCGTCACTTCTATCCCCTGATTTCCGAATACGCTCTAATTGCGCATTCAATTCTCTTTTTTTCGTGTCCAGAAATTTGAGCCAATCGCCCAAAGCGATTATTCCCTGTTGGAGTGCTTCATCTGTTTTCATCGTTTAATTTCCTTTCTCATTTGCTCAACCATCGCTTTTGCCTTCTCTCGATCTTGCAAGCGGGAAGACAGGATCACAAGGTCCATAGGCGAAGGGACAATATTAACCATCAGCAGATCGCCATCGGCGAATTGTGCCAAACAAGTTCCTCTTGGCAATACGGGCAAGGTGTCCACGAGAGATTCGGGCAGCGCAGGAAAATGCTCCTGGATACTGCCTCGCTGGTTGTCTTTCTGATTGAAGATCAAGGTGTTGGCTGCATTTGCCAGGATCGGGATACCATGATGTAAGCCTCGTGAATCACGCGGCCCCAGCAAGGAATGTAAATCCTGATCTGCCACGATCATCCCCACCAGGCGCGCGCGGGCAGTTTTATATTCCCCGGAGATATAGGCGGCCAAAACCGGATCGCGCATTAGCATCCCCATTTCGTCCACAAAGAAGAGGATCGGGGCACGATCTCCCGCAACACGTCGCCTGCGGATACCCAGGTTGATATTTGCAACCAGAATGGAGAGTAAAGCTGAACGCAGGTTCTCCCCCATTTCCTGGGGCGGCAATTTGGAAACATCAAAGATCGTCACGGCATGTTCCAAGGAGAAATCTATGCTCGTAGGCTTGCCAAACATCTCCCGCTGGCTGCCGGTGACATAGGCCTGTAAAGCCAGGGCCATCGTTTCGGCTGTCTCGCCTATCTTGGAGGATTTAGCCTTGCCTGCCCGCTCACTCATCCAACGGTGTAAATTCGTGAGCAAGGGCGCTTGCTTCTCTTTCCCTTCCCACAGGGGGGTATAGAGCGAGACCAGACCTTCATCCAATAAGGCACGCTCCAGGGGCGTGTCTGTATGCACCTTCAAGAGGCGTAACATCGCTATCGCCATCTCAACCTGTGCGCCTGCTTCTTCGTGGATGACATCCAGGATATTCACCGATGCCGCCCCGGTTCCAATCACATTGCGCTGGACGACCTCTTCCCCCAGAAAATCCAGGTTGATATTCCCCTGCGGGTCGATCATAATCAGGCGCACGCCCATCAAGAGGTGGCGCATCATCAACATCAGGGAGGCAAAGGTCTTGCCGGAGCCGGTTTGCCCCAAAATAACCATGTTGTAACTGGCATGGCTCTCGTGGAAGACATCCAGGATCACGGGAGCCTGATTGCGATCCACCCCCAACATAATGCCATGTGTCTCGGTGCGCCTGCGATAGGAGAGTGCCGAGCCTGTCAAGAGCGAAAGTCCGCTGGTCGTTAGGGGGCTGCCATCCTTTTGGTCCAAAGGTTCAGCAGAAAACACTTTCGCAGCGAGATCACCGGGGGCATAAACCTTCTCCAATTTCAGTCCCAAGGCTCCCCGGACGATCTCCTGCCGAGTATTGAGTTCCTTGCGATCTCTGCCGGAGACCATTGCATAGAGGCGGAAAGTATGGAGGGCCTCGCCCATAGAGATCGCGTCACTCACGGCGCTGATCCCCGTTTGCACCTGTTCAGCCTCCCGGATGCTATCCACTGTTTTGCCTGCCCCATAGGTTGCCATCGCAGCTTTCTCGTTGAGCATACGCATGACTTCTGCCTGGGGATAGGTGTAGATTTGGAGGGCAGCGTAAACAGGAAAATCCTGAGAAAAGAGATTATGGAGCAAACGCGGATGGATGGTCGCCTGCCCCTGATCCGGGACGGTCCCCAGCATGGCAAATAGACCCTGATCGCTTTCCAGATATTCCCAGGAACTCTCCGCTCTGTTGAAAGGACGCGGTAACTCATGGTCCAGCGGGCGTGCTCTTAGGCCATAGGCTCCCAGCAGCCCGATGATCCCGCGCTCGTCCAGACTGGTCTCCATGACCAGGTAGCAGCGGATATAACGCACCTCCCGTGCCATTCGATCCAGGTAATTTTCATACTCGATACGATAAGCCAGGACCCCCGGAGGCAAATAACTCTCCGGGGTTGCTGAAGAACGAAAGTCCGCCAGAATATCTTCCTTGTCCAAGGTATCTGCGATCAGGATCAGGCGAGCCACCGGCAGATTGCTGCTGTTCAGGCGCGGCAGCGCCGCCCAAAGCCCGGCTGTTGTTGTTAGCAGAGCTTCGGGGGCTGTTTCCAGGTCAAAGGGCAACAGTTCAACGATCATTCCATCTCCATCACTGTATTCCCCTGCCAGTCTTCCAGGATGACAGAGTAACTATCTTCACTGCCCTGGGGTAGCACACGGGGCATGAGCACCTGCTGCGGTCGAAAACGATGCCAGAGCCATAGCGCACCATAAACAACGAAACTGCGATTCCCCAGGCTTTCATATCGCTTCAGCGCCAGAAAAGCGCCTGTGCCCAGGAATGCGCCTGCCCAGAGACCCAGACCTTGGATGCCACCAATGATCGCCACGCCTATTATCATCATGTCCTGGGCCGTTAGCCCAAGAAACATGCGTATTTCGTAATGCAAAACATCCGAAGGCATCCGATAAATTTGCACCTAGCCTCCTACCTGTGCTATAATAAAAGATGCGGATGAAACGATGACCAGGCCGATAATCACATCCGGGATTTGGCGCTTATATTTAGCGGCTGTTTCCGGGAAGAGCATTGATCCGGCCATGATCGCCCCGGCGATCCCTAAACTTACCAACGCGAAAGCATTTGCTAATCCTTGAAAATTGAAATCCATTTTTTTCTCCTTTTGTAGAAAATATGATTTTGTTTACTGAGAGATCAATGCACTTGTCACCCAGCCATAGCCATAGGGGGATGAAACATAGAGCCAGTCATGCCCATTCAAAGAAACGACCGGGGCCTGCTGTACCTGCAACTGCGTCCCGGAAGGCATCAGCACGACGACATTGCCATCTAAGCCCGGTGCACCCCGAAGATGGGCACTGGCAGCGGAAACATAATAGGTCGCACCAGTACCCTTGCTATTTTCATTACTACCATTTTCGTAGTAACCACCGCTTTCATAACCCGCGCTCTCTTCGTCTTCTTCTTTGGCTTCACCAAAGATCACGACACGTTCAACTTGATTGGCATCACCTCCTCCAAGGGGTAAATTGATCACGATGGATGGACGCAGGGAGTAGAGCGTCTCTATTTGATTGGCTTGCAATTTGATGACATCCCGGACAAGATAGGTAATGACCTGCCCACCGCGCGTACGGACATAGATTTCACTGCCTTGCGGGACATCCAGACCTTGGACTTGGGTATAGGGAATGGCAAAAACGCGCCGTACTTCCGTACCTGCCAGCCATTCAGTTTGCCCGGACTGCAAGACCCAGCGACCCTCTTCCACTTCCCCTTTGCTGACAATAAAGAGCCGCCCGCCGATCTCGATGGAAGCCGGATCGCGGCTTTCATCGGCAGGCGCAGAACCTATCCCAAAGAGCAGAGCCGGGGTGCTGGTCATCGTGGGCAGGGGCGGCGGTGGAAGGGTTGGTGCCGGGATCGTCGCTGTGGGCAAAGGTGTTGAGCTGGGAATTAGCGTAGGCGTTGGGGTTGCCTCTATCTCATCCTCTGCCTTTGCGCCGCCCACCATCATGGCCAAAAGAAGGGGCAAAAGAACGATGAGCACAAGTACGCCTATCCGTTGCCAGGTGGGTAAGGCTGCCAGTCGCTCTTTATAGCCCTGCCCCCCTACAACATTGGCCGTGCCCAGGGAAACACTTTCGCCTCTCAAGACTGCCTGTACAGCTTTATGATTCACAGGCAGCCGCATCACGGAAACATCCCCGGTGGGCACTTTGCCCTCATGCTGTGCTTCATCCAGCACTTGCTCAAGAACGTCCAGTTTTTGGCTGGGGGTCAGCGCACCTGCCTGCTGAAAACGATTCTCCAAATACTGTTCAAAAACTGCTTTATCCACTATTCAATCCCTCCGCTATTGATCTCTCCTGCGCCATTATCAACAAATACGTTGCCACGACTTAGATAATCTTTTTGTGGGTCCTGAAGGACTCTTCCACCACCGGGAGGATTTCTCATCAGACTGCTAATTTGCCCGGCTGCAATGGCTGTGGGGATATTGCCGGTCAGTGCTGCACCGGCTGCAACCACAGTCGCAGCAGCGCCCACGCCACTTTTGAGAACAGATCCTCCCCGCTGCATGGCAGAAGGCCCGCCAAAGCTCGCCCCCATACTGGAGAAGACTTTTCCGCTCTCCAACATGAGCTTGATCGAGCCGTTCAGGAAGGTCCCGGCGATGATCGTCATCACGACAACGATCACGGCCCATAAGAGGGCGTTTGTCGCGGTATTGACTTCCACGATAAAACCCAGCCCAGTCGAAAGCCATTGCATGAAGATTGCCAAAGTCAAGGATTGGACAACGATCTTGAAATAGCGCATCAAAATATCGTTCAACAGCATCCCCCCGAACTCGAAAAAACCCAGTGGCAAAGCGGCAAAAAGGAAGAGGATCAGGACCAGTGCTGTGAAGGCCAGGACGATATAGGCCATCCCAAGGACCACCAGCAGCCATGCACCCAGCAGGGAAATAAAGGCGTAGAAAATACCCCACCCGGCTTTGCTCGCCCGCTCTTCGATGTCTTCGGCTAACTCCACCAGGGCATTGCCCAGCCCAAAGCCGATCCCGCCCCCCGCCGAAATGGTCACCTCGGATAATTCAGGAGCAGGGAAATAGCTGCTTTCAAAAACAGGCGGCAAGGTCAGGGCTTCGTCGAAGCCAAGATCGCCATCTCCTGCCCGCATGGGCTGTAATAAGAGACGATCCAGGGGCATGGCATCACCGCCTTGCCCAACGATCCCCTCCACCATGTCTTGGCGGAAGCCTTCGACCGCGCCGATAAAGTCATAGCCAAATGTGCCCCCGACGAACAGGGCCATCAGCAATACCCCCCAGATAATCACGCGCTCCGTACGTACAAAACGCGCGCCCATGCCCCAGAAGGGGATCATCATCAACAGCCCGGCCAGAGAAAGGGCAACATACATCAACCCATTCCCACCAAAAGCAGCCTGGCGAAGCAGGTTGGGCATGATCCCGCTGAAGAGACCCATCATTTGGCTGCGAATATTCAAAAGCCAGGCATTATCCGGGATGCTTTTGCTATAGACAAAAGCGGCGGCTCGATCCAGCAGCCAGATCACTGTTGAGATGATCTTCATGGTCTCGATCTTGGCCCCATTGAAAAAGCGCATGGCATAGTTTTCGATCACCTGCATTGCTCCCCAACAGCGACCGTTAACGGCCACGGGGAAACAGTAATTCTCTGCAAGCCCTTCTGCCGCATACGCCAGGGGGACGATGAAAAACAACCCGGCTACGACCAGGAAAAGGAATATCACTTTCTTTTTGGGCGGTCTTTTTTGTGTAAATATCCAGGCTTTCAAGCTACCCTCCCATCGTGGGCGCAGGGTCCACCGCTTCTGTTGAATTATTGAGTTGGTAATAAAGATGCGGCACGAGACTATTGCCCGTATTGCCTGCTCTACCCAGTCTATGGTCTCGGTGCACGATCTGGTCAACGCTAATATTCACTTCGTCGAGGTGCATATAGCTCGCATACCAGCCGCTATCCGCCCAGCATTCCAGGGCTTCAGGGTCCCCGCCTTGTTCTGCCACGCAAAGATCATAGTCTTCGACCGGGACCTGCGCTTCCACCTGTACCATCTGCCCCATGCCGTAATTCCAGCAGGCATCACCGAGCGTACAGCGATGGGCCTGGCGCACGATCCCGCGATCTGCTGTCATCAGGACATAGGCTCCACTCAGATTATCTCCGCCCAGATCAATGCCCCAATGTGGACTGCCATCCGGGTAGGGTGCGCAGTAGACAAAGCTCACGCTCTGCCAGTCGCCGATCAGATAGTCCAGCGGCCAGCCATGAAAGGGGTTCTCCGGGTATGAGACACCGACATTGGCGCAATTGCTGCCTCCTGGAGGCAGGCCCTCGCCTGGCGGATAAGACAGGGAATATCCGTACACACCCTTGAAGCCAAGGTCAGGGACTGCCCCAAGCGCGCCGAGCGTTGCGGCACAACACAGGCAAAGCCCGATGCTGCCGCATCCGAGAAGGAGTTTCTTTGCTTTGCTCATCAGGCCTCAGGGTAGGTATAAGGGCAGTTCAGGCGGATCGAGCTTGAAGATCACTTCATGCGTCTTCGCTTTTTCCTGCACATCGAAGCCATCGTATTGTTGTTTTTCCGGGATTTTCACGGATCCGCTGCGGATCAGGTAAGGGGCATGGATAAAGAGTGTTTCCCCCTGGAGAGATTCCGGGATGCAGAATTTCACAACACCATTGCTGCTGCGGCGCAGGGAGACGAGGCGATAATCCTGATCTACCAGGTAGATGGAAATATCATCTACTCCCTCACCGCTCAGGGCCATAATGCCATCCTTATTTGAATCAATATAGACCAGGGTACGCACATAGGCCGCACATTGTCCTGAATAACCATATCCTGAATAAGTCTTCCCTGATGATGGAGTAGCTGTTGCTGCAAGAGTGCTTCCAGCACCACTTCCTGCTCCGCTATCGCTGCTTGCTGTCGCTGTGGCATCCCCTTCTCCCCCACTGCTGCCATCGTTGGGTGTAGGTGTCCAGGCCAGGGCGGTCATGGTCGCGTTGTAATCCGGGGTCGAGGTCGATCCCGGCGTAGGTGTCCAGGCCATTGCTGTCTGCGTCATTTCCCAATCAGGGGTTGGACTGTAGACAGCCGGGGTAAAGGTCAGTGTCGCTGTTTGAACAATCGGGGTTAGCGAAGGCGTTGTTGTCCAGATCAAGGGTGTCCCGGTTCCGGTCCAGCCGGTTGGCGTTATGGAGGCCGTAGCAGTAGCCGTAGCGGTAGCCGTATGCGTTGGGGTACGGGTATATGTTTTTGTTGCTGTTGGAGGAACGGTCGTTGGGTCAGTCCCGCCCCCACCGCCTCCATCGTCGTCTCCGCCGCCTCCACCGCCGCCGCCGCTATCATCTGTTGCCGTAGGCGATGGTGTCAGGGTCGGTGTCTCTGTTGCAGTTGCAGTGGCTGTCCCGGTAGCTGTGGCATCTGAGGTCGCGGTCCAGATCGGAGTCGGTGTAGGAAAGGATGGAACGGTGATCTTTGCTGAGAAATCTGTGAAACGCAGATAACTGCTTGCCTCTGATCCTAAATAGGTTAAGCCGGTGCTCTGAGCGGTTAAGTCAAAAATAAAGCTCTCAGAGCCGCTAAGAGAAGCGCATTCACCCGCCTCAAGAGAGGCTATTCTTTCCTCTACTTCCGAAGTTGTATAGCCGGAACCACTAAAAACAGGAGGGGCAGAGGGCCATCGCTCAATAACATTACAGACATCGGCACTCCATTCTAAAATCCCCTCCTTCCCGTACAGCTCTCCATTATCGTACCCAAAATATACTTCCACCTGATTGCGAACTACCGGTGCGGTCCACGAAATATAGTTACTCCCATAAGCACAGTGCACGTTCCCTGGATACTGAAACTCTGCTACTTCAGAATCTGTGAGTTCGTGGCTCCACCACCCCGGATTGCCCACGAAAAGTGCTTGGTCTCTGACCGCATCTATGCCAATACGATCTGTTTGAACGCTGCCCTTACGCCCAATGCCGGTTTTTCCTACAACACAGTGAAAAGGGGAGCCATGTTCAGGATGTTCGGCTTTTTTGATCGTGATCGTGCCCGTATAGGTGTCTCCCTCATTGAAGTTCTCCCTTTCCATGTAAAGAACTTTATCGTTACCAGGAGAGGTGGTGAAGTAATAATTTATTGGTCCATGCGAATATGTTGCGCTTTCGCCGCCTAGCCGGGCCTCAAGCTCCATAGGACCAAACAAAGACATGACTTCCGGTAAGCCGTCACTGACAGAAATGCGCGGTGTGAACCATTGCTCAGCAGTATGAGCATTTTCGGTGAGTATTCTCGTGATCGTGCCATCGACAATGAGCACAACATCCTCCGGTGTGGATGAATTTAGACCAAAGTATGCGTTAATGGCCTTGTCCATTTCTGGCGTATCTGAGAAGGTCCAGACAATTGCGTCATCGCCAACGACACTGCAACTGACGCTGTTTACGGGGCTGCCATCTTCTTTGTATTGAATATCCTGGCATACAAAGACATTTGCGCCTTGGACAACCGTACTGGCAAGACCAGCAGCCCCCAAAACAAGCAGGATGCCCAAAAC
>ERZ890953.1481-NODE-1481-length-11715-cov-4.912779_pt1 | contig 11715 bp, 7 predicted proteins | sample MGYA00521264_ERZ890953 | MGnify/ENA primary metagenome ERZ890953 (study PRJEB32303, sample SAMEA104408629) | aquatic metagenome | biome: Brackish water; feature: Chemocline; material: water | place: Baltic Sea | collected 2014-10-26T21:54:00 | depth 200 m ... | reverse complement strand
CACAGGCCTGGTGGTGATTGGCCTTCTCTCTTGCTCCCACCCTAACGAAAAGCGGAATCTCTTCCCTCTGGCCCTCGAAGAATTTAACACCGCGCTGGTCTGGAAGAACTACAACGTGGCCTCCAGCTATCTGGCTTTCCCCGACTCGCGAGGCGAGATTGCTCGCCTCCGCCGGCGCAGCGATAAAATCCGTGTCGTCGAGGTCGAACCGCTGGAATCTCGGGTCGCGGCCGACGGCGATTCCGCCACGGCAGTGGTCCGCTTTTCGTGGTATGGAGAAGCTGACCTGACTGTCCACCAAGGGGTCGAAGTGCAGACCTGGAAGAAAGTCAATGGCGAGTGGCTCATGGACGGCCGGAAACCTGGCTCTGACAAGAGCCAGGACCCCTCGCCATTCTTGCCTGAAGAGTCCGGGGAGCCCCCGCCAGAAGGGGACTCCGCCCTGGATGCTTCATAGAGAGGTTGCCGATGCGACGTGCAATGACCCTGCTCTTGACTCTCGTGCTTCTAGTGGCGATGGCTGGCGATGGCCTCGGCAAGACCCGCAAGAAGAAGGCGAAGAAGAAACGACCGAAGGTCGCTTCCACAATCACGGTCCCGGTAGATGTAGGAATCGGGCCAACGGCAAACTGGTTCACCGGGGTTATCGGCGACGACCAGCAGTTCCACTACGGCCTGAAACTTGACATCGCAGCAATCATTGACCAGCAGACCATCAAGGCGAACAAGCAACGCATCCCCAAGAAGTACCGGAAGATGGCCATGAGCATGAAGGAAGTCGTCTACCGTCCCTTCTGGTGGCTCCCTGATTCTTTCCTGATTTCGCCGAAATTGAACCACTCTTTCATGTATGGGGTAACGCTTCGCCCCATCGTCCTGGGGCTCCCCTTAATCGACAACGGTTTCATGAAATTCTCTCTCTCCGCCGGCCTGTTGGTCACCTATGCATACATGGGAAACGACACCTGGGTGGACAAGGGCTACGCTAAAGATTCCATGCACTTCCTGCGCCCCGGAGCCGATGCCAAAGCCGAACTTCTGCTAAAGCTCTCCAAATCATTCCTCGTCTCCTGGGGCTGGGACTCCCATTTCTACGTTCCGCAACGGGTGGGAGCCGGCCCCCTGGAGGGGCTGGGCGAGAACCTCCTGGAAGAATCCGTCTGGCACAATGGGCAGGCCTTTGTGATGCTGCACTTCCGCTTTCCCTACACGACAAAACTCTAGCACCTCTGGTAGCAATCTCTCTCTCCCACTGTGGCTGACAACATCTCCCATTGACAACCGATCCGCGGTTTGTTAGAACCGGAGCACCCCTACGGGGGCGCAAGGCGGGAGGAACCATGGAAACTGTCGGGAGCTACTTGAAACAGCAACGCGAACGGGCTGGGATGTCTCTCGAACAGGTGGCCAAGGCAACCAAGATTCGGGCGACTTTGTTGACTAGCCTGGAGGCCGACTGCATGGATGACCTACCGGGTGGCGTTTTCATGCGAGGCTTTGTCCGCGCTTACGCTGACACCCTCCGCCTGCGACCAGACCGGGCCATGGAATTGCTGGACGGCCTGCTCTCTCCGGCCCCCGCAGAAGCACGCTACAGTAGCCCGCTGGAGAGCAATGATGTGCAACCCGTTGGCCGCCTCAAGCTAAGTCATATGCTGGTGCTTGCCGGTGTTCTGCTCTCGCTTGTTGGTGGCTGGTACGCCTTTACCTACGAAAACCCGGGACGCGCCGCGGTGACCGCCGCCGAAGCTACCGACGTTGACAGCGGCACGACCAAGTCTTTTTCGCCTCACCACCAATCAAGACCGTAGGCCTTTAGACCCCGTTAGGCTGGGGGACGAGGTGCTCCCATGCTGGGCCAGAAGCACCAATTGTTGGTAGACACGGTACAGCGCCTGCTACGACGGGAGGCGCATACCAATATCAAGCGGATCTTCGCCAAGACCCACCCTGCCGACCTGGCCGCAGTTATCTCCCGTTTCGATGAAGCCCACAAAGAACTCCTGTTCAACCTCATTGAGAGCCTCGAGATTCAAGCCGAAGTGCTCTCTGAGATGCTCGATTCGGCCGCAGCTGAGTTCCTGGCCCGCAAGCCGGTAGAGAGAGTTGTTGCGCTGCTCCAGGAAATGGAATCCGACGACGCCGCCGACATCCTCGGCCACTTCTCAGAAGATCTCTCCAGGGAGGTGCTCGCCGCTCTAGGCCGACACGATGACGACGACGTCGGCGACCTGATGCGCTACGACGAGGATAGCGCTGGCGGCATCATGACGCCCCATTTCATCGCCCTGCACGAGAATGTCACCGTCCAGGACGCCATCGGCACCCTCCGCGAAAGTCGAGACGTAGACATGGCCTTCTATCTCTACGTCGTCAATGACCACGGACAGCTGGTGGGCGTGCTTTCCCTGCGCAAGCTGGTGCTGGTGAAACCCTCCACGGTGCTCAAAGACATCATGGAACCCAACGTCGTTGCCGTGAAGGTACACGATGACCAGGAAGATGTTGCCCGCCTCGTCGCTCGCTACAGTCTCCTGGCGGTCCCCGTTATTGACGAGAACAACAGTATTCAGGGAATCGTCACCGTTGACGACGTCATCGACGTCATCCGCGAAGAAGCAACCGAGGATATCCTGAAGATGGCCGGCGCCGGCGGCGAGCTGGTGGAGACGGATTCGGTGACCAGGAGCGTCAGGGCGAGATCCCCCTGGCTTCTCGTTAGCTGCATCGGGGAGCTCATTGGCGTTGTCGTCATCAGCCCCTTCATCGGCGAGCTACAGACCCACCACTATCTGGCGCTGTTCATGCCCATCATCATGGCCATGGGGGGGAATATCGGTACCCAGTCGGCAACGGTGATTGTGCGCGGACTGGCCACTGGATTTGTTGATCAAAAGCGCATGGCTACAATTTACTGGCGGGAGTTGCGCGTGGCCATCGTGCTGGGAGCGACATACGGGATACTCGTTGGCTCCATCAGCCTGCTGTTCACTGATGCCAGCATCATCTACGGAGCATCCATTGCCATTTCCATGGCTTTGGCCATGGTCATCGCCGTAACTGTTGGGACCCTGCTCCCCATCGTCCTGGCAAGAATGAATGTCGACCCGGCCGTGAGCACTGGGCCCTTCGTCACCTCTGCAGTGGACGTCCTCGGGCTACTCATCTTCTTCACCGTCTCGTCGATGCTCATCTCTCTGGCTGGCCTATGACCAGCGAGACTGCGGTCTCCGCACTTGTCCTGGACACGATCCCATACCGGGACAAAGATTTCGTGGTGCGCTTGATGACACCGGAAGACGGGGTCTTCTCAGCCATGGCCTTCGGGGCGCGGGGAAGCCGTACGCGCTTCCCGTCGGGTCTCGACCGGCTCACAATTATCGAGGCCGTCCTGAGCCACAAGGGCAGCGGAATGCCAGTTTGCAAGATGGCCAATACCCGCAACGTGTTCTGGCGACTGCGCCGCGACCTTGAATGTTCGGCGGTGGCCTCAATGTTATCGGAGATGCTTCTCCTGGTGCACATGGAGAGTGAAGAGTCAAAGCTCCTCTTCGAGTTCGCCACGACCGCGTTCGAGCAGCTTGACCAGGGGCTCTCCCCAGGCTCCCCGGCTGCGGCCCTCCACCTGTCGCTGGGGGTCTTGCGCATCCTCGGCTTCCTGCCGGCCACCGTGGCCTGCCCTGCCTGCCCGGAAGGTCACCAGGCCCAGAGCTACCACTTGCGCAGCGATTCCGGGGCGCTCTACTGCCGCGACCATGACCGCCCCGGCGCTCATCGAATCGTCCTCACTCCCGCTGCCGTCAGAGTGCTCCGGCATTGCCTGACCGCCCATGACCTGCGCGCCCTGGCAGTCATCTCAGATGACTACCTGCCGGGGTCAGCGCTTAGAGTTATGGAGAATCTGTTGCCCTGGCTGGAGCGCACCCTCGGGGGGAGGTTGAAGAGCTTCTCTTTTCTGCGCTCGCTATATGCCCAGTAAGCGGGCCGCTACCTCAACATCGGGTGGCACTTCCAAAGCGGGCCGCAACAACCCCGCTGCCGCCCCCACGTCCTTGAGACCGTTGCCGGTGACCAGACAGACGGCCCGCAAATCGGCAGCCTCAGGATGGGCAGCCACCCAGCGCCGAATCCCGGCATAGGCCGTCGCCCCCGCCGGCTCGGCGAAGATCCCGGCTTTGCCCGCCAACTCGACGATTGCGGAGCGAATCTCGTCGTCAGAAACCTGCACCGCTTCGCCACCGCTCTCGACAACAGCTCGCACTGCGGCAACGCCGTCCCGCGGCAGGTCGACACTAATGGAGTCGGCCATGGTCGTTGCGCTCACCGGCAGCACACTCTCCCGAACCGGGGTACCGGCAGCCACCCGGTCCAGCGCCAGGGCAATTGCATTGGAGCCCGTAGACTGCACGGCAACCATCGCCGGGACCCGGTCGATGACCCCGATGGCCGCCAGTTCCTTGAATCCCTTGTACGCTCCGGCGATAATGTTGCCGTCCCCAACTGGCACGAAAACCACATCCGGCGCCTGCCATTCAAGTTGCTGGGCGATCTCAAAGGAGACTGTTTTCTTGCCTTCCCTGGTGAAGGGATTCCATCCCGTACTCCGATTGAGCCAGCCGACACGGTTGGACAGCTCCCAGCAAAGGTCGAAGGCATCGTCATAAGTGCCTTCCACACGTACCACCCGTGCGCCGTAGAAGGTGAGCTGGGCGATCTTTGCCGCAGGAGCAGAGGCCGGCACAAAGACATATGCCTCAAGGCCTGCGTCGGCGCAAAGACACGCCATTGAACAACCCGCATTGCCAGTCGAGGCGGTGCAAACCTGTCGAATGTTCCGCTCCGCTGCCATGGCCAGCAACACACTGGAAGCGCGGTCCTTGAAAGAGGCGCTGGGCAACCTGGTATCGTCCTTGAGGTGCAGTTCGCCAACCCCACAAGACTTCGCCAGATCGGGCCGCTGGACCAGCTGGGATGCCCCCACCAACAGCGAGAAGTGCTGCTCTCCCGGGACCGCAAGGGGGAGCAAGGAACCATAGACGAAATGCCCTCGGCGAGCCAATTCACCGATGTCGGGTCGCACAAAGTGTTGCCGGACACGGTCCAAATCGTAAGTAACTTCCAGGTTCCCGCCACAGTCGCAGCGGTAGGCCGGAAACCGAAAAGGCTGCTCCAGGTCACACTCTACGCACCGCAATCCAGATACATTTTCAGGCGAATCAACACTCATGAAATTGGCCTCCTTTGCCACCCATCAAATCGGCGGCCACCCATTGTGACTAACGGAGGGACCTCTGTAAAGCGTAAAAGTCCAGTAAAAGCACGCCACAAGCGGCTCTGGACGCGTTTCTGACGACCCTTTTTTTCTTGACAGCGGTTGCGCTCTGACTTATCCATGACTAGTGTGTAGTCTATATAACGCGAGCGAACGTGGGTCGGCGTTTTGGCCTGGAGGAAGCACAATGAGATTGTCTGCGGCAATAACCATGATCGCACTGGTCATCCTGACCTCCTCCGCTGTTTCTGCCCAGGAAGGCCCAGAAGGAAGCAGTGCCGACGCCGGAAAACGACAGTTCTTCGCTGGACTGCTCGCAGAAGGCCGGAACATGGCCGAAAACGGCTACTACTACGAAGCCTGCGTGGCCTTCAATGGCATCCTTGAGCGCGGCGAGCCGGTGGAGAGTTACTACCAGGAATCCGAGTACCTCATGGCCGAGAACTTGCACAATCTCGGCCTCGTTTACTCCTCCTACACCTACTTTGCCCGCATCGTTGACGGTGGAGATACACACCCGTACTACCTCAAAGCGCTCCCGTGGTTCGTTCAACTGGCGCGTGAAGTGCCCGGCTTCCAAGGTGTCAAAGAGTACCTCTCCGTCTATGAAGCGAAGGACTACCCCCCAGACTTGAAGAACGAGGTGGCTTTCACCGTCGGCCAACTCTGGTATTCGCAGGACGAACTCGACACCGCGCTTGAGAGCCTGGCCATGGTCGACGCCCAGCAAGAGACCTATTTCCTGCGAGCAAAATATCTCCAGGGAGCCATCCGCGCCCGACAGAATAGGGCCAAGGATTCCCTGGACGCCTTCAAGGACATTCTCCGCTACGAACGCGACTCTGGCTCACGCTCCGGCATCATGAAGGAGTTTCACTCCCGTGCCATTGTGGCCATCGCCCGCATCTTCTACTCAACCAAGAACTTCGATACTGCGCTGAAGTACTACTCGCAGATCGAAAAATACTCGCCGCTCTGGTTGCAGACACTCTTCGAAAAGAGCTGGGCCTATTTCCGAGCAGGTAACGTCGAGCGAGCCATGGGTAACCTCCATACCCTCAACTCCCCCTACTTCGAGGAGCAGTATTTCCCGGAGTCCCGGGTCCTCCAAGCCGTGACCCTCTTCACCAACTGCCGCTACGAAGATGCCATCGTTGTCGTCGAGCAGTTCGTCCGGGAATACGACGACCTGCGCAAGGAACTCAACTCGCAGATGGCGCAAAACGAAGACCCCGCAGACTTCTACTACTGGCTCGCCTCCCTCTCAGTGAAGGGAAAAGGCTTCTCCAAAAAGCTCAAGCGCATCTTCAATATGGCCCTGGCAGACCAGAAGCTCTATCGCCTCTTCTCCTTCATCGTCGCCCTGGACCGCGAAGAAGCCCTCCTCGAGAACATGCGACAGGCTGCCGTTCAAAAGGACCTGGCCGAAAGACTTCTGGGTGACCTGGTCACGTACCGGGAACTCGCCATCGGCGAGACCGGCGAACAGGCTCGGTCACGCCTCGACCAGAAACGACGTGAACTGCAACGCCTGATCTCACAGTCCATGAAAGTCAAGTTCGAGGCCCTGAACGCCCTCAAGGAGATCATCGAAGGAACCAGAGCTGCCACCGCTGACAAAGCCCACAGCAAGCCCTGGGTCCTGAAACATGACGACGAACACCTGGCATGGCCGTTTGCCGGAGAGTATTGGAAAGACGAACTCGATTCATATCTTTTCCGGGTAGAGAACATCTGCCCCGACAGTCAGTAGCGGAGTGACCCACATGTTGCGAAATCTTACAAATTCGCTTGCAGTTGCATGCTTCTTCCTGACATTGGTGGGGCCCCTCCATGCACAGGAGGACAAGAGCTTCACCCCCAAGATTGAAGGCAGCGGGGTCAAGGAAGAAGTCAAGAAGACAGAACCGGTCAAGAAGCAAGGGCCAAGCCGACCAGGCCTTTCGGCGGAAGACCTTTACAGGGTCAAGCCATCTGCTTCGGAAGAGAAATTGCAGGCGGCCATCGAGTCACTTTACCAGATCATCGACTACTCCGAAGAAGACGATCCGGAGAAGCCCGTCTACTACGCCCGCCTCGCCAATCTTTACTGGGAAAAGGCCGAGACCTACTTCATGCAAGCCTATTCTGATGAGATGGACAAGGAGCTTTCCGCAGCTGAAAAGGCCGCGGATCAGGCCTTGATTCAGCAGGCTGAGGCCAAGCGAGAGACGCTGTTGAACTCGCAGAAGGAATGGCGCCGCAAAGCCATCAAGATCTTCCAGGAGATCGAACAGAAGTACCCCGACTATGATAAGCTGGACATGGTCCTCTTCTACCTGGGCAACTTCTCCACCCAGATGGGCGACGCCGAAGCCGGTTACGAGTACTACAAGAAACTCGTCACCCTCTTTCCCGAATCTAAGTACCTCCCCGACGCGCTGGTCAACGTTGGCGAGTATTTCTTCGTCCGTGATGAGTTCGATACCGCATTGGAGTTCTACAAGCGGGTCGCCACCTTCTCCGATTCCCGCATCTACCCATTTGCCATCTACAAAGAAGCGTGGTGCCACTACAACATGGGCTTCTACGAGGAGGCCTTCAAGAAATTCGTCGAGGTTATCCAGTACACCATGCGCATGGAGAAGGAAGGCAAGGGGCCAGCCATCGGCCTCAAAGCAGAAGCGCAGAAAGACATCGTCCTCGCCTACAGCCAAATTGGCAAAGAGAACCAGGCGATCCCCTTCTTCAAGTCCGTAGCCCCCGACATCTATCTGGTCCTCGCCGCCCGGCTGGCCCGACTCTACGCCGAGCAGGGTGAGTACGTACGCTCCATCCGCATGTACAAGAACATCATCGCCGAAAAGCCCGACGCACCTCAAGTGCTCACGTACCAGCGGGAAATCGTTGCTGGAGCCGACAAGGTCGGCGACAAACTGGCCACCCGAAAGGAAGTTGTCCGGCTCGTGGAACTCTACAAAGTACTACAGGCAGAGAAGGCCGAGATCCTCGTCAAGGAACGCGATAATATCGAGGAGATGCTCCGGCAGATGGCCATCGGCTACCACGTGGAAGCCCAGAAGACCATGGAGAAGAAAGCCATGCTCCTGGCCCAGGAAGTCTACGACCACTACCTCTCACTATTCCCCGAGGGAACCGGACGCTACCAGATGCTCATGAACCATGCCATCCTGCTCTACCAACTCGAGCAGTACGACAAAGCCGTGCTCGAATACGAGCGGGTCATCGCCTTTGACCCCAAGGGGAAATACCATCGAGAGGCTGGCTACACGGCGCTGCTCTGCTACTACAAGCTCATCGATACCAACAAGGCCACCGCCGTGAAGATGGATGATGAAGATAACGCCGAGGCCCAGGAATTGCCCGAGATTTACGCCAACATGGTAAGGGCCTGCGACCGCTTCGTGGAAATGCAGCCGGAAGACCCTGATGAATTGCTCCAGGCCAAGTTTGCCTCCGCCAAAATACTCTACGACTTCAACCGCTTCCAAGACGCCGCCCCGCGTCTGGCCGAACTTATCGAGAAGTTCACCACCTCCGATGTAGCCCCTGACGCAGCCAAACTGCTGCTCTCCTCATACACCATGATGCGAGACATCAACAACCTCAACGCCTGGGCGGAAAAGATCTACGCCATGCCCGCACTGGCCAAGGGTGAACTGCTCTCTCTCATTACCAAGATTCGCGACCGTGCCAAGTTCAACCGCTGCTTCCAGTACGAGTTCGACAAGCAGCACGAAGCAGCAGCGGACTGTTTCGTCGACTACACCCGGAACTTCCCCGATTCGAAGCTGATGGACAAATCACTCTACAACGCAGCCCTGAACTACCAGCGGGCCCGCAAATACGAGCAAGCGCTAAAGGCCAACGCTCAACTCTACAATTGCTGCGCCAAAACCTCCAAGCTCGGCCCTAGAGCGCTCTTTCTTATTGCCGAAACGTACCGCGCCGCAGCCGTCTACGACAAAGCAGCCGGGTTCTACGAGAAGTACGCAGCCGACCACCCTCGAGAGGTCAAGGTCAAGGAAGCACTCATTTACGCTTCCGCCTTCCGCCGTGGCCTCGGCGAGTTCTCTCAAGCAATCCAGAACTACCAGACCTACATGAAGCTCTTCGCCAAGGACCCCAAGGTCCCGGCAGTCTACTTCGACATGGGCACCCTCTACGCCCGACAAGACAACTGGAAGAAGGCGCATGCCCATTTCCGCAGCTACCTGAAGAAGTACCGCTCCGCCGGAGGCGTGAACCTGCTCCTGGATGCCCACCGGCAAATTGGCGAGGCTTTCACCAAGATGCGCAAATCCAAGGAGGCCAGACGCCAGTTCGACGAGGTGATCCAAACCTTCAAGAGTTTGCCCGAAGCCGACAAGCAGAAGATCGATCGCAAAGGCATCTCCGCCATTGCATGGGCCTATTTCGGCATTGCCGACGGCATGTTCGCCGAAGCCGCAAGCATCCAGCTTACTCGCAAGAATCTGAAGGAAGATACCGAGAAGAAGATGAAAGTCCTGCTGGAGGCAGAACATCACTATCTCACTGTTCTCAGCCTGCAACAGCCTTTCTGGAACACCGCCGCACTCTTTAAGATCGGCGCAGCCTGGGAGAAGTTTGCTGATGACTTTGAAAACTCCCCGGTCCCCCGAGGGCTTAATGAACTGGAGCAGGAAGAATATAAGCTCCAGCTTTCTGAGGCCGCCCAGCAATTCCGGCGAAAAGCCGCTGGCGCCTACAAGAAATGCCTTGAAGAAGCCAAGACCAACAGCATCTTCAACGACTACACCGAAAAAGCAGAACAACGCCTCTCCGTTCTGGAATTCCAGTTCGCCGGCATGAAAGAGTACCGAGCCCGCCCAGGCTACCTCACGGCTGGTTCCAATCCGCCCGGCTTCAAACGCTCACGGGTCGTAGTCTTCCAGCCAGTGCCGGAAGACATTGCACCCGAAGAAGCGCCCCCGGAGGATTCCCCCGGGGCGAGTACGACTCCGCCGGGAGGTGATGCACAATGAGAACTCTCCTCATAGCACTGCTGACATCTCTTGTTCTCACCTCATTCGCATTCGCCCAGCCCGCCCCCGTCGGTGCCGACGGAAGCGCACCAGCAGAACTGGCACCGGTAGATTCTGAAACAGATTCCGAGACCGCCGCAGTGCCAGCTGCTGCCCCACTACAAACTGGCCCGCAAGCAGAGCTTGCTGCGATTCTCGACCGCCTCAAAGCTGAACCAGCGCTACTCAAGGCTGGATCAGCAGTAGAGCTTGAACTCACAAGATTGTCCGAAGGGCCCAACGGATTGGTCGAAGCTCTCTATGATCTTGGGGTGTTCAACCTGCGTTTGAACAAACTTGAAGAGGCCCACAAGTACTTTCAGGAAACCATCTCCAAAGACCCGAACTTTTCTGAAGCCGTGGCCCAGCTGGGAGTTATCGCGTCGCTGCGCGGGGAAATGGAGAAGGCCAGGGGGCTCATCGATCAGGCCCTCAACATGGACAAGTATTGCGCTCCGGCCCGCGACTACTACTCTCGCAAGGCCCTTGAAGAAGGCAACCTTGATGAAACCATCAAGCACTGCCGCATTGCCCTGCTGGGAGACCCTGACAATCTGAATGCCTATCTCAACATGGCCATCGCCTATTTCCGGAAAGACCAGTTGGACGTGGGCGATCTCGTGTGCCAGAGCGCCTTGCGTATCGACTCCAACAATGCCCCCATTCTAAACCTGCTTGGGCTCATCCATCTGAAGCAGGACGACGTCAAGGGCGCCATCACCATGCTCCAGGCAGCAGTATCGGCAGACCCCGACTTCATGGACGCACGCAAGAATCTCGCCGCGGTAACTTTGAACTTCAAAGACTACGCAGTGGCTGAGAAGCAGTTGCAAGCCGTCATTGACCGGGAGCCCGACAATCTCCAGTTCCGCATCAGCCGGGCCGTTGCCCTGCGCGGCATGGAGGAATTCGAAGAAGCTCGCAAGGCCCTCCAAGAGGTCCTCGTCAAGCAGCCGCGGCACCAAGAAGCAACTTACAATCTCTGCATCCTTCTGCATGAGTACTTGCAGGACTACAACACGGCACTTAAAGTCTGTTCTGAGTTTCAAGCCACTCTTGACAACAAGCATCCCAAGTTCAAGGAGATGAAGCTGCGCGTCAAGGGCATCGCCGAGACCATGAAGATCATGGAGGAGATGAAACAGCTGGAAGAAACTGCGCCCAAGGATGCCGGTGGCGGCCAGGACGACGCCAGTCCAGAGGCGAACACTAAGCCTGAGGCAGAAGTGAAACCAGAAGCAGAAGTGAAACCAGAAGCAGAAGTGAAGCCAGAAGCAGAAGTGAAACCAGAAGCAGAAGTGAAGCCTGAGGCAGAAGTGAAGCCAGAGGCAGAAGTGAAGCCTGAGGCAGAAGTGAAGCCTGAGGCAGAAGTGAAGCCTGAGGCAGAAGTGAAGCCTG
>ERZ890953.1480-NODE-1480-length-11717-cov-4.046990_pt1 | contig 11717 bp, 7 predicted proteins | sample MGYA00521264_ERZ890953 | MGnify/ENA primary metagenome ERZ890953 (study PRJEB32303, sample SAMEA104408629) | aquatic metagenome | biome: Brackish water; feature: Chemocline; material: water | place: Baltic Sea | collected 2014-10-26T21:54:00 | depth 200 m ... | reverse complement strand
AAAACAAACCTCGCCCATTATAACGGAGAAGATGTCACAATCCTAGAGACATTAGCATCTCTCACCGCACTTATTGTTAGAAACCACTCCCTTAAAGATGAGATCAAAAAAACAAAGCAAGAATCCGAGCAATTGAAGCAGATGAAGAAAGACTTCATCGCAATCTCGTCGCACGAGTTACGCACACCTTTAGGCTTGATACTGGGACACGCAACCTTTCTCCGCGAAGTAATTGAAGATGAGCACCACGAACAGATGGATACTATTATTAATAGCGGGGCAAAGCTCAAAGAGATTGTCGAGAATATGGCAAATGTCGATAATTACCAAAGCGGTGCCGCTAGTTTGCGAATGCGCAAAATTTCAATCAATAACCTTATTAAAAATATTGTTACTGTTCATCAAGAAATGGCAAACACCAAAAATATCACCTTACGCGTCGACATAAAGGAACCAAATCTTCTGCTCGAGGGAGATGCAAACAAGATAGAGATTGTCGTCGATAATCTGTTGAAAAACGCGATTACATTCACGTCCACGGGCGGGCACGTTTTCATCGTCGCAGAGCGGGTGCCGGGATATATCAAAGTCTCGGTCATCGATGACGGCATCGGTATCCAACCAAAAGAGCTGAAACATATCTTTGAGCGTTTTTATCAGGTACAGTCGCATCTTACACGCCAGCATGGCGGGATGGGCTTGGGACTTTCGGTTGCAAAGGTGATGGTGGAAATGCACGGCGGCGAGATTTGGGCTGAAAGTATCCCTGAAAAAGGGAGTCGTTTCAGTTTCCGCTTGCCAATCAACCCCAAACAGATCAGCGCAGCCCAAAGCGTATTCGACGACTAAATGACCCCCAACTTACTTTTTCTTGGCCGCCTGGACCGTGAATATATCTTGCCCATGGAAGGCGCGCCCATTTTAGATCGGCCTGGTGGCAGTCCGCTCTACGCGGCAGGCGCAGCAACCCTTTGGGCACAAGAAATCGGCTTGGTAGCGCGCGTTGGTGAAGACTATCCAAACGCTTGGTTACGTGATTTTGCTGCACGCGGCATTGACATAAAAGGCGTCCAAATTGTACCTGGCACGCTAGACTTGCGCTCCTTCCGCGCCTACGAACCCAATCGTGAACTCTCGCGCTCTAATCCCGTTGGTCATTTTGCCAGCCGCGAGTTAACCTTCCCTAAAGCCCTCTTGGGCTACCGCCCCCCCGAAAGAAAAGAGAAAATCCAGGCAGAGCGCCCGGCTTCCTCCCCGCGTGTGAACGAAATACCAAAAGCCTATTTGGAAGCGAACGCGGCTCACATTGCTCCGCTCGACTTCCTCACACAGGGACAACTTCTCACCGCCCTGCGCGCAGCGGGTCTGCCGATTATTAGCCTCGATCCTGAACCAGAATATACGTACCCGCACCGTCGTCAAGATTTGCGTCTCTTCCTCGATGGTTTAACTGCTTTCTTACCATCAGAAGAAGAGATGCGCTCACTCTTTTGGGGCGAAACCCACGATTTATGGGCAATGGCAGAAGAATTGGGGAACTTTGGCTGCCGATTCATTCTTATCAAGCGCGGTAAAGATGGGCAATTACTCTACGATAGCGCCGCAAAAAAACGCTGGGAATTGCCCGCCTATTCATCGCGCGTTGCTGACCCGACCGGGGCAGGGGACGCTTTTTGCGGGGGCTTTCTGGCTGGTTTTCAAGAGCACCAAAACCCGCTACACGCAGCAGCCTACGGCAATGTCTCAGCCTCGCTCAGTATGGAAGGCAGCGGCCCCTTTTATCCACTCGAAGTCTTGCCAAGGCTGGCACAAGCTCGACTTGATGCCATGCTCGATATGGTCCGAGAAGTCTAATGCAAAATTTGGTCAATAAAATTCTTAAGCTAAGCGTCGATCTTCAGCAAATTCCCGCGCCCACTTTTGCCGAAGCCAAACGCGCAGAATTTCTACATGACCTTTATCTCGCAGATGGTTTGGTAGATGTAGAAATCGATTCTGTAGGCAATCTTTATGGATGCTTAAAAGGAGATGCGGATGCCGCGCCGTTGGTCATCTGTGCCCATCTCGATACAGTTTTCCCCGCAGAAACAGACCTGCGTATCACGCGTGACCGGAACTTGCTTGCTGGCCCCGGCATTGGAGACAACTCCCTCGGCGTTGCCGGTATGATTGGCCTACTCTGGCTGTTGCGTGACGAAAAGCAGACTCTCCCCGGCGATATCTGGCTGGTAGCCACCGTTGGCGAAGAGGGCCTGGGTGACCTTTATGGAATGCGCGCGGTTGTCGACCGTTTTGAAGATGCGCCCATCGCCTATCTCGCTCTGGAGGGGATGGCATTGGGACATATCTATCACCGCGCGCTGGGCGTATGCCGTTACCGCATCTCGGCGCAGACCGAAGGCGGGCACTCGTGGGGGCATTTTGGACGCCCCTCGGCAGTGCATGAGCTAGCAAACCTGATTGACAAACTCGTCGAAATCCCTCTGCCCGAAAGACCACGTACTACGCTAAACGTGGGCGTCTTCTCCGGTGGCACATCGATTAATACCATTGCGGCGAATGCCAGCTTTGAGTTGGATCTACGCTCCGAGTCGCCAACAGCGTTAACGGAATTGGTCGAAACTGTGCACCAATTGGTTTCGGCAGCAAACAAGCCCAAGGTCACGGTCGTCGCGGAGCAGATCGGGGATCGTCCTGCTGGTGGGATTTTGGCATCTCATCCGCTTGTGAAATTGGCTGAAGACGCCCTGCGGCATGTGGGCATCGAACCAATCCTAACCATCGGCTCAACGGATGCGAATATCCCGCTCAGTCGTGGCTATCCCGCGGTTTGTTTAGGCATCACGACAGGTGAGGGAGCGCATACGGTACGCGAATTCATCGACGTGCAATATGTAGAAAATGGGATGCGGCAGCTGTTCTGTTTTGTAGAAAATTTGTGGACTTAAATGCAAAGGTCACGCTAAAAGCGTGACCTTTTTTGATGGGGGTTAGCGCAACCCAAGCACTTCATAAACCGTGATGGGCTTGGATTTCCCCTTGACTTGCAGGGAATCCAGTTTATCAACATAGATATATTTTTTGACACGTGCATAGGCTTCTTCACTAATCAGGATTTGGTTCTTATGTGAGTTTTCCTGAATGCGCTTGGTGGTGTTGACACTGTCGCCAATTGCAGTGTATTCGAGCTTCTTTTCGGTGCCGATCAAACCGAGAACCGCTTCGCCATAGTGAATCCCTACGCCAAAAGCAAGATGCGCTTCCTTCGGGAGTTCGGTATAGAGCGCTTCGATAGCGCTACGAATGGCAAGCGCGGTGCGCACGGCACGCAGCGTATGATCGGACTGACGCACGGGAGCGTTGTACCAAGCCATGACCGCGTCGCCGAGGAATTTATCAACTGTGCCTTCTTCTGCAAGAACGGCTTCTGCGGCAGCAGCGAGGTAACAATTGAGCACAGAAACGAGTGCTTCCGGGCTTTGTTTTTCGCTGTAGCTGGTAAAACCGCGAATATCCGCAAAAAGGATCGTAATATCGGCCCGTTTACCTTCCATTTGGATGCTGTCCGGGTCTAGCTGTTGAATAACAGCGGGCGAGACCATGCGCTGGAAGAGACGACGCTGCGCTTCGAGAGATTTACGCTCAGTCAAGTCATCAAGAACGATCGCAACACCCTGTGTGTTTTGATTCGCATCTTTAAGGGGAGAAAGATTTAAACGCCAATCAACAATCCCACGACCTGGCATCGTGTGCCGAATTTCAAGATCAGCAATCGGAGCATCGGTTTCGCGCATTGTGGCAAGGTAGGGCAGTAAATCTTCCGCTAACGAAGGAACGAGCTTATCAAGTTGACGGCCAACGATTTCAGGTGTCTGCTGCCCCAAAATGCCTTCGGCGGCTTTATTACAAAGCGTGATCTGATCCTGCACATCGGTCGTGATAACACCGCTCGCAATGGATGCGAAAATATTATCCATCAAATTTTTGAGTTCGGTCACTTCTGCAAGGGTGTGACGCAGAGAGGTAAATAAGCGTGCATTCTCAATAGCGATCGCAACTTGATTAGCAAAGGTCGAAAGAACATTACGGGAGACTTCGGTGAAAATTCCAGAGCGGATGCGATTATCAGCATAGATAACACCGATTAGGTCATTTTTTACTTTTAGCGGCACACATAAAATCGAGCGCATATTATGCGCAATAATACTTTCCTGCGCACCAAAGCGGGGATCTTCCTGCGCATCAGTCGTCAAAATCGATTCCCCACTCTCGATAACCCGGGTAATGATTGTGCGGCTGGTAGATGATTCCTTCGAATTGATCGATTCCTGTTCCCAATTGCGAGCAGTACGGATAATCATCTGATTGTCAGCATTGCGCAACATTAAAAAGCCACGTTCGGCATTGATCATCCGAATGACCGTATCCATCGCGATCCGCAGCACTTCATCCACTTCCAACGAAGAATTCACCATCTGGCTAATATTCGCCAAGGCAATCATATTGGTCAGTTCATCTGCGGCGGCGGCACTCTTGCGGCTGAGCTTATACAAAATCCGCTCGACCTGCGAAAGCTCGTCGATCACACTGCGTGGAATATCAGGCGTATTTGCTCGCAGCGAAGCACCCACGCGCCCAACTTGACGACTCAAACCCAATATCTGGTCTTTGACGCTCAAATGAGAAGTGTTTTCTTCTTGCATCTTATGATTCCGCTTTTTCTGATGTCTTTTGTGTTTTCCGCTTTAACGCCGCCCACATAATCCTGGTGCTGGCATGTTTCGCGGCTTCAATATCCCCTGCATTAGGGGAGAACAAAGTCTTCTCATGTTCATCTTTTAACTGCATAATCGCTTCGTTTTCTTCGGGCAGCAGCGCAGCCAGCATTTCGGCACGCTCGTACGGCGTTAGGTGGACGGGAATATCGACACCAAGCCAAAGCAGACTGCGATTAATTGCATGGAACGCTCGCACAATAGGGCCGGATTCCGACCAACGTAACCAGCGATTCAACCATGCTGGCGCGGAGATACCTCTACTTTCATAAAGATGGACGACCTGCCGTAAACCGCGCGTGAGAAAAACTTGCTTCCGATTAAGCCGCCAAATCCCGAAGAAAGCAACAACTGTTACCAGGATAATCATACCCCAAAAGAGTATCGCTGAACGGTCTCTTTCTGCATTTTCTGTTTCATCAACATCTTCCGGGACTTCAATATCTTCAGGCTCGGGTGTGGGCACAGGCTCTTCATTCAAAAGGTCTTCATTATCTAAAAGAGCATTGAATAATACGCCATCTTCTTCTTCTGGTTCGATCTCACCCAAGGGGCGTACAAGACGTATTTGGTTAGCGGTCGGTTCAAACTCGACCCAACCAATTTCGGGGAAGTAGACCTCGGGCCAGGCATGGGCATCCTTCTGCAAAATGAGAAAGTCGCCGTTATCCACTTTTTGCCCTTGTGCAAAACCAACCACCATACGCGCAGGAATCCCTAACGAGCGCAGCATCACAACCTCGGCAGATGCGGAATAATTACAGTAGCCTTCCTGCCATGTGAAGAGAAACCACTCTAAAGGATCACGTCCAACAGGCGGCGCGGGGATGGTATCACTATATTCGATTTCGGTGCGCAAGTAGGTCGTGATGAGGCGCGCTTTGTCGTAGACACTAGAGCGTCCACGTGTGAGTTCAAGAGCAAGCTCGCGGATATCGACGGGTAAGTTTTCGGGGAGTTGTAAATAACGTGTGGTGACCCATTCGGGATATTCTGTCCCGGCAGCACGCAGCTCAGAAATGGTTGGTGCCAGGGGGGCGCTTCGGACGGAATAAAGATCGTCTACGCGCAATCTTTCGGTAGCACGTAGCAAGTTCAGGTCGTGGGCGCCTTCGGGAAGTTCTGTATAGGTCGCAAAGGTATCGATATCCGCCCAGTAGCTTTGATGCGGCATAAGCAGATTTACCGTCCGCTCGGCTTTGTTTGTGAAGGTGAAAATAGCCGTTTCGCTTTCGGGGTCAATATCCAAAACCAGCGGCGTCTGCGCTGATAAGGGTTCGGTAAGCGCCCCTTCAACAGTTGACCACGCGCCGTTGGTATAGGTATCGTAACTACGAACGCGCCAATAATAACGCGGCGGCGGATTGTCAATTTCACCAGGGTCAGGGACATCGACAAGTGCGATCAGATTCGTGCCCTGATAACTACGCTCGCCAAGCGCGAGAGAGGAACCGTAGAGCACGCTCCCGCGCAATTCAACAGGGTTGTCGACTGCCGAGAAAAGATTATCCAGTGTCTGGCGTGTATTTTCAAATTTGTAGGTTGTCTTATCCCACCAGCGGGTAATTCTTTTCCATTCTGCATCCGAGCTGGGTAGATTCCAGGTAAAAAGTAATAATATGGCGATGGTGATCGTACTGAAAATGCTCAAGTCGATCTTTGCATCGGGCGTGATAAAAAAGTTTTTCTTTTTCCAACTCTCATAATTATTGAGATAGTCCAGCCTGGCAAGCAGCAAAAAGGCAAAAAAGAAATAAAAACCAAGCACCCAGATAGGAGTCTCGAGTTTATGATCGTTATATTGAATAGCCAGAATGAGAAGCGTGCTGGGCAACAAGGCAGCAAGCCCATTTTGGTAGCGCAGCAGTGCAAAATTCGCATAGAGTGCTGCGATCCAAAAGAGAAGGCCTAATAAGATCAGAACAATAAGCGGGTCTTCAACTGGCTCTTGTGCAACGAAAGCACTGAGAGCCTGCTCAAGACGAGTATGCAACTCAAGCAGACGTTCTACGGGTGGCAGCAGTGGCGAGATAATCAGGTAGATCAGCACAGGCACAAATGCAAGGCTATAGCCCAAGGTAATGATGCTTGTGCCCATTTTCTTGAAGCGACTATAGCCAATCATTACCCCCATAAAAAGCCCTAGCTGGGTAAGCGTAGCAATAACGCCAAGATCGGGTAGCCACTTAGTAATAACCAACCTTGCAGATGCAAGCAATGTCGCAATTGCAAGGAGAAGAATGGAGCGAAAATCAAAGCGACGGTGCGCTGAGTTTTGCATGTCATCAGTGTACAATGAATAAGCTTTTCTCGCAAATAAACGCTTTTTGAAAAAAGACCTGCTCTCTAACATTGAAATATCTAACGAAACTCATATTGCCCTACCAGCAGGTGCGGCTATAATAAACACACATTCAAATAAACCTTCGGGGCAGGGTGACGCTCGCAAGAGCGAATTCCCGATCGGTGGTAAAGCCCACGAGCGTTGAGCGGTTGCTGAGTTTATCGAAGCAGTCGAAGCGCATGATCCGGTGTGATTCCGGAGCCGACGGTATAGTCCGGATAGTAGAAGGTATCAAGCAGTTCTGGTTTTTATCAGTGCTGGTTTTGCATTTGCCCCGAAAACCACGTGTTTTCGGGATTTTTTATCTAGGTGCATGACTGTCTGCTTGTCTGTATTCACGCCCCGCAAGGAATCTCTGCGGAGCGTTTTTTGTTATCTTGGACGAGCGTGCGTCGCACCAACAAGAGAAGCAGCTTCCGTTCGAACCCGGTGCGAGGCACGGATAACTTAATGAACATCAATATCGCCGAAAAATTTAAAACATCCTCCACCAACGTATCACGTTGGTGGACGCATGCTCCAGCTCTGCTTTCCTTGCTGGTGGCTTTGGGGATTTGGCAACTCACCGTCCAACTAACCGATTTGCCCAGCTTCATCCTGCCTTCACCAGCTGATGTGGGAATGCGCTTCGCGCGCTCGCTCTCGGATGGAAGCTTGCTACGCCACACCGGCGTGACGCTCGTCGAGGTGCTTTTGGGGCTACTAACCGGCACCGCAGCCGCGACCGTACTCGGATATTTACTCGCTAAATCACGTTTATTTGAACGGATTCTGGCTCCTTATCTGGTAGCCAGCCAAGCCGTCCCCGTCGTGGCGATCGCGCCTTTGCTCGTCATCTGGTTTGGACCGGGCATCTTCTCGAAAGTGCTTATCTGCGCCTTGATCGTTTTCTTCCCCGTGCTGGTGAATACCGTAGTCGGCGTGCGGGACGTCCCTGCTGCGTTGCGTGACTTGATGCGTTCGCTGCGCGCCTCGCGCTGGCAGACTCTACGCTATCTTGAAATCCCTGCCGCTTTACCCGTCTTCCTCGGCGGCTTGCGGATCGGGGCTGCCCTCTCAGTCATCGGAGCAGTCGTCGGCGAGTTCGTCGGTGCAGATCAAGGTTTGGGCTTCCTCATCAACGTCGGGCGCGGACAATACGATACCGCGCTCGTTTTCGTCGCCATCTTCGCACTGGTTGCGCTGGCTCTGGTTCTATACGGCATCGTTGCCTGGCTGGAAAGTTATTTGCTCCAATGGCAGGCGTGGCGTAGTCAGTAGTCAGGAAGCGGTAAATCAGTATTCAGCCACATCTGCCTGCTAGCAACGCTCTGCGCTGCGTATAAGGTAAATGTTCGCGTAATTCGCAAACTTATGAATTTTGCGTTAAAAATTCAGGAGAACTTTATGTCGAAAATTGCACGTCTTCTTCTTATCACCACCCTTTTGGGTATCTTTATATCAGCCTGTGGCAGCGCCCCTGCTCCTGTCGACCCCACCGAATTAACCCACATCCGCTTGCCAATGGGATACATCCCCAACATCCAATTTGCGCCCTATTATGTCGCCGTCGAAAAAGGCTACTTTACTGAAGCAGGCATCGAGCTAGAATTTGACTATAGTTTCGAAACCGACGGCGTTGCGCTCGTAGGGGCAGGACAACTTCCTTTTTCAGTCGTCTCCGGTGAACAAGTCCCGATGGCGCGTGCGCAGGGATTACCCGTCGTCTACGTTGCGGCCTGGTACAAGGATTATCCCGTTTCAGTCGTTGCCAAAACAGAGACAGGCATCACATCCCCTGCTAATTTGGCTGGCAAAAGAGTTGGGTTGCCGGGACTTTTCGGCGCGAACTACATCGGCTTTGTTGCGCTCTTACATGCCAACGGCTTGAACGAAAGCGACTTAACTCTTAATTCAATTGGCTTCAATCAGGTCGAAGCCCTCGCCACTGATCAGGAAGAAGCCATTGTAGGCTATACCGCAAACGAGCCAATTCAGCTTGCCGCGCAAGGATACGACGTGAACGAGATTCGCGTCGCGGATTATGTTAGCATCGCTTCAAATGGTCTCCTGACCAGCGAAAAGACGATTGCAGAAAACCCCGAACTCGTGCGTGCAATGGTCGCCGCCTTCCTGCGCGGCGTTGAAGATGCCGCCGCTGACCCCGAAGGCGCTTACGAGATCAGCAAGAAATATATCGAGAATTTGTCAGAAGCTGACGAAGTTGTGCAGAAACAGATATTGGCAACCTCCATCGAGTTTTGGCAACTCGACAACCTCGGCTACTCCGACCCACAGGCATGGGAGAATATGAACCAACTCCTCGCCGAGATGGGGTTGATCTCCGAGCCAATTGATATTGAAGCGGCTTACTCGAACGAGTATTTGCCTTAATCGGTAGGGGCGGGTCTGAGACCCGCCCCTACAAAAAATATGACAAAATCCCCCATTCTCTCCGTCCAGCAAATGGACATGATCTTCCCCGACGACAACGGCGGGCTTCACGCGGTTGAGAATATCAGCTTCGAGGTCTGTGCGCAGGAATTTTTGTGCGTCGTTGGCCCATCGGGCTGTGGCAAGAGCACGCTCCTGCGTGTCCTCGCCGGGCTGCTTGTCCCCACGCGGGGGCAGGTCAAATTCAGGGGCGATTCGCCGCGCATCGGCATGGTCTTTCAGCTATCCAATCTCATGCCCTGGCGCTCCGTCCTCCAAAATATCACCCTTCCGCTCGAACTGGATGGGATGGATGCAGCAAAAGCACATGATAAGGCGCAGGATTTGATCGAACTGGTCGGCTTGCAGGGGTTTGAAGAAAATTTACCGCGCGATCTTTCCGGCGGGATGGCGCAGCGCGTCGCTCTTGCTCGCAGCTTGGTACACGACCCAGACATTTTGCTCCTGGACGAACCTTTCGCCTCCCTCGACGCCCTAACGCGTGACCGCATGGGGACAGAGTTGCTGCGGATATGGGGTGCCCGTAAAAAGACCGTGATTATGGTCACGCACTCGATCAGCGAAGCCATTTTGCTGGCAGACCGCGTGCTCGTGCTGACCCAACGCCCGGGCAGCATCAAACTGGACATGGATGTCAACCTGCCACGACCACGCGCCGAGGAAATGCGCTACACGCCCGAGTTTGGCGAGATGGCAAAGAAACTCAAAGACGCGATAGAATAGCGGAATGAGAAAAACAACAAAATTTCTTTGGCAACTCTTTAGCTTATTCTCTTTACTAGTAGGGATTGGTTCGGCTTGGTATGTATTGATGCCCTTTCCGAAGATCAAAGTCTTTGCTAATTCACTGGCCGCAGACAAAACGCTCGAATTATTTACACAAGATTTTTATGCCGACACACGCCCAATCTTCATTGCCTCAGCACTGTTCTTTTTTGCACTTCTTTTTGTTCTGACAGCGTTTGCCCAGAAAAGCATTGAGCTAATTGAAAATGGTTTAGATGGGCTTCGTGATTTTCTCCCAAACCTAAGAAAAGACCGAAAAGACTTTTGGCAACGCGCAAAAGCCTATATTTTTCAGGATAAGGATTGGCTGCTTTTATTAGGGTTTATTTTAATTGGGGCTATCTTTCGTGCAGAATTGCTTTATAAGCCAGTTTACCATGATGAAGCCTATACCTACCTAACCTTTGTCTTAAGCGGCTTCGGCAATGTGATCAGTGATTATCACTTGCCGAATAACCACATCCTTTATTCGATTTTTGTCTTTATTACGACACATCTTTTTGGCAATGCCCCCTGGGTTTTGCGCTTGCCTGCATTTTTGGCTGGCTTGCTATTGATCCCTGCAAGTTATTTTGCTGCACGTCCATATTTCAATCGTGCCACCGCTATCCTGAGCAGCGGGATGATTACTCTTTTCCCTGTCTTTATGCTCTATGGCACTTCAGCACGCGGCTACACTCAGGTAGCACTCTTGAGCACCCTGCTTTGGCTTTGGGCAATTCTTTTGCTCAAACACAAGAACCTTTTTATTTGGCTACTTTTTGCACTGACTGCGGCAATGGGATTTTACACAGTTCCGATCATGCTTTATCCCTACACCGCGACAATGGCGTGGCTTTTCGTGTCATGGCTTTTCAAAAAACATAGCGTCGAATATTCACGTAAAGAGTTCTTTCTCTTTTTGTTTTTATCCGGGCTGGCCGTCGTGCTCCTTTTCGTATTGCTCTATACACCCGTTTTTCTGAAAAGCGGGGTTGCATCGGTCATCAATAACCCGACAATCCAGCAACATAAGGAATCGGCTTTTCATCTACTCTGGGACTCGTTGAGATCACGCGGATCGAATGCCTGGCTGGAATGGCATTCCGGAATGCCGCTCTGGCTTGGACAGATAACATTAGGGAGCTTGATATTTGCCTTGCTCTATGCCCTAGGTTTTGACCGTAAGCAAATCAGTTATTTTCTTACTACCCTAGCGACAATCCTATTGATTGTTTTCTTGCAGCGTTCGGTGGGCTGGCGACGAGTTTGGTTCTTCTTTGCTCCAATATATTTTAGTTTTTCAGCGGCAGGTATTATCTATTTACTCAAGAAAATCTTGAAAATAAAAGAAAAAATCATTTTTGTGGTAACCGCGTTATTCATGGTTTTCTTTGGCG
>ERZ890953.1479-NODE-1479-length-11717-cov-11.571857_pt1 | contig 11717 bp, 10 predicted proteins | sample MGYA00521264_ERZ890953 | MGnify/ENA primary metagenome ERZ890953 (study PRJEB32303, sample SAMEA104408629) | aquatic metagenome | biome: Brackish water; feature: Chemocline; material: water | place: Baltic Sea | collected 2014-10-26T21:54:00 | depth 200 m ... | reverse complement strand
CCTAATTATAGAGCAAGTAAGCTTGTTGTCTAATTTGGTATGGAATTATTGGGGTCTACTGGTACATATGGGTTAACTTTTTGTTTCTTTTTTTTATGACGAGGTTTCTTCTTTTTGCTTTTATCAGCTTTAGGAAGAGGTGTGTGAGTAAAGGCTTCGAGTTCTTCTTTTGGTATCTCATACTTCATCATAAACTCTATGGTATCAAGCATTTTTTCATCGTCTATGTTTACAAAAGAGATAGACTCTCCAAGCTCATCAACTGCTCTAAGTGTTTTAAAGTAACTCGTTGGATCAAAAGGTAGGTCATAGTTTATGATTGTTTTTATGTCTGTTAACTCAAGAGTTTCATATATTTTACTTGTTGTTATTAAAATATTTATCTCGTTTGCATTAAAAGCTTTCTGTGCATCTTCATGTTGAGATACCCTATGATTACCATGAATAACCACTGCGTTTATGTTTTTTTGCTTGAGATAATCCCCAAGCTCATCGGCTGTTTTTTTGTTTTTTACTATAACTACTGTTTTAGTAGTTGGGTTTTCTTCGAGAAAAAGTTCAAAGTGGACAAGTTTATCATGTTGCTCAACAAAATAAACCACTTGTTTTGTACGATTGCCTACACTAATATAGTCATAATATTTTTTTGTTACTTGTACAGTCTCTTCGCTCATAAGGTACCCTTTAAATGTTTAAGCGAATTATAGCTTATAATACGATGTAAGACTAGCATGAGAACTTTTTGTTGATTGCTTGTGCCACCTGCCTGCCTTGTCCCATCACTCCTGTTAGCAGATAACCACCCGTTGGTGCTTCCCAGTCTAGCATTTCTCCAATGCAATATACATTGGGGAAATCCTTAAGCATCAAATCTTGATCTAAATTTTCAAATCCTAAGCCCCCAGCAGTACTAATAGCTTCTTCAATGGGTCGATAAGATTCTAAGGTTAAGGGAAATTTTTTTAGTGTCTTTGCCACTAACTCAGGCTCATTTAATAACTCCTTTGCTAAGACTTCTCTTAATAAAGAAGCTTTAACACCAGTTAATCCTAAGCGTTTCCAAAAGGCACTTAAACTCTGCTTTCCTTGCGAAGCACTCAGCTGTTGCTTTAACTTACTCTCGCTACGATGCGGAAAAAGGTCTAAATAGACTCTAAACGGGCAATTTTTCTCTATTTGCTCTCTTAGGAATTTAGAATGGGTATAGATTAAACTGCCTTCAACTCCATGTACACTCACTAGAAGTTCGCCTAATTTAGAGTGAAGATTACCGTTAATGTCTGTAAAACTTAGTTCGATATTTTTTAGAGGGATACCTGAAAACTTTTCTTTAAACACCCCAGACCAAGCTATGTTAAAGCCCATGTTTGCAGGTTTAAGTGGGGTTATACTTAGCCCTTTGTCTTTTAGTATTTTTGTCCAAGCACCAGTTGAGCCTAAACGCGGCCAAGAAGCACCACCTAAAGCTAAAATAACCGTGTCAAACGAATAATCTTTGAGACCGTCTGGTGTTTCAAACTGCCAAACATCCTTTGACCAAGCAACAAGGCGATGTTTCATTTTGAACTGAGTATTATTTGCTTTGAGCTTATGTAACCAAGCACGCAGTAAGGGTGCTGCTTTTTTATCCAGTGGATAGACTTTGCCGGATGAACCAACAAAGGTTTCAAAACCAAGGCTTTGCACCCACAAACACATATCATTGGGGCTAAAGGCTTCTAATGCAGGTTGTAAAAAAGTTTGAGCTTCGAAATAACGACTCGAAAAGAGGGTAAAGTCTTCCGCATGAGTAAGGTTTAATCCCCCTCGACCTGCTTTTAAAAACTTTCGTGCCGCAGAAGGCATGGCATCAAATACCGTTGGTGCATAACCCGCATCAGATAATACTTGTGCTGCCATCAAACCAGCAGGACCACCCCCAATAATAGCAATTTTACTCGATAATACATGTAGTATATCTGACGACATAGATCACATCCTTTGCAAGTTAAAATGATTTTATTCTATAGTTGTTCTTTTCTTTGCTCTGACAAGCCAATATGAGATAGAAATTCTTTCCATATCTTCAATTAAGCTCAAAACCTAAGTAACTTCCTGAGCTTCTTTTGATGATAATGAATCAAGGAAATCTTCAATAGGACTTTTTCCTGATAATGTTTTATTTCTTTCATAACTATATGTGTTTAGTTATATGCCTGTTGCCTATGTTTAAAATCAACAACAGCTACAATAAGTTTATCATTCTCAATAAGGTAAAAAAGTCTATAATTTCCAATTCTATATCTATAGTAGCCTTCTAGGTTGTCTTTGAGCTTTTTTATGTTTGTTCCATAAAGCGGGTTGTCTCTAAGCTGGGGATAAACAAAATTTTCTATTTTTAAATAGAGTTTTTTATCTATCTTTTTTTTAACTTTTTCAAAAGTTTTAGTTTCAGCAATTTGATACTTAGACAATTGTATAGTCACCTTTTTTGAAATCTTCTAATCCGTTCATAAGATTTTTAACAAGTTCTTTGTCTTCTAAAATTTCATTCATTTCATCTTTTTCAACAAACTGTGATGAAGTCAGGTATTGCATCGTTGCAAACTGTATGAAATTGGAAAGATTTCTCCTTTGTCCTTCGGCTGCAAGTTTTATCATTTCGTAAATTGAGTCGTCAACTCTCATTGTAACTGTTTTCATGAATAATCCTTTTGAATATTTATATATCTGATTATATTCAAATTTATTCATTTTGTCAATTTATTGCTTGCTCCCAAATAATTTCATAACTTTCAACATACTTCCAATTTCATAAAAAGTTCATCTTTTTTTGAATCCGAAAGCACCCGTCAAGGCTATAAAATCATTTTTTTGACTTAATGCAAAAACCCCTAGTTCTACTGAAAGTGACGCTCTTGATAGAGTTGTCCCAACTTTTGATTTGAATGTTTCCATAGATAGATGGCTGATGAGAAGATGATAACGTTTAAACCGAACCAAATAGACTCTATAGGTAAGCTAAAAAGTGAGAAGAAAGTAAAAAGAAGGACAGGTGCGATTACTTGTCTGTATACACTTATAGGGAAAATGATGTTTGGTTTAGCTATGCCTTGTAACATAGCGATATAGATAAAGATGATGACAAATGCAAAAAATGCAAAACCACAAATACGAAGATAGGTCGTACTTAGTCTCATTATTTCTTCATTGTCTGTTAAAAGCGAGCTTAAGAAATTTCCAAAAACAAAAAATGAAATAACTCCAACAGCACTAAACATAAACCCATAACGAATAGCAAAGTTTATAGTCGGACGGATACGGTAGTAGAGTTTTGCTCCATTGTTACGTGAGATGATTGTGAGTGTTGCAACACTTAGACCTGCTACTGGCATAAGAAAGACTTGTTCTATCCTTACAGCTATGCCATAAGCCGCTACAGCTTCACTCCCATAAGGCACGATATAGTAAGTGATGATGTACATTCCTAGTCCTATCATAAACATATTCATACTAGGTGGAAAACCTCGTTTTAAAAGCTCTTTTATGACTTGAAAATCAAACACAAGTGTAGTACATCCTAACCAGAGATTTGTTTGTTTAAGTTTATAAAAGAGGTAAGCCATAGAAACAAACTCAGAAATAACAGTTGCAATCGCTATGCCTATAACACCAAAACCAAAAAGGTTCACAAAAGTATAGTTTAGGATGATGTTTAAAATAGAGGTCATTATGAGGATATTTCTAAAAGAGACGGTATCTCCCATTGCGTTTAGTAAAGAGTTGAAAAAGAAAGAGCCTATAAAAAAGAGGGTGGCATAAAGAATTGTGTCGATGTAGTGTAGGGTTTGTGGACCATAACTAGGATTGCCAAGGGCGTCAAGTAAATAAGGCATGCTCATGAGTCCAACAGTGGATAGAACGAGAGAAAGCATAAGGGCAAAAACGACACTGTTGAGAGCGATGTGTTGTGCTTTGGGCATATCTCCACGACCAATTTCATTGCCTACTAAAGAGGTGAGAGCTTCACTCATCCCAATGGCAATGGCTATAATCATAAAAAAGATAGAACTTGAAAGAGATAATGCAGCTAAAGCCTCAGTAGAAATAAGTCCAGCAAAATAGGTGTCGGTAATGTTAAACATCGTATGAAAAAAGTAACCGATGATAGCTGGAACTGAGAGCCTTATGAGATGCTTTTGAATTGAACCAGTATTTAGATTAGTAGCGTCCATTTATCTCTTTTAAGTAAAATATGTAAATATTATATCATAAGGTTTTTTAATGGAGTATAGATATATTGGTAAAAGTGGGTTAAGAGTAAGCCCCATCTGCATGGGAACAATGACTTTTGGAACTCAAACTTCAGATGAAAAAGTGGCATTTAAGATTATGGATAAGGCTTATGATGCAGGGGTGAACTTTTATGATACAGCAGAACTTTATCCTGTTCCTCCCTCTGGGAAATTAGCAGGTCTTACAGAAGAAATGGTCGGACGATGGCTCAAAACAAAACCCCGTGAAAGTATTATACTAGCAAGTAAGGTAGCAGGAGCAGCAAATGGATGGTTTGTACCACCAATTCGTCATGGTTTAACTGCTATTGATAGTTTTCATATAGAGCGAGCGATAGAAGGGAGTTTAAAGAGACTTGGAACGGACTATATCGACCTATATCAGATGCATTGGCCTGATACTGTTGTGCCCATAGAAGAGAGTTTAAAAGCTTTTGATAGACTTGTGATAAGTGGAAAAGTTCGCTATTTGGGTACATCAAATGATACTGCCTATGGAGTCAGTAAAGCTCTGATGACGAGTGAGTTTAAAGGTTATGCTAGATTTGAGTCTATTCAAAATAATTTTTCCCTTTTAAACCGTCGTTTTTTAGATGAGCTTGCAACTTTGGCTACAAATGAACAAATTTCACTGCTTCCTTACTCTCCCTTAGCCGGTGGTGTTTTGAGTGGAAAATATAATCAACAAAACAACACAGAAGGTCGTTTTGTATCGTACTTTAAAGCAACTGACAAACGCCAGCGTCTTATGGCAGATAGATTTGCAAATGATAGGTCTTTAGCCTCAACACAAAAGTACTTAAAAATAGCACAAGAAGCAGGACTAGACCCTGTAACTATGGCAATAGCATGGTCAAAACAGTTTTCATTTGTGGCTTCAACCATCATCGGTGCAACTACACCAGAACAACTTGATGCCTCTTTAGCAGCAATGGATTTAAAGTTGAGTGATGAAGTTCTAAGAGCTTGTGATAAGGTACATGAAGAGATTTTGTACCCTATGGGATAGTTGTTTTTATATTAGGATTGAGTTTTGGTTCGGAGTATAAATATCCTTGCGAATACTCTATACCTAAAGTGTGAACAATATCTTGAACCTTTTGGTTATGCACAAACTCTGCAATACAAGGTATGTTTGCATTATGTGCAAAATATGAAATGGCTTTAGTAATTTCATAGCTTTTTTTATTGGTGTCTATGTCCTTGATGTATTTTGCATCGATTTTTAAGTAGTCAATCTCTAAGTCTAAAACTCTTTCAAAGTTTGAGTACTCTGTTCCAAAATCATCTATAGCAATACTATAACCAACCCTCTTAAGCTCTTTAAGTTGTGCAAGATTACTGCGTTTGGAGTTAGCACTTACACCTTCTAAAATCTCTAAAATTACCCGTGATGGTTCAATACTGTACTCAATAGATTTTTGTGAAATATACTCAAGAAGATAGTTTTGGCTTAAGTCATCTTCTGTGATATTGATTGAAAACATATAATCATTTTTTTGCATTACATGAAAGCTTTTATCTATCATTACTTTTGTGATTTCTGGAAGAAGACCAGAGAGCCTAGCAGGTTCTAAAAATTTGTGAGGACTTATAATCTCAGTGCCAATTCGAATCCTCGCTAAACACTCAAACTTTGTAATTTTCTGTGTTTTATTATCAAAAATACCTTGAAAAAATGGAATAATTTTATCTTCGTTGAGTGCATCATGAAGTATATTATTCGCTTCAATGAAAGATTGTCTTTGTGCTTGGTTGATATTTTGTTCATTATGCTGATAGATATAAAGATTATTTTTACCATTTTCTTTGGCTTGTTTTAGAGCTAAGGCACTGTTTCGTATGTTATAAATACTTCCATAACTTGCACCATATGAAAAAGATATATTGAGTGTTATATCATCTATAATTATTTCTTGAGAGTAAAAACATGTTTTTATATCATACACTATTTTTGTAATATCTATTTTCTCATCAAAAAGCATTGCAAATTCATCAGAATTTATACGACATGTCGCTTTTGTCTTAAAATTGTATTTTAATATATTAGCAATTTCTTTAAGCAGTTTATCACCTACCTTAAATCCATAAGCAGTGTTTATATAGCTGAAGTTGTTTACATTAAGTAAAATAAGTGTTTGTAAATTATTTGAACTGACAAGCTTTTCAAGGTAAGCTTTGTTATAGAGTTTTGTGAGGTCATCTATATAAGCCATTTCTTGTGCTTTTATTTGTGCTTTTTTTAGTGCTGTTAAGTCACTAAAAATCGCTAAATAATTATTAATTTTGCCATTTTCATCTTTAAGAGAACTGATACTAATCCATTGAATTATTTCATTGCCATTTGAATCTTTATTTACAATTTCACCTGACCAATTAGAATGATTATTTATATTCTTCCACATTGCTTGATAAAACTCATCATTATTATTTCCAGATGAGAGTATTTTTGGATTTTTTCCTAAGACATCTTCTTGTGAATAACCATAAATTTCAGTAAATGCATTATTTACTTCAATGATATTTTTTTCACTATCTGTGATAATCATGCCTTCAGTAGCATTTTGAGTGGCAGAAGAAAAAAGTTGGATTTTTCGTTCTGATTCTCTATTTTTGAGAACTATACTGATAATGGTTGCTCCGATTTCTAAAAGTTTTTTATGAAAAGGAGCTGGAGAACGATGCTCAAAAGATGAAAGTGCAAAAGTACCAATAGCTTCTCCATTTGCATCTTGAACAGGCATGGACCAACATGAACAGAGATTAAAATCAACTGCAACTTGACGTAAATCTTTCCATCTAGTATCTTCAAAAGTATTACTAACATACTGTGGTTGATTATGATAAATCGCATTACCACAAGAACCTCCACCATTTCCTGGCTTTAAGTTCGCAAGGGCATCATGACCTACTTGAGGTACAGAAGGAGCTACTAAAACATTCATTAAACCTGTTGTTTTATCGAGAATCATCATAGAAGCAACGGCATTAGGAAGAAGTTTTTCTGCTAAAAAACACAACTCTTTAAGAATCTTTAAGTAGTTTTCATGAGCAGCTACTTTATTTAAAATTGTTTGTTGAAAATTTAATATTTCATTGTATTGACTGGGTGTAATTACTACTTCATTGTTTGACATTAAAAACCCCAAAGTTTTAAGTATAAGTCATAGTATCAAAAAAATTTATAATTTTATATTAATGTGACTCGATTTTCTTGGTAAATGGCAGATTTTCCATCAAGAGAGTGTTTAGAGGATGTTAAGAAATTTACTCCAACAGTGCCACTGTATATCAAAACACAATCGCTTCTTAAGTCATCGTTATATTTTACATTTAGAGTTACACTACCAGCAGCAGAAGAGATAGTAATAGACTTGTTTTCCGGGTATCCCAATGAACTATGCAGATAAACAAACTCTTCTCTTTTAAATTGAGAGTTAAGACTTTTAGGGCTTTTTGGTGTAATGAGATGGAGTTCGTCTCCACTGAGATTGACTTTTTCAAACTCTTCTAAAAATAAAAATTCGCCATCGTCTGTATCGAAACCATTTTGATATGCTATTGCTTGTCTAGCTACTTCATACTCAGTCTCTTTTATTTCCTTTGCAAAACTTTTAAAATGAGTTAAATACTCTTCTTGGGATTTTAAATTTATATCAAAAGCTTGGCATAAAAACGCAGCTAAATCATATTCACTAATACCAAAGGCTGACTCTTTTTGTTTTGACATAAGATTGATACCGTTATGAGAGTAAGAAGTACGAATATCATCTTTGTAAAGAAAAGCTTTTGCAGGGATTACCAAATGTGCTACTTTACTACTTTCATTTTCATGTAAGCCAAAATAGATGATGTTTTTAACCTGAGATATACTCTCTTGAACTCTCGAAGTATTTGGCATCTGAGAGAGAGGATTTGTTCCTTGAATGAAAACTGTTTCAAATGCAGCAAAGTTAGTATCCACTTTTGAGACTTTTTTAGAGTTAGTGTTAAAAGGAGAATGTATTCCAGCTCGTGAAGCACCAAGATAAGCAACTCCACATCCTTCCTTGCCAAAAAGACCAAGAGCAACACCAAAAGCATCAATAGCCCGCATAACATCTGCCCCATCTTCATACTTTTGTATACCAACACCGCATACGATAGCAACTTTTTTGTCCTGAACCATTTCTATAATATGTCCGATTTGACCTAAAGTAACATCAATCTCATCTAAAGTGGCTTTAATACGAATGCCTTGTGTTAGTTCATAATAATCTTCAAATTCACTTGCATACTTTTCTAAAAACTCTTTGTCACAAGCATCATTTATATGTAGAAAACGAGTGAGAAGCATAGCTAAATATAAATCTCCATGCGGTGTGATTTGAATATGTAAATCAGCTGACTTGGCAATTTTAGTTTTTACTGGGTCTATGACTATGATAGTTTTATCTTTAATGGATGGTAAAAGGTGAGAAGAGGTCGTGTGTGGGTTTCTTCCCCAAAATATAACTACTTCTGATTTTGCGATTTCATCCATAGTCATGTTTTGATTACTTCCCCGACCCTCAATAATACCAGCTTCTCCAGCACCATCACAAAGTGTTCCATCAGTAAGTGTTGCACCAAAAGAAGCAAAAAAGTGATCTGTTACTTCTTGCATGAGAGCAAAGTTTCCATGACCTCTGTAATGCAAAATAGAGTTTTTTTCAGTTGTAGTGAGTATCTCTTGAAGTTTATCAAGGGCTGCGTTTAGACTTATCTCTTTTCCTAAATATGTAGGTTTTTGAATAAAATCTTCTTTTTCATAATGATTAAGGTGAGGGCATAAAAAACCTTGGGTTATATGGTCATGGTTTGGTTTTATTTTATCATCTGTGTAGTCGATTATACATGCATCATAACAATCAAGAGGGCAGGCGGTTTTACTCATCTTTGAGTTCTACTTTTGCAAGTTGTGAAAAAGTTTTTGGTGCTTTTATAATAACTTGTGCCTTGTATTTTGATATATTTGTACTATCTGCTATTCTAAGAAGTCTACTGATTTTATAATCTGTTTTTTTACCATTAATATATATAATTTTTTGCTTGGCATTATTCACATCATCTTGATCTAAAAAGAGGGTTAATATCGCTTTAGAAGTATCTGCAACTTTTGCTACAAGCATAGAAACATTGACGACTTGTCCTGGCTTTACATAAAGTGCATAAAGTGTATAACCACTAGCTTTAAAGTTTTTATCATGAATACTTTTTTGTAACTGCGTTTTACGAAGTTGTAAATCAGCGATTTGTGATTTGAGGTTGTTTATCTCTTTTTGAGTGGAGAGATAACTATTCTGACTACTAATAATGTCGTAAAACTCTTTATCTTTTTCTATGCGAGATTTGATTTTTAGATTTTCTATTTGCTTGTAGTTTGCTTGTTTCTTCTCTAAAAGTTGCTTGAGGTTACGAAGAATATCTTCGTTAGTTTTAATAGTATCTGCATAAATATCTAGTTTTTCTTTGACTGATTCTAGCTCTTTTGTATCAAGTTCCTTGTCTATGTTGACATATGGCATATTAGAAAGTTTTTTCCCTAACATATTTTCATCACTATAAGTGACAACTCCTGTGACATTGGACGATATGTCTCGTATTTCGTAAGGCTCAACTTTCGAGTAGTAAACTTTTGAGTAGAGAGCGGTATAAAGAAGTATAATAGTAATAAGAAGTTTCAATTTATGATCACCTTGTATGAATTAGGGTAATTTTATCATGAGATTATTAATATTTATGCATAATTCATTTGATTTTAGATATTATTAAAGCATATTTAATATAAAGGGTATTTGATGTCTGTACTAGATAATGTCGATGCTTCTACAAATCTTGCAAAAAATAATGAACTACAACTTTTAGTATTTAGAGTAAGTAATAGTAGTGAGTCTGCTTATTATGCTATCAATGTTTTTAAAACTCGTGAAGTTGTTGAGTCTAAAAATCACTTTTTAACACAAATCCCATCGGCTGATCCTCTTTTAGAGGGAACGATAATGCTTCGTAATCTTCAGATTCCTATTTTAAATCTTCCTGCATGGCTTGGAATCTATTTGACAAAAGAAGAAAAGAAAAACTCAAATATCCTTATTTGTGATTTCAATGGTGTTATTATAGGTCTGAGAATAATGTCTGCATTTAGAGTTATAAAGAAAAATTGGAATGAAATGCATGCTCCTGATGGATATAGACTCAAAGATGATGGACTTGTTATGAACGATACAAGACTAGAAGATGGCAGTCTTTGTCTTATCTTAGATTATGAAAAATTTCTTTCAGAAGTGATTCCTCAGGCTATGGTAAATGTTGCGCAAGATAGTGCAAATTTGGCAGATATTAACATACCGGCAAGTCTCAAATTAGGAACAGTACTTGTTGCGGAAGATTCTAAAACTGCACAACGGGCTTTAGCACAGATATTTAATCATGCTCAAATTGATATGAAAATGTTTAATAATGGAAAATTACTGATTGAATATGTAGATTCCCTTGGTGAAAATGCAGTAAATATTACTGCTATTGTAACAGATATTGAGATGCCTGAGATGTCAGGTTTTACCGTTATACAACACCTACGCTCTGGACCATACTCAAAAAATATACCAATAATTGTTAATAGCTCGATGACAGGTAATAATAATAAACGAGAGGCTGAAGTTTTAGGAGCGAGTGGTTTTATAGATAAAACAAAGAGTCATAATATTATTCCTCTTATTGTTTCAATTTTGGAAAAATAGAGAGTTTATAAAAGGGAAGAAAGACGTGCAAATAATGCACATCCTTTTCTCATAATGTGTATATAGATTATGAAAATATAGAGATAAGTACACCAGCCGCAACTGCTGAACCGATAACACCTGCAACATTTGGACCCATTGCATGCATTAAAAGCATATTTGTACGGTCATACTCCATACCAACTTTGTTAGATACACGAGCAGCCATTGGAACTGCCGATACACCAGCTGAACCGATAAGTGGATTTACTTTATGACCAGGAAAAAGATTCATAAATTTTGCCATTAAAACACCTGCTGCAGTACCTACAGAGAATGCAATAATACCAAGAGCCATAATGAACATAGTATCAGGAACTAAGAACTGGTCAGCTGCTAGTTTAGAACCAACACCAAGACCTAAGAAAATAGTTACAATATTAATAAGTGCATTTTGTAGTGTATCGTTAAGACGCTCAACAACACCAGACTCTTTTAAGAAGTTACCAAACATAAATGCACCGATTAGTGGTGTAGATTCTGGTAAAACCAAAATAGCAAGAACAAGAACTAAAATAGGGAAAACAAGTTTCTCTAAACGTGAAACATGACGAAGAGTAGTCATTCTAATTTTACGTTCTTTTACTGTTGTAAGTGCTTTCATGATTGGAGGTTGGATAATAGGTACCATCGCCATATATGA
>ERZ890953.1478-NODE-1478-length-11725-cov-22.989889_pt1 | contig 11725 bp, 13 predicted proteins | sample MGYA00521264_ERZ890953 | MGnify/ENA primary metagenome ERZ890953 (study PRJEB32303, sample SAMEA104408629) | aquatic metagenome | biome: Brackish water; feature: Chemocline; material: water | place: Baltic Sea | collected 2014-10-26T21:54:00 | depth 200 m ... | reverse complement strand
CTCGCCTCCGGCACCGCCGACGCTGACCCGGCTACCGCGCTGGCTACCCTGCAGGGCGATGACACCTATGAACTCTTCGCCCTCGGCAGCCAGGATGTGACGCCCATCGCCTCGTGCGTGACGCACAACGACTTCATGGCTGCCCCGGCGGTCTGGAAGCCTGGCCGCACCGTGGTTGGCTGGACTGGCAACAGCGCAACGGCGCAGACTCAGGCGGACACCACGTCCAACATGAGGATCGAGATCGTCCACCACGAGAACAGCCCCCGGCCCTGCTTCGAGGTTGCCGCCGCGACTGCCGCCGCGTATGCCGCGAACGACATCCGCAAGAGCGCCGACGACCTGCCCCTGAACTGGCTCATGCCGCAGTTTCTGCAGACCGACTGGCCCACCGATGCGGAGCAGGAGAGCGACCTGAATCAGGGCGTGACCCCGCTGTACTCCAAGCGCCTCGGCAACAAGGTCATGGTCGTCCGTTCGGTCCACACGCTGCACGGCGCCAGCCTCAACAACAACATGGCCGAGGACACCCGGATCCTGGAGATCAGCGACTACGTCAAAAAGTCGGTCATCTCGGCTTTTTCCGGCTACAAGGGCGCGATCCTCAAGACCGAGAGCGCAGCTGGACTGCCCGGCACTCTGACCCCGGGGCGGGCTACAAGCATCCTGGCTGGACGGCTCCAGCAGCTTGACAGCCGGGACTACATCCAGGGCGTGGCCACCGCGGCCAAGGCTGGCGAGATCGTGGCGCAGCAGAACGGCGACAACGTGGACCGGGTTGACTGTGCATACCCGCTCAACGCCACCCGCTCCGCGCACCTGATCGCTATCAAGGAAACGTACACCTTCTAGCCCTCGGGCAGATAGGAGAGCATCATGGCAGTCGTAGACAATTTCCAACTCGTCATCAACGGCGTGACCCTGGAGTTCGAGTCCTTCACAATCACCCGGGAGAACAACTCCAAGGTGGTCCCGCGCATGAGTCGCAACCGCCAGCCTGCCGGTATTGCCAAGGGCACCCGTCATTGGGTCGGCTCCGGCGATCTCGTCATGGAAAAAGGGACCGAGGCCATCGACCTGGACGCGCTGGAGGAAGATGGAACGGTCTTCCAGGCCCAGGCCGAGTACGAAGGCGGCGTTACCTACTCCTACAACCACGCGGAGATCACCGGGCTGGATGAATCCGCCGGAACCGGCGAGGAGGCCAAGCGCACGGTCGAGGTCACCATGTGGGACCGCATCAAGACGGGCGGCTGATGCTCGATGGATGTGAGAGCCTACAAGCTCGCCACCCCTATTCAGTCCCGGCTCCCGGGCGCAGGGGTGGCGATATGGCTCAGGCCGCTGCCCCCTGCTGACCTCCAGGCGGCGGCGATGGCCGCTGCTTACTCTCCACCCATCACCAGGACGCTCCGTATGCTCGCCGAGGTTTGCTCAAGGGCAATCACCCCGGCGGCGACGGCGGACGAACTGATGGCGCTGCTGGCCCCCAAGGATTTAGTGCTACTGGCCATGGACCAGGCCCGCGCCCAGGATCACGGCGAGGTGGCCGACCATGACCGGCTCAAGGCTTGGATGCGGCGGTCTATCAACGACCACCCGGAGGTTATCGACGACGGCATCGCGGCCTATGCGGCAGACGGCCCGGCTGACTTCTATGGGATGCCGGTAGCCCGGCTGACCCAGGCCCAATTGACTTACCACATGCTGCTCACGTCGGCGTTTGACGAGTTCTACTGCCGCAAAGAGAAGGTGAATTACTCCAAGCGGCGGCTGGCGAAGGACAGGGAAGAGAGGCTGCAATGGCAGATGCAAGACTGATAGACAAGCTGGCGCCGATGGTCCGCAAGGTGGAGCGCGTGCCCATGCCCGGCGTGGACATGGAAGTAGGCATCCTCCGCATGATGGCTGCCGAGATCGAAGATGCTGAGGTGGCAGCGCGGGAGCACCTGATCAAGCGCGGGCTGGTATTGGACGCGACGACCAGCGAGGACCTGCTCGAGCGACGGTTTCAGGCCGAGGCGCTTTACCGCGCCGTGGTGGACCCGCAGAGCAAGGGGCAGCCGGAACACCGCATCTTCGCCAGTGCCGACGAGATCCAGGCCAGGCTACAGCCGTACCAGCGCGACTGCCTCATGGGCTGGCTGGTCTGGCTGCAGTCTGAGAACGCGGCCAAGTTCGAGTGGCCCGGCAACAGGGAAGCACCCGAGGCAGTAAAGCCCGAGGCATGAGCCGATGACGCAAAAAGTCGGACTTGAAATCAGCGCACGCGGTGGCCGCAGGGCTGCCAAGGAACTGGGCCTCGTAGACAAGGGGCTCAAGACCACGGGCAGAAGTGCGCGCGGGGCCACGTCCGCGCTTCGGGGCCTGATGCCTGCCATCGGCGGGGCCATGATCGCCGCCAAGGCCAAAGACGTTCTGGCATTCACTGACGCTCTCGGCGTGATCCAGGGCATGGCGGGGATCACCACCCGGGACGCCCGCGCCCTCGGCGACGAGATCATGGCGGTGGGCGAGAAGCACGGCCTGGCCCGCGACGAGATCTTGGGCGCGATCAAGGTGTTTCAGGACAACGGCGGATACCTCAAGGAAGGCCGCGCCATGTTGTCGGACCTTGGCATGGCGGCGGCTGCGACCGGGACGGATATCAAGGACCTGGCCGTGATCTCGTCGAAGTTGATCGAGCAGGGGTTCACGCCCTCGGCGGCGTTCGGCGTCATTGAGACTTTGAACGCTCAGGCGAACCAGGCGACGGTGAGCTTGAAGGACGTGGGCCGCGTTGTTTCGGAGCTTATCTCCGCCGGTGGCGCATACGGTAAAGCATTCTCCGGTGCGGAAGGCGTCAAGGGCCTCGGGGAGTTGCTGCAGGTGGGCGGGTCCGCGCTCGGCAACGCAGAGCGGGCCAAGACTGGATCCCTTGCTGTACTCCGGGACCTCGCAGGCAAGGAGGCCATGCTCAGCAAGAAGTTCGGCGTGGCCATTTTCTCCGACAAGGAAAAGAAGAACGTCCGATCCATGCGGGACATCATGACGGACATCGCCAAGGCAACGGGCGGGGCCATCGGCGGGAAGAAGGGGCTGAACAAAATCTTCTCGGCTGAGTCCATGGGAGTGGCCGCTGGGTTCCTGAAGTCTCTGGAGCAGTCCAAGTCCGGCGGCGGGATCCTGTTCAAGTTGGACATGGGGAGTTCGGCGGACATCGAGAGCCAGTATAAGGTGCGCATGGATGGCGTGGCCAAGGAGGCGCAGCAGGTCAAGATCGCTCTGGCCCAGCTGGAGAACGGGATCACTCGGTACGGGATGAGCTTGATAGCCGCGGCTGGTAAAGACCCAATTGAGGCCGCTGGCTTGGCAACCGGGGCGCTAACTGCAGCGTGGGGGCTCAAGGCTCTCGCCGCCGCCGCATCACCAATCATCGGCCCATTTATTGGAATAGGCGCAATAGCAGGGGCCGTTGGATTCGGTCTTGGGGCCTTGCTCGACAGCCTGTTTAACATCTCTGGAAGGATTTTTAAGTTGTCGGATTCATTTAAAACACTTGAAGAGGACATTGCGTCTGCGCGCGGGGCGTATGTGGCCACAGAGTTTGTTGCGCCTGGCACGAGGCGAGAGGGGGACGCGGCACCTTCGTGGCTGACGAAAGACCCTCAAAGATCAAGGCAAGGTGCGAGTAATCCAGCCGAAAAGACGGGAGAGTCCAAGGTAACCGTCATCGTCAAGCCAGCAGGTGGCATTGACAAGGCCAAGACCGAACTGCGCCGGGGCAAAAAACAATGAGCTTCGACAACATGGAAACCGTCACCTGGAAGGGCGTCACGTTCGAGGTCCAGGGCACCCGGGACAGCCTCGTCAACCGGCTTGTGGAGCACACCTTCCCCTACCGCAAGGGGAGCAAGTGGCACAACATGGGCCGCGCCGGGCGCCCCACCGATTTCACCGCGGTCTTCATGGGCGAAAACTACGCTACCCGCTTCGGTGCCTTGATGCTGCAGGTGGACGGCGGCAAGCCCGGGACGTTTCAACACCCGTTCTTCGGCTCATGGAACGCCTATGTGCAGCTCCCAGACATCGCGGCGGATTGGGACTCCCGCGACATGTACACCGTTCAGATCTCCGTCATTGAAGAGGGACTGGACGCGGATGTGGAGCCGACCTTCACCGTCGAGACCCTGAGCGACAACCTCACGGCGCAGGGACTGGTCATCACGGCCAAGCAAGCCCTGCTTACCGCCACGGCCATGAAGACCCAGATCGACGCCAGCATCGCCCGGGTGCAGCAGAAGATCTCCGACGCCAAGGAGGCAGCGGGGGCAACGGCTCAGGAGATGGACCGCAAGATGAACGACCTGCGCAGCGCGGTCAAAACCTCCGTTGCGCTGATCGAGGGCAACCACCCGCCAGCAGTGGCTGGCCAGATGCGCCGCGCGATGCAGGTTGCAGTGTACAGGGCGGACCAGATCGCCCGGGCGGCGAAGGTCATCAGGCCGCGCATTATCTCCCATGAGCAGCGGATAGAGGGCCCGGCGCACCTGTTGGCGTTCCAGTACACTGGCGACCCTGACAAATATCTTGACTTCTTGAGAATCAACCGTATCCGCAACCCGCTGAGGATCCCCGCTGGCGACAGGCTGTCGGTGTTCAGGCAGGATCCGGACGCATGAAAGCCGTCACCGACATCCGGCTGCTAATCGGCGGCGAAGAGTTCACCGGCTGGACGCGCTGGGAGGTGGAGTCGTGTTTGCTCACCCCGTCGGACGCTTTCAGCCTGTCCGCGCCGAACATCAACGGGGAGCTGGCGGGGAAGATAGCCCCTGGCTCCGCGGCGAAGCTCACCCTTGACGGCACCGTGGTCATGACGGGCTACGTTGACGAGGTGAACTACTCCGGCGGAGAGGTTGAGGTGCAGGGGCGCGACCTGTTTCTTTTCCTCGTGGACTGCTCGGCAAGACCCGGGACGCACCAGAAGGTCACGCTGCTGACGCTGGCCCGGCGGCTCACTGAGAATTGGCCGATCATATGGCGGCTGCAGTCGGGGATCACCCTGGCCACGCACACCGTAAAGATTGAACCCGGCGAGGCCGTCTGGGAGGTGCTGGCAAAGGTGGCCCGGCTTGATGGCGTGCTCATGTGGTGCAACCCGGACGGCACGGCGGACATCTCCCGGCTCGACTACACGCAGATCCCCATGCACCGGCTCCGGCGCTACCTGCCCTCGTCGGGCAAGTCGGAGGAGAACAACATCATGGGCGGGTCCGTCTCACAGTCGTGGCGGGACCGGTTCAGCACCGTGACCCAGATCGGAAGCACCGGCAACACGGCCAACAGTTACGAGCGCAACTCCCATAAGCGATATGCAGCGACGGACACGGGGATCGGCGTCTACCGGCCCATCATTCTGAACGACAGCAACCTCCGCGACATCACCATGTGCCGCAACAAGGCCGAGTTGGAAAAGGCCCGGCGGCTGCATGACGCCGAGGTGCTTAACTACGCCGCGAGCGGGCACTACGGCACGCCCTACCACCCTGCGGTGTCCCCGGTGTTGTACGAGCCCGGCGTGCGGGTGGACGTAATAGACCAGGACTCCGGGGTGGCCGACGTCTACATGCTGACCACTCGCCGGTTCTCGCTGGACGATGAGGGCGGGCCGGTGAGTGAATTGACCCTGCACCCAGAGGGCTGGATGGCGGCATCATGAGCGACTACCTGGACGAGATGCGCCGCCTTGCAGACCGGGCCCGAGATATGGCCAGGTCCACGGCTCGGCGTGTCACCATGGGCACGGCGGCGAGCAGCACCGGCACGGCTCAGTTCCAAGGCGACACCGACGAGACATGGGAGGGCACAGAGGTCTGGAGCCAGTTCGGGCTATTCACCCGCGCCCCCGTAGGCTCTGAGGCCGCGCTGTTGGAGCTTGACGGCAATCCCGAGGGTGCTGTGGTGGTGGCCACGCAGAACCGCAGCCACAGGCCGTCTGCGGCGGCTAACGAGGTGGTGCTGCATGGGTTCAAGGCCAGCGGTAACCAGGCAACGCTTCGGCTGTACGAGTCGGGCAAGATAGTGTTGGACACCGACGTCGGCGGGACGCTCACCATGGACGCGGGCGGGACCGTCATCCTTGAGAGCACCGCAGCGAACCCTACTCATATCGGCGGGTCTGCTACGAGCGAGAAGCTGATCAAGGGCGAGAGTTACAACTCGGACACCGTGACCAAGTTCACAACCGTGGCAGCGTTCTTCACTGCGGCGGCGGCGGCGTGGGGAGGTCTGGTCACGTTTGCCGGGGCTGTAAATACGGCGACGAATACACTGAACGGATCTGGCCCTCCGATAACGGTGACGCACGTTGTCACATGGGCGAATGCACTAAACACCGCACTACAAACGCTCGCGGCGGCGGCAAGTCCTGCAGCCTCAGCCGGGCTGGCAGGCACGGTAGCGGCCAACGCCACAGCATCCTGGTACAACGGACTCGCGGCAAAATTAACCACGCGCGCAAGGGGCCAATAAATGCCGAACACCTACAGCGCAAAAACAACCATCTTCATCGGCGCGGATGGCCGCTGCGTGGTGGACTCTAACGGCCACCTGACCATGGACGACACCGTGGCCAGCCGGGCAACCGTGCGGCTCAGGGCGCGGCGCGGGGAGTATTACCGCGACCGAACGCTAGGCTCCAGGCTGCACACCATCGAGACCATTGAGCAGGCCGAGCGCGAGTTCCTGACCATGTGTGAGGAAGCCCTCAAGCCGCTGCTGGACTCGGGCGAGATCGTGCGGTTGGAGCAGGGCGCCATGGAAGTTGATCCCGGCCCTGGACTTTTCAAATCACAGCTCCTCATCTACGTTGAAGAAGAGGAGTATGTCGAGATAACCGGGTTGCCCTTGGGCACCTGGGGGAGCGCATCATGAGCGGCCTGACGATACCTACCAGAGCAGAAGACCTTGAAGCCGGGATGGCTGCGATTAAGGCTGAGCGCCCGGACCTTGCAGCGAGCCCTGACACGCTTGAGGGTGCGTTGGTGCAGGCGGCGGCTGACCTATCCCAGGCCCTGTATTATGCGGCTCAGTCGGCGGCCAACGACGCCTTCCCCGACAGCGCCATGGATGACGCCACGGTGCTGCGCCATGCCGAATGGAAGCTGGGCCCGGACGCACAGAAGGGCGCGACCACGAGCAGCAAGGCTTCCGCCCTGGCCGTGACCGGCACCCTGGCAGGCGCCGCCGTGACCTCCGACCTGACCCTGGTACACACGGACGGGACGCGCTACCAGCTCACCGAGGCCGTGACCATCGGCGCGGCAACGGTAAACGTCGGGTTGATCTCCATCTCCACCGGAACTCAGTGCAACAAACTTACCGGCGATACGCTGACCTTCGAGAGCCCCCCGGCGAACATCGATGCCACCGCCACGCTGGTAGCCGACCTGAGCGGCGGTCTGGACCAGGAGACCATCGACGCCCTGCTCGGGCGGGTGCAGGATGCCATCGCCAACCCCCCGGCGGGCGGGCGGTTCTCGGACTACAAGGCATGGGCCGAGACGTACCCCGCCGTGGCTCAGGGCTACGTGTACGGGCCGAGCAGCGACGACGCGGACGGGCGGCGCGGCGTGGGAGTGGTGGACGTGGCAGTTCTGGTGACCGGCTCGGGAACGGCCAGGCAGCCGACCACGGACCAGGTCCAGGACGTCCAGGACATCATAGACGACGAGCGGCCCGAGACCACCCTCGGCACGCTGGTGCTAAGGCCCGACACGGACAGCCAGGACGTGGACGTGCAGCTCACCCCGGCCCCCGGCTTCGATTGGGACTACACCGAGAACGCGGAGACCGTGGACGGGTACAACGCCGCCAGTTTGGAGATTGAAATCTCTGCACCCAACGCCACTCTTGCAGCTGCCATCGACTCGGTGGGCTATGCCCGCATCATGGAGGCCGGGCGCATCCTCACCGTGGACCTGTACACAGTGGGGAGCGGTCCCGTTGGCGGCGGCGATGAGATCCGCCTCACGGCCACTCCTACCATCGCCCCGACGGCACCTAACCCGATATACGCCGCTGGCCCGCTGACCGCCCCGGCACAGCAGGCAATCGAGGACCTGTTTGACCTGCTCGGGCCAGCCCGGGGCACGGCAGCAGACCCTAACCAGGCATGGGATGACACGCTGCGTCTAAGTGCGATCAACGGGACGCTCAAGAGCTTGACCCTGAGCGACGGAGACGAGCAGGGCGTTCCTGGGGTGCTCGACGTGACCATTGTGACGCCTGCGACGAACATCACCCCCGTTGACCACGGCGTGGGCGGGACAGTAGACTACCTCGTGCCGGGGACCATCACGGTAAGGCCAGCCTAATGAGCGCGTATTTCAGAGACCTTTTTCTTGACATGCTCCCGCCGGGCGGCTTCGACACCGCCCCGGGAAGCGTGGCCTACGCTCTGGCATCCGGTATGGCAGTGCCGTTTGCGAACGCAGAGGACCGGGTGCTGCAGGCCGCGCTCGAGGTGCTGCCGCACACCAGCGAGGAGATGCAGGCGGAGTGGGAGCGGTTGGTTCGTGCGCCCGCCCGCGCTGGTGCCTCGGTGGCAGAGCGGCAGGCCCTGCTGATGGCCCGCTGGAGGTATGCGATCGGGCTCAGGCTGTACGCCATGAGGTCGATTCTCGGGCCTATTTTGCAGCCTGAGTATTACTTCCGAGACACCATGGACGGCGCCGCGCCGTGGTTCCGATATGACCAGGTCCTGAACAACTGCACGCTGACCGAGGCTGCGGGAGTGTCCACTCTGGCCGTCGCCGGCGTGACGGATGCCCGGTGGACCAACGCGGTTACGCTGCCCGGGGTAGTCACGCTGCCAGACCATGCCCGACTGGATAGGTTCTGGACGGCTATCCAGATCACGAACTACTTTCTCGGTGCCGACGATTGCGCCGCTGGTATTGTGTTCTACCGCAACCCAGAGAACGCCCTGACGTGGGGTGTCCACAGGTCAGCAGGGGCCAACCGGCTGCGCTTGTGGGGCATCCAGCGCGGTTCAGTGTGGGGGCCGAGCGACGGCGTTGTCATACCTGCCACCCCGTTCTGGCTCATAGCAGGGCGCGAAGAGGACGGCATTCATCGGTGCTACGTAGAGGCCGCGCTGCCTTCGCCGTTTTCCGTCGACGGGCTAACCGCCGTGGCTCAGTACTCTCCAGCGGCGAAGTACATCAGCGCCGGGCGGTTCGTGAAGAACGACAATGTGGGCGCTGCGACCATGGACGTTGGAGAGGTCCGGGTTGCTTACGGGGACCAGCAAAATAATGTTGAGATAATTGAGGTTCCGCTGTCCATCGTTGACCCACTGGCATCAAATCACAAGTTCTTCTTCTTTGTCCACAGGTCACCGCTAGATGCTGGAAACTACAGCATAGCGGAGGCGCAGAGTGCCATAGACAAAATCAAGAGCGGTCATACCCTCGGCGGCGTCGGAGAGAGCGACTATTTCTTAACAGATGACCCGTACAGCCTGACGGATCGGGACGTGCTCGGGGTATGATGAAGAGGCGCACATTCATCGGGTCTCTGCTCGCACTTATTTCAAGCGCCTTCATTACATGCGACAATAAAACCAGTGGCGGGTTTTACTGCGACGACAAAATGAGCCTGACTGACAGGGACAAAATAGGGAGTTAGACGATGGCCGGAACAGCAGATCTATTTGATGCCAGGGTAAATACTTGGGCGCCTGTTGAGCAGGTTTTATCAGCCGACCTTAACGCCATTCAAGACGGCGTTCTGGACGTGGTTCGCGGGGCAACTGCTACGGTGGGCGCTGATGGAAACACCCAGGATCGCGGCGACTGGCTGTGTGATGGAATCGATGACCACGTCGAAATCCAGGCCGCCATTGACTGGGTAGATGCCCAGGGCGGTGGGTCCGTGCTACTTACAAACGGAATTTTTATCATCGACGATACCATCGATTTAAAGCAAAACGTGAGCCTATTTGGTTCTGGCCCGGGTACGATTATCAGGGTTGACCCGACAACTGCGTCCGACTTCGATATGGTCGCCGCAGCCACGGCCGAGGATAACGGCGTGGTTGCGATGCTGGCATTGGATGGCAACTCCGGCAACCATGCCAAGGATCACACCGGGCTGCACATCGTCGCGGCAAACGGCTGGCACGTCCGCGACGTCTGGGTCCGCAACATCTCAGCCAACGCCGGAGAGACATTTGGTTTTGGCATCAGGATCAGCGGCGCGGGGGAGCGCAATATTGTCTCCGGCTGCAGCGCCTACAATGTGGATCTGGCTGGCGTGATTATCACCACCGCAGAGATGAACCAAGTAACGAACTGTCAAATAAGGGCATGCGGCGGTGCCGGGGCTGGTACATTCAGAGGAGGCATCCTCACTACCAGCGACATGAACATAATCAAAGGGAATGTTGTTCAAGACTGCGACATCCTTGGCATCGGGATCGGCGTGATTGGCGGCGGCGGAAGCCCTGCAAACAACATCGCATCCAGCAATTTAATACAGCGCACCTCTGGCGGGCCTGGCATGTATGTCTCCGGCGTCAACTCTTTGATTCAGGGTAATTCGATCTACATTTCTGCCCACGAAGGGATCGAGGCCAATGGAGCAGACTACTCAAATATCGTCGGTAACATGGTTAACAATTCCGGGGTTGACGGAGTCGCACTGATTGACTGTGACTGGCTTTCGTTCGTCGGAAATACAGTTATAGACGCGGGCCAGGACCTGACGAACACGCACGCCGGGATCTTTTTGAACGGCGGCGGCGTCAATGAGTTCGTGTACGGCAACAAGATCCGCTCCACCGGAGCGACCGTCACCAAATATGCCATAGAGGACGGGGGCGTCGGATCAAGCCCGGTCATTTCTGGCAATGACTGCCGAGCTAACAGCGGGACGGCTGAGATACTAAACGGGTCTGCGTCCATGAGGACTGTGCCTGAGTTCATTCCTGCTGCCGCTCAAATTGCGGGCGCAGCCGGGACACAGGCAACCGTTACCATTAGCCAGGACACTCCAAACCTCGCCAACAGAATAGCGTAGCGTGGTATAATCCGCGCCAAGGAGCAGGACCCATGCGATCAGTACCAGGAGTACGACGAATCACAAACGCCGCAGACCAGGCCGCGGTGCCAGCCGTTGCGCCCACCACCATCGCCCAAGGCGTGCCGGTGACCGCGTTGTCAGGGTTCACCTCGGAGACCATCGGCGAGCGGGCTGCGTTCTCCTGGCTGTCGGCTGCTGGCGGCGAGGCATGGAGGCTGTACGGCTGGTACGACGGTGCCTATGAGCTCATGGAGATGGGTGTTGCGCTGGCAGTGGTCGGGCGGCAGGTGCAGTCTTACGACTGCTCGCCCCGCCCCGCCCATGTGTGCGTCATGGGGCCAGCCGGAATCACCGCCGTTAAACACTATTTCTCGGAGTAGGTGACCCATGCCCGGCTTTATCGACGCGTCCAAATCGGACTTCGACACACTTGTAGAGTTAAATGCCAACTTCACCGACGGCACGGTGCTGGATGACAGTGGAGACCCGCGAGACCCGAACGCCCACGCGGCGAGCCATGCCACAGCCGGGGCTGACGCACTGGCCGCCGCAGACATCGGAGCCGAGGCAGCCGGGGCAACTGCCACCCACAACGCATCCGCGTCGGCCCACGGTGGAGCCGAGGCCCTGGCCGCGTCGGCGCTGCAGCCCGGCGACATCG
>ERZ890953.1476-NODE-1476-length-11735-cov-4.239041_pt1 | contig 11735 bp, 11 predicted proteins | sample MGYA00521264_ERZ890953 | MGnify/ENA primary metagenome ERZ890953 (study PRJEB32303, sample SAMEA104408629) | aquatic metagenome | biome: Brackish water; feature: Chemocline; material: water | place: Baltic Sea | collected 2014-10-26T21:54:00 | depth 200 m ... | reverse complement strand
GGTTCTCTCTCTCTCGGCGCAGCGCTGGGCGTTGTCGCCTTGATGACCGGACAATGGGCAATTCTTCCAATCATTGCCATCATCCCCGTCAGCGAGGCGATCAGTGTTATTTTACAGGTCGGCTATTTCAAACTTTCCCGCCGTATGACTGGTGAAGGAAAGCGAATTTTCAAAATGGCGCCCCTGCATTTGCACTTTGAACTCCTCGGCTGGAGTGAAACGCAGGTTGTGCAGCGTTTTTGGTTGATTAGCCTTATGGCTGCTATGTTCGGCATCGGGCTGGCATTGGTTTAAATCATGACTGACTGGAATAACAAAAACATCCTTATCATCGGTGCAGCCCGTCAGGGATTGGCTTTAGCGCGCTATCTTACTAAGCATGGCGCAAAAGTGACCCTGAACGATATTCGGATGCCCTTCGATTTAAAGGATGAGCAAGCAGCTCTCCAGGATATTGATGTGGAATGGGCGCTCGGCGCTCATTATTCCAGCTTGCTGAATGGCAAGGACTTGGTATGCCTTTCAGGTGGAATTCCGCTAACCCTGCCCCTTGTGCGGGAAGCCCAACGACGCGGTATTCCGCTCTCAAACGATACGCAGATCTTCCTCGAAGCCGTGCCTTGCCGCACGATCGGTATTACCGGTTCAGCGGGCAAGACCACCACAACAACGCTCGTTGGACGCATGGCGAAAGCCGCATATGCTAATAGCGAGAACAGGGCCTGGGTAGGCGGCAATATTGGCGACCCGCTGCTCAACTACGTGGACGAGATGCAGCCCGATGACATCGCTATTCTCGAAATCTCGAGCTTCCAACTCGAGCAGATGACCCGCTCAACCAATATCGCGGCTGTCCTGAATGTGACCCCAAATCACCTCGACCGCCACGGCACGATGAAAGCATATGCCGCCGCGAAGGCACGTCTACTTCAAAGTCAAACAGCGGATGATATTGCTATCGTCAGCCGAGATGATGATGGAGCGTTTGCAATGCGTGATCTTTCGCGGGGCAAACTGCTTACTTTCGGTAGCAAGCCGCTCGCCGAGGATGAATCGGGTTCTTATCCGATTAATGAATATCTTTATTTCCGCGAAGACCGTACGGATATGGAACTCATCACGACCGACATCATCCAGCTTCGTGGACAACATAATTTAGCAAATGCGCTCGCAGCTTGCACGATTGGTTTTGCGGCTGGTTTCCCAACCTCGGCGTTGAAAGCAGCGCTGACTGATTTTCATGGTGTTGAACATCGCTTGGAGCGTGTGCGTGAATTGAATGGCGCGGTTTGGTACAACGACTCGATCGCCACGGCGCCAGAGCGCTCGATGGCGGCTGTACGCGCTTTTGATGAGTCGATTGTGCTGATGCTTGGTGGGCGTGATAAAAAGTTGCCTTGGGACTCGCTGGCTGAGTTGATTCGCCAACGAGTGGACCATGTGGTGCTTTTTGGAGAAGCCGCACCGAAGATCGCCGACGCGATTGGCGGCAGCCGTAAAGGCGAACGCCCTTACACGATCTCACATTGTATCGGCTTGGAAGACGCCGTTACGGCGGCGGCGAAGGTCGCTGAAGCGGGTGATGTTGTTTTGCTCGCGCCGGGCGGCACGAGTTTTGATGAATTCAAAGATTTCGCAGAACGCGGAGAAAGTTTTCGACAATGGGTACTAGCGCTTTAACCAATAATCGTTTTACGGCTGCCCTCCGCTCGAAAGAAAAGAGCGGTGATGCGCCCTTGCTTATCACGGTCATCATTTTGGTGGCCTTTGGGTTGTTGATGCTGTATTCATCGAGCGTCGATTACTCGGTGGAGATTCTTGGTAAAGAGCCGGGCTATATGCTGCGCCGCCAGTTCTTGTGGCTACTGATCGGGATTGCAGCTGCTTATATCCTCTCTCGTCTTGATTATCACTACTGGCGACATCTTGCAGTATATGTAATGGCTGGAACAGTTATTGCGCTTATCGCGGTGCTGTTAATCAGCGAGTTGCGCCTTGGTGCGGTACGTACGGTTTATAACGGTTCGATCCAGCCTTCTGAGTTAGGCAAACTGGTTACAGTCATTTATTTGGCGGTTTGGCTCTATGCCAAACGCGCTCAACTCCACAATATTGAGTTGGGTTTGATCCCATTAGCGCTCATCCTCGGGCTAATCGGTGGTCTTATTTATCTTCAGCCTGACTTGAGCGCGACCGCGACAGTCTTCCTGCTCGGCGGGACGCTTTTCTTCCTCGCCGGTGCAGACATCAAGCAACTCACTATTCTGATGGTTTTGGCAGTCTTGGTTGCGTGGATTGTGATCCAGTTCAGCGAAAAAGGTCAGTCACGTGTTGAGTTTTATTGGCTAGGTCTGAAAGACCCGATGAACGCTTCTTATCATGTCAAACGTGCGCTTGAGGCGATCGTCAATGGCGGTGTTTTTGGCTTGGGCATTGGTAAAAGCCTCACTAAGTTGACAGGTCTCCCTGTCCCGCCAACTGACAGTATTTTCGCTGTTGTGACTGAAGAATTTGGTGTCGTTGGCGCGACATTCTTGATCTCGCTATACGGCGTTCTCGTCTGGCGCAGTCTAGTCATCGCGCGCCGTGCGCCCGATATGCTCGGTACGCTGCTCGCTACCGGTCTCGCTTTTTGGATCGGCATTGAAGCCCTCATCAATATGACCGTTATGGTCGGGCTTTTGCCGGTCGCAGGCAACGCGCTGCCCTTCATCAGCGCGGGCGGCTCCAGCCTGGTCACCTCGCTGGCTGCGATTGGCATTATTTACAACGTCTCTCGTCAATATGGCGTAGGGGCATCACAAGCAGAAGATGAATGGAGAGCCTTCGGTGCGACTACTGATTTGCGCGGGCGGAACGGGCGGCGGAGTTTATCCCGCACTCGCCGTTCTCGCTAAGCTCCCACGCGAAAGCGTAGAAATGCTCTGGGTTGGCGGTGAAGGCGGCATGGAAGCTGAACTCGTCCAACGCGAGGGTGTTCCCTACACGGCCATTCCTGCGGCTGGCGTACATGGCGTCGGCTTACGAACCTTACCAACAAATCTCGTCAAACTAACACGCGGCGTGCTTGCCTCGCGCAAGATTTTGCGTAAATTCAAGCCCGATGTGCTCTTCTTTACAGGTGGATACGTGGCGAGCCCGATGGCATTCGCTGGCTGGCGCATCCCGAGCGTGCTCTATGTGCCGGATATAGAGCCCGGACTCGCCCTCAAGGCCCTAGCCTGGTTCGCGGATAAGATTACCGTCACCACCCCGACATCGTCCGCCTACTTCTCGCATCCTGAGCGGATCGTCACGACCGGCTATCCATTGCGCAGCGACTTGGATCAATGGGAAAAAGCCACCGCTTGCGAAAAACTCGGTCTAAAAGCGGATGAGCCTGTCTTACTTGTTTTTGGCGGTAGCAAGGGCGCACGCTCGATCAATAATGCGCTGCTCGCCCATCTTCCAGAACTGCTCGAGCGGACACAAATTGTCCACTTGAGTGGTAAGCTAGACTGGGAAACTGTCAAAGCCGCGCAGAATGCTCTTGATCCGAAGCAAGTCGAAAGGTATCGCGCTTTCGACTATCTTCACGAAGAGATGGGTGCAGCCCTCGCATCCGCAGATCTGGTCATCTCGCGCGCGGGCGCATCATCACTCGGTGAGTTTCCCTTCTTCGGGTTGCCCGCGCTGTTGGTTCCGTATCCGTATGCGTGGCGCTACCAAAAAGTGAATGCCGAATATATGAGCGAACGCGGCGCGGCGATGTTGGTAAAAGACGAAGATTTGAATGCACAGATTTTGCCCCTTGTGGACGATCTACTGCAAAATTCGCAAAAACTGGACGATATGCGCGCGGCGATGAAAGCCTTGGCAACGCCGCAAGCCGCAGAAAAGATTGCCGCGGAGTTACTGGCTTCTGCCAGGAAGAGATAAATATTATGGTCAGTCTCATTTATATCTTTTGGATGTACGTTATCCTTTTCGCCGTAATTGGTGCAATGCGTGGTTGGGCGAAAGAGTTGCTGGTTAGTTTTAGCGTGATTTTGGCTTTAGCGCTCAACCATCTCTTGCAGCGGTATATTCAAATGTTCCAAAATTTAGATATTATGTCGCTTTTTTGGATACGTACTTGGATCACAATCGCATTAGTTTATTTTGGATATCAAACCGTTGGTGCTGAAAAACTATTAGCTAAAGCGCGTAAAGAGAAATTACAAGATGCACTTTTTGGCGCAGTCATGGGAGCAATTAACGGCTATTTAGTTGTTGGTACAGTTTGGACTTATTTGCATGATGCAAATTATCCTTTTCCGACCATTTTTTATGCGCCGAATGACGCCATTGCTGTTGAGATTGCCCGCCTAATGGCTTGGATGCCGCCGCACGCTTTCGGTGAACCCGGTATCTATTTTGCAGTGATGATTGCATTTGTATTCGTGATTGTTGTCTTTATTTAGGAAATTATGAAAAAACACATCCACTTAATCGGCATTGGCGGCACAGGACTTTCCGCAATCGCCCGCCTCCTGAAGGAGAGCGGTCATACGGTCACGGGTTCTGATATGCAGCCTTCGTCCTTTGTGGATGACCTGCGTAAGATCGGTATCCCCGTCTATATCGGGCATAAAGCCGAGCAGATCGACGGCGCGGATTTGATCGTGCGTTCGTCTGCCATCCCCGATAAAAATCCCGAAGTGGCTGCGGCGCGCGAAGCGGGAATTCCCGTATACAAACGCTCTGATTTCCTCGGCAGTCTGATGGAAGACAAGATCGGCATCGCGGTTGCGGGCACGCACGGCAAGACCTCGACTACCGCGATGATCGCTTGGACTTTAACAGAATTAGGTCAAGACCCCTCTTTCATCGTTGGCAGCACCATCAACGGGATGGGCGTCAACGCCCACTTTGGTCAGGGCAAAACCTTTGTCATCGAAGCGGATGAATACGACCGCATGTTCCTCGGTTTGAAACCGACCATTGGCATCGTTACCAACCTCGAGCACGATCACCCCGACATCTACCCGACGGCAGAAAACTTCCGAGAAGCCTTTGTCGATTTCATCCACTTGCTGCCCGAAGATGGCACGTTCGTCTACTGTGGCGATGATGCTGGCGCAACGGATTTGGCTAAGGAAGCGAAGGTTGAAACCATTGGTTACAGTCTTTCAGGCGCTAACACAGAACCTAATGCAAAAGGTGGCTTCGATTTTACCTTTGAACGTTGGAACGTCTCTCTCCAAGTCCCTGGCAAACACAACGTCTGGAACGCTCTCGCTGTGATGACCGTCATCGCCGAGTTGGGATTGTCGCTTGAAGATGCCGCTACCGCGCTGGGACGTTTCAGCGGGACCGGACGCCGTTTTGAGTTGGTCGGCGAGCAGAACGGGATTGCCGTCTATGACGACTACGCCCATCATCCGACTGAGATTCGCGCGACTTTAGCCGCCGCCCGTGCCCGCCATCCCCAAGCTGGGATCTGGGCAGTTTGGCAGCCGCACACCTACTCGCGCACGCAACTTCTCTTTGATGAGTTTGCGAACGCATTCGGTGATGCTGACCACGTAATCGCAACAGAAATTTACAAATCGCGTGAACCGGAACAGGATTTCTCATCCGCGCAAGTCGTGGCTGCCATGCAGCATCCCTCCGCACATTTCATTGCTGCACTGGATGATGTCAGCGCATATTTGCTCGACAATTTGCGCCCGAACGATGTTTTGCTCGTTCTATCTGCAGGTGATGCGCCGCAGATCAGTGCGAGTGTTTTGAAAGGCTTGGAGAAAGGTGAGTGAGATGAAAAAAGATGAGACTTTCCGCGAGTTCAATATGGATATGGAACTTTTGCCTTGGGAATTAGTCTTAGTTGACGTCCCTGAACCTGATCCGGGCAAATTGAATTTTCGACAGGAAGTAAAAGAACGCTCGATAGTACGCTTTAAAGAAACGCGTATTGTCACGAAACTGATCGATCATTTGAATGTGAAGAACTAAAATATGAAAACTTTGTCCCTCCCGAATTTACGCGACGCCTTTGGCGATAAGCTCCAAGAGAATGTTTCTCTGGCAGCTTATACCTCCGCGCGTATCGGAGGGGAGGCGGATGGCTTGATCGTTGTCCATTTGGCGGATGAGTTGGCTGAGACCATTTCACAGCTTTGGGAGATGGAAATTCCTTATCTGTTGCTTGGCGGCGGTTCCAATCTTCTCATCAGCGACGAAGGTTTTCACGGCGTGGTTGTTTTGAATAAAGCGAAAGCTGTCCGCTTCAGCGAAGACTCTGTCTGGGCAGAATCGGGCGTGACGATGAGCAAGCTTTCGAATCAAGCCGCGACGAAAGGCTTGGCAGGCATGGAATGGGCAGCGACTGTCCCAGGGACGGTTGGCGGCGCGGTCTATGGCAACGCTGGTGCCTTTGGCGGCGACATGGCCGGGAACTTGATCCAAGCTGAGTTGCTGACGGATGCTGGGCGCGAGACATGGTCGGTTGACGATATGGCATACGCCTATCGCAGCAGTAAGCTGAAACGGGATGCGGTTAATGCCGTCGTCCTTTCAGCGGAACTGAAACTGATAAACGGCGACCCAGCCGAAATTCAGGAGCGGATGCGGTCTTTCATCCAGAAAAGAAAGAATACGCAACCGCCCGGCGCGAGCATGGGATCGATGTTCAAAAATCCTGAAGGCGATCATGCCGGACGGTTGATCGAGGCGGCGGGCTTGAAGGGCACGCGCATCGGCAATGTGGAGATTAGCACGGTGCATGCGAATTTTTTCGTCAATCATGGCGAAACGAAGGCGCGTGACGTGATGGCATTAGTTGAGCTGGCGCAGCGCACAGTTTTTGAAAAGTTTGGTGTGACTCTTGAACTCGAGATTGAAGTTGTCGGTGAATAGCATGAAACTCAAAATCGCGATCATATTTGGTGGACGCTCCGGTGAGCATGAAGTTTCGCTTAACTCGGCGAAATCAGTGCTAGCTGCGCTCAACATGGATAAATATGATGTCGTGCAGATCGGCATCACGCACGATGGCGCGTGGATGGCTGGTGAGAACGTGTTGGCTGTGCTTTCCGGTGAAGCCAATGGCGATTTGACCCCTGTGATTCTGCCCGGTGACCCGTCTCTGGCTGGGATTTACAGCACCGATGGCGTGAAACTGAGCGATTTTGACGTGGTTTTTCCTGTGATGCATGGTACATATGGCGAAGACGGCACGCTGCAGGGGCTGCTCGAAATGGCAGATGTTGCCTATGTTGGCGCTGGCGTAACCGGCGCAGCGGTTGGTATGGATAAAGCGATTTTCAAAGATGTGATGGTTGCGAATAATATCCCCGTTGTGGATGGTGTCTTGGCGTTGCGCGCTGAAATTGAAAACAACATGCTTGCTCTGATTGACAAGATTGAAAGACTGGGCTATCCCGTTTTTGTGAAGCCCGCCAATATGGGTTCTTCGGTTGGTGTCAGCAAATGCGATAATCGTTCCAGTTTGAGCGAAGGATTGCTGGAAGCTGCGCAATACGATCGCCGCGTGCTGATCGAGCGCGGTATTAATGCCCGCGAGATCGAGATCAGCGTCTTGGGTAACGATTTCCCTGAAGCTTCCGTGCCTGGCGAAGTGGAACCGAGCCGCGAGTTTTACTCGTACGAATCAAAATATGTGGACGGCACCTCGGGTCTGATGATCCCCGCGCCAATCCCTGAAGAGACTGCCGAAACCATGCGCGAGATCGCCATCAAAACCTATAAAGCGATTGACTGCGCAGGTATGGCACGCGTCGACTTTTTACTCGACAAAGATGACGGTAAGTTTTACCTGAATGAAGTCAATACGATCCCGGGATTTACCGAGATCAGTATGTATCCCAAACTCTGTGATGCGAGTGGGCTGCCCTATCCGCAGTTGATCGACCGCTTGATCGAACTCGCCCTCGAGCGCAAAGCCGAGCGCGACCGCACGGAACGACGTTTTCGGAGTAACGCATGAGCAAAACAGAAGAACATTCCCGCGCAGAGCGTGTCCGTGATCGACGTAGACGACAAAGCTCGCGCAAAATCGGTGAGATGCCGATTTATAAGCCGGTGGAGCCGTTGCGCCCTTCGAAAGAAACTAGTTTTATCGGACCGAAGAAGCGCAAGACAAAGATCCGCACCTATACATTAGATGCTATCGCGTTGCCGCAACCGCGTGAAGCGATGAAGAGGCCTTCTGTAGAGTTACATATGCCAAGCATCGAGTGGCGTGCCGCTTCCGCTTTTATTGTTGTTTTGCTGAGCATCGCGCTTTACATGATGTGGACAGCGCCCTACTTCCTGGTTGTTACACCGCAGGTTAGCGGTAGTAATTATCTCGCCAACGAAGATATTATTGAGACTCTTGATCTGGGTGGTACACCGATTTTCGTGTTGCAGCCGGAAGATCTCGAACACGAGTTAATGCTTACACATCCAATTCTAAAAACGGTTGAGATAACGGTCAGCCTGCCAAATGTCGTGAGCGTCGCAGTCACCGAGCGTCAGCCGGCGCTCATCTGGCAGCAGGATGGTAAGATGGCATGGATCGATGATGAAGGCGTTGCCTTTCAACCTAAAGGACAAATAACAGAAGGATTAATCGTCGTAAACGCGCTTGGCACTCCACCTGCTCCCGCTATGGATGCAGAAAATCGAAATCCGTGGGCGCCCCCCGCCTACCTCGACCCGAACGTGGTCGCTGCACTGCGCGCGCTGGTTCCCTACGTGCCGCAAGGCGCTACAATTACCTATAACCCGCAAGTTGGCCTGGGCTGGCGAGATTCGCGCGGTTGGATGGTGGAATTGGGTGATATGACCGAAGATTTTGGGTTAAAATTGCGCCTTTATGAGACGATTTCAAACTGGCTTGTTGCCAACAATATCCAACCAGTTCTTGTAAATGTGGCGTATCCCCACGCCCCGTATTACAGAACGGAGCCGTAGGAAAGATGGAAGAGATTATCGTAGGTATTGATGTAGGAACAACAAAAGTCTGCACGCTGGTGGGGCGCGTGGAAGATGATGGCGTGCTGCGTATTATGGGTGTAGGCATTGAGCCTTCGCACGGTATTCGCAAGGGCATAATCGTAGATCTTGAAGCTGCTTCACAGGCAATTTCCCGCTCAGTAGAACGTGCCGAAAGCAGTTCTGGGTTAGAGATTACATCGGCGCTGGTCAGCATGGCTGGTGCACATGTTTCCTCCATTAATAGTCGCGGGGTTGTCTCTGTAACAGGCGACGTTATCGATGAGTTTGATATCGCACGTGCGCTCGATTCCGCGCGAGCAGTAGCTATCCCGCATAATCGTGAAGTCATTCACGTTGTGCAGCGTAGTTGCACTGTCGATGGGCAAGATGGCATTCGCACTCCTTTGGGAATGCACGGTTATCGCCTTGAGATCGAAACGCATATCATCACGGCTTCAACTGCCACGGTAGATAACTTGCATCAATGCGTTGGTGCAGCAGGCGTGGAAGTGCAGCAATTTGTACTCAATCCACTTGCTTCGGCTGATGTGGTTTTGCGTGAGAATGAACGGCAGATGGGCGTAGTCGTCTGTGATATTGGCGGTGGCACAACCGATATGGCGATTTATGTTGATGGCAAGGTTTGGCATACGATGGTGTTGCCGGTTGGCGGTAACCATGTTACAGCGGATATTGCGCACGGTTTGCGTTTGCCAGTTCCCCAAGCGGAAGAGATCAAAATCCAGCAGGGTTACGCCATCCGCGCTGAAGTGGGTGCTGAAGATTATTTTGCAGTACGTCCCTTTGGTGAAGACAATGTGGTCAACATCAACCGCCAGGAGTTGGCACATATCATCGAAGCGCGCGTAGCAGAGATGTTTGAGATTGCTTTACAGGAAATCAAACGCTCCGGTTATGACGGTCTACTCCCCGCTGGGATGGTGCTAACTGGCGGCGTGAGTGCCTTACCCGGTATTCGCGACCTTGCCGGTGAAGTACTCGGGATGCCTGTCCGCATTGCGCAACCTGAAAACCTGAATGGCATGGTAGATCAACTCTATTCCCCGGCATATTCGACCAGTGTAGGCTTACTGCACTGGGCGTTGAAATTGCAAGAAAATCAGCAAGGTTCTCGTAATGGACGTCGCTTACGACGTCGTAAGTCGCCGATCGATTTGAGCGGCGCGAAAGATTGGATGAAGCGGCTTCTGCCCTAATTTCATCCCACAACTAATCATTTATCTGGCAGATAATGTAAAAAGGTATAAAGGAGAAAACTGATGGACTCGAAGAAAGCAATAAACTCAGAAGCCTTTGCGCGGATCAAAGTGATCGGCGTTGGTGGCGGCGGCTCAAATGCCGTGGATCGGATGATGGCGGAAGGCATTCAGGGTGTTGAATTTATCACTGTGAATACCGATGCACAGGCGCTTATGCTTTCAAAAGCACCGGGGCGTGTTCGCCTTGGTGACAAACTCACTCGTGGGCTTGGCGCAGGCGGTAACCCTGAAATCGGGCGCAAATCGGCAGAAGAATCTGCTGATGATCTGTATGCTACTTTGAAAGGTAGCGATATGGTCTTCATCACCGCTGGTATGGGCGGTGGTACGGGCACCGGCGCAGCACCTGTCATTGCACAGATCGCCAAAGAATCAGGCGCATTGACGATTGGTGTTGTTACCCGCCCCTTCACGTTTGAAGGTTCACGCCGGATGCAATCTGCTGAAGACGGCATCAATAAAATGAAAGAACATGCCGATACCTTAATTGTCATCCCCAATGACCGCCTGCTCCAGTTGGCGGATAAGCGTGCAAGCTTGCAGACTGCCTTCCGCATGGCGGATGAAGTCCTGCATCAGGGTATTCAGGGTATTTCGGAGTTGATTACCATTCCGGGCCTCATCAATCTCGATTTCGCGGATGTTAAGGCGATTATGTCAGAGGGCGGCGCAGCGCTTATGGCTGTAGGACAAGCTTCGGGCGACGAGCGTGCCCGTAAAGCTGCCGAACAGGCTATCTCCAGCCAATTGCTGGATATCACTATTGACGGCGCACGCGGTGTCCTCTTCAATGTCACCGGCGGTTCTGAGTTGACTCTATTTGAAGTCAATCAGGCTGCGGCCATTATCCGTGAAACCGCGCACCCGGATGTGAATATGATCTTCGGTGCCGTTGTTGACCCGAATATGGGCGAAGATATCCGCATCACGGTTATTGCAACGGGTTTTGAGCGTAGCGGTGTGCCGCGCCGCATTTTGCGCCCAAATCGTCATGCGGCACCAAAAACTGAATCTGAAAAATTTGTGCATCCTGCCCGTCAGGAAAAGCGCGAAGATGCTTTAGTTGATTCTTTTGTTGAAGCCGCCAAACCCGCTCAGCCACAGCAAAAAACATATAACGATAACGACCTCGATATCCCTACCTTTCTCCGCAACCGACGATAAAACGTCGGATTGGAAAATGGTGCTGAAAGAATGGTTCTTGCAATTCTTTCGCATGTTTAGATTGTGAATGAGTAATTTAAATTTTTTCTCCTAATTGTTTTAGGATTTACAAGGGAGCTGACTTCTGTTCTCTTGATGAAGATTTGAAGTAGTAATACGAGTCCTGTAGGTCCATCAGGAAGCGACCTCCCCGTCTGCCAGCGGGGACGGTCGCTTCTTGCTTTAATTTATATAAAAAAAGGAGCCAATCATGCCCGAAATCATCGACTTGAGCCAGGAAATCTACAGTGGGATGCCCGTCTTTTCTCGCCAGCCGGAAGTCAAGAT
>ERZ890953.1474-NODE-1474-length-11751-cov-6.021888_pt1 | contig 11751 bp, 8 predicted proteins | sample MGYA00521264_ERZ890953 | MGnify/ENA primary metagenome ERZ890953 (study PRJEB32303, sample SAMEA104408629) | aquatic metagenome | biome: Brackish water; feature: Chemocline; material: water | place: Baltic Sea | collected 2014-10-26T21:54:00 | depth 200 m ... | reverse complement strand
TAACTTATTTACATCAGAGCTACACACTTTCGTTGTTTGAACAGGTTGTATGCAATCCCTCCGGGTTAATTGGTGTGCATAGCGCACCTTACGCGTCTACAGGTTTATACTTAAGGATGGATAAATCGCGGCTGAATTAACTGAGTGGGTATATAAAATTTAAAAATTGAATATTAGGCTGCCTGATGTTTGCACGCTATATGACGGCAGCTGGTAATGACCTGCCCTATTCTACAACCTGTCAGGAATGGCAGGAACGGGTCGTCAGAGATAGATTAACAATCAATTACCGACAGGGATTTATACATTATTTTTAAAGTTCACCTATAAATGATGTTGGTACTTTGTTTACAGGAGGGGTGAGTATTCAGTATAACGTTATAGACTTTAAACGCTGACATGAATCTCTTCGTCCAATACCTCATTGATGGTATTAATCATTTGCGTCTGATTAATGGGTTTTGAGATGCAACCATTCATGCCCGCTTCGAAATAGCTGGCGATATGTTCCTTCATGGCGTCGGCTGTCAGTGCGATGATCGGTATGTTCGCCTTGTTTCCTGACATTTGACGAATCGCTTTGGTGGCGTCTGAACCATTCATCTCCGGCATACGTATATCCATGAGTATTAGATCGAAATGGCTGTTTTTATGCGCTGAGATAACCTCTATGCCGTTTTCTACTATAGTGACAGAGTGTCCGTATTTTCCGAGAAATTTACGAATAATTATCTGGTTTACCCGGTTATCTTCTGCCAAGAGGATATTCAATATTCTTTTTGCGGTATATTGAGCCGGTTTCGTGATTGTATTTTTCTGAGCGATATCGGTCGTGGGTTTAATATAAGGCACGGTGAACCAGAATGTGCTGCCGATGCCTTTTTCGCTTTCAACACCAATATGACCACCCATTAATTCAACTAATCTCTTACAGATAGACAGCCCTAAACCACTGCCTTCATATTTGCGGGAAATGGAGGCGTCGGCCTGAGTAAATTCCATGAAAAGTTCCTTGATTATGTCTTCGTCCAGGCCGATGCCCGTATCTTCAACGGCAATCCTGATTTCTTGTAGGCCATCATCGGAGCTTTTCAATGTTCCGATGATGGCGATGTGACCTTCATGAGTGAACTTTAAGGCATTGCCAAACAGGTTGATCAATATCTGGCGGATACGCGTAGGATCGGATTTAATTGTGGATGGAAAATCCTCAGAGAGATTGATACTCACGTCTACCTGATGATCCACATTACTGGATTTTTCGAAATACGCCATGTTATCAGTGATCAACTGGATGAGATTGAAATCAATGTTTTCGATCTCCATTTTCCCTGCTTCAAGTTTCGACATGTCTAAAATATCGTTAAGCAAACGCAGCAGGGCATTGGCCGAACTCTTAATTCCATGAACTTTATCAACGCTTTCGGGCGGGAGCTTGTCTTCGAAAAGCAAATCTGCAAACCCAATAACTCCGGTCATCGGTGTGCGCAGTTCATGGCTCATGGTGGCGAGAAAATGACTTTTGCTTAAATTGGCACTTTGCGCCTTATCCCGTGCCTCAATCAATGCTTTGGTACGTTCATCTACTGTTTTCTCCAGCGCTTGTCTGTCCTTATGAACAGCGCCCGCCATCTCGACAAAACTTGTCGTCAGACGTCCGATTTCATCGGGAATAGCATCCTCGAGGTCAAGTTGATACTGCTTGTTTGCGATTTGATGAGTGGCCTGGTCGAGACGGCTGATCCGTTTGAGCACAAAAAAATGAAGCAGGATAATGACTAAAACCAGAGTCAATAAAGTACCACCAATTGCCAGGATAGCTAGCGGCAAAAAACTCTGACCTAGTGCCCAGATCTTAGGTGAGATAATTGTAATATTAAACCAGTCAATTTCCTTCAGATAGGCAATGCCCAATAATCTGTCTTCACCATCAATGGCCAGATTAATCGTCCTTATCTGATCAGGATCTTTTTTGAGCTTTTCCAGTAAAGTCCGTAACTGATTCCGACTGTCTTCATCTGATAGCTGACGGTAAACTGTTTTCTTCTTTTCTGCTCCCTTGGTCAGCGTGCTGAAGTCTATGAATGCTTCATCAGGATGCGCCTGAATGGCGCCATCCCCATCAATAAACATATTTATCACGCCATCTTGATTTGAATTCAACACTAAACTGATGAAGCTGGTCAGTTCAATACCCGTACCAATTACTCCGATTGGAATATCCTCGTTTTTAACCAGACAATTGATCCATACCTTGGTTACTTTAAGTTCGCTATCGTTGTTGATGTTCAACTGACATTCTTGGGGAGTTTTGAGCGTGGCGTAGTACCAGGCATCGTCCTTCTCTTCGGGTGACAGGGTGTAGCGCAACTGACGCCCTGAAAAGCTATTTTTTGCGTCATTAAAAAAATAGTGACCCGATTTATCGATAACAAAGAAATAACTGCCGTCTCTGAATATCGACCGGGCACTTTCAAGCTCAGCGAGTCCTCTTTTGGCAACATCCGTATCATCTTCGTTTGAAGCCCAGTCGATGATTGTCTGCGAACGTGCCAGTTTAAGTGACAAGGCAATTTCCTGAAGTAATGGTTGAAGAGTCCGGCTGCGGTCATAAAAGACCTGCTGATTGGCAAACCGTTCACTGAGTTCATCAATAATATTAGTGGTGAAAAATATAAACATCTGGTAAAGAATAGCAGCAAGAACGATTACGATAGGCGTACTGGTGACCAGAAAACGGAGTCCAAGATTTTTATGAAATGAAAGCCTCATTCAGATTGAATTATTCATTCTTTGACTGGAGTATCATCCACAAACCGGTCAATAGGCGAAAAATATTCAGTTTTCATCCCTGCAAACTATCACTGAACTAACGAAACTCATGTATCAGCTGATTTATGAATACATGCCAGATTATTGTAGTAAACATTTTACCCGGCCACATGTTTTTATTGCTCCTCTAAGCTTTCGTTAGATGTTTGTTGTCAGTGATAAGCCAGAGCTTATGCACGTTCAAAGCAGTTGATGATGAAAAGCTAAGGGCTCGGTCTACACGAAAAAAAGAAATCCACATAACTGGCTATTATTTGGCAACTGAGACTGGTGACCGGAACGACAGGTATTAACGATACAAGTCGTTAGCATGGGTCATAGTGAATAGGAGCTAAGTGGCTGGTAGCCGCCATTCTTTACAGGCTGTAGGCAATAACCGTAGAATGGACATAGCTGACTAATTTAATTGTATAATCTAGAATTCATTTGCTGGGTAAATCTAACTACGTATAAAAAACGTTTATAGTTTAAAGGTCCATTTTACGACTTTATTATTAGCAATTAGGTATAGCTACCTGGAACCAACAAGTTTCCGGGTTAACAGGTATTTCATTTTCCGGAAACAAATCAATAGAATGACAGCAGTGGATCCAGGGTGTGTAAAACTCGGAAAAAATGGATAAAGTAGAAATATTCCCCACCATTGAGTAGTTTTCACACAGGCGGTGGACTTAGCAGTCGTTCATGCCTGGATTAGAAATAAGCTCTTCATTACAATTCCATTAACCTGGAGCCTCTGCAGTTATTCGTTACAGGTATAGGTATTTACGAACCTATGGCCTAGGCGGAAATCAAAGAAAAAAACCAAAATAAAGTAGTGACCTAAATGATGCTTCTATAAATAAAGAAAAGGTTAGCGGTTGTTACATACCTTCTGACAAACATTCAGTTCTACACATGAGTCGTTTTACTTCGCGGCAAGGAGATTCGCCAATTAATGCTTTTAGTAGCGCATAAGATACGTCGAGTGAATTCGCCGGCCCCCTGCAACTGACGATTCTCTTATCAATCACCAGTGGTTCTTTTTGGACCGTCGCACCTAATGATTTTAGGCGACTAATGTTGTCGTGTTGGCTGCTGTAAGGATAAGAGGTTGCTTTCACCCCCTGTAAAATACCTGACTCAGCGACTGGCAATATGCCGACACAAAAAGTAGCAATCCAACTCTGTTGAGCATGGAACTGGCGGCATAACTCACGTAACCGCTCATCATAAGCCTCATCAAAACCATGACTGTGGAACCCGCCTGGAATCGCTAACGAAGAATAATCCTGAGTTTTAATATGATCAAAAAGCATGTCTATTTGGTGTGTTAAACCGAAGCGGCTATGCACCTGCTCCCGGAAACCCGTGGTGACTACTTTAACCGTCGGCACCCATTTCCGATACTCAGTCCAGCCCATAATATCCAGAATCGAGACAGCTTCAAGGTCCTCAAACCCTTCGGCTAAGAACAGTAAAACCGGTTTGACCTTATCCATTTAGCGTTTTTCGTCCAATTGTTGCACCCATAACCGTAAGTGCTCCAGGTGTTCGAGCAGGCCGGCATCGGGCAGGCAATAATATATGAATTTACCATGCCTTTCGGGTCTGACCAGTCCTGCCTCGCGTAACAATCTAAGGTGAAATGAAACATTGGTCTGGCTTAAGCCTGTTTCATTCACAATCTCTGTAACGGGTCGGCATTCCAGACCAAGATTACACAGAATCTTTAATCGGTTGGGTTCCGATAATAGTTTAAGCAGCTCGCTCATGCGCTTGACTTCATTACATCTATATGTGTAAATACTCATATGTGTATATATTTATATGTGATGTTTCACATATGATGATGTAACTTGATCAACCTGTCAACTTTAGGAGCGATGTGATGTCAAAAGCTAAACTGTTTCCCGCAACCTTGATGCCTGATAGCGATTGGTGGCATGAGTTATGGCCGGATCCAAAAACCGTTTTAAAAAGCATTGGTATAGAACCGGGTATTAACGTCGTTGATCTGTGCTGTGGTGACGGATATTTCACAAAGCCAATGTGTGAAATTGTATGTCCGGGTAAGGTATGGGCTGTCGATCTGGATGTGGATTTACTCTGCGAAGCTCAGAATGCCTGCCATGGTAGTTCAAATTTTCACGCGATTTTGGGTGATGCGCGCGAGTTGCCAACACAAATTACAGCGCCTGTAGATTTTGTTTTTATCGCTAATACATTCCACGGTGTACCAGATAAAAGAGCATTATCTGAAGCAGTACACGAATCGCTTAAACCGGATGGGCATTTTGCGGTTATCAACTGGTATCCACTTCCCAGAGAAACAACAATGGTACTGGACCAACCGCGAGGACCTGATACCAACATGCGGATGGAACCAGAAGAAGTTAAAGTGCATGTCGAGCTTGCTGGGTTTAAACTGGAAAAAGTTGTAGATGTTGGACCTTATCATTACGGCGCTATATTTTGTAAATCAGGAAATAGAAAGAGCTAAACTATGAACTCATGTAGCAGTTCTAATCATCAGTCAGAGTTAATTGCGCTATATTCGAAATTGGCTGAACAACCAGAATTTAATTTTGGTTGGAGCAAGGGTAAGGCCAATGCTCAACAATTAGGTTATTCTGATGAGTGGCTAAATCGCCTGCCTGACATTGTATGGGAATCAGCAGCAGCCGTAGGCAATCCATTCAAGCTCGGCAAAATTTGCCCAGGACATACTGTGCTAGATGTTGGTTGTGGTGCAGGCGCGGACGCTTGTGTAGCTGCTTTGCATGTTGGTGACACGGGTAAAGTTCTCGGTGTTGACTGCACTCCAGCAATGATTAGTAAGGCTCGAAAAATCGCCATACTAGCTGAACTGGATAACATTGAGTTCTATGAGGCAGATATTATCAGTCTACCGATCTCGGACAATTCTGTTGACGTTGTTATATCCAATGGTTCAATTAATCTTGCTGAAAATAAAGACAAGGTATTCCAGGAACTGTATCGCGTATTAAAGCCCGGTGGTCGCTTGCAGATTGCGGACATGATCCGTGAATCAGAGAACGGTTGCACTACTGAATCCAATGCAGGGTCCTGGGCTGATTGCGTTAAAGGGACGTTACCGCCTGATACTTTACTAAAAATAATATCTAAAGCGGGATTTTTGAATGCTGAGATTGTAGAACTAACTGAATATAAAACATCTGAAAGTACGAAAGGTGCTCTCATACGTGCAATTCGGCCATAAAAATGAGCATCCGGATCTCTGGCACCTTGTACTCGTTAACATAAGCATACCTGAACGGCTGCAAACGCCACACTTGAGAGGCAAAGCCTGCAGCCTTTCAGAAAAGACTGCAACGGGTAAGAAGGTGTTAACTGTAAAACTCTTAATGACGGGTTATAAGATTAAAACAAATGAATGGCCAATTTATGACAGCAAATTAATGGCCAACCTTTTTATAGCAGCGACAGCTTTTATGGTGATCAAGTCAGAGTAATTTGTTTCAATTATGATGCTGTCATACAGTTTTTGCTAAAGTAATGAGAGTTTATCTCCTCGAGTTGTTGAATCTTATTTTAAGCGGGGGCATACTGATTTCTAATTACTCAAAAAGAGTGAGAATTTTTGCAACAGACTTATAGAGCTTTTTTCTAAAACTAAGCTCTTTTAAAATCAATGAGTTATAACACCATATGCAACAGGCTTAATTACTATCGATCAGGTTAATTTACAGCAATGGATGGTCGATGAATCACGTTTTCCCGCAAGCTGGATTGCCGTAGTGAATGCTGTAAAAGAACAAACATAGAATTATATAAATGAGCATTAATTCCACCAATTCAACACAGTCAACAGAGAGCGGTAGCTTACCCATTCGAATCTTGATTGCGGGTGATGACCCTGACATTTTGCTTGGCACTTCCCGTGTACTACAAAAAGCAGGATATACCACACTAACTGCTGCCAATGGTGCTCAGGCACTTTATCTGGCCAAAAAAGAGCATCCTGATCTGGCCCTGCTGGACTGGGAAATGCCGGAAATGAATGGTCTCGATGCATGTCTCAAGATCAAGGCCGATTCTGCTCTGAAGAATACCTTTGTGGTCATGGCATATGCTGCACGACACTCTACCGAGGACCAGTTGGCGAGCCTTGAGGCCGGTTGTGATGGCTATCTATTGCGCCCTATTGGCGATCGTGAACTTGTTATACGTATCAAAGCATTTGTACGTATTTTGCGAATGCAAAAAGAGCTGCAGCAAAGAAATCATGAAGTATCCAGCATTTTGCAGGCGGCACCCATCGGAATCGGGATGGTTATTGAGCGAAAATTCAAACAGGTCAACGACACCTTTTGCAGTATGCTGGGCTATTCAAGAGATGAGTTGATGGGTCAAAGTTCGCGCATGGTCTACCCGAGTGACGAAGAGTTTGAACGCAGTGGACGCGAAAAATATAAACAGATTAAACAACAGGGAAAGGGCAAAGTGGTCGTACAAATGCAGCACAGGGATGGTCATTTTCTGGACGTATTGTTGAGTTCGGCTGAACTGGAACACGGCAACACAGCTATGGGTGTGACCTTTACCGCATCAGATATTACCGAACAGAAAAAAGCCGACTTAGAGCTCAAAACCAACGAAAAGCGCTTCAGGCAAATGGCAGAAATTTCTCCGTTAGCTATTTATGCCTCTTCAGGCATTGATCAGGTTGCTGGATATATAAATCCGAACTTCTCCAGATTATTCGGTTATACCCTGGACGAGGTACCTGGCGTGGCAGACTGGTGGCCGCTTGCCTACCCTGATTTTAACTATCGCAATCAGGTGTCTGCAGAGTGGAACAGTAAGGTCCAAAAGGCTATTCAACAGCAATCAGCTATTGAGCCCATGGAGACTGAAGTTACCTGCAAGGATGGATCGGTTAAAACGATTCAATGGGGTTATGTTTCTACCGGTACTCATAACTGGGCCTTCGGCCTCGACCTGACTGACCTTAAGCGTAACCAGGAACGACTCAAGCAGGCATTGGAAATCGGTAATATTGGTAGTTGGGAATATGACATAAAGACTGGCAAAACATGGGGGTCCGAAGAAAGTTTCCGTATCTACGGGATTTCACCACCTCACGATGGCGAAATGCCAGTTGATGAAATTTACGCCTGTATTCCAGAGTGTGCAACAGTTCAAAAGTCGCTGGCTCAGCTGATCGAGCTCGAACAACCGTATGATCTTGAGTATATGATTAATCCCGGGGATGGCCTCCCGCAAAGAATTATTAATTCACGGGCTAAATTGACTTACGATAAATCCGGACACCCACTCAAGGTTATGGGCACTATCCAGGATATCACTGAGCGTAAAGCTATAGAGGGAGAGTTAAATAATTACCGGCTTCACCTTGAAGAGCTCGTTGCGACCCGCACTGAAGAACTTGATAAAGCGAACAGGCTGCTTACTAAAGCAAAGGTAACCGCGGAAGCTGCTTCACAATCCAAAGCTGACTTTCTGGCTAATATGAGCCATGAAATACGCACCCCGTTAAATGCAATTATTGGCCTGAGTCATCTATTAGCGCGTGATCAGGTCTCTGACAGACACAAGGATAAAATCGATAAAATTCAGCACGCGGGTCAACATTTACTAACGCTGATTAACGATATTCTCGACCTGTCAAAAATTGACGCAGGCAAGCTTGAGCTTGAACAGGTGCCTTTGCGAATAGAGAGTCTGCCTGGTCATACCATTTCGATTTTGTCTGAACAGGCGCGGGTTAAGGGGCTTTACCTCACGGCTCAGACGGATCCTCTGCCGGACAACCTTCTGGGCGATCCAACCCGTCTGACTCAAATCCTGGTGAACCTTACCGGAAATGCAATCAAGTTTACCGAAAGTGGGACTGTCAACCTGCAGGCTCGTCTGGAATCGGACAGTGGAGATACTGCCGTAGTGTTATTTGAAGTAACCGATACGGGTATTGGCATCAACGCGGATGCCGGGCAGCGCTTATTTTCAGCTTTTGACCAGGCAGATTCATCAATAACGCGTAGCCATGGTGGAACCGGGTTGGGCCTGGCCGTATCCAGACGACTGGTAGAGGCGATGGGCGGCAGTATTGGAGTCGATAGTGAACCCGGTAAAGGCAGCCGTTTCTGGTTTACAATTCCTTTTAGCAAAGGTGAATCCAGCAGCCTTCAACAATCACAACCAATTTCCCAGCAGGAAATTGAAGCCTCCCTGAAGCAGAATTATCAGGGCAGCAAACTGTTGCTGGTAGAAGATGATCCGATCAACCAGGAAGTGGCGGTAGAATTATTGCAAAGCATCGGATTAGAGGTTGTTACCGCCGATAATGGTGCAGAGGCATTAGAAAAACTGAAGCGGGATATGGGCTGTCAACTGGTATTGATGGATATGCAAATGCCGGTTATGGATGGGCTGGAAGCGACACGCCAGATCCGCCAACTTCCGGCATTCAACCAGTTACCTATTATTGCCATGACAGCGAATGCGTTTGCGGAAGACAGGAAAGCCTGTTTTACGGCAGGAATGAATGACTTTACCTCCAAGCCGGTTGATCCGGCTGCATTGTTTGAGACGTTGATCAGGTGGTTACCGAAACCTCGTGTTTCAATTCAACCACCGGAACAGAAACCTGCCGCTGATCTATCTGAGATAGTAAATGAGAGTTACCCTGGCAGACAGGCAGAAAGTAACGCCGATATTGAATTTGCTCAGCTCAAAACCCTGACCAGTTTTCCGGGTCTCGATATGCAACTGGGATTACGTGCAACAGGTAGCCTGGCCATGTTCATCAGAATGATAAAGAAATTTCAAACTTTAAACATGCGTAACGTACAGGAACTTGAAAAATTGCAGGAAAAAGGACAGCGTGAAGATGCCCGTCGCCTCGTTCACTCGACTAAGGGGTCTGCAGGGACACTGGGGCTGGTAGATTTACAGGCTGTGTCGGCTGAGCTGGAGCAGGCGATTAAAACTGAAGCTCCAGAACAGGAAGTAGCATTGCTTAAAGACAGGTATGAACTTGAATTGAAAAGAGTACTCGATCTTGTAGAGCGCTTATCGGGTGGCTAACTACCCTCTGTATAATCCTGATTTTGATGGATGATGAACGATTGCTATGGTCACAGGCTGTAACCGTAGTTATAGCTCTGCCTTATCATTTGGCTTAATAGTGTCGGTTAATAGAGATAATTCTGCTTCCTGTGCGACAGCTTCCATAGCTATTGATGTGGCTCTTGGTGGGACCATCTGATAGTGGGTTAAATCTTCTTCAGCAACTGCATTTCGCCGGAAAATAAAATAAGTCAAGCTGGCCACAATAAATAAATGGGCTATTCCAATATGTAGAAAAAATCCCTGTATACCGAAGCTACTCATAACATAACCGGAACTGATTGGGCCAAGAGTAGAACCGATTCCGAACAGCAGGATCAAGGTGCTGCTGGCACTGATCATTTGATTGGGTTCGAGGCGGTCGTTGGTATGAGCCACGGCGATAGAGTAGATGGGTGGGGATAAGGCTCCGAGTATGGCAAAGAGTATCGTAAAAGTCATATTTTTTGGATCAATCTGAGGCAAAAAATAACAGATTATAGAAATAATTATGCATGAAAATAGAATAATCAGGCGTCTATCAATGAGATCCGATAACCAGCCTAAAGGCCACTGGGATAGAGCTCCCAGGGCGATGAATGAGCTCATAAACAGGGCGATTTGAGTGACGTTCATGCCTGCTTTAATGGCAAATACTGTTCCCATACCAAACATGGCGCCGTGGGCTATAGCTATAACTAATATGGTCAAAGCACCTGCGGGAGCGAATTTTATGAGTTGTTTTATCGATAATTTATGTTCGGTCCCTGTATGCGGTGTTTCTATGCGGGTAATTAAAACAGGGATCAGTGCTACTGATAGTAAAATTGAAGACAGAATGAACAGGTTAACGCCGGATGGGTCTGCTACGTTCATTAGCCATTGTCCACTGGCGAGACCTGCGTAAGAGATGAACATATAAAATGATAAAATTCTTCCACGAGTTTTATTAGTGGAACTACCATTTAACCAGCTTTCAACAATGACGTAGATACCAGCAAAACAGAACCCGGTAATTAAACGCATCAAAAACCAGGTCGGGGGCGAAATAACAAGTATTTGAACCAGAACTGCGGTAGAAACCAGAGAGGCTAGTGCAGCAAATGCTCTAATATGGCCTACGCTGCGCACAATATAATGGGTTAGCAATGACCCGGCGAGGAAACCGGCATAATATGAAGTCATAATTAAACCGGTTGTTTGCGGAGAAAAACCTTCGAAGGAGGCTCTCCATCCAGTTAGAGTTCCCTGCAATCCATTCCCTAGCATAAGAAAACCCATAGCAACAAAAAGGGGCCAGAGTTTTCTAATAGATTTAATAGCCATTACCGGGCTCCATAACTGGACTATGGCTGTGGGTTTTCAAACAAACACTATTGTTCTCTGAACTACCGGTAGCTTTAGTTAAAATCAACAGCATCAAAAACGGTTCCTTATCCATGCCTGGTATCGTAGAAATCAAAATATGTATTTGTATAATGTGATAGAACTGAATTCTTTTTGCAGGGCTGACTATTTAAACTAATATGGCTCTGTATGAAAGACATGTAAAAGGGCTAAATACCGAAACCATAGTCATTCTGGCATTTTTTTAGGCGGAATTCATTACAGATATGGCACTTTTTAAAGTTTTAACTTCGTTATTTATGCATTCCCGCTAAAAGCATGCGGGAATGACGACATTACATGGTTTTCATACAGAGCTATTTAAGTAAATTTAAAATTTATATTTTCTACAAATATTATCCTTAAAAAATATCGTACAGAGTTTACAGGAAAGAACAGTAAATTTTTCGAATTATCGATATAAGTATTCATAGCTCT
>ERZ890953.1473-NODE-1473-length-11754-cov-5.467476_pt1 | contig 11754 bp, 10 predicted proteins | sample MGYA00521264_ERZ890953 | MGnify/ENA primary metagenome ERZ890953 (study PRJEB32303, sample SAMEA104408629) | aquatic metagenome | biome: Brackish water; feature: Chemocline; material: water | place: Baltic Sea | collected 2014-10-26T21:54:00 | depth 200 m ... | reverse complement strand
CAGCGTTCCTGGGTCATCTGCAAGTTGACTCTTGATGGTGCGATATAGGCCAGGTCTCCGGCATGATCAAGTGCCAGATTGGACTTGGCCTTGATTTTGAATTCGGCCAGTTTCGCAGCATTATTACTTTCTACCCAGCGCGCGGTATTTACATTAACCGCTTCGAACAGGCATACCACGTTGTATTCATCTTTTAAACGCTGAGCCACAACTTCAAATTGTAAAATACCGACGGCACCCAGGATTAAATCGTTATTGGAGAGCGGTTTGTATAATTGCGTTGCACCTTCTTCACACAATTGTTCCAGTCCTTTTAACAGGGCTTTCATTTTAAGCGGATCTTTCAGCCGGGCGCGGCGGAAAAGTTCCGGTGCAAAGTTGGGAATGCCGGTAAATGCAAGATCTTCACCCTGGGTAAAGGTGTCACCGATACGGATAGTGCCATGATTATGAATACCGATTATGTCTCCGGTAAAGGCTTTATCGACATGTCCACGATCATCCGCCATAAAGGTTAATGCATCGGGGATTTTCATATCACGATTGAGTCGTACATGACGCACCTTCATGCCCTTTTCATATTTGCCGGAGCATATACGCATAAACGCGATACGATCCCGGTGATTCTTATCCATGTTCGCCTGAATTTTAAACACGAAACCGGTGAAATTTTCTTCTTCGGGATTTACGATACGGGTACGAGTCGGCCGGGCTAATGGGGCAGGGGCAAACTCTACGAATGTGTCCAAAAGCTCGGCCATGCCAAAATTATTAATCGCAGAGCCAAAAAATACCGGGGTTAATGCCCCTTTCAGATAAGCTTCTTTATCAAATGCGTGGGAAGCGCCACGCACCAGTTCAATTTCTTCCCTGAATTCTTTGGCCATCGAGCCAAGTATTTCATCTAATCTTGGGTTATTCAGCCCTTCAATAATTTCACCAGATGATATCTTATCCGAATCACTGGCAGAAAAAAGATGCACAGAATCGTTCTCCAAATGAAACACGCCTTTCAGATTTTTACCCATTCCTATTGGCCAGGTGATGGGGGCGCATTGGATATTTAAAATATCTTCGACCTCATCCATCAAGTCGATGGGGTCACGTCCTTCACGATCCAGTTTGTTAATAAAAGTCATGATGGGAGTGTCACGCAGACGGCACACTTCCATCAGTTTAATGGTTCTCTCCTCGACGCCTTTGGCGCAGTCTATAACCATCAGAGCGGAGTCTACGGCCGTTAAAGTACGGTAGGTATCTTCCGAGAAGTCTTCGTGACCGGGTGTGTCGAGCAGGTTGACAATGCGTTCCTTGTAAGGAAACTGCATGACCGATGAGGTGATCGAAATTCCCCGTTGTTTTTCCATTTCCATCCAGTCAGAAGTGGCATGTCGATCAGCCTTACGACCTTTTACCGTTCCCGCCAACTGAATAGCTTTGCCGAATAATAATAGCTTTTCGGTGACCGTTGTTTTACCGGCATCCGGGTGAGAAATAATGGCAAAAGTACGTCTCAGCTTTAATTCTTTTGAATTTGACATGTTTATTAAGGTTTAACCGGGCGTTGCAGTTTGATAAAGTTTATTCTGGAAAAAATAGTTAAGTTCAACTGACTTTTTTAGATTCATAACTGACAGGCAAAAAGCAGAGCATCCTCTTTACCCTTCGGAGCGGGATAATAAGCTTTTCTGCAACCAATTTCATTAAAACCGATGGATTCATAGATATGTATCGCGGCTTTATTACTGGGGCGCACTTCCAGCAGGATCATATCAGCCGATTTAATACGTGCTATATCCATTAAATGGGTTAGCATTTTGCGCCCGATTCCCTGTCCCTGATAATTTTGATCGACCGCCAGGTTAAGCAGGTGGCTTTCTCCTGCTGCAACGGACAATACACCATGACCAATAATTTTTTCATTTTCGGTAGCGACCCAGCAATCGTAGCCGACCCGAAGACAGTCACTTAAAATGACCCTGGTCCAGGGGTAGGGGTATACTCTGGTTTCAACCTGCATGACATGATTTATATCTTCTGTCAGCATCGGACGAAAGTTAATGTTCTGCATGACTTTGTGCATCGTTTAATAATTTGTGCAATGCTTTCATATCGTGCCAGACTTTTGCTTTTTCAGCCGGGTTTCTAAGCAGGTAAGCCGGGTGATAGGTGACTAGCATGGGCAGGTTTTTACCCGGTAATAGATGGTTTTTAGTGCGTAGCTTACCCAATGGGCTGTGATCTTTTAGCAGGTTTTGTGCGGAAATTCGACCCACAGATAGAATAACTTTGGGTTGAATGAGTTTAATCTGTGCGTCCAGAAATTGTGAACAGGCCTGAACTTCATCGGTATGTGGATCGCGGTTATTCGGTGGTCGGCATTTTAAAATATTGGTGATATAAACTGACTCAGGATCGAGCTGGATAGCCAGCAATATTTTATTCAACAATTGTCCTGCACGACCAACGAAAGGAATGCCCTGAAGGTCTTCATCATGACCGGGAGCTTCGCCAATTATCATCAGGTCAGCCTGTTTCGATCCTTTTCCAGGGACTTTACGGTTACAGGATTTTGCCAGTTCACAGTTATGACAATCCTGGATGGCCTGTTCCAGTTGTGGCCAGTCGTTTAATTCATAACGTTTAAGCTCTGTGGCCTGTACCGCAGGTTGCGCTATTATCGGAGCCTGAGTTTGAGAGGGTAACGATTCTATGATCGGTGTCTGTAATTCAGCAATGGCAACAAACCCTTCTGCTTTAGTTGCTGCAGAAGGGCGTGTTTGCCACACCCTGATGCCGATTCCATTCAGGCAGTGCTGTTGACGAGTCGTTAACACTGCTTTAACTTACACTTTACCGCGTTGCGGATGAGTGCGCTTCTGGTTAGCAATCACTTTATTGAGACCATTGACATATGCTTTAGCTGACGCTATCACTATATCGGTATCAGCTCCATGACCATTATAAATGCCACCATCAATCTGTAAACGGACGGTTACTTCTCCCTGTGAGTCAGTGCCGGTAGTGATGTTATTCACAGAATAAAGCTGCAACTCAACACCAGATTTGGCAATTTTCTCAATTGCCTGGAATGATGCGTCTACCGGGCCACCACCTGTAGCTTCAGCATGTTTCTCTTTGCCATCGACATTTAAGGTGATTTTAGCATTCGGCGTTTCACCGGTTTCGCTACAGACAGATAAGCTAACCAGTTTTATTGGCTCGTTGGTTAGCTCGGTACTGGTTTCGGTGACCAGCGACTGCAGATCTTCATCGAATATTTCGTGTTTTTTGTCGGCCAGTGTTTTGAAATTGGCAAACACTTCATTCAGTTCTTCTTCGGATGAAAATTCAATATTTAACTCTGCCATACGGGTTTTGAAGGCATTGCGTCCAGAATGTTTACCCAGAACCATTTTATTAGCAGATAAACCGACATCCTGAGCACGCATAATTTCATAAGTTTCGCGTGATTTTAATATGCCATCCTGATGAATACCTGATTCATGTGCGAAAGCATTGGCACCGACAATTGCCTTATTTGGCTGTACTGCAAATCCTGTAATACCGGATACCAGCCGTGAACAGTTCATGATCTGAGTTGTATCGAGATCTGTATCGCAGTCAAACACATCCTGGCGAGTTCGCACAGCCATGACGATTTCTTCTAATGCGGCATTGCCTGCACGCTCTCCTAATCCGTTGATTGTGCACTCTACCTGTCTTGCCCCGTTTAATACGGAGGACAGCGAGTTAGCTACCGCGAGTCCCAGATCATTATGGCAATGTACAGAAAATATAGCCTTGTCAGAATTGGGTACACGTTCAATTAAATCTTTGACCAATCCACCAAATTGATGCGGCAGGTTGTAGCCTACGGTATCCGGGATATTGATCGTAGTAGCTCCCTCCCTGATGACCGCTTCTATGACACGACACAGAAAATCGGGTTCAGATCGACCGGCATCTTCTGGTGAAAACTCAATGTCACTGGTATATTTTTTAGCCATTCTGACTGCTGCAACTGCCTGCTCCAGAACCTGATCTGGTGACATCCTCAACTTTTGTTGCATATGAATAGGAGAGGTTGCTATGAAAGTATGTATACGTCCGGAATTGGCTGGTTTTATGGCTTCGCCCGCTCTGTCTATATCGATCTGCTTGGCTCGTGCCAGACCGCATACCGTGCTGTCCCTGATAACTCTGGCAACGGCCCTGACCGCCTCAAAGTCACCATTACTGGCAATAGGAAATCCTGCTTCAATAACGTCAACGTGCATTTGCTCCAGGGCTTTGGCGATGCGTACTTTTTCATCGGAAGTCATAGAGGCGCCGGGGCTTTGCTCGCCGTCGCGTAAAGTGGTATCAAATATAATTAATTTATCTTTGCTCATAATATTTCTTCTGAGTTGGTTTTTTAAGTGGTTTTTTATTCGCGTACAAGACCTCGCCAGGTTTCTATTATCTGCCCTACGGCAGAAATAGACTCAGGAGTAGAGCTAGTAGGGGCGCACGCAAAGCTGTCTGTTTGATAGACAGGCTAAAAGATAATGATTGCGTGATAAAAAATTCCATGTAAGGGAATATAACTAACAAATAGAGTCTTGCCAAGTAAAAATTAAATAGTGATTATTTTTCGTACAGGCGCTATCAATGTTGCTTATCACTTTGCTCTATTTTGTTTGATGCAAGTTTGCGGTGTTTGCGAATGCCACGGAAAAGAGCGATCACCGGTCCGGATATCATGTACAGAAAGAATAAAATAAATAATGCGGTAGGTGGTTGAATGGACAGCAGTACAAAAACCAGTACAACAAGCATAACGCTAAAGAATGGGACTTTTTTAGTTAAATTCAGATCTTTGAAGCTGTAATAGGAAAACCGTGACACCATTAGCAACCCGGCAGTAATCGTTAATATAAATGCCGCGATCATGACATCTTTTCCCGGAATTCCATAGAATTCACAAACCCAAACTGCGCCAACGGTAACGGCAGCAGCGGCTGGGCTGGGAAGTCCCTGAAAATAGCGTTTATCTGCAGTACCTACCTGGGTGTTAAATCGTGCCAGTCGTAAAGCAGCGGAAACGGTATAGATAAAGGCAGCCAGCCAACCAAGTTTACCCCAGGCTGAGCCCAGTTCGGACATATAGATTAATGCCCACTGGTATAAAACCAGTGCTGGCGCGAGGCCGAATGATGCCATATCGGAAAGGCTATCATATTCGGCACCGAAGTCAGACTGGGTATTGGTTAATCGTGCGACACGCCCATCCAGACCATCCAGCAACATGGCCAGAAAAATGGCAATAGCAGCGGTATCAAAATGGCCTTTTATAGCGGCAATGATGGCATAGAAACCGGCAAATAATGCAGCCGTAGTGAACAGGTTAGGTAACAGGAAAATACCTTTTCTAGGGCGCTGAGGAGAAGCTTCCTGATTTTTTGGTTGAGTGTCTGACATGGGGGGGTAGTCTGGCACAGGATGCGTTCCTGTACCAGAATTCTTCAATAAAAAAGCTTAGTTTTTATCTTTATCAACCAGCGCGTTTTCGGTTATCCATGGCATCATGGAGCGTAATTGACCACCCACCTGTTCAATTTGATGGGCTGCATTATTACGGCGACGGGCTGTCATTTCAGGGTAGTTGGACTGACCTTCCTGAATGAATTTTTTTGCATAATTTCCATTCTGGATGTTTTCCAGTGCTTCACGCATAGCCCAGCGACTTTCTTCATTGATAATTTGCGGGCCGGTCACGTATTCACCGTATTCAGCATTGTTAGAAATGGAGTAATTCATGTTGGCGATTCCGCCTTCGTACATTAAATCCACAATCAGTTTAAGTTCGTGAAGACATTCGAAGTATGCCATTTCAGGTGCATAACCGGCATCGACCAGAGTTTCAAAACCAGCTTTTACCAGTTCAACCGTGCCACCACAAAGAACGGCCTGTTCACCAAATAAATCAGTTTCTGTTTCATCTTTAAAGGTTGTCTCGATGATACCGGTACGTCCACCACCTACACCCGAAGCATACGAAAGTGCAACGTCTTTAGCTGTGCCGGTCGCATCCTGGTAAACTGCAATAAGGTCAGGGATTCCGCCACCACGAACAAATTCTGAACGAACCGTGTGTCCCGGTGCTTTAGGTGCAATCATGATGACATCAAGATCGGCGCGTGGTTGCACCTGATTGTAATGAATAGCGAAACCATGAGCGAAAGCCAGAGCAGCTCCCTGTTTGATGTTGGGTTCAATTTCATCTCTATATAACTGAAATTGAAATTCGTCAGGGGTTAACACCATAACTATGTCAGCCTGTTTTACAGCGTCAGCTGTATTCATCACGGCTAAACCGGCATCAGCCGCCTTTTTGGCGGAAGCAGAACCTTCACGCAGAGCGACGGTGACATCAACACCTGAATCTTTTAAATTATTAGCATGTGCATGACCCTGTGAGCCATATCCGATAATGGTGACCTTTTTGCCCTGGATAATGGACAGGTCGCAATCTTTATCGTAATAGATTTTCATGTAAGCCCTCTTGACTATATGTATTTAAGTTTAAAGTGTAAGTGCCTTGACACCACGTGTTATGCCCATTGAACCTGAGCGCACTATTTCAATAACGTCACCATCATGTAACGTTTTGATGTAGGCATCCAGTTTGCCACCTGAGCCTGTCAGTTCAACGCAAAAAGTAGAGTCGGTAACATCGATTATTCTTGCCCGGAAAATGTCGGACAGTCGTTGTATCTCAGATCGTTTGGATTCACCTTCGGCACGAATTTTTACAAACATCATTTCACGTTCGATGAAGTTACCTTCGGTCATATCCTGCAGCTTGACCACGTCAATCAGTTTATTTAACTGCTTGGTAATTTGCTCAATAATTCTATCTGAACCGATGGTTACGATGGTCATGCGTGAAAGAGTAGGGTCTTCAGTGGTCGCAACAGTGAGTGATTCAATATTATAACCACGCGCAGAAAATAAGCCTGCAATACGCGACAATGCACCTGATTCATTTTCAACCAGTAATGAAATTATGTGTCTCATCAGGCAAGCTCTCCATCAGGGTTAATTGCTCCCAGCTTTTTCTTATGTTGCGGAGAAATTTCCATACTATTGTGTGCGGCTCCGGCATGTATCATCGGGTATACATTCTCAGTCTGGTCGGTGATTACATCCAGGAATACAAGCCGATCTTTCAGTGAAAATGCTTCTTCCATCGCAGACTGCAGGTCGGCAGGGTCTTCTACCCGTATGCCAACATGGCCATAGCTTTCAGCAAGTTTTACAAAATCCGGTAAGGCATCCATGTATGAATGCGAATAACGCTTTTCATAGAAGAACTCCTGCCACTGGCGAACCATACCGAGATATCGATTATTCAAATTAATAACCTTAATGGGTAAATCATATTGCAGGCAGGTTGAAAGTTCCTGGATACACATTTGAATACTGCCTTCACCGGTAACACAGGCTACATCCGAATTTGGGAAAGCTAATTTAACGCCCATAGCTGCAGGTAAGCCAAAACCCATGGTGCCGAGTCCACCGGAGTTAATCCAGCGGCGGGGCTTGTCAAATTTATAAAACTGAGCGGCAAACATTTGGTGCTGTCCTACATCAGAGGTGATATAGGCGTCACCACCGGTTACCTCATACAGAGTTTCAATGACACTTTGTGGTTTTATATGTTTACTGGTTTTGTCATAAGCCAGGCAATCCTGCTTCCTCCAGGATTCTATCTTTTTCCACCAGCTTTCCAGTGCGCTAGATCTGGATTTAGGCAGGTCCTTTTCAGCCAGTATTTTAACCATTTCAGATAACACCGTTTTGACTTCACCTACGATAGGAATATCAGCATTGATCGTTTTGGAAATGGAAGCAGGGTCTATGTCTATATGTATAATAGTAGCATGCGGACAAAATTTGCTGGTATCTCCAGTAATACGGTCATCAAAACGCGCACCTACGGCAAATAACACATCGCAATCATGCATAGCCATGTTAGCTTCATAGGTTCCATGCATGCCTAACATACCGAGATTTTGTTTATCAGTACCCGGGAATCCACCTAAACCCATCAGAGTTTCTGTAATTGGGAACCCCAGTTTATGTGTCACTTTTCGTAATTCTTCAGAAGCATTGCCGAGTATTACCCCACCACCGCTGTAAATTATCGGGCGTTTGGCTGATAAAAGCACTTCTACAGCTTTCTTAACCTGCCTGGGGTGGCCTTTAACCGTTGGATTATAGGAGCGCATACTGACCTTTTTTGGGTACTTGTAAGGCACTTTAATTTGAGGGGCCGTGATATCTTTTGGAAGATCCACTAAAACCGGGCCGGGACGACCTGTCGTTGCAACATAAAAAGCCTTTTTAAGTGTATCGGCCAGCTTGTTGATATCTTTCACAAGAAAATTATGCTTAACACAGGGACGTGTACAACCGATAGCATCCACTTCCTGAAAAGCGTCGCTACCAATCATGCCACTTGGTACCTGACCGGATATGACGACCATCGGTATTGAGTCCATGTAAGCCGTGGCTATGCCAGTTATGGCATTCGTTGCACCAGGACCGGATGTAACCAGGGCTACTCCAGGCTTTCCAGTAGCACGTGCATAGCCATCTGCAGCATGTGTAGCGCCCTGTTCATGACGAACCAGAATATGCTTTACGTCATCCTGTTGATGAAGAGCGTCATATATATGCAGTACAGCGCCGCCTGGGTAGCCGAAAATAAATTCGACACCTTCGTCTTTCAAAAACTGTACTAAAATTTCAGAACCGGATAATTCCACCGTTTTTCCTCAAAAATTAATTTAAATACCGAACCGGAAAGTCTATTACGGTTGGTCAATGAATGCACCTTAATTTACCTTTAAAATGCATTCCACGTTAAATAAAGTCAGGCAATTTATAACAGCCATTGTTCGCAGCCTTTGTGAACTATAAAAAAAGCCGCATATAGCGGCTTTTATTACCTGATTAAATAACTCAGGTGAGACCTTGGATGGTTTGGATATTTAGATATATAAGCAAATATCAGACTGTCCTGCAAACTCGAAGAATGTTGCTGCGCCACCGTATTCTATACCGTCGATAAAATCTTTAGTATCGAATTCGAACAGGTCAACAGTCATTTGGCAGGCAACCAGCCTAACTTCTGCTTCAACACAAAGTTCACGCAGTTCTTCAACGCTTGCCACGCCTTTTGACTTCATTTTCTGTTTCATCATCATGGTCATCATGCTTTGCATGCCTGGTAACGCCTGTAATAATACAGGAACCGGCATAGGCATAGGCATGCCAGGGTTACCCAGTGGACTAACCTGTAATGTCAGGTCTTTCTTGAGTAACTGCAAACCGTAGAAGGTGAAGAAAATTTCTGTATCATAGCCTAACGCAGAGGCAGTAGAAGCCAGAATAAACGGAGGGTAGGCCCAGTCAAGGGTTCCTTTTGTAGCGATTATCGCCAGTTTTTTTTCAGTCATGGTTACACCTCATAGGGTTCAGTCTAGGAAACAAGACTAAACAGGTTAATCGATAAAGAAAATGACTTATGATAACAAAAGTTAACTTAAGACTTTTTCATCATGAAAGTGAATTTTCCACCTTCTTCGCCAGAAGACATTAATTCATTACCAGTTTGCTTGGCGAAAGCTTCAAAGTCTTTTACAGAACCGGGGTCTGTAGCAATGATATGCAAGACCTGTCCGGATTCCATGTCTGCCAGAGTTTTCTTGGCACGTAAAATTGGTAATGGGCAGTTCAGCCCTGAAGCGTCAAGTTCGCGATCGAAATCAGCCATTTGATATCTCCTAAAATATTTATTGAATGGATTAAAAAAGCAGTATTTTTACACTGCCTGAAAAAATTGACGCGCCTTTATAAGTCAATGCTAATGAAAAGGCAAGAAAACTATGTATAATTATCACGGCTTAAACCAGAGTACCCATCGGGTTCTGCTCAATACTAAACCCTTGCTGAGCCCAGCTCATAATGCCTCCGCTAAGGTTTGAGACGTTGTTAATACCCTGTTGATTCAAAAACATGCAAGCCTGTGCTGAACGACTACCCGTGCGACAATAAATGATAATTTCTTTATCGGAATTATTAAAATAATCCAGCTTTAGCGGGATTAAGTGCATAGGCAAGGTTTTTGCGTTTGGGATAACTCCGCGTGCAACTTCTGCAGGTGTACGGATGTCAATCAACTCTATACTGTTATCGTTCAGTGCGAATTTGTCTGATAAAGCGGTAACATTTATTTCTTTGATTGATAGCATGTTTTAGTAACTAAAGGGTTGTAATAAAATAATCGTATTAGAATACGCTAATATTGCTTTTAATTCAAGACTAAATATTTTTCCTGGCTACGAAAATTAATGTTTAAAGTTAAAAAATTGAAATTTCAAACAATAGGACTTGTTTTATTGTATTGCACTGTGAATGGTTATTCAGCAAAGATCGCTGCAGACCCTGAATTACCCCTGCTGGGCGAAAATGCGAGTGTTAATTTAAAGAAAGAAATAGAGTTTGGTAGCGGACTATTCGATAAGCTAAAAGAGCAGGGTTATGTTATTGAAGATCCTCTGTTATCTCGTTATTTACAGGATATCGGAGAGTCTTTGCTATCCTCATTAGAAGTACGGGTCAGGGATTATCATTTTTACCTGGTAAAAGATAATTCGGTTAATGCTTTTGCAGCTCCGGGAGGTTATATCGGTGTTAATTTGGGGCTAATCGAAATATCAAATTCAGAAGACGAACTGGCATCGGTAATGGCGCATGAAATAGCGCATGTTGAATTAATGCATAGTATGCAAATGATTGAGAAAGCTGCAACTGTCAATGTTGCCAGCTTAATATCAATAATAGCGGCAATTCTGGTCAGTGGTAAGGATATAGAGGCTGCTAGTGCAATTATTTATACAGGGGTTGCCGGTAGTGCTCAATCTATGATTAATTTTACCCGTGAAAATGAGTATGAGGCTGATCGTGTTGGTGTTGAAGTATTAAAAAAATCTGAGTATGACCCGCAGGCTATGGCAGATTTTATGAAAATAATGCAAAGCAGGGAACAGGGTGGGGAGCTGTCTAATATCGAATATTTGAGAACTCATCCGGTTAACTCTAATCGTATTGCAGAAATAACTTCTAGAACTTCTACGGTAAAGAAAAAACAGCCTAAGTTTACAAGATATCAACAGTTTAAAGATTATTTGTTCTATATGTATCCCGATAATAAAGAAAGCAGGAGTCATAGCCGGTTTTCGTTAGCTCTGGAACATACCAGAAATGGACGTTATACGATTGCAGAGAAAATTTACCAGGAACTCCTTCTGACCGACCCTGATAGTATCTGGTTTAATTATGCTCTTGCAGAAAATATGGAATATCGTAATCACCTCGAAACTGCGACTCAATTATACAGATCGATGCTGCTGGTATACCCCGCTGATATTGCTATTACTGCTCGACTAGTGAATGTTCTGCTTGTACAGAATCAGCCTGAAACTGCATTAAATATTGTTATGCAATTGTATGAGGAGCATAAAGCTCAGTCCAGGGTTTATAAACTGCTTTCTGACATTTACAGAAAGCTCAATAATGATCCTTCAAGGCAGCTGGCAGAGGCTAATTATCACTGGTTTAGCGGGAATAAAAAGCAGGCCAGAATTCAATTTAAGGCTTTGATTTCTAAAGGAATACTTGATGCTGCAGATGCAGAAAGCA
>ERZ890953.1472-NODE-1472-length-11764-cov-7.663763_pt1 | contig 11764 bp, 11 predicted proteins | sample MGYA00521264_ERZ890953 | MGnify/ENA primary metagenome ERZ890953 (study PRJEB32303, sample SAMEA104408629) | aquatic metagenome | biome: Brackish water; feature: Chemocline; material: water | place: Baltic Sea | collected 2014-10-26T21:54:00 | depth 200 m ... | reverse complement strand
GGCTGTCGTCGGGCTGGGGATCACAGCCGTCACAGGCCGGCAGCAGGGCGAGCACCAGGATGGAGGCTGTTCGCATGAAGGGCTATCCACCAGCCCCCGGGCTCCACACCAGGCCCAGCCCGAAGACGGTGTTGGTGACGCCGAACTCGCCCTTGCCCACGTCCTTGCCCTCGTGTACTGCGCCGTCCTCGGGATCGATGGCCACCTGGCGCACCAGGGTGCGGTCGATCTCGTGGCGGGGCACGAAGCTCTGGAAGAAGCCGAGGTCGAGGCTCAGGACCTCCGGCGCCAGGGCGATGGAGCCCCCCAGGCCGTAGCCGAACTTGAGCCCGTCCGGAAGCAAGACCGCCTGGTAGTAGGGATCGACCGCCGAGGTCTCCACCATCACGCCGAGGCGCCCGGTGAAGCGCTCACGCACCTGGTGCTGGCCGCCCAGGCGCACCGAGAAGGCGTCCTGGAAGGTGGTGGGCAGGACGATGTCGTTCGAGATGATGGCGTTGTTGTCCAGGTCCAGCTCGATCTCGAGATCCAGGTCGGTGACCCGCAGCTGGCCCAGGTCGCTCCAGCGCTGCCAGGCCACGTCCAGCTCGATCTCCTTGTCGTCGCCGATGCGCAGCAGGCCGCCGGCCCGCAGGATCATGGGCATGGTGATGTCGAGCCGGACGTCCTCGTCGCTGGCGGAGTCCACCAGGATGAGCTTGCCCATGCCGCTCTCGCCCGTGTAGTAGGCGTTCTGGGACAGGTCGGAGACCAGGCTGCCCCGGGCGTCGAAGTGCACCGGGGGCACGAAGGCCAGGCCCACCGCCCAGGACCCCTCGGGGGGCTCGTAGATCAGGCCAGCGTTCCAGGTGATGGCGAAGGGATCCGAGGCGGCGATGGTGGTGGCGATGTCGTAGGCCGGGTCGTCGGTGGCCTCGAAGCTCCGGGGCGTCATGTGGGCCACCAGGGACTGGTCCACCTGCAGGAAGGTGTAGGCCACGCCCACGCCCACGCTGAGCCGATCGGCAAACCGATAGGCCACGCTGGGGCCCACGTTGCCCGAGAGCACCGTGGAGTCCACCAGGCTGAAGCGCTGGGCGCCGTCGCTCGGGAAGCTCAGCAGCGGTGCGTAGGGGGTGTAGACCCCGAAGGCCACGGTGAGGTCCTCGACGCCAAAGCTCGTGGCCACCCCCAGGGAAGGGATGGGCATGGGGGGCGCGCTGTTGCGCACCGGATCGAAGACCAAGGTCTCGCCCCCGGTCTGCAGCTCGTCCGCGCGGTCGAAGTAGACGCCCTGGTGGACCCCCGCCAGCTGCAGCTGGATCTGGTGGTCGATGCGGGTGAGCGCCGCGGGGTTGTAGTACTGGGCGCTCATGTCGTCGGCGCCCACGGCGTAGGCGGCCGCCCGGCCCATGCCACGGATGCCGACGCCGGTGACGTAGTAGCCAGCAGCGTGGGCGACGGAGGGGCACGCGAGGAGCAGCGCAGCGGCGGCCCTACAGGTGGTCATCGGCCGCATAGAGGTCTTCCCGGACGGTGTTGAAGCCGAAGGCGCTGCCGAAGTTCGAGGACATGGTCCACACCGGCTGGTCGTCGCGGACCAGCTCGATCAGCCCGTTGACCGACCAGGTGACCAGGGTGTCTCCGTTGTCGAAGCGGTCGACGTCGCCCAGCACGAAGCTCCACACCGCGGGGTCGGTGGTGTACTCCCAGATCTGCTCGGCGGTGCCCGCGACCGGGTCGAAGGCGTACTCGAGCACGCGGGACTCCTGGGCGATGCTGCCGTCGTTGTCGAAGACCAGGAAGCCACCGTCGAGGATCTCGAACTGGTGGGAGTGCATGAAGCGGGCCGAGCCCGAGGCGGGGGTGATGGTGGCCCCCACGTCGCCGAAGGCCCAGCCGCAGCTGCCGTCCCGCGGGTCGATCTGCACCACGGTGCTGAAGTTGCGCAGCGACATGTAGTAGTAGGTGCCGTCCCAGTCCAAGGCGTTGGCGAAGGTCCAGCCGTACTCCTGATCGTCGCCCACATCGACCTCGGGATCGAAGCAGTCCATGGCGCTCCAGACCTGGGTCTGGGTGCCGTCGGGGGCGATCTCCACGATGCCGTTGCTCTTGATCTCGCCACCCTCGCCGTCGTCCACATACTCGACGATCATGGCGCCGATGGTGCCGTCGGCATGCTCCACGAACTCGTGGGCCAGCAGGGGCACGTCGATGGCGGTGACCTGGGTGCCGTCCAGCGACACCCGCATGATCTGGCTGTCCTCGGACACGTCGCCCGAGACCGAGGCCGCGTTGTACAGCAAGCTCTCGCCGTCCACGCTCAGCATGGCGCGGTAGACATCGAGCCCTCGGTCCTCGAAGTGCCACCACAGGAAGTTGCCCGCTGCGTCGAGGATCACCAGGCCCACGGGGGAGCCGAGCATGGGCAGCACCATGTACTGGTCCATGCCCGAGCCGGTGACCTCGAGGCCGGGCAGGCCCGGAGCCAACCCGCCGGTGGTGAACTCGCCCACATCGCCCGGACTCTCGGCGCCGTCGTCGTCTACCACCACGATCTCGAAGCTGCCGTCGGTGTTGGCCGGGACGCCCAGCAAGGTCATGGAATGCTCGGTGGCGGGCTCCAGCTCCGTGTGGGTCCGCAGCTCGCGGTCGTCCCCAGGACCGAAGGCCACATAGCCGGTGGTCGCCTCGCAGGTCTCCCAGGTGACCGTGGCCACCGTGGGGATGACCTCGCTCACGGTGACCTCTACATTGGTGATGTCGGGGCCGCAGCAACCTGCCGCGAGGAGACCGAGGGACAACAGAGTGAGGGTGCGCGACATGGCGGCCTCCGGGCCTATTGGGGCACGATGACGGTGGCGAACAGGGGCGCCGGGTTGGAGCAGGTGGTGCACATCAAGGCCAGCACCCAGGTGCCGTCCACCGGATCGAAGCCGGAGAAGTCGCCGCTGGCGCCGGTGGCCTCGGCCAGATCCGCCTCGAAGGTGTTGAACAGTTCCATGTAGTACAGGTCGGTGGCCACCAGCTCGAGATCCAGGAAGCTGGCCTCGATGTCGGCCACGGACATGCCGGCGTAGTAGCCCAGCAGCAGGCGGTCGATGTTGGCCAGGGCGATGGGGTTGCCCAGCCCGTTGGTGGTCAGATCGCCCCAGTCCACCACCCAGCTCGACCCACCAGCGTTCAGCTCGATGGACTCGGCGGAGCTGAGGTCGGCGGTGAAGTCCAGGGTGGCGCAGGCGGGCCCGATGTCCACCTCGACCACCTCCGAGCTCTCCATGGGCACCAGGAAGTCCATGGAGATGATGTTCTGGCCGGGGATGTTGGTGCGCCCGAAGAGCAGCAGGTAGGTGCCGCCGCCCTCGTAGTACTGCTCGGAGAGCACCACTGGGGTGCCGTCCAGGGTGAAGTCCTCGAGCTGGGCGCAGGTCTCACCGCCCTGGATCTCGTAGGTGAGGAAGCCGGACAGCGAGGACTGGTCCAGGGAGTCGTCGCTGATCTGCTGCTCGACCTCGACCTCGCTGAGGTTGTTGAAGCGGGCCATGGTGATCAGCTTCGGATCGCTGGTGGGGTCCACCTCGTGGCACTGGATGTCGTCGGTCAGCTCGTCCCAGCAGATCTCGATGTTCACCCCGCTGGCCGTCTCATGGCTGGGGGCGTCGATGTCGCCGGTGTAGGCGAAGTTGTTGGCGTCCGAGAGCATGGTGATGGTTTGGCAGCCGCCGACCAGCGGGGCGAGGATCGCGAGGTGGATGGTGCGCATGGGGCTCCTCCAGGAGTCAGGGCGCGAAGACGTAGAGGTCTTCGATGAAGGTGGTGCGGCCGATGAGCCGGTCGTAGTCTTCGTGCAGGTCGATGCGCCAGTCGATGTCCCAGACAATGACGCCGTCGGGGGTGACCTCGCGCAGGCGGCCGAAGCTGCCGTAGTTGTGCAGGGTGTTGCCGTTGGGCAGGCGCAGGGCCTCGCCGGCGGTGTTGGCATGCAGCCCCTGACCCTCGCCGAAGCTCCAGGTGTTGGTCAGGGTCATGGCGTCGTCGTCGATGTGGTACTGCCGCGCCACGGTCTCGAGCTCCGCCTCTTCGACGTCGGTGCGGTGGGTGGACAGCAGCAGGTTCTCGGCGTCGAGCCAGTAGGCGCCGTGCTGCCAGTCGAAGGCAGAGGTGGTGGGGTCGAAGGCGTAGTCGCCCAGGCCGCTGCCCATCACCCGCAGGGTGGCGCCGGTCTGGTGGTCGATCTGCACCAGGGTGGAGGTGGTGTAGAAGGACAGCAGGAAGGTGTCGGTGGGCTCATCCCAGGTGACCGTGTTGGACTGGCACATGGCCACCACGCCGCGCTCTTCGTGGAAGGGGCCGCAGTCCCACAGGGTGGTCTGGACGCCGTCGGGGTCGAGCTTCTGCAGGGTCTCGGAGGACCAGTCGGCCGCCCCCCACACCAGGCTGCCGTCGGTGAGCTCGGTGAAGGCGTGGTGGCCGCCGGGGGTGGCGTAGCTGGCCACCTCGGAGCCGTCGATCTTGATGCGGTGGACCGTGGAGGCGGCCCCCGTGTCCCAGTTGGCCCAGTAGCTGAACTTGTCGAAGAGCAGATCCACGCCGTTGAGCGACACCCGGGTGAAGGTGGTCCAGTGGTGGTCACGGGTCTCGAGGGCCCACACCGTGCGCCCCTTGCGGTCCACGATGACCTTCCAGAAGTCGCCCGCCACCCAGCCGCCGGTGTTGGCGTCGACGCTGGTGAGCAAGAACCTGCCGCTGGGCTCCCAGGCGCTGGGATCGCTGGTGTGCAGCTGCACCAGGGGCAGAGACGCCGGCGCAGCCGGGATGGCGCCGGTGTAAGCGTCGCTGGTGCGGGGGCCGCTGCCGAACTCGTTGACCACGCGGAACTGGAAGTCCAGGCCGTAGGGCAGGCCCAGCAGCAGGAAGCTGGCCGTGCCCGCCTCGAGCTCCTGGGTCGGCGTGCTCATCCAGTCGTCGTCCCCGGCGGGCAGGAACTCCACCCAGGCCGTCGCGGCCTGCAGCTGCTCGAAGTCCACGTAGACCAGGGACTCGATCTCATCGTGGGTGGTCCACTCCACGCTGCCGATGCGGGGGTGGTCGGGATCGGGGTCGTAGGTGGTGTCGGGCTGGGTGTCGTCGGGCAGCGCCGAGTCACGCGGCGAGGGGCAGCCTGTGGCCAGCAGGGCCAGCACGAACAGCGGGGCGCGCAGCGGTCGCATCTCTCCTCCGGTCAGGGCCTCCACGGTATTCGATACGGGTGGGGACCGCCTGTGAAAATCAGATGAGGGATGCAGCGGCCTCCCAGCGGCGAGGGTCAGCGCTCCGGCGCGTTCTGCGCGGCCTTCCTGGCCAACTTCAGCGCCGCGAGAGCCATGAGCGTCAACACCACCAGGTGCGCCAGCGGGCGCGCCACGGAGACGACATCCCACACCCCGAGCCAGAACGAGCTCGAGCCGGTGAAGCTGTTTACGGCCGCGGACAGCCACTCCGCCAGCAGCGCGGCGCCCTCGATCAGCGCCGCCAGGGCCAGCCCCAGCCCCGCGGCGTTGTCCACCCTGCGCGCCCGCGCCAGCGCGACCCACAGCAGCAGCACCACCCCCAGCAGCGAAGCCAGGCTGGTGAGGGAGAGCGCCAGACCAAACCATTGAATCTGCATGTTCATGCCACGGACCTATCCGATCGCCGGTTCAGATCCGCCCCAGCCCCAAGAACGACGCGTGTAAGCCGCTGATCAAGATCACGAAGAGCAGCCGAGCCCGCTCGGGGCCCAGGCCCGGGAAGTGCAAGCGCAAGGACCCCGCGCGGCACCGGGGCAGGCACTCGGCGCACAGGGTGCAGGTGAACCCTGGCTGCTTGGCATGGATGTGGGCGGGCTCGAGGGCCTGGTAGCGGCAGGCGGCGGTGCAGGCCATGCAGCGGGTGCAGCTGTCGTCGATGCGCAGCCGGAAGGGGTGGAGCTTGCCCAGCAGGTTCACGGCCAGACCCAGGGGACAGAACACCAGGCAGTGCACCATCACCCCCAGCCGACGCGAGGCCAGGACCATCACCACCACGCCCGCGGCGCCGAAGCCCACGGCCAGCCAGCCGGCGGTGAGAGGGGGCACGCCCAGCCCGCGCATGCCGAAGGCGGCCACCACCACCAGCACCAGGATCGCTGCCCGGGCCCCATGGCGCCAGGCGGGCAGCGCCCCGGGGCGACGCCGGGCGCGGGCGGCCAGATCGTCCCAGGAGCCCACGTAGCAGAGGTGGCTGCACCAGGCGGGCCCCACCAGGGCCAGGGTGCCCAGCAACAGAAAGACCATGAACAGCCCGCCACCCCGGTACACCGGCCCAGCCAGGATCACCGCCGGCACCGGGGGATGGAGCGCCCCGGACATCAAGAAGCGCTCGAAGCCCAGCAGCCCCAGGGCCAGCTGGCCGAAGAACACCACCGAAAAGAGCCTCCACAGCCAGGGCCGCCAGCGGGCGTGGACGCGGGGATCCCGCAGCTTGTGGGCCACAAAGCCAGCGTACAGCGCCAGCGCGCCCGCCTGGATCCAGGAACCGCCGGGTACGAAGCGCCCCAGCAGCAGCATGGTGTGCTCGGTCTGCAGCTCCGCCGGCAGCACCAGGAAGAGCGTGAACAACGCAGCGGCGATGGGGGTGAGCGCGGACATGGGCAGTAGAACCTAACGCTCAGTCCTGGATGACGATGGCCAAGGCCGGGCAGCCCGTGGCCGCCTCGCGCACAGCCCACAGGCGATGCACTCGTCGTGGATGATGCGAGCCTTCACGGTGCCTCCAGGCTGGAGATGACTATGGCGCCGAACCGGGTGTTCGCCCTTGACCGAGGTCAAGGGGACCCTTTTTTCACTCTGCGCATCGATCGTCTCAACCCGGGGCGGCCCGTGACCGACGTACATGGAAGCTCCACCACCCCGAGTGCCCATGGCCCTGCTCGTGATCCGACGACCGGGAACCGAAGACCGTGTGTTCCGCATTCGCGGGCAGAGGGTGACCATCGGCCGCGACGAGTCGGCCGGGCTGGTGCTGCCCAACATCTCGGTGAGCCGTCAGCACGCCTGCCTCATCACCGACGGCCGGAGCTGCGAGATCGTGGACCTCGACAGCACCAACGGCGTCAAGGTCAACGGCGAGCCTACCAAGCGCAAGGCGCTCGAGCACCGCGACGTGCTGAGGATCGGGAAGTACCGCCTGGAGTACTGCGACGAGAGCAAGGTGGATCTGCTGCAGGTCATCCGCCTGGCGGGGCTGACCACCAAGGCCACCCAGAGCCTGCACAGCACCATGAACACCGTGTGCTTCCAGCCGGGCGAGCTCGAGGCGATCGCCGTGGACGAGCAGGCCAGCCAGCACGCCGTCCTACGCCGCATCGATGGGCAAGCGGGCGAGTGGCGTCCTGGCGACGGGCGCATCACCATCGGCCCGGGGGGAGACATCCCCCTGGAGCTGATGCTGACCAGCCAGCCCATCGCCGAGATCCGCTGGGATGGCCGCCAGCACCTGCTGCGCTCCAGCAGCTGGGCTCACCAGGTCGAGGTCAACGGCGAGCGCATCCAGGAGACCGTGCTCCAACCAGGCTCCACCATCCGCGTGGGCGACGCCAGCTTCGAGTTCCTGCACGAAGCGGAGTGAGTGCCAAGATCCGGGTCCCCGGAACGACGAGACCCGGCCGCCGAAGCGACCGGGCCTTGCAATCGGATGAAGTCTGGGCCTAGTGACCAGCCAGACAGGCCTCGATGTCGCCGTCCACCGTGCCCGTGGGCTTGATGGCGAAGTTGTCCACCAGGACCTGCAGCACGGGGGGCGTGACGAAGGCGGGCAGTGTGGGCCCGAGGCGGATGTCGCGCACGCCCAGGTGCAGCAGGGAGAGCAGGATGCAGACGGCCTTCTGCTCGTACCAGGACAGCACCATGCTCAGGGGCAGGCCGTTGACGTCGGTGTCGAAGGCTTCGGCCAGGGCCTGGGCGATGACCACGGCGCTGTAGGCGTCGTTGCACTGACCGATGTCCAGCAGCCGGGGGATGCCACCGATGGTGCCGAACTCCATCTTGTTGAAGCGGAACTTGCCGCAGGCCAGCGTGAGGATGACGGCGTCATCGGGGACGGCTTCGGCCATCTCGGTGTAGTAGTTGCGGCCGGACTTGGCTCCGTCGCACCCGCCGATCAGGAAGAAGTGCTTGATGGCGCCGGTCTTGACGGCGTCCACCACCGCGCCGGCCACACCGAGCACGGCGTTGTGTCCGAAGCCCGTGAGGATGGTCTTGTCCGAGCCGTCAGCGTCGAAGCCGGGGGCGTTCAGGGCGGCCGCGATCACGGTCCCAAAGTCGTCGCTGCCGACATGCTCCACACCGGGCCAGGCCACCAGGCCGGTGGTGAAGATGCGTGCCTTGTAGGACTCACGAGGCTTCTGGATGCAGTTGGTGGTCATCAGGATGGCGCCGGGGAAGGCGTCGAACTCCTTGGCCTGATCCTGCCACGCGCCGCCGTAGTTGCCGGCCAGGTGCGGGTACTTGTTCAGCTCGGGGTAGCCGTGGGCGGGCAGCATCTCACCGTGGGTGTAGATGTTGATGCCCATGCCCTCGGTCTGCTCGAGCAGACGCTTCAGATCCAGCAGCTCGTGGCCCGAGACCAGGATGGCCTTGCCGGCCTTGGGCTCGATGCGCACGGCATGGGGAGCGGGGTGACCGAAGGTCTCGGTGTTGCCGGCGTCCAGCAGCGCCATGGCTGTGATGTTGACCTCGCCGACCTTCAGCGCCATGCCGGTCAGGGCGCCCACATCCTGGGGGTTGCGGCCCAGGAACGCGAGACACTCGAGGAAGAAGTCGGACATGGCCTGGTCGGTCTTGCCGAGAATGAGGGCGTGGTCGGCGTAGGCCGCGGTGCCCTTGAGCCCGTACAGCACCAACTCCTGCAGGCCGGTGACGACCTCGCCGCTCTTGTCGAAGCGCTTCTGGATGCCCAAGGCCTGGCCCTGCGCGATCATGCCGTCGATGTCGGCGGCGGGCACGCAGTGGGGGGGGATGGCGCGGAACTTGGGCTCGACGCCCTGATCTTTGCTGGCGGCGAGGTACGCGGCCAGAGCCTTCTCGCTCAGGGCAGCGCCCTGCTGGACCAAGCCGGCGATCTTCTCGGGGTCGAAGTTCACGTTGGTGACGGTGGTGAACAGGGCCTCGAGCACGTAGCGGTCGAGCTCGGCATCCTGCACACCCAGCTGCCTGGCCGGCCAGGCGATCATCGACAGACCGATGGCGGTGTGGACCAGCAGGTCCTGCAGGGCGGCGGTGGGCTCATCCTTGCCGCAGACACCCTTGATGGTGCAGCCTGTGCCCTTGGCGGACTGTTCACATTGGTAGCAGAACATGATCTCTCCTCAATAGGATCGGGTTGGTACGAAGAACGGGGGACGGAAACGGTAGAAGGACCGGGAACTCAGCCGTGCAGGCGGCGTTCGCTGCGCACGGAGCCGTCGGTGCCCAGGATGACTTCGTCCACGATCAGATCGGTGCGGCCCGAGCGCTGCAGGCCCTGGTGTACGAAGTGGGTCAGCCCACCGCAGCAGGGGACCTCCATGCGCACGATGATGACCCGGGGGATGTCGTTGCTGGCGAAGATGCCGGCCAGCTTCTCGGCGTAGGGCTCGGTGCGGTCGAGCTTGGGGCAGGCCACCACCACCGCGCGGCCGCGCAGGAAGCGCCAGTGCACGTCCGCCGAGGCCACCGGGCCGCAGGTGGACAGCACCACCAGCTCCTTGCCGGCGAAGAAGGGGGCGCGGGGCGGCACCAGGTGCAGCTGCACGGGCCACTGGCCGAGGTCCGAGGGGTTGACCTGAGCCGGCAGGCCGGCGCCGCCGGTGGTGGCCGGGGCGGGATGCGAGGGCTTCTGCGTCTTCACATGGCTGCCAGAGCAACCGCAGGCCAGGCTGTCGCCCCCGGCCTTGGGACCGTGACGCTTGGCGTGCTCGAGGGCCTCGCGCACGTCGGCGGCGGTGGGAATGGGGCGAGCGGGCGCCGCCTGGGCGGCGTGGTCCGCATGCTGGCGCTCGAACTCCGCCACACCGGCGGCGCCGCGGGTGGCCTGCAGGTGCGCCTTGACCTGGGCAGGATCGAAGTCCGGGACATCCCGCTCCACGATGCGCAGGGCGCCCTCGGGGCAGTCGCCGATGCAGGCGCCCAGGCCATCACAGAAGTCCATCTTGATGACCTTGGCCACGCCGTCGCGCAGCTCCAGGGCGCCCTCGGCGCAGGCGTTGATGCACTGACCGCAGCCGGTGCAGCGGGCTTCGTCGATCTCGATGACTTTGCGCTTCATGGTCGTTCTCCAGTTCGGGTGACGTTCGCAAGGTACGACGACGCCAGCGGGGGGTCCTTGATCGAAGTCAAGGCTATCCAGATTCGGGAGTCCGGGTTCCTGTTGGATCTCGGAACATGCGCTGGCTCACCGTTCTCGCACCGGCTGATCCGCCAGCGGCGGCGTTGCGCGTTGATTTCTGTTCCCAGTCTGGACTACCGATTCCGGTTTCCGGTTGTGCTAGCGCCGTTCCTCTCATCCAGCCCCACGTGCAGGCGCGCCACCGCCGGCGACGTGCTCGCCCGCGTCTCCGTGCAGGATGTGCGCCTGTGGGGCACCGAAGCCAGCACCATCGGCGACTTCACCTCCGACGCCGTGGACTTCCACGAGGCGTACCTCTACGGGAACATGGACGTCATGGCGTTCCGCCTGGGTGCCATGGCCGACGCCGAGAGCCCGAGAAGCGAACCTGCGCGCGGCGTCGGGCGCTGCTGCCCCAGGACGAGAACGACCTGGAGCGTACGCGCCGGGGCGGAGCCAGGGCTCCCCAGGCGAGGCCGGCGTTAGTAGCAGGCCTGCTGGGAGCCGATGCGCAGGGCGAAGCCCCGGTCCTGGCCCAGGTCGGCGACGTCCTCGGTCCAGCGGGTGATCTGGATGACCTCGGCCGGGGTCTGGTGGGGCAGGTAGCCGTCGATGATGCTGGCGGGCACAACGATGCTGCCGTCGTCGGGAGAGTCACAGCGGATCATGGGGCCGTTGCCCGCGTGGTAGACGGCGATGATCTCGAGGGTGATGGTGCTCGGTGCCATCACCGGCTCCCAGCTGATCTCGAGGTCCTGCCCCGAAACGGGCCCGAGCCCGCAGTCCAAGGTGGACGCCATGGTGGCGGGCGCCTGTGCCGAGGCCTCGAAGGCGGGAAGCTCGGCCCCGGTGGCCGTGATGGTGACCACATCACCGGGGTCGACCACATCGTCCCCCACGCCCGAGCCCGGGCTCAGCAGGCCTGAGACCAGCTGGTAGTCGAGCTCGAGGCTGGGGGCTTCGAGGGTGAGCTGCCCCGGGTCGAGCTGGGCCCACCAGGTCTCGCACTGGTCGTTGGGGCCGCAGTATTCGTCGGCCGCGCAGCCGTCTGGGCACCAGGCGGCCACCCAGCTGTCCACCAGGGCGCACTCGCCTTCCTCGGCGAGCACCTCGCCTGTGTACTCCCACAGCTCGCCCCAGCGCTGCCAGGCGGGCACGCGGTCCATGGGTCCCCAGCCGTAGGCCGACACCATGCTGACTCCTGGATCATCGAGGCGCTCGATCTCGAGCAGCGGGATGACGCCCGTGATGCCGGGATCGCTCATCAGCGGTGTGCTGTCGTCAGGGGGGCTGGAGTCCTGCCCCGGCGCAGGGCAGCCGGCCTGCAGGAGCAGGATCAGAACGGGTAGGACACGCATGGGTCGAGTTCCTGTTCGCAGACGGGGAGTGTAGCGCACGGGCCTGGCCCGGGGCGTGCAATCCG
>ERZ890953.1471-NODE-1471-length-11771-cov-5.124872_pt1 | contig 11771 bp, 13 predicted proteins | sample MGYA00521264_ERZ890953 | MGnify/ENA primary metagenome ERZ890953 (study PRJEB32303, sample SAMEA104408629) | aquatic metagenome | biome: Brackish water; feature: Chemocline; material: water | place: Baltic Sea | collected 2014-10-26T21:54:00 | depth 200 m ... | reverse complement strand
CTAAAGTGGACGACATAAACCGGAATCAGTGGATGATTTCACCGGAATCCGCAGTTTCAAAACAGGTGGAAGTTCTTCCACTCTTGGCATATTACCACCATCTACTAAAATAGGAATGATTGGAATAGTATTTTTTCTTTTTAATGCCATTGAGACTTCCATTCGAACAAAATCTTGCGAGTCGTCTAGTCGTCGTCTTCCATCTGGAGCTTGTATATCCAGCCATTGTTTACCAATTAGAACAATGAAAGCATCGCAAGATTCAACGGCCTCCTTCAATTTACTAGCAAAACTTTCTCCAGCCTCAATGTTATCCACATCCATAAAAATTACATCTTTCCCAAAATGTGCTGAGAGGCGGTCATAGATGCGTCCGGCATAAGCGGCGCTGTCCGCTCTGCGATATGAGATGAAAATGCGTCCTTTTTCTGCGGTCAAGGTAAATGCCCTCTGGCTGTGGATTCGATGGGGAAATTATACCGTGAAAATAATCATTACTTTTAGGGAATCAAAAAAGCCTCCAAATTTTGGAGGCTTTTTCTTATCGGAAAACTATATAAAAAACTAAGGGCCGATAACCTTAACCCCATTCATGGAGAGACGGACTTCGTGTTTGTCAGGGTTGTTGGTACCGAAATTACCTTGGATACTCTTTTTGGTATCTCCCTCAGCCATCCATGCAAAAACGTAGTAATAGCCTTGTTTGGGAGCAGAGATGACGGCACTGCCATTTTTTTGGAGCACCGGGACGGGGATATATCCGTAATACCCTCTTGCATTAGACCCTTCTGATAGGTATAGAGAAATGGTAGCTGTACCTTTCGTGTTGTTGACAAAAAGAAGTTTTGTAGAGTCTCCCTCCCATGAATAGAGCATCTTAATTTCGCCATCTTTAGTCGCTGTTGCCAAAGGCGTTGGTGTAAATAATGGTGTTGGCGAGAAGATGGGCGTTGCTGTGAATGCAGGTGTAAAGGTCGCGGTTGGTGGCAGCGGGGTAAAAGTGGCTGTAGGCATTGCTTCCATTGTTTGGACTGCCATAGTCCAAGCCATGGAAATAGCAGTTGTTTGGATGTCATCACCCGTCAATGGTGGCGGGGTTTCTTCAGCAGGGGTACAAGCACTTAGTAAAAGGCTAAGTGTCATAAAGATGAAGATGATTTTTTTTGTCATTTTTTATACTCCATTATTTGTAGTGGCTCTATAGGGAATATGCTTGAGCAACTACATTTTTACTTTATTTTTATTTGGTCTTTCTCTATGATGATCTCAATGGCATTATTGCTGTGAACGCCCGCATATTCTATCATCGGTTCCTTCCCAACATAAACAATGATCGCATATCGTCCTTCAGGAATGGTCAGCCTCGTTTTTTCCCAAGGAGAAAAATCATATTCAATAATAGGGCGGTAGTCCCCGACCGTTACGCCTTGTAGAGAAAGATAAACCCGAACTTTCGTGTTATTTTTAACTTTGATCTTAAAGCGTGGAATATAATCAGGTGCTTCATTGGCATAGATCGGTGAAGTTGGGGAAGGGAAAACGCTCGTGGCTGTAACGTCAAGGGTTGCTGTTTCAGCCGGGAGCGTGCCACCTGGAGTTTCTGTTGCTGCTCCAACGGCAGGTGTTCCATCGGGCGTCTCAGCTAGCGTTTCGGTACCATCTGGTGTTTCGCTTATTTCAACGGTAGGCGTTTCGGACGGGGTTGCTGTTTCTGTAAGGGTCGCAGTTGCCTCCTCCGTGGGTGGTTCCGCTGTAGGATCTTCCATTGTTGGTGTGGGGAGTGCTTCAAAAGTCTGTACAGCTTTGGTGCTGGCGGCAGAATCCACTGTTGCGGCTATATCAACCGCTTCAGGTGGGGCATCTTGGGCACCTGAATTCAAAAAATCTGGCACACATGCATTTAAGCCAAAAATAGCAACCAAGGTAATGAAGAATACTTTTTTCATGGCGACCTCCCTCGCAATGAGCGAGCCTAATTATTGAGAAACTGCAAGGAACTGTTTAATTGTATTTCTTAACATAGGTTCGGGCAATGCCCCAACTTGGCGATGCGCAATTTTTCCATTGGCAACAAATAGCATAGTTGGGATCCCCTGGACACCGTATTTTTGTGCCCATTCCGAGTTTTCATCGGTATTTACTTTTGCAATTAAAACTTCTCCTGCCATTTCTTTTGCTAATTTGTCCAAAATTGGGGCAACCATTTTGCAAGGGCCACACCACGGTGCCCAAAAATCGACAATTACGGGCAGTTCCGATTGCAATACAGTTTTTTCAAAGGCGGCATCGGTGACATTAATAGGTTCGTTAATCATTTTTCTTCTCCAAAATTATTCTGCGCTTTTTTTTGACGCAAGAATTTGATAGTCAGAATTAATTTCTGCTGTTGATTTTAGCATAGCACTTACAGAACAATATTTATTCTCTGAAAGCTCTATTGCCTGTTCTACATCTTTTTCTTTTATTCCCTCACCCCAAATCAAATAAGTGATGTTGATTTCTGTATAAACTTTCGGGTGGGTATCTGCGCGTGTGCCCTTTACCTTAATTTGCAAATCGCTAAAATTTACGCGCTTTTTCTCTAAAATATTCACAACATCCACACCAGCACAGCTTGCCAGAGAAGCCAGAACCATTTCCATTGGGCGGATATTCCCTGGCCCCAGATCAGCCTTTCCCCCAGTTTTATTTTCCGCAAGAAAATCACCGCCACTTTTCCAAGTAGCCCTAATATTTGATGCCATAAACACTCCAATTCTTCAATTTCAAAGCAGTATAACATAACTCGCCATGTTATAATCTCGCCCTATGAACGATACCTTTTCTCGCTGGCGAAACGGACTCGCCAAAACCAGTAAATCTGCATTTGGACGTGTTGCCAGCCTGCTTGGTGCCACAGAAATCACTGCAGAAACGTGGGATGATCTCGAAGCTCTCCTTATCCAAGCGGATTTGGGAATCGCAACAGTGACAGACATCATCGAAACCCTCCAAGGGAACGCGCGTGATTTAGGTTTGCTACACTCCGATGAGCTTAAAGATGCCCTCCGAGCAGAACTCCGCTCACGCTTGGATGAAGTTGATGATATTTCTCTAGCTGATGTGCCGAGCGTCATCTTGCTTGTGGGCGTAAACGGCTCAGGGAAAACCACATCGGCGGCAAAGTTGGGGGCACGATTTATTGCTGAAGGCAAGAAAGTGCTTTTCGGTGCGGCAGATACTTTCAGGGCGGCTGCCGTTGAACAACTCCAAGTTTGGGGGCAAAGATTAGCCATTGATGTAATCTCAGGTCAACCCGAGAGCGATCCCGGCGCCGTAGCTTATAACACAGTCCAAGCCGGAGTTGCACGCGGCGCAGATGTCATCCTGATTGATACAGCTGGGCGCTTACATACCCGTTTCAATCTCATGCAAGAATTAGAAAAAGTTGAACGCGTAGTTGGCAAAGCTCTCCCAGGTGCGCCGCACGCCGTTTGGCTCGTAATGGATACAACTACAGGGCAAAATGCGCTCCAACAAGCACGCGCTTTCAAAGATGCTGTAGGTGTGACCGGCGTAATTCTCACAAAATTGGATTCATCTGCTCGCGGCGGGATGGTTTTTGCCATTCGCCAAGAGCTTGGTTTACCTATTCTTTTCGCTGGTTTAGGTGAAAAGACAGAAGATTTAGAAATTTTCAACCCCGATGCCTTTATAGACGGTATTTTGGCGGCGTTTTAGTGGAGGCAGTATTATGCAAGAGATTTTAGGACGATTAAAAGCAGCAGAAGAACTCAGCCTACAACTTATGGAGCGTCTTTGACTTAGTTCACAAAGAAGAAGAGCTTAAAAAATTACAAAAAGAAGCTGGCGACCCTGATTTTTGGAATAATTCAAACCACGCAAAAAAGGTGATGAAAACGATCACCCGCCTGCAGGATGAAAGCGAATCGTGGAAAGCTTTTTCTACACAACTTCAAGATTTGCTTGAACTTGCTGAGATGGGTGATGACAGTATTCAAGGGGAATTAGAAAAAGAAATTGACGCACTCGAAAAAGATTTAGAAAAACGCGCTTTTCAGACCATGCTCTCAGGTAGATATGATTCTGAAGATGCTCTTTTGGCTATTCATGCTGGCGCGGGTGGCACTGATTCGCAAGATTGGGCTGAAATGCTCCAACGGATGTATTTGCGCTGGGCAGAACGGCGCGGTTTCAAAGTGGATATTTTGGACTTAACTGCTGGCGAAGAAGCTGGCATAAAAAGCTGTACGCTTGCCATCTCCGGCAGCTACGCTTTTGGCTATCTCCGCTCCGAAAAAGGGACTCATCGTCTCGTGCGTCTCTCCCCCTTTGATGCGGCAAGCCGCCGACATACATCCTTTGCGTTGGTTGAGATTTTGCCCCAAATCGGCGACGGTGATGTGGATATTGAAATCAGCACCAAAGATTTACGCATAGATATCTATAAATCATCCGGCGCAGGCGGGCAAAGTGTGCAGAAAAACTCTACTGCTGTGCGAATGACACATATCCCAACAGGAATTGTGGTTACTTGTCAAAACGAGCGCTCTCAATTGCAAAACCGAGAAAACGCGCTCAAGGTTTTAAAGGCGCGTTTGCTTGAGCTTAAAGAGGCTGAGCAAAAAGAAGAGCTGGAAGGACTGCGTGGTGAATATACCAAAGCAGAATGGGGAAGTCAGATCCGCTCCTATGTTTTGCACCCCTATCAGCTAGTTAAAGATCATCGAAATGATTTTGAGATGGGTAATACCCAAGCTGTTTTAGATGGCGATCTGGACAACTTCATGGAAGCCTATTTGAAGATGGCTTCATCGTAGAATTCCCAACCTTCAAAATATTAAACAAAAAAGCCATCAACTGATGGCTTTTTTGTTTACGAAAGAATTATTTACGTTCCTGCAATGTGCGAGCAAGAATTTCAGCTTGCGTTTCGTCTTTCGTTGTTTTCTTTTCTACCTTTGGGCTATGGTCTTTTTTAGCAGCGTCGGCTCTATCAAGAGCAGCCTGCCAAGCCATTTCCATAGCTGTGTGTTCAGGTACTTTGGGTTCTTCACCTTCAAGCTCTGCCATCATTGCTTCAACGCTCTTTCTCTTGCCACCACCACGTCTTTTACTGCCTTGTCCACGTTGTGGCCCTGCGTTCTCTGGTTCAGGAAGAGTTGCCTTCATACTTAATCGAATTTGTTTCTTGCGGCGATTAACTTCAAGAATCATTACATCAACTTCGTCACCAACCTTGACGATTTGAGAAGGATCCTTGATATAGCCGTGTGCAATTTCGCTTACATGTACCAAGCCAGGACGTTCTGCGCCAATGTCAACGAAAGCACCGTAAGCTTCAAGTCGTTCAACTTTGCCTTTTAGGGTTGTTTCGGGTTTCATCTCGCGCCATTCTAATGCCAAGGGTTCGATCATTGTCAATTCGATGCGATCCTTTTTGGCACGACGTACCCACATTTCAACTTCTTGTCCAACTTCAACAGCGTCTTCAACGCTGGTTAAATGTTCTTTTTGTAGTTGAGAGATATGAATTACACCGGGGAGTTGCCCTTCACCAAGATCAACAAGTGCGCCACCAATTGTTGTTTTGGTAATCGTTCCTTTTACTTTTGTTTTTGCTTCCAACGCATTGGCTTGCGTCGTTTCATTTTCAGCCATAAGCCTACTCCTTTTCACTATATGTTTACCGACCCGTGATTATACACGCCCCCTATAGAAGCGTCAAACAAAAAAGAAGGCAATCTTTGGTTTTCGATGTAGAAATTACTTTTCGCGTGGGTTTTGTGGATATAAGTTGGCCAAAACACCGCTTGGTGTCTGATTTTAGGTCTGTTTATACTTTGGCAGGAGTGCTTTCCTTAGAGGTAATGGTGATGAGAAACAAATCCCTCTCTTCCTGGGATAACCCTGTCAAAGCCCTCTCAAATTCATTCTCTGTTCTTTTAACCGCTGCGGCATAGGCGTACGCAAATTTTTCCCCTTGTTCAGGTGAGTCGATATTCATCCAAGCATGAGAATCTTTTGGGAGATAAGGCATGACATACCTCTTCAGCGCGGGGATATAAGAGAGAAGCTCAAGAGGATAGTAGAACTTTCCTGACTTAAGTTTGTCGCTCTTGATAATGGCTTGGTCGGCGTGGTCAATGTTTTCAGGGAGAGGAACAGATTCTTTGTCAAATTGTGCCAACCAAAGAGCAATGTAATTACTGTGGGTATAGAAATCTTGCGCGGTATGTGAGAGACGGCCAAAGGCAGCCCATGCTTCTTCAAAATCTCCGCCTTTGAGCGCAGCGCGGATATTTGCATGGTTCTTTTCAATATACGCATAGCTCTCGTCGAAAGCGTTATTATCAAAATGGTATTCATCGTGTCCAATTTGCCCGCGTAAATCATCTTGTTTTAGATTTGCTTCGATGACAATCTCTAAAGCATGAGGGCTAACTTTACCTTCTAAGGCCTCTTGTAGGATTTGGCGATGATAGATTTTTAGCATCTTGAGTCCTTTTTATAGATGTACGACTATGCGCTTTTGAGTCCGCGTAGATCGTAAACGGTAAGATATTCCTCGCGTCCTTTTACTTTGATAGGGGCTAGTTCCTCGGCGATGACATAATCTGTGACTAACTCGTAGACAGCTTTGTTGAGTAGCGTTTGCCCTGGTTTTGCAATCGATTCTATCCGTTGGGCTGTATTAACTGTGTCGCCGATAGCTGTATAGTTAAAAAGTTCACGCGTACCAACATTGCCGATCATGGCAACACCTGTTGCGATGCCGGTGTGGAAGGTTAGATGCTTTGCTGGGTCGGCAAGTTTGAGATGTGTTGCCGCAATCCGTTCAGATATTTTTTGCGCGGCACGCACCGCGCGCAGTGCGTGATCCTTTTGTGGATCAGGGCTGTTCCACATGGCCATGACTGCGTCACCGATGAATTTATCGAGAGTACCTTCTTCTTCGAGGATAGCTTGGGCTGCTATATCAAGGTAATTGTTAAGTAACTCAAAAACGTCTTTGGCAGATTTTCGCTCACTAAATGCGGTAAATCCGCTAATATCGGCAAAAAGGATTGTCACGGTTTCTTCAGCCCCATCAAGGCGCAGGTTGCTAGGATCTGCCAGGAGGCGGTCGCGTACTCGTGGGGCGACGACTCTCCCAAAGGTGGTGTGAATTCGTTCTTGCTCTGCTTCGAGACGACGATTTTCTGTTAAGTCTTCAAAGAAAATAGTGGTTCCTTTTGTAGCAAGATAGGCATCTCGCAGAGGGGAGCAGGAGAGGCGTAAGTGGATATCTCCGCGGGATTTAAGGTGGGGAGACACTTCGGCGGTAATGCTTGGTATGCCTTCGCCGAGAACCTTTTGAGCAGGGTATGCTAATTGGGGATAAAACTCTGGCAAGGCATCTTGAAGGGATCTGCCAAGAACTTTGTCGAGACGGATTCCTAAAATTTCTTCGGCAGCTTTGTTGAAAAGAGTGATTTTTTGTTCAATATCGGTGGTAATTACACCAGTAGCGATGGATGAAAAAATATCATCCATTAGATTTTTCATTTCGAGAGTTTGGTCAAGGGTGCGTTTCAGATTGCTGAAAAGACGTGCGTTTTCCAGTGCAAGGGTAGATTGTGCGGCAACCGCGGCGAGAAAGTCGAGATCGTCGCCTGAATATAGCTCGCCAGAACGGCGCGCAGCGAGAGAGAGAAAACCTATCAGCTTGTTTTTGTAGCGAAGCGGAACGAAGGTGTGCCCAGCCAAATGTGCGTATGCCCCGTCGCTGATTGGTGCGGGGAATTCGCCGCTTGGCGGCAACCATATTGGAGCGGGGGCATCCAGCAAAATCCCCACTAGCGGATCTCCGATTGTGTAAGGCGGTGCACTATTTTCTTGTGAGGCGTGAGGCAGATATTCCTGCTCTTCATCGTTATATAAATAGATTACGAAGCGTGTTGGAGAAAGCGCTTTGTTGAGTTCAGTGTCAAGAATTTTTAATGTTTGCCCAAGATCAGGGGTAATAACAAGTTGGCTGGACAGGCTAGTTAGCACACGGCGATAATCGGCTGGTGAGCGATAAAAGAGGCGGTCTATAGCGCGTTGAATAAAATTGTGGAGAGGATTTAGACCCAACATGAGAATGAGCAAATAAGCAGCGACAACAAGCGGATTGTTGGGCTGGAGAACGTTTTGGACGAGGGTAGAGATGAGGGAAATCAATCCGTAAAAAATGCCAAAAGCTGTTGCGGTGGTGAGTAAATAGCTTAATGCCCTGCTGAGAATTTGATCTACGTCGAGCAGTCTATAGCGAATAATGGCATAAGTGACCGAGATTGGGAGAAAAACCATCGGCGTAAAATATAACGAAGGTCGAAACTCAGGGATCGTACCACTTGCAATGGGGAGTAAATAGAGCAAAAGCGCGGGTAAAAAAGCCAACGCCGCCCCAAAAAGGATAATACGACTTTGTTGGCGCACGATAGCGGAGAGGCTACGAATCATGCGTATAACCAGCGCAATGATAAAAAGTATGATAGAAAAAGCCATCAACCCGTAGCCGAGGATCCATTTGTCTATATAAGCATAGGGCGTCGTGGGCATAATAATTTCGCGTGCAGCAGGGATGCCAATAATTAGGACAATTAGGGAGGGGATATAGCGACTCCAGGTGTAGCGTGTAACAATGGGCATTTCTTGCGGAAACAACAAAGCCAGATTAATTAATGCGCCGCCTGCTACAGAAAGGCTTAATGTCCACAAAAGTGTGGCATGGTGGGTGGTATTCATGTCTAAAAATGTGACTGTGGTAACAGAAAGGGCAGCGACAAAAGTTAGAAATGCGCGACTGGCGCGCAGATCAGGGCGAATTTTATAGGCCCATAAACCAGCCGCAAGAAAAATTAGACCTACGAGATAAGGGATGAGAAAAAGTGTTAGAAAATCGCCCAAAGATGGTCGTATGGGCGTAAGTGTAAGTGTGAATTTCTCTCCGTTACGTTTCTCAAAAGTGACATCTACAGGCGAAAAGCCTGTTTGAGTTAAGAGCGTTTGTCTTTCTTCAGCGGCCTCTACGTTTTCCCCGTTAATAGAGAGCAGCCTATCAGACCACTCCACACCCATTTCGCGTGCTACCCATCCCTTTCCGTTGATTTGACTGACTACATTATTTGGCTCAATTAAAGCCCCTAAAAAAGGTTCGTTATAACCTTTATATGCCCAAAAAGGCGTTAAAAGAAGCATTGCAAGAGCAATGACAACTGTTGTGATGGGAATAATATGACTAAACCAGTTTTTCGGAAAGGATTTTTTCATAATGAACTCCAAAGAGTAGAGGCGGAATTATACCTTCTTGGCTTTTATAAGAAAATGTTGGCTGTGCAATCGCTAATACGTTGTTATAATCTTTCCTATGTCAAAATTCTATACCCGCAAAGGCGATGACGGGACAACGGGTACCCTCGGAAAAACTCGCCTTCCAAAATATCATCCCCGTATCGAAACAATCGGGACATTGGACGAAGCGACCGCAGCTCTGGGCTTGGCGCGTGCCCTCATAGAATCTCCCGAAGTGGACGTGATCCTGACCAAAATACAACGAGACATTTACAGCCTCATGGCAGAAGTTGCTGCGACACCAGAGAATGCTGCTAAATTCCGCAGTATTAAATCATCTCATGTAGAATGGCTTGAAAAACAGACAGATGCGCTCAGCGAAAAAATTGAAATGCCCACAGAGTTTATTCTGCCTGGCGAAACAAAAGGTGGCGGCGCACTCTCAGTAGCGCGCACCGTCACTCGTCGAGCCGAACGTCGTGTAGCGGAACTCCTTGACGAGGGTGAACTGGAAAACAAAGAGTTACTGCGCTACCTTAATAGACTTTCTTCGCTATGCTTTATTCTGGAGTTGGTTGAAAATCAATTTGAAGGCAAAGTAACCCAAAAAGCGAAGTGAAAGAATTAAAGTAAAAAAACAGGAAAATCAAAAATGACTGGAACCATTATCAACATTGCGACCATCCTTCTAGGAAGCTCTTTGGGGATGCTCTTTGGCTCTCGCCTTCCAGACCGCCTGAAAAATACCATCACGGCTGGTTTGGGGCTTTTCACTCTTGTTATAGGGATTTCCATGTTTCTCGAATCAGAAGAAGCACTCATTGTTTTGGGTGGACTTTTAATTGGCGCCGTGCTTGGAGAATGGTGGAAAATAGAAGAAGGGCTGGAGAGTCTTGGCGCACGACTGGAAGCTCGCTTTGGCGGAGGCAATAACGCTGAAGAAAGTGATCGTTTTGTTCGTGGTTTTTTGACAGCTTCTCTGCTTTTTTGCATGGGTCCCATGACTATTCTCGGCTCTATTCAGGATGGGCTTAGTGGTAACTACGAACTTCTTGCTGTCAAATCTGTGTTGGATGGTTTTGCCTCCCTTGCTTTTGCGTCCACGCTGGGCATAGGCGTTGCCTTTTCAGTGATTGTTGTTTTGTTTTTTCAAGGCGGTATCTCTTTACTTGCGGCTCAACTGAACAGCTTTATTACTGAGCCTATGATGATAGAAATGACCGCCGTCGGCGGTGTGATTCTGATTGGCTTGGCACTCTCTAGTTTGCTGGAAATCAAAAAGATTCGAATTGGCAGCTTTCTCCCATCTTTGGCTATTGCTCCGCTTATCGTCTGGGTTCTAAGCCTCTTCCCATAATAAATCAAACTTTTAGCAGCAAAATAAAAAGCGGAGATGGTTATCCATCTCCGCTTTTTGTTGGCTTTCTACAATAAACTATTCTTCTATCGCAGCCAACGCTTCTTCAAATATCTGCTGGAAAGATTGATAAGGATAGTTGCCGGGCAACATTTGCTCGATCTCTTCCCCATCAAGCATATATGAGATGATGAACGATGGAGTGCCGTTTACGCCTGCAGCTTTTGCATCCGCTTCATCTTGATTTGCGCGTTCTACGTAGGTGTTTGCATTCATACAGGCTTTAAAATCATCCAAGTCTGCGCCGATAGTTTTTGCCCACTTACTCATCGCGGATTCGCTAAAGGGAGCAGTCTGGTTAGAGAAAATAATATCGTGCATTTCCCAATACATATTTTGTTCGCCCGCACAGTATGCCGCTTCTGAAGCTAACATTGGCTCTGCGCCGCTTAGCATTCCTCCGACTGAGCGTGAAACAAAATAAACCTTGCCCGTTTTAATATATTCCTCTTCCAGTTGTGGCTCTGTTTCGAAAGTAAAAGTCCCGCAATGTCCACATTTATAATCAGAATATTCTATAACTTTGATCGGTGCATCAGGGTCTCCCATTGCATTATCTTGCGCCATATAACGTGAAGCAAATTGCTCGTTTACCTGAGAACCAGAGTAAATTATCGCAGCCATGATCACGCCTGCACCAACGATGATTAAACCAAGTGTAATTAGCTTTTTTTGTTGTTTTTCTTTTTGTCTTCGTTCTCGAATTTCCTGACGTTTACTCATACTTTCTCCTGTCTAGATTGGACTATATAAGAAGGATATTTTGCCATGTTAAAGGAAGTTTGTCCAATTAGAGAAAAATAAGAAAATAAGGGGATGTGCTAGAAGCTACGCTCCTGATTTTTGGTTTGCTCCCGCTAAATTATCTCTTTACTCTACCTGAAAATGTCTCGTTAAAGCAAAAGAGAGATCTGTATAAGCTCACATCTCTCTTTATGCTTTAATCTCTTATCCTAATAGTTTATCGATCCATTCAACAGTTGTTTTGAAAATATCTGCCTGCTCCGGCTCATTGTGGATTTCATGATATAGATCG
>ERZ890953.1470-NODE-1470-length-11781-cov-6.799676_pt1 | contig 11781 bp, 9 predicted proteins | sample MGYA00521264_ERZ890953 | MGnify/ENA primary metagenome ERZ890953 (study PRJEB32303, sample SAMEA104408629) | aquatic metagenome | biome: Brackish water; feature: Chemocline; material: water | place: Baltic Sea | collected 2014-10-26T21:54:00 | depth 200 m ... | reverse complement strand
AACTACTATCTTGTAGTTTCAATTGTTAATCTAAATTTTAGAATTTACTATGATTGAACTATCTGGAGAATAGGTTGTATTTAATGATACTATAAATCGCACGCAGTCCATCTTTCCATCCAATTTTTTTTCCATCTTGGTAGGTTCTTCCATAATATGAAATACCAACTTCATATATTCGGATATTTGGTATTCTGGAAATTTTTGCTGTTACTTCAGGCTCGAAGCCAAAACGTTGTTCAACAAGTGGAATGGATTTAATAATATCTGCCTTAAAGAGTTTATAGCATGTCTCCATGTCCGACAAGTTTAGATTTGTAAACATGTTTGATAAAAAAGTTAGGAATTTGTTACCTATTGAATGCCAAAAGAAAAGTATCCTATGTGGGTTGCCACCAATAAATCGTGATCCATATACTACATCAGCAAAACCATTAAGTATTGGCTTAAGTAATATGTTGTATTCGTTGGGGTCATATTCAAGATCTGCATCCTGTATGATAATATAATCTCCGGTAGCTTCATTTATTCCACGTTGGATTGCAGCACCTTTACCAATATTAAAAGGTTGGTTAAAAAGTTTAATAGAAGTCTCTTTATGATTTTCAATAAAATTACCTACTAGCTCACAAATGTTATCTTCTGAATGGTCATTAATAATAATTAACTCCTTTTCCATCTCTTCAACTAATTTAACAGACAGAATTTTGTTAAGTATAACATCAATAGTATTTGATTCGTTGTATGCTGGAATTATTATAGAAAGCGTTTTAGGCATTATTTACTTTTTAGAACGGACAAAAATAAAATATATAATTAGCTAAGTAGAGCCGAAATCATAAAAATTGAAACTCAGCTATCGCTGTTGAAGTTTTTTTTGCCAGGAGTTGAATTTATATCAATATTTATTGCTGCTAATAAAAACTGTGTTCCTAAGATCAGGGGAAGAACCGAAAGCATTACAGTACCTGCTGGAGTTTCTTGACCAAGATAGTAGTTTTGAATCCATTTGAATAATCCATAACCAACTCCCCATATTAGTAGAGGAAACCCAATAAGGGTATATATTGAGGCCATGTTGAAGTCATATATCAAATACTTAAAAAAGAATCTTTTTATAACACCTACCAGAAGTTTTGGAGGAAACTTGAGCATAGTGTTTACTATACTTAAAGAGCTATTTTCGTCCCCGTATCGAGCCGGAATTGATACATCACAGATCACTGTATTTTGAATGTTTAAATTAATGAGCATATCCGATTCAAAAAAGTATCTTTTTGATAAACCCTCAAGGTTTAACTTATTTAGTGCTTTGTGTGATATAGCAGTATACCCATTTGTTGGATCCATTATAGTCCAGTATCCTGATGCTGCCTTTACCATGAAAGAGAGTGCACTGTTACCCATTAACCTCATACGTGGCATAGCTTTTAAAGCCTTGAAATCAACAAATCTATTTCCTTTTGTATATCTGGCTTCTTCATTAATTATAGGATCGAGTAATTCGCCAAGATATGTAGGATCCATTTGATCATCACTGTCCATTTTAGCTATTATCTGGCATCCAAGTTCATCACCCTTCTTATATCCAGTTACAGTAGCTCCTCCAACACCTTGATTAGCATCGTGGAAAACTACGCATAAACGAGGATTATTCTGAAAATTGTCAAGAACAAATTTTCCGGTTTCTTCCGGGCATTTATCATCAACAATAATAATATTGTCAATCCAGCTAGGCAATCCGTTAATTACTTCTTTAATATGCTGCTTTGCCTTGTAGGTTGGAATAACAACTCCTATTTGATGTTTTTTATACATGTGTATTATGTAAAATTAGCTATAATTATTGGATGGGGCTTTCTTTTTGTTCATCCTCGTATTTGTAAATTCCTTTTCGAGCAAGTTTAATATCGGGCATGCGAACTTTTTCATAGAAATTAGCTGCCGGAGTTGCTCTCCAAAACGAATTGAAATATGCTTGTTTGGTCATACCTGCCCAATGGATTGATCCATGTTGGTATCTTTTGAAATGCCAGACACTTAGTGCTATTGTAATTATGAATATTGTAATAATTATTGTTTTTAACAACCTTCTGGCACTAAAAACCCAGGTTAAAAATGCTGCCAAGCCAATTGCTAATATTCCATATGAATCAATATAAGGCCTTATTCCAAATCCGCCACCATACCACCAATCCCACCACGATGATATGATATACCAACTTGCCAACCAGTAAATTACTATAGGTAAGAAGAATTGCTTATTCTTTTTATAAAGAATCCCAATCCCGATAAAGGAAAAAATCATGACAGGAGTGTAGATCAAAAAACCTTTTCTCCATGAAAATAGGGAATTAAATAGTTGTGGGTTGTCAAAGAAAAACCCCATGCTATCAGGATATGAATAGTATATATAACTTCCTGAAATATACTTCCAATATAAGAATTGTGGTATCCAAATAATAATGAAAACAATAATCATTATTAATATATGATACCAATCTTTAATAATTAACAGCAACCGGTTAACAAATTCTTTCCAACTAGTTACTTTCCAGAAGACCAAAAGCAATACTATAACTACATTAGTTGGCCTTATTAGGGTTATAATACCGATCAAAAAACCAATTAAAAGTGTGTGTTTAATAGATGGGTGTTCAATCCATTTGTCAATTAAATAAATAAAAATGGAAATTAAGCCAAAGCTGTAAACATGTGTCATGGTAGCTTCAAATGTTACGTACCATAACATGTTTGTTGTCAAAATAATAATAGAAATAGTGATGGCAACTACCAGTTTCGAAAAATACTTCAGCAGGAACTTTCGTAGAAAAATTACTCCAATAAATAGATAAAAAATACTACTCATTACCAATGCAAAACAGTATGGTACTGAATAACCATCTGCTGGATATCCCATTAATTTGGCTGAGGAATGTGCAATAAGGAAAAATGGAGAGTAGAGTAATGACATCCCGTAACTGGTTATTATTACGGTTTTACCAATTGGGCTTTTTTTCCCCCAAAAACCTTTTCCAAGTTGATTACCAGGGCTTTTTAAAAACTCAAGGCTAAGATCGTTATAAATTATTGTAGCAGGTAGGTAAGCATAATAGGAACGAGCATCATGGCCTATCACCTTTTCTGTATTGTTCCAATTTGAATGATAAAAGTTGATATATAAAACAATGGAAAGACAAAATATAATTGCCCATGCAGATATATCAAAATATTTGATGCCTAAGTTCTTCATTTCTTTTTTATGGTTTCAAATAAACGTAGCAAAATTAACAGAATAATTGTTCTATACGTTTTCATACTTTCTAATTACGATACGAACATGTGATCAATTATTGTATTAACTATGGAGTAGTAAATACGATTTTGAATATCCATTAATCAAGATTCTGCAAATAACTACCATATTCGATTTCAGCTTAGAAACAGGAATAACACGAATTTTATTTAGTGTGGAGGATTGTTCATGTTCTATGATTGTGGAAATCTTTACTCCTGATAAGGTGAAGAGTTCAATTGTAACGGGATCATTACTAACTACAACCACCTCAAAATCATTATGAAAAGGGTTAGGGTAGATTTCCACTGATTTGAAGAATTCATCATGATTATTGATGCTTGTTGTGTCAGTATTATAAAAGAATGCTCCAATATCGCTTATTGTATTGTCGGAGTCCTTAGGCAACTCAGGGTTTCCAGCATTAATACATGGAGAATTTTCAAGTATATTAAAATCAAACTCTAAAGCATTCACAAATAATGGATCACCCTTAATATTGTTTTCGCCGGGTAATACCTCACTATTTGATATGCAATAATCGGTAATCAGAGTGGAGTTTAAATCTTTAAAAACATCACTTTCTATGGAATTGTAAAATATGCAATTTTGAACATTCATAAAACTACCGGCTCTATTTCCATTATCTTCGATGCAGCTAACCCCTATATTATTGCCATAAAAAGTATTGTTAATTATCTGACCATATGACTCCTCCTTCAGAATCACTCCAATTCCACAATTAATAAGCACATTTCTTCTCACAATGATATTTTCAGAATTCCCATTATTTTCACTACCAAGTTCTATACCTCTGTCATCAGCATTAATAATAATGTTGCTGTCAATTATTGTATTAGTGCAGTTGTTTAAATCAATGGCATCATCAAGTATATTTTCGAACCAGTTATGACTTACATAACCACCGGTTATATTTGTCAGTTCAACGGCATCAGGAATTTTACTAAAAAAACAATTCTTAATTATTACTGTTTCTGAATTCAACATTTGAAAACCTTCTCCCTTATCGCTACCGTAAATTGATGAGTTTACAAAGTTTACAGAGGCATTTATAACAAATACAACAGGATTATTCCAAGCTAGATTTTGATTGTTAATAAATGTTGCATTATCCATCAACATATCACAATACTCTGATAATATAGTTCCATCAACAATACTTGCATTATTAATAATGCTGGTTTTGCCAGAACAATTAATTTCGATTTTGCCCCATCCGGTTCCTTCGATTTCAGGTAATAATGATATTGGATCTTCTGGGAAACCAAGTATAAGTATTACTCCATTAGTGATTATATTTACGGCAGGACTAATTATTAATGTTGTTCCTGCATTAATAATTATTGTATCCTTATTGGTAACAACAATATCTTCAGTAATATAATAGGGCGAACCATCTTTTGAGAAAACAATTGCAGCATTTGTTGTTACACTTGATAGAATTGATACTGCTATTATTAATAAACTACATACAGCATTTATAGTAGGTTTTCTCATAAATATTAAAGATTAGATTTAATATGCAATTCAAAATATAACTTAATACAAAACTAAATATTATTTAGTGATGTTTATCATTTTGTTGCTCAATCAAAATTCATTGTAAGAAGGCTGCTTTTTTTGATGATTCTTTTTGTTGTTTTCAAGTATATTTGCATTTTTTATTTTGAGTTCTGGATGATTCATTTTTTTTCACATAACCTACTCTGTAGGAAAAGTTACTCTGTTTTGAGGAATGGTGCTATTTCATCAAATATTGCCATTGTATTGTTTGTTATCTTGTTCCTAAGCAATTCATGTGTTAGACAACAAACTCCACCAACAGTGAATATCTCAACTAATTTGGAGGAGTTAAGTGCAAATGGTAAAAAATTTACAGCCACCAATGATAGCACTTATCAGTTTAATGGAGGACAATATCAATCTCAGTTGCACCATCGCTCAGGAAAAAATTCAGTTTATTCAACACCTGAGAACCCATTTACTTTAGCCATTGATTTTTCAAATGTTTACCGCGATAGCTATGTAGATGTTACTGTATGGAAGAAAGGACATGATGCCCATCTTGTATGCGTTTTAATGGGTACAAAGAAGTATTTCAGTGTTATGGATGTTGTTGAAACTGATGATTATGGATGGGAAAAGCTCAGTTCTCAATTCTATGTTCCACCCTTGACAGAGTATAATCAATTAAAATTTTATGTATGGAACTCAGGTAATGACACAATTTACTATGATGACCTATCGCTTACTATATTAAAAAATAAACCTTTCCCTGAGTTCTCTTTATCCTCCTTTCATTTGGAAATGGATACTTCTGAAATTATTAGTTTGATGGAGACAAGAAAAACGGCTTTCAAAGCGGGGATATTACAATCAAAAGAAGAGGATATTGTAGAAGGTATTGTTTTTAGTGATGATAAGATGATGAAAGCAACTCTGCGTTTAAAAGGTGATTGGTTGGATCACATGCATGGAAGTAAGTGGTCGTATCGTATTAAACTTAATAAAGGAAAAACATGGAATCGAATGAATGTTTTTTCTATTCAAAATCCAATGGCTCGATTGGGAGTTAACGAATGGTTTCTTCATCAGGTAATGATAGGGGAAGGACTTCTAACCACTCGTTATGGCTTTGTGCCCGTTACTCAAAATGGAAAAAACATGGGTTTGTATGCCTGGGAAGAACATTTTGCCAAACAATTACTTGAGTCGCAAAATCGGCGCGAAGGGCCAATAGTTCGATTTGTGGAAGATGCATTGTGGGATGCACGTATATTGGATCCTGAAGGTAGAATGAATGGAAAAATAACGCCGGTATTTGATGTTGCAGTTATTAAACCTTTCTCATCGGGTAAAATTGTAAGTGATTCGAATATGTTTAAACAGTTTCTGATTGCACAAAATCTTATGATGCAATATAAGAATAGGAGTAAATCTGCATCAGAGATATTTAATATTGATATGCTTGCTCGTTATTTTGCGTTGGCTGATGTGTTTTTAGCACGACATAGTTTAATCTGGCATAATCAAAGGTTCTATTACAATCCTGTAATTTGTAAGTTGGAACCTATAGCTTATGATTGCTATTCAGATATTGGACTTGAAGAGCAAATACCGAACCCAATAACAGGTTTTTTAAGAGGCGGAGTAACTCAGCCTGATGAATATATAATGATTCGTGAACTGTTTAATGACACTGCATTTGTAAGTAAGTATGTTAACCTTCTGGATTATTACTCAAACCCTGATGTGCTTGATTCAATTTTTGGAAGTTACCAATATCAAGTAGCATATTATGATTCGCTGGTAAGGCGTGAATATCCAAGTCAGATTTTTTATAAAGCTAATATAAAGCTCAATGCCATTAAGATAAAAAAGGCACTCCCTTTATTTAAAAAGCAACTTTATGACATGAAGGAAGATAATAAAAAATGGGAAAACCATACCTTGGAACGAAATGATTACGATACTGTTTTACCTGCTTTTTTTGCTCCCAATTTGGTACTCGCTTATAAAGAAAAGGTTGTTGGAGATTCAACAATAATAAAGGTTAAAAACTTTTTTACCGAACAAGTTTTTATACTTGGCGTTGGAATGAATAGTAATAAAATAAGAGAGATTGTGTTTCCAATTCCTGTTTTGGATGCCAGTAATAAAGGAAGACCAAAAGAAATAACTTTTGTAGTTAGTAATGAGCAGGTAAATTATTTACTTTTTTCAGTGGCAAGCTCCGATGAAATATTATCCATCGAAATTAACCAATGGCCTGAACCAGATGGTACCAGTACACCATTACAAAAATTAACTGCACTTTACCCGTTTCCAGATACTTCGTTAATTGACAGAGTAATCGGGAAAGATGTTTTTATTAAAAAAGGAAAAGTAGTTATGGATCATCCTGCATTAATTCCAACTGGTTATAATGTGCATTTTTCAAAGGGGACAACAATTGATTTGATTGAAAAGGCATCCATTATAAGTAACTCGGCAGTATTTATGAAAGGAACAAAAGAGTTACCGGTGGTTATAACATCATCTGATTCCACATCAAAAGGATTTGTTGTACTACAAGCAGATAATAAATCAATATTAAATAATGTTCATTTCGAAAAACTTAACACAATCGATTATGATGGATGGGGGCATACCGGAGCCGTAACTTTTTATGAGTCAGATGTAGAAATTAATAACGCAAGCTTTAGCCATAATCAATGTGAGGATGCGTTAAATATTATCCGTTCTGAATTCACAATGAATAACTCTTCTTTTAGTAAAATTTTTGGAGATGCTTTTGATGCTGATTTCTGTAACGGAGAGATTATAACTACTACTTTTACAAATATTGGAAATGATGCTATGGATTTCTCAGGAAGCCAAATTACCATAAGAAACTCAGTTGTTGATGGGGCAAACGACAAGGGAATAAGTGGGGGAGAGGATTCGAAACTAACAATTTATAACACAAGTATTTCGAATTCTAATATCGGGTTAGCATCCAAGGATCTTTCTGTGGTTGAGGTGTTTGATTCAAGAGTGGAGTCATGTAATTATGGCGTTGTTCTGTTGCAGAAAAAACCTGAGTATGGGCCTTCAATTATGATTCTGAAGAACACACAATTATTGAATCTTAAATCAGATATGCTCATTGAACTAAATTCAAAAGTTGTGATTGATGACCAGATAATAATGGGTACGGAGCAGAATTTAAGTGAGATATTTTATTAGTAATTATCTTTATGGCACATTAATTACTGCCTGATTAATAATCATATATGCAAATAAGCGCAATCTAAATATTAGCCCCTTAAAATTTAGTTACTTTTGATTTTTATATAAAATGATCACAAATGTTTGATAAATATCCGAAAATTCGAGAAGAGCTTCCTGAAGAATACAAGTTAATATATATAAATCAATATAAAGAGAACAGAGAGGGCGAGTCAACAGCTTCTGGGATGGCGCAAAAAATGGAGGCTTGGCTTCATAAAAAAGTTGCCGCGGATGTTAAAAATGACTTTGAGCAAAAGACATTGGAAATTGGAGCAGGAACACTGAACCAATTGGATTATGAAAAAACGAAGCACTACGACATCATAGAACCTTTTAGTGAACTTTTTAATGATTCACCAAAGCTGTTAAGGATAAACAAAGTATACAATGATATTAATGAAATAGAATTAAAACAAACATATGATAGAATTAGTTCCATCGCTACTTTTGAACATATTACCAATTTACCTGAAGTAGTTGCTCGTACATGTGTGCTGTTAAATACTAAAGGTACTCTACGAACATCCATACCAAATGAAGGAACTTTATTATGGAAGCTTGGCTGGAAAATGACTACGGGACTTGAATTTAAAATTAAACATGGTTTAGATTATGGCGTTCTTATGAGATCTGAACATGTGAATACTGCTGATGAAATAGAAGAAGTGCTTAATTACTTTTATGGTAAAAATAAGCTTTCATGTTTTGGTTTAGGTAAAAGTTTTTCACTTTATCGCTATTATGAGAGCAGTGATCCTAGAGTTGATTTGGCAAGAGACTATCTAAATAATTTGAAAGCTGATCAATAGATGGTCTCAAATAGCATAAAAACGAGCCTACGAAATTCATAATATTAAGGTAATTTAAATTAAACAGTATTTTTGCAAAAAAAACAAATATGAATATAACAGATTTTATTAGCAAGTTAGAAGAAGAGTTTGAAGATTTACAACCAAATAGTCTTTCGGCTAACGACGTGTTACAGGAGAAATTTACATGGGATTCCATTAACGCATTAATTTTTTTAGCCCATGTTAATGTTGAATATGATGTTGAGATTACTGCAGAAGAGTTAATAAAGTCAAGTACTGTTCAGGATTTATATGACCTAGTGGAATCAAAAGTTCAAAAAAAGGGATAAGATGGCTATTTTTCAGGTTCCAAATATTAGTATTGCCGGCATATCGGCTTGTGTTCCTGAAGATGAGTATAATAACAATAATTACGATTGGATAAGTGAAAAGGAACGTGCTACACTGATAAAAACAATTGGTGTTGAAAAAAAACGGCATGCCAAAAAAGGCACCACCACATCTGATTTATGTTATGTGGCAGCCAACAACCTCCTGGAGGAATTAAAATGGAATCGTTCAGAAATAGATTTGTTAATTTTTGTTTCACAATCACGCGATTATATAATCCCTGCAACAGCAGGACTCCTTCAGGAGAAACTATCACTTCCAAAAACATGTATTGCATTCGATGTTAGCCTTGGCTGCTCCGGTTATGTTTATGGACTATCGGTTATAGGTAGCATGATGGCAACAGGAGCCATTAAGAAAGGACTTCTCCTTACAGGTGATATCAGCACATTGAATACTTCGTTCAAAGACAAAAGTGCCTTCCCTTTATTTGGTGATGCCGGAACGGCAACAGCAGTTGAACTAGATGCAAACTCAAAAGCAATGATGTTTAACCTTCAAACCGATGGTTCTGGTTATGAGGCAATTATTATCCCCGATGGAGGTATTAGAAATTTTGCCAATAAAGAAACTTCATTTGAATATCATAAAATTAGTGAAGGGATTTATAGAAATAGATTTAACATAGCTTTGGATGGAATAAAAGTTTTTAATTTCTCGCTAAGAGAGGTTAAACCAAATGTTATTAAATTGTTGCATGAATATAAATTAGCCACTAATGATATTGATTACTTTGTTTTTCATCAGGCTAATAAGCTAATGAATGAAACCATTAGAAAACAACTTAAATTGGATGTGGAGAAAGTCCCTTACTCGTTAAAAGAATTTGGAAATACAAGTTCAGCATCAATACCCCTTACTATTGTTACACAGCTTGCCGAAGAAGTATGTAATAAAGAGCTTACATTCCTGTTGTCGGGCTTTGGTGTTGGATTGTCGTGGGGAAGTGTTATCCTTCATACAAATAAAATAGTATGTCCTCCTTTATTCATATATAAAAGCTAACGTCATGTCATATTGTGATTTAACAGGGAAATCGATACTGGTTACAGGAGCATCCTCAGGTATAGGTAAACAAACAGCAATACAAATATCACGGCATGGTGGTACAGTTATTATTACGGGTCGAGATGCTGTACGACTGAAGGAAACTTATAATGCTTTGGACGGTAATAATCATATTATGATTATTGCTGATCTGGTTAACGAAGAGGAAATTAACGATATAGTTGATCGTATCCCTATTTTACATGGACTGGTGCATTGTGCAGGAATTGTTGGCCCAACACCTGCAAAGTTTATTCGGAAAGATAATATAAAGAAGTTAATGCAAATTAATTTTGAAGTTCCGGTTTTACTTACGGGGCATATTCTTTTAAAGAAAAAGCTTCTCGATAATGCTTCAATTGTTTTTTTATCAACTATAGCTACTAAGATGCCCTATTTTGGTGGAGCATTGTACAATAGCGCCAAATCAGCAATTGAGTCATATTCAAAAACATTGGCTTTAGAACTGGTTAAAAGAGGAATAAGATCTAATTGTTTATCCCCGGGATTGGTTAATACTCCATTAATAAAAAAACCTGTATCTGAAGGGCAAATGGAGCTTGTGGATGAATCTTTAGGACGTTATCTTAAGAAATATCCGATGGGAATTGGCGAAGCTGAAGATGTATCAAATGCTATAATCTTTTTCTTATCCGATGAATCGAGGTGGGTATCAGGAACAAATTTAGTGATGGGTGGAGTGCTTCAGTAATGAAATAGCAATTTCTTAATTTAGAATCAAGTTATATGTTAGAATCCTGCAATTTCATTGTAGATAATATAGTTTCTAAAAATCTTTTTTATACATCTAGTCCGGAGCTTGAAGCTTGAAGTCCGAAGAAATTCTTCAAACTTCAGACCGCTAGAATTTTTGTTTGGTGATTTTTTGTCACTTTTTAAACCTATGTATTTTCAATGCATAGTGGTTTAGTTAAAAATCTTAAATTCGCTGTTATTAATAATAACTGTTAATTAATACATTAATACACCAGAACTATAGTAATCATTATATTATGTTAGATTTCTCAGTAATAGTGCCCGTTTACAATAGTGAAGAAACACTTGTAGAATTATTCAACAGACTATCGGTTGTATTTAACGAACTGGGTAGTACTTATGAGATAATATTTGTGGAAGATGGTGGTGTTGACCATAGTTGGGAGATTATTACGAAATTAAAAAATGATTTCCCTAAACAGATAGTTGCAATAAAATTGAATAAAAATTTTGGTCAGCATAATGCCACTATGTGTGGATTTACATTTGCAAAAGGAGAGAGGATAATTACTATTGATGATGATTTACAAAACCCGCCTGAAGAGATAAAAAAGTTGGTGAAAACATACGAAGAGAATAATAGCGACATTACCTATGGAATTTACACCAACAAACAGCATGATTTTGCACGAAATGTAATGAGTAAATCCGTGAAGAAGTCGAGTA
>ERZ890953.1469-NODE-1469-length-11789-cov-4.586586_pt1 | contig 11789 bp, 13 predicted proteins | sample MGYA00521264_ERZ890953 | MGnify/ENA primary metagenome ERZ890953 (study PRJEB32303, sample SAMEA104408629) | aquatic metagenome | biome: Brackish water; feature: Chemocline; material: water | place: Baltic Sea | collected 2014-10-26T21:54:00 | depth 200 m ... | reverse complement strand
TCCCACCTCAATATAATGCTGAAATTGAGCATGATCGTCGGTGCAGAATTTATCAAATTCTTTCAATGCATCTGGATGCCAATAGGAATCAAAATCGACGAGCGAGGCGAAAGCTCCTTTTTCCAGCCAGCTTGCTTGAATGGTTTTATGCGGCTCTTTGAGAATAGGGCCAGCAGTGACCACCAGATCACAGCCTTTTACTGCTTTTTCGGGCGTATCTACGATGGTTACTTTTAGCCCCAGTTTTTCAACTTTTTCGGTGTAGATGGCTAAAGATTTTTTTGAAAGATCGTAGGCAAAAACTTCTTCGATGGGAAAATCGACATTGAGTGCTTCTGTATTTGTAAAGCCTTGCAAGCCGCATCCTAAAACGCCCAAGGTAGAAGATTCTGGGCGTGCTAATCTGCGTGCAGAAACGGCGGATGCGGCAGCGGTGCGCATACCGGTGATCCATTCGCAGTCCATCACGGCGAGGGGAATGCCGGTTTCTGGATCATTGAGAATAAGTAGCCCGCTGATATATGGGAGACCCTTCTTCGCGTTGTCTGGAAAGCCACTGACCCATTTTATGCCCGCTGACCCGAGCGCGGGGATATAAGCTGGCATTGCATGGATGAAATTATCCCCACCACCAGGATGAATACCAGGTTTAGGGGGTATTTCTACGCGCCCATGCCCCTTTTCTTCAAAAGCGGTTTCGAGAAGTTCTATTACTTCTGCCGTGCTCAAGCCTACGGCATTAACATCTGCCTTTGAGAGATAGAGAATTTTCTTTTCGGTCATTGAGAAGCTCCTTTTTGTTTTTTTCTTGATGACTCTATAGTTGTGATTTAAGATTTTTATTTATACGGGAACTGATTTTGAGCGAAAAAATCTTCTTCAGCAGACAAAATTCCATTTTTTCTAACACCAAATTCACTAATTTGGCGAATTTCGCGAAAAAAACCTTAAAATATTCGTGTTTTTCGCTTTTTCGTGCTTTTCGCGTTAAAACTTTGACAGTCTAAAAAAAACATACTCAAATAAAAATCACAACTATCGAGTTGATGATATGGATATTATAAACCTTATAAAGAATCAAAAAGCCGCAGATCACACAGATTTTGCCTGTATCATTTGCGGCTAAAAGTACAAATTCTAAAACCTATCAAGCTTATCTATTTATTCACCACGGAGAATACGAGAAATATATAGCCTTAAATCTCTGAGAATGTCGTGTTCTCTGTAGTGGGTCTAGCTCTTAAGGAATATCAGCAAAAACCGACGCAGGTGCAAAAGCAACGCCAACCATACTCGAGCCAGTATGCGCACCCAAAACAAGCGACATCGGACCTACAGGCAGCCAGGTGCAATCAAAAAGCTGATCGACCATCTCGCTCAGCATATTTGCGCCTTCAGGATTATTTGAGTGCAGCACCTGCACACGCAAAGCACTGCCCGCGGCATGTTGTTTTGCGATTAAATTTGCCATTCCGGCAAGTGCTTTTTTGAAAGTGCGCACCTGCCCAAGTTGTACGTAAGTCCCTTTGATCTTTTCAACACCGATCAGGGGTTTGATATTCAGCAAAGATGCGATAACGCCCCTCATGTGGCTAATCCGCCCGCCATGTATCAAATATTTCAACTCACTCAAAGAATACATACAATCGGTGGCATCACCAACTTTCTTCACTAATGCCAAAATCTGATCTTTTGCCCAGCCAGCTTTCAAGGCTCGTGCGGCAGCTTCCACCTGCCAGCCTGCGGCGGCGGTCAGTGTTTTCGTATCAATATGCGTCACGTTTGCTTCGGGAACCATCTCTGCTCCCGCTAGAGCAGAGTTATATGTTCCGCTCAAACCCGATGTCATGTGAATGGACAGAATATCAGGGTCTGTAGCTGCTAATTTTCTATAAAGATCGGCAAATTCTCCGGCCGAAGGTTGCGATGTGATCGGCAAATTCTCAGATGCCTCGAGCAAAGGATAAAACTCGCTATGCTTAATATCTATCCCTTCACGGTACGATTTACCATCCAAAGTGACCACAAGGGGGACGGTGTGAATATTCAATCCCTCTACTTCTCCGGCGGGGAGACGCAGGTCGGTTCCGCTATCTGTTACGATTTGCATTTTCTGCTCCTAAGTGGATATGTTTTTATGACCTTTCGGTTCATACGTGATTTTATCTTGATTTCGTTCATTTGGCTTGATGCCAAATCCCCAACTTACGGGCAACGTGCTCTGAGAAATTATCTACAGTTTCGCTTTCATTTCTTGCACAAATAGTGATATTCTTTTCTTGAGCTTCCCTAAATATTGTCTCTGTAATTAACGTATCAAATTCAAGAAAGTTACGCCATGCTTCCTCTGGATTAGGCAACTGGAAAACATAGTCTTTCATCAAGCTTCTTTCTTCATTCTCTGACCAAATTTCAGCACTTGAGCATTCTGGCCTTGCCAAGGAGATAATCTGACGCGGGGAGATGACTTCAGCGATTAAGGCAGGATTTATAATCCCGCCGTCGATCAAAATTCCAACGTCGAGATTTATCTTCTTAAGGTCTTCAACGAGAAGATTTACATATTCTGGTAAAGCTGCCTGATTGAAGTTATGGAACGCTTCCCATCTCATATCAAGCAACCAAGCCAAGCCATTTTCAGCATTTGCCCATGCCTTGTTAACGGGGTGAATCTTTTCTATAAATCTGCCATGATAATCTCCGTACATATGCGCATCCATATCATAGAGGGGAATATCTAGTCTTTCAGAAAGGGCTTTGCAAACAGTCGATTTGCCCGACCCCGCCCCGCCAACTATCCAATAAATATTCTTTCGTCCACTTAGGCTTTCTCGTGCCTGCGTAAGTAATGCTGCATTGATTTTAAATCTCATAAAAGTCTCTTTTGGAGTGTTTCTGCATTTTCGTATCCATCATCAACGGGTAAAACTTTTTGTCTTGCCATCTTGCTGGCTAATTGGTCGCATCTTTCATTATCCATATTGCCAGCGTGCCCTTTTACCCATTTGAATTCAACATCATGTTTTTCACAGAGGGGGAGTAGCTTTGCCCATAAATCGTAATTGGTTCTTTCTCCTCCCTCTTTTGTCAGCCATCCGTTTTTCCGCCACTTTTTTGCCCATCCTTTTTCGATGGCGTTGACAATATATTGCGAATCGCTAAATAGGATCACATCACTTTTTTCTTTTATCGCTTCCAGTCCCATAATACAGGCGAGTAATTCCATCCTGTTATTGGTCGTGAGCCGAAAACCGCCAGAGAGTTCTTTTTTGTTCCCTTCATAGTGCAAAACTACGCCATAACCTCCCGGTCCCGGGTTGGGATTTGCTCCACCATCTGTATAGATAAGTACTTTTCCTTTTGAGAGCAAGTCTTTCAAGTTCTCAGTATCTTTAGATGTGGGGAGTTCTTCTATCAAAGCTAACAAGTTGGATGGGAGTTTTTCAGGACTGAATTTCTTTAACCATGCCGAGGCTTCTTCCTTTGTATGAAAGCCTTTATAGACTGCATCAGGATAACCCTGTACTTGATCAGCGGCACCATCATCGCCAAACCAAGTTGTGTATAGACCAGGCTTATGCCCTTTTATGATGATGTAATAGGATTTCTTCTTTTTTTTGCTCATAGTTTAGTTTTTGTACACATTGCTGGTTTTGTCTTTGCGAGGCAGTTTTATCGCCGCCGCAATCTCTTAGATAGTGACGGAGACTGCCGCGCCGTAAAGCGTCGGCTCGTAGAGTCATACACTGTTTGCTGTTCTTTTCTCAAAAACTCCGTGCTCTCTGTATACTCTGTGGTGAAAGCCTATTTCGCTTTTTCCAAAGCCTGTGCTAAATCTTCCAAAATATCGTCTATATGCTCGATTCCCACACAGAGCCGGAGGGTGCCAGCAGATATACCAGCGGCAGCAAGTTCACTTTCCGAGAGTTGGCGGTGGGTTGTTGATGCGGGGTGTGCGGCTAGGGATTTCGCATCTCCTATATTGACGAGACGCTTGAAGAGTTTCAGCGAGTCGAAGAAGCGCACACCTGCGTCAAATCCGCCTTTGATGTCGAAAGAGAGCAGGGCAGAGGGCTTTCCATCCGTATATTTTTTTGCAAGCTCATAATAAGCGGAGCTAGGCAAACCGCCATAATTGACCGATTCAACTTGTGGGTGAGCTTCAAGATAATTGGCTACGGCGGTCGCGTTTTCGCAATGACGTTCCATGCGCAGGGCGAGGGTTTCGATGCCTTGCAAGATCAAAAAGGCATTAAAGGGACTGATGGTTGAACCAGTGTTGCGCATAGGCACAGTTCGGGCGCGCGCAATAAAGGCGGCCTCGCCCATATCTTTTGCGTAGATCACACCATGATACGCTGGTTCAGGGTCATTCATCATTGGGAAGCGTTCAGGATATTTCGCCCACGGAAAACGCCCGCTATCCACGATAATGCCACCGAGCGAGTTGCCGTGCCCGCCCATATATTTTGTAAGTGAATGAACGACAATATCTGCGCCGTAATCAATCGGTTTGATCAAAATCGGGGTTGCAACGGTATTATCCACGATCAGGGGCACTTCGTGTTCGTGTGCCATCTTTGCAATGCCTTCTATATCGGCAATGCTCCCAACGGGATTGCTAATGCTTTCGCAAAAGACGGCACTGGTTTTTGCGTCGATCAATTTTTTCAAAGCTTCGGGGCTATTATCTTCTGCAAAACGTGCTTCAATCCCCAAGCGAGCAAACATGTGCATAAAAAGTGTATACGTTCCACCGTAAAGCAGGGGAGTGGCGACGATATTATTTCCCTGCTCGGCAATGGTCAAGATAGCATAGTTGATAGCGGCGCTCCCTGCACTGACAGCTAATGCGCCGATTCCACCTTCGAGTGCCGCCACGCGCTTCTCGAGCACAGCATTTGTCGGGTTCATCAGGCGGGTGTAGATATTGCCTTCGACTTCAAGATTGAATAAATCAGCGCCGTGTTGGGCAGAATCAAATTCATAGGCGACGGTCTGGTAAATCGGCACCGCTACAGCCTTTGTGGTGGATTCGCTTTCATAGCCGCTGTGAATTGCAATGGTCTCTGGTTTCATTTTTCTTCTCCTTTTTTTGGATGAGATGCACGGGGCGTTCTAAATTTGGGCTTGCTACCGTTATGGATGGAGATGTGCGTCGCACCAAAACGATGAAAAGATGCCCTTTTACAGGTAGATTCTTGTCGATAGCATTCTGCTTATCGAAGTTCGTGCGCCGCACGTTCTTTTAGCAAGATCAAGCCCAAATTAAGAGCGATTCTCTTCATCTTCTTTGGCATTTAGCCTAAGCGGATCGTTGGGATCAATATCCGGCGGGAAGGGGATTTTCCGATCCACATCCGTTAATTGATATACCAATCCTAGCCAATTATTGAAAAAGGCTCTGCCTGTATCGCGCCAGGTATTATCCAGCCAGGGTTCGAGCTCTTTCTCTGGAAATTCGGGAACAGGATTGCCCTGCTCAAGAGCTGCATAAACAAGTTCTTGATAGTAATCAACGATCTTTTTCGCTTTTTTCCCGAAATAATTTTCAGGATGCGGAGGGTAATCTTTACGCTCGTCAGCGATGAAGCGCATTATTTCGCGTTTATATTCTTTGAGCAGAGAAATACGATCATATTCGGGATGCCCCTGAAGAAATACGAGCCGAAATTGATCGGGGCTAACAGCTAGATGAACGCCGCCGTCTTCGCTGTAAACGAGGGTTTTATAGCCCGCCACTTCGAGTTGGGCGCGGCTGACATCGTTATTGCGGGAATGGGGCACATCGAAACGGGTGTTAATATCGAAGAGTAGAGGATGCTCCGTTTGCGTTACGCGATGGCTATAAACGCCCCATCGTTTTCGAGGCAAAGGTTTTCGCTCAATGCGGCTGAGCGATTTTGCGATGGCATGGGTTGATAAACAGGATGCCAGCGTAGACGTGACGTTGACCTTTGACCAATCGATAATTTCTTGCAAGGTTTCCCAAAAAGGTTCCTGATTTAGATCAGGATTAATGACGTTTGCCCCCGTGATGATAAGCGCATCTAGCCCGTCTTCTTTTAAGGCATCAAAAGAAGTATAGTGTTTTTGGATATAGGCTTGAATTTCCGGACTGCGTGAGGGATCGGGCACTGTGCAGGGGTGAATATAGAATTGTGCGATTTTATTACTGCTACCAACGAGACGCAAAAATTGCAGCTCAGTCACTTTAAATGCAGCATCGGGCATCATATTCAGGAAGCCGATATGAAGCTCTCTGATATCTTGTTTTAGGGCTTGATCAAGACTGAGTACATCTTGACCGCGTTCTTTTAAACGCTCAAGGCTGGGGAGATGGGTGTGAGCTACAAGGGGCATAATTTTGTCTCTTTCTTCATGTGTTTTTTGCGATCTGCTTGTTAAGGAAATCGCCCGTCCGATTATACATGCTTCTTGTGTATAACCCAACGGGCGTATTGTTGTTCTGCTTCATTGTTTAGCTTTAGGTTTTTTCTTTATTAATTTCACGTATTATATCTAGCAATTCTTTATTCTTTGGAATATCGCTCATCGAGTGCCCGTAATGGGCGTAGCGGGCAATACCTTCTTTGTCGATGATGACCTGAGCGGGCATCCGCCCGAGCTTGAAGAGTTTTACTTCTTGCCCAAATAATTTCAGCACGCTGTGTTTTGGGTCGGGCAAGCCGATGAAGGGAAGATCGTTTTCTTTCCAGTATTTGGCAAAGGCTTCTGAATTTTCAGGCCCTGCAACCAATATAATGATTTTTTCAGCTTCAAATTTTGCATAGTCATGGCGCAACTGCGCCATGTGCTTTTGGCAATATGGTCAGAGGAAGCCACGATTAAATACAAGCAGGATATTGCTCGTTGAACGGTATCCAGCCAAACTCACGGAACGACCCGTAAAATCATCCAGTGTGAAATCGGGGGCGAGGGTGTTAATTTCTACTTTTGGCATAATATTTCCCTATTCGTATTTATCCTTGAATTCAATCTCAAACTCTGGTCTTTCACCGGTCTTGGTGATATTTTCCCAAAACACACGGATCAAACCAAAGAAAGGTGTCCACGGCCTCATTACACGATATTCAACAAAATCTTTGCGTGTGTTACCGACCAAGCGAACTAATTCGGCAGCAGACTCTTCTGGCTTTCGGGCTAAAAAACGCAATACGAAGCCATAATTCTTCATCATTTCTTTGCCTGCTTCGCCAACCACCGTCGGGCGGCTAAGCATATCCGTCATCATCATGCCTGGGTTGAAACCGACGATTTGCATTTCGCCTTTGCTCATTTCTTTTGCCATTGTACGAGTAAAAGAAGCTGCCCAAGCTTTGGTTGCTGCGTAGAGTCCCATCGGAGAAGAGGCTTTGCCATCACTGCCTGCACCGAAGATATTGACCAGCATCTTGGCATTGTTTTTATAGGCTGCCTGCGAGCCGTACATTGTGCCCAGAGCATTGGCATGGAACATATCCAAACCTTCTTGCGGATCCATATCCAGAATGCGACCTGCAGCAGAAGAATAACCAGCATTGTTAATCCAGATATCAATGCGCCCCTCATTATTAATAACGGATTTTGCCAACTGATGGACTTGTGCTTCATCTCTAACATCACAAATTTCGCCACGCACCTGACCCTCGGCTTGGAGAGCGTTTAAAGCGCGTTCTACCGCCCCTTGGCTTCTACCGCTAATTACGACCTTTGCCCCTTCTTTTAGCAGTTCTTCAGCAATAGCGTAGCCAAATCCACGCGTGGAGCCTGTGATAACAATAATCTTATTTTCTACTTTCAGCATTAACTTGCTCCATTTTCTTTCTAAACGAGTAATACTTCCAATTATAGTTGGTTACTTTTTCTTTGTAAAAATAAAGCCCAAAGAAAAGCCAATATGACTAGTACAAAAGTAACCCAAATCGATGTTGTGACAATGCCATTTTCAGGGAATTTTACGCCAATTCCGGCTAGTGCCCAAAGTAAAACAGCGAGATAGGCTATATCGCGTTCGCGTAGGGATACAGCCCATGCAAGCGCTGCAACTACGGCAAGAATAACGATCATCCAAGTTTCGGCAGAAAGGCTGAATTGCCCCCATTGAAAATAGTAAAGAGCATCGCTGATATTGGCGATTGTGGCAACCGAAATCCAGCCAAGATAAATGCTAAAGGGGACTGCTGCAAGCCAAAATTCCAAGCGTGAAGCGTTGCTCTTTTGGGATAATCCTTTGTAGATATTTAGCAAACTGACTAAAAGAGTCAACATGGCGACCACAGTCAAGGCAAAAATTTGATAGTGCCAGAAGAATATCCACGCTGCATTGGCGAGATTTGCTGTAACTACCCACCAACTGATTTTTATAAAACGGGGGTTATCGCGTTGGGTAGGGCTGGCTTGATAGATGGTGAAGGCGATCAAGCCGATATAGATGAGACCCCAGATCGAGAAAACATATCCGGCGGGAACAAAGTAGGTGTTGAAGCTATCAGATATTTCGCCTGTGGTCAGACCGTTAAGCGGCAAAGCGTTGGCTAAGCCATTGATAATAATGGTCAAAATGGTGGTGATGAGTACAGCAATTTGTCGGAACGTGATTTTCATTTTTTACTCCTTAGGGCGCGTTTGGTCGCAAATTTACGATAGCTGAATAAGAATATTAAGCCAGCTTTTCCGAAAAGCAAACGCGTAAAGAATCCGTGTAACCCCGTAGGGTGAGTGTATTTGATCTGCTCATGGATGCGTGTATAGCTTTCGCTGATGGTTTCAAAACGATGTGTATGTGCCCAAAATTCCATCGGTCCCTTTTCTTGTGTATCAGTAAAACCGTTAACGCTCACCTGGCTGTGCGTTGCTTTCCATCGAATAGGGATGGGACCTAACCAAAGTGTGAATTCGGAAATAGAGCCTTCCGCCATTGGGTCAACACGATGCATTTGAACGATCATGGGTGGAGGGCTAAGCTTTTTTAGTGCGCTTGTATCGCGATGAAAGGCTGCAACGTCACCCAAAGAAGCATTGACTGTGAAATCGTAGTGAAAATTGGGCATCCTATTTACCAAATTCGATCTTGATTGTGGTGTGTTTTTCTTTACGCAGTTTGCCCATCATTTGAAAACCATTAAAGGCAAGCCCATATTTCTTTTTGAGCAACTTTGTGACATATTTTAAGGCTTCTGGTGAAGCGTCGGCTTTTGCGTACGCATCTACCCATTTTCCAACGGGTTCGCCGCTTGCGGTAGATGGTGTAATTTTTACTGTGCCATTATTACGGATCCGTTTTGCCTTCCAGGAATTAGCTACTGTCCACACATAAAAAGCATCCCCTTCTTCAACAAACCAGACTGGTGTTTTAACGCCCTCGCCATTCTTGCGGAAAGTTTCAATATTTAGGAATTGTTGGTCTTCAAATTGTTCTTTCATTTTGGTCCTTTTTGTTTTAGAGCTTAGGAATTAAGACAGGTGTATTCTTTTTATAGGCTTCGTAATCTTCCTGTCCACCCCATTTTTCATCGGCGCGTTTTTCGAGCATCGGAACACCGCTGACACGGGTGAGCAATAAGGTAACGAAGATAGGCGAGATCAAAGCGATCCACTGCCAGCTCTGCAAAACGGGAACAGCGATCAGCATCACACCGATCCAAAGAGTGATTTCGCCAAAATAGTTTGGATGGCGAGAGCGCGACCACAAATCTATATTGATGAACTTCCCTTTATTTGCTGGGTCTTTACGAAAAGCAGATTTTTGATTATCAGCGACTACTTCGATTGCAAAACCGAAGAGCCAGAGAAGTCCGCCTACCAATCCCCAAATGCCCAATGGTTTGTGCGTGGTGCTGGTCATTGCCATTAAGGCAGCGAGTACAGTGAATGTGACCCATAAACCTTGTAAAGTCCAAACATGGAAAAAGCGCACGAATGATGGTTTGATATCATCAAAACGTCCATCCTTACCGTCTTTTTGGATGCGGCTAAAGAGGAATGTCCCTAAGCGGAATGCCCATGCCAAGACAACAGCTAGCATCAAGAAGGAACGTGCATCTCGTGCTTCAGGGTTGAGGAAAAAGGCGAGCAAGATGGTGGTTATGTAGGTGATGCTCCCCGTCAGGTCGAAAAACTTTTCGGTCTGATTTTTATAGGCCGGGATAAAGGCAATCCAATTGACCAGAAATGCCCAGCCAACCAAAACGCCAAAAAGAGATAAATTGCCAATTTTTACGCTGTATAAGCTACCTGCAAAGGCGATGCCTACAGCGATCAATACTTCTACAATACTTGCAATTAGGTATTTCTTTTCAGTTTCATTCATTTTGTTTTCCTTTTGAATATTCGAAGTGACTGTCACTTGTTTGAATAAATTAATTTTCAATAAATGCGATTGTTTCTTTCAAAATCCAGGCTTGCTCTTCTTCACGCGAGATAGTTGCAACACCATCGCCGGGCTGGATACCGTACCAACCAAATTGAGCATGATTTGCACCTTCCATTTCTACCCAAACTGTGTCGGCGGGGAGGCGATCATCCGAAATACGAATTTCTTCTACACCACCATCTTCTGTTCCATAAATGGATAAAACTTTCAGATCGGGGATAATGCTCAAATCGGTGCCTTCAGCAGAATACGACGCCCATAAAAACAAACCATCTACTTTAGATGCGTTTGCGGCCACATATTCTGCTGCCATTGCACCACCAAGCGAGTGCCCGCCGAGATACCACGTCTCGATTTCTGGATTTGCTTCTATAATTTCATCTGCAACATTCATGTCAAAGACAGCTAAATTGAGTGGCATCGGCGGCAGAATGACCAAATAGCCATTTCGTGCGATCTCTTTTGCCAAAGGTGCGTAAGCGCGCGGATCAACGTGTCCGCCCGGGTAGATGATGACGCCTGTTGTAGAAGATTCTTTGATCGGGCTAAAAACCATCCATTTTTTCGGAAGAACAAGAACGCTTTCATCGCTCTCCAAAGCGTTTATTGCTTCCTGCATGGCTTCTAGCGGAGTATTTCCCCACCAAACAAAACCAATTGATGCGAATATGAGTAAAAGCAAAATACCAAGTGAAATTCTTTTTATCCATGTTTTCATAATGTTTTTTTGCGTGTTAAAAGCCACGCTCTTGCCCCTCCCAGGGCGCAGGTAAATTCTTTTCAAATTCTTCTACACTAGGTCCTTTTAGGTTTCGTAAGCGCCATGTTCCGTAAATGTAGGTGATGATAAGTAGAATAATTAATGCTGGCCAGCCTGTTAGGGTTTGAACCCACGCCAGATTTTCAGCATCTCCACCTTGATAAAGAGCAATTTGCCACCAAAATTTCAGACCGAAGAAAAGTGTCCAGAGGAGGGTGGTTTCGGTATAGGCTGGACGAACGCGTGGATGCCAATACCAATCTAATGTCCAACGGCGGGAGATGAAGCTGCTCCAAGCGGTGAGCGGACGTTTAATGAGGAGACTGATAAAGCATAAGGCTACTGTCAGGCCGCCGCTGATGAGGCCGGGGAGAAAGAAACTCTCGGCACGTCCGAGCAATGTGACCAAGCCAATTGCCAGCAAAACGCTGAAAACGCCGAGCAAGCCATAGGTCAGGGATTCGCCCCGTGTGATGCGTCGAATGCCGAGCACGATGCTTAATCCGAATGCTGTCCACATGGCGGTTTGAAGTCCCCAAATGGCATTGGCGATCAGGAAAATTAAGGGTGGCAGGATAGCGTCAATTAGGCGGCCACCGAGCACGGAGCGGAACTCATCCGGCAGTTCAGAAAATCTATTTGGCATGTTTTCCC
>ERZ890953.1468-NODE-1468-length-11793-cov-7.652667_pt1 | contig 11793 bp, 14 predicted proteins | sample MGYA00521264_ERZ890953 | MGnify/ENA primary metagenome ERZ890953 (study PRJEB32303, sample SAMEA104408629) | aquatic metagenome | biome: Brackish water; feature: Chemocline; material: water | place: Baltic Sea | collected 2014-10-26T21:54:00 | depth 200 m ... | reverse complement strand
TGTCGGCGTCGGTGTCGGTGTCGGTGTCGCCCTCGGCGTTGGTGTCGCCGGTATCGTCAACGTCGGGCTTGCCCTGGTCGTAGGGGTTGGTCGTGCATCCCAAAAGGACGATGAAGAGTAGAGGGAGCGCGCGCATGGGACCTCGGTGGGCAAGGGGTTCGCGAAAGCCCGGGGTCAGCAGGGCCTGGTTGGGGTTAGGAGGAGCCTGACGTTCGCGCATCGACGGGTTCCTGGAAGGGGACGGGTCAGGGCGCCGGCGCAGGCCTCCGGACAGGCGTTGTAGCATCGGTCGATTCGGCTGGCAACAGCGGGCTTAGCGAGACGATCTCTCGATCGCCCCGCGCCGGGAACCCGGCCGCCTCGAAGCGCAGCGAATCCGGTATCTCAGGAGCTTCCATGACCACCGACCTGCTCTTCCATCACATCGACGAGTTGCTCACAGGTGGCGACCAGGGCGTGCTTTACGATGCCTCCGTGGCCTTCGCTGGCGGCCGAGTGCGGTGGGTGGGGCCCAGCGCCTCCGCGCCTGTCGCGCGGCAGATCGTGGACTGCCACGGCCTGGTGGGGCTCCCCGGCTTGGTGGACTGCCACACCCACGCCCTGTTCGCGGGCAGCCGGGCGGAAGAGTTCCAGCGCCGCCTGGCTGGCGCCAGCTACACCGAGATCCTCGAGGCAGGAGGAGGGATCCTCTCCACGGTCAAGGCCACGCGCGCGGCCGATCTCGAGCGGCTGCGTTCCCTGCTCCACCGGCGGCTCGAGGCCATGCTCGCGGTGGGGGTCACCAGCGTGGAGGTCAAGACCGGCTACGGCCTCAATCCGGCCACCGAGCAGCGCATGCTCGAGGCCATGATCTCCACAGGCAGTCCCGTCGAGGTGTTGCCCACATTCCTGGGCGCCCACGCCGTGCCCGCCGAGTATCGAGGGCGTCGCGAGGACTATGTGGAGCAGGTGATCCGCCAGCAGCTGCCCCGCTGCGCGCCCCTGGCCCGCTTCGTGGACGTGTACTGCGATCGGGGGGCCTTCACCCTGGACGAGGCCCGGGCCATCCTCGAGGCGGGAGTGGCCCATGGGCTCATCCCCCGCATCCACGCCGAGCAGGTGGCCCACACCGGGGCGGCGGCCATGGCGGCCGGGCTCGGCGCCACCAGCGCCGACCACCTCGAGCAGCTGGACGATGCCGGCGTCGCCGCCATGGCGCGCCATGGCACTGTGGCGGTGCTGCTGCCTGGGGCCATGCTCTACCTGAAGGACCCACCTCCCCCGGTGGCGGCGCTGCGAGCCGCCGGTGTGCCCATGGCCGTCTCCACGGACTTCAACCCGGGCTCCAGCCCGGTGCGCGATCTGTGGACCTGCGCCACCTTGGCCTGCCTGCGGATGGGCTTGCGCGTCGACGAGGCCTTGCTGGGGATCACCCGCAACGCCGGGCGCGCCCTGGGGCGCGATGACCTCGGCTGGATCGGGCCTGGCTCGTCCGCCGACCTGGTCCTGCTCGCGCCGCCTCCGGGTGAGCCTGCCGAGCTGGCCGTGCTGGTCCAGTACCTGGGGGGGCACCGAGCTCACCACCTGGTCAAGGCGGGCCGCTGGCTCATCCGGGATGGTGTGCGCCAGGACGCCTTGGCGGCAGGCGCCGGGGGGGGCGAGTGATGGCCCTGCCCCTGCTCCCCACCCTCGGGTTGCCCGAGATCCTGGTCATCCTGGTCGTCGTCGTGGTGCTCTTCGGAACCGGCAAGCTCCCGGACGTGGCGCGTCAGCTGGGCAAGGGCATGAAGCAGTACCAGAAGGCCAAGCGCCAGGTGGACTCCGTGCTCGAACCCGACCTCGACGCGCTGTTGAAAGATGACGTCGAGGATGCGGTCGAGGTGAAGCCCCCTGAGCGCGACGACCCCTAGCCGTCGTCGGGTTCCGGGCCGGGCGATGGCGCGGCGGGCGGTTCTGCAAGGGGCGGGGCTGCCTGGCTCCGCGAGGCCATGCGCGCGTCGATGGCGGCCCGGGCGGTCTCCCGCAGCTCCGGGCTCACCGGCAGGCCGCTCACCAGCTCCCGGAGGTCCTGCAGCATCAGGGTGGGGACCAGCTGGGTGGAGATGGGCAAGGGCGTATAGGGGTTGCAGGCCAGGGCCAGGCGGACCCGGTACCGGGTGGCCCAGCGCCGATGGCGGGCCAGGCCGCGGAGGATCTCCGGCTTGGTGGGCCGCATGGCGGCGATCCGGATCACGTCGCGCTCGGTGGCCCGTGGGTTGTCGAGGAACACGGCGATGACCCGAGGATCCCGGTCGTGGAGGATGCGGTCCAGGGAGTAGCGGTCCTTGCCCCTGGCCAGGCTACGCCGTTCGCCAGCACTGAGCTCCAGATGCTCGTTGTCGTCCATGGCCTCGGCGGCGGTGGGGTTGCCGCGGTGGCGATCCCCCATGAACATGCGCGTGACCGCCGGCAGGCTGGCCCAGTGGGCGACCTCGTAGAGGTCGGTGATGCGGTCGTAGCCCAGGTCACGCAGCAGGCCGCTGTCGAGGGCCAGCTCCTGCATCAGCTCCCGGTGGACGGGCCGGCCGGCCACCGAGCCCTGGTAGATGCGCTCCAGCAGGGCCACCACGGCGGCGTCGTCGCTCTCCTCGAGGCAAGTGCGGAGCACCTCGCCCCGCATGCGGCGGTCGCGGACCGCTCGGACCCGGCGCCCCACCAGCTCGATCAGCGCGTCCAGCTCTCCCCCGGGGGGCTCATCGAGGAGCGCCCTGACGCGGATCAGGACCGGCGCTTGGGGTTCCATGCTGCGGAAGATGCGGGCTCGGCTCGGGGTTGGGCTGGCGAGCTCGACCCGCCACGGCTTACTTACCCTGTCATGAAGCGCCTCGCTCCGCTGCTGATCCTCGTGCTGGCCGCGCTCGGCGCCGCCGCGGCGCTGTGGGCCAGGCGGCCCCAGCCCGAGCCGGAGCTTCCACTCCTCGAGGTGGAGGAGGGTGACACCGGCTTCTCCCGACAGGCCACCGAGGATCGGATGCGGGCCATCGGCTACGTGCAGTAGGCCCGGCGCCATGTCCAATCGTGCTTTCCTGCTGCTCTACCTGCTCTGCCTGGGCCTGTGCGTTGGCGCGGTCTACGGTGCGCGGGCTGCGGTCGCGGCCATCCCCGCGGCGGCGACCCCCGAGCTCGATCAGAGCGTCGCCGTGGCCATCCCTCCCAAGCCTCAGACCGAGCTGGACCGTGGCCCCGGCGATCCCGACGCACAGGGCGCCCACTACGACGAGGCCACCTGCGACCGCTACCAGGGGGACTTTCGGGATGTCTGCTACCACGCCCTGGCGCGTCAGCGGGCCCCCAGGGACCTCGACGGCGCCCTGATGGCCTGCCAGGTGGTGCAGCGCAAGCGCCTGCGGATGGAGTGCCAGGCCGACGTCGCCGAGCTCCACGTGGGCACAGACCTGCAGGCCGCTCGCGCAGTCTGTCCCGGGATCCCCGCCCGCAAGTGGCGTGACCAGTGCAGCTTCGGCATCGCCATGGCCTTGGTCCCCATCGAGCCGCGGCAGGCCCTGGCGGCCTGTGAGGATGCCGGCATCTGGCGGGACTTCTGCCGCCACGACGTCCTGGGCGAGGTGAGCGTCTACGACCTCGAGCTGGTGCTCGAGGTCTGCGGTCGAGAAGAGGGAGATCTGCTCACCCGCAAGACCTGCTGGCACGGCATCGGCAAGTACATCGGGCGGGTGGATCTTGCGCGGGCCTTCGCGGCCTGCGAGCGCGTGCCGCTGGGGCCGGCGGGCGTCTATCGCGAGAACTGCGTCCACGGCATGGGCTGGGCGGCCGGGGAACGCTTCGGCGACGCTGGCCTGTCCCACTGCCGCAGCGTCGGCGCCCTCGAGGACTCCTGCCGCCTGGGTGTGGCCTTCCAGATCGAGCGCAGCCAGCCCCAGGAGGCCAACGACATCTGCCGCTCGGTGGGGCGGTCCGACCTGCGCGACCACTGTCTGGCCTGGCTGTCCAGGTAGCCCCGGGTCTACAGGCCCGTGCGGCTCTGGGCGATCAAGGTGAGGCGCTGAACCCCTGCCTCGCGGGCCGAGAAGAGCACCTTGCGGACCAGGGCGTAGGGGATGCCGCCATCCACCCGCACGTTCACGGCGCGGCCGCCCTGGCCCTGCAGGCGTGTGTAGAGCTCCTCGATGAGCAGGTCTTCGTGCTCCAGGTAGTAGGTCGAGGCGGCGGTGCGCTGGCCCGAGACGTAGATGGCGTCGACGGTGACGTCGATGTCGATGGCGGGGCCCACTGGGGTCTCGGAGGCGGACAGGGGCAGGGAGAAGCTTGGATCGTCGGGGCGCACCGGTGCGTCCACGCTGTAGGTCTTGAGCAGCACGACCAGCAGGATGGTGATCACGTCGACCAGCGGCGCGAGGGGGCCGACGAAGGGCCGGCGCGCACGCCTGGCGCAGAGGCGCCTCATGGCGATGGCTCCAGCGTGTGGGCGGGGGGGGCAGCGTGGCTGGATAGCTCAGCGCCGCCCAGCACGACCTCTGGGAACAGGGGCTGACCGCTGCGGAAACGGACCGCATCCACCAAGGCCACCACCCGGGAGGTGGGTACCTGGTCGTCCGGCACCACGAGCACCCTGTCGTGCTCGGGGTCGAGGACGCGGAGCCGCAGCAGCGCTCCTTGGAGCCCGGCCAGGTCCATGGCGCCGTCGACGGGCGGTAGATCCGTCTCGCTCCAGGTGACGTCGCCCTGGGAGGCGGTGACGTCCCGGGTGCGGAGCGCCGAGCGCAGCTTCAAGGCGTGGGCGCTGAGGTGGACCTCGAGCGCCTCGACCTGGCCTGGGGGCAGGGGGGCCAGCTCGCCCGTAGACCCGGCCAGCTGGAGATCGAGGCCGGTGAGCTTCTGGATGGAGGTGGTGAGCAACAGGAAGGGCAGCAGCAGGAAGAGCAGCCCCACCACCGACAGCAGGCCCGGCCGCAGGTCGGGCGCGACCGGCGGTCGTGGAGGCCTAAGTCGGCGGAGCTGGCTCACGCCTTGGTACCGCGGAGCTTCGCCACCAGGCGCCCGGCGGTGGCCTCGATGGAGGCCTGCAGCGCCCTGGCCCTCGCCTCGAGCCAGGCGTGGGCGGCCAAGGCCGGGATGCCCACCAGCAGGCCGTAGGCGGTGGTAGCCATGGCGGTGGAGATGCCCTCGGACAGGTTCACCGCGCGCTCGCCAGCGGAGGTGTCGCCCAGGGCGCCGAAGGCCAGGATCAGGCCATAGACCGTGCCCAGGAGCCCGAGCATCGTAGCCACGTTGCCGATGGTGGCCAGGTAGGGGACCCGTCCTTGCAGGGCTTCCTCGGCCTCGACCGCGGCTGCTCCCATGGCGTCCCAGGCGGCCTCTGGCTCACCCGCGTCGAGCCCCGCCTCGATGACGCGTCCAAGCTCCGCGCGGCCGGTCAAGGCCAGGGTGGCTCGGGGCTCGGCGGACTCCATGGCCGCGCGGACCGCGGCCAGGTCGACGCGGTTGCGTGCGAACAACACCCAGCAGCGCTCCACCAGCACGGCGAGGCCAAAGGCCAGCACCGCCGTGATGGTCCACATGAAGGCCGCTCCAGGTCCGGTGAAGGCATCGAGCAGGTAGGGGATCATGAAGGCTCCGAGCGCGCGTGTTCCACGGGGTGAACCTAGTTGCATCCCAGGGGGCTGCGTGCAAGGGTGAACCGCTGGAGGTGTCCCTTGCCATCGCTCCTGCTCGCGCTCTTCATGGCGTGCAGCACCCACTCCCAGCCGAGTTCCCTCGAAGACTGCCACGGCATGGAGGTCTCGGCGGCCCGGGACGAGTGCTACGCCGACTTCCTGCCCGATCTGTTCCTGACGGATCCCCCCCGCGCGGCGGAGCTGGTGGAGCAGAACATCCAGGATGTGCTCGTGCGGGACTTCGTCTACCTTCAGGTCACCCGCGACCTCGATGCCGCCGGCGGGCGCTGGTGCGAGCGCATCAGCGCAGGCCCGGTGGCCGAGCGCTGCCGGGTGCTGGCGCGCAGGCCCCACCTGCAGCGCGCGCGGCTGGGTCGGGGAGCTGGGGACGCGGACGGGTCGACACCGCCCGACGCCTCGAAGCCCTGAAGCGAAAAAGCCAGCACCGAAGCGCTGGCTCTATGAGGTCCTTCGGGAAATCCCCCCCGCGATAACAACCCTCACCGCAAGAGATGGAGGAGACGCTGAGGCTTTGCCAGGTGGGGAACCGGCGGGGGGGAAACCCGAAGACCGACGCGACAGTGCGTCGCTCTATACGAGGGGAAGCATAGCGAAGCCCTCCGAGGCTCGCAATGAAAACTCTGGACGCCCTTCAGAATTCACGGCGAGCCGACGAACACGGCGCTCGCTCCAGGCCCTCGTCAGGTGTGCGGGGCGTCCGAAGGCCGGGAAGCACGAGGAATATTCGCTGTCGACCGAGGCCTCCCGCTCCAGAGGGGCGGGTGACAAGAAGTGACCGCGGTGCTCGGCGAAGGGCCAGACCTCGCCGCGCTCAGACCTCGAGGTGCTCGGAAAGCCGGGTGGCCAGGGCACGAAGGGAGAAGGGCTTGCGGAAGACCTCGAGCACGAGGTTGCCCACGGAGGAGCCGGAGACCACCTGATCGGCGTGGCCCGTGATGGCGAAGATGCGGCAGGTGGGCTGCAGCATCTGGATCTGCATCATCACGTCTGGGCCATCGATGCCCGGCAGGGTCCAGTCCACCAGCGCGGCGTCGAAGTGAGCGTCGTCGCGAGCGCACAGGTCCAGGGCCTGGCGGCCGGTCTCGACCACGCTGACCCGGTAGCCCAGCTGAGAGAGGAACTCGCCGAGCATGGCGCGGATGTCGGGCTCGTCGTCGACGATCAGAAGCTGCTTGGCCGGCACAAGGCCCTCACTTGCTGTCGACTGCATGTGTGTTCTCCTCCCTGGGAAACTAGGCGATGGTCGGCTTCGCGTCAAGGCAGCAGGACATGGTCCAGGTCGTCGGTCCAGGCGCCGCACCAGCTGCGCTCCACCAGCTCGGCCAGGGTGGATGTGGCGTAGTCTCGTGTGTGCAGGCCGAGCGATGGAGCATTCGGGAGCATGTGCATGGTGGGGTCGCCCGGAACGGTGGGGAGGTTGGCGGGGTTGTCTTGCCAGTCCAGCTTCGTCCCGGTCAGGTGCTCGATATAGGCGCGGTCGGGATTGACACGAACCCAGGCTGCGCCAGCTTGCTGCAGCGCGTGGGCCAAGCCGCTGATGTGAGCGTGGTCTTCGATGCCCAGCGTGTGGTCCTCCTGGGTGCCGAGCACCACGAAGGGCAGCTCGGGGTAGCGGGCTACCGCCTGAACCACGAGGCGTGAGGCGTCCCGGTAGGCCCAGAAGTCCAGGCTCTCTTCGAGGGTGAGCATGCCCTCGGGGTCTTCACCCGAGGCCAGCAGCGCCGCGGTCATGGGAGGCGAGTAGATGATCCACTGCTCGCCGTCCACCTCGGGCCGCACGCCCCACACTGCCGAGTCGATCTCCTCGTCGTAGTCCTCGTCACCGTCCAGATCGAAGTACGCCACGCCGTGGTGTCCCTCCTCGTCCAGGGGCTTGGGCGCCCAGCGCAGGTGGCTGTAGTCCAGGTCGCAGATCAGCCCGTCGCTGGGATTCCACGCGCAGCTGCCCGGTTCGTAGAGGGGCAGGGGAGCGCGGACGGAGCCGACCTCCACGGTGACGAACTGGGCCGCCGCGGGGGTCTCGTAGGTCGTGACGCCGCTGATCGCGGGCAGGTCGAGGGCCTCGTCGGCCAGCACCGCCATGGCCAGGTTTCCGCCGTTGGACTGGCCCAGGAGCCAGGGAGGCTGGGCGGACAGGCGGGACTCGACACGGTCGCCGAGGGTGCACCCTTCGGTGTCTTCGCGCTCGCCTGCGGCGTACTGCAGGGTCGCCTCGGCGGCCAAGCGGGCGCCGCTGCCCCGGTAGTCTCCAGCGTGGGCCGAGACGAAGTCGCCTTGATCGAGGGGGAAGCTCGGGTACAGGGCCACGAAGCCGCTCTGCGACTCCACGGCGAGATCGTTGCGCTCGACGGGGGTGATCAAGGCCTTGAAGCTGCCAGAGAGCACCGTGACCACGGGGGCGCCATCGGGCAGGTAGCCGTCGCGCACGCAGGGGCTGAGTTCGATGGTCACCGGCTGATCCAGGCGCTCGGAGGGCACCTGGATGACGACGGTCTGGCCCAGGTTGTCGTCGCATCGCGCCCGGCATCGGTCGGGTGCGGTGTCGTCGGGCTCGGCCTCGCAGCCTCCCATGCCCAGCGCCACGGCCACGGCCGAGAGGACAGGTGCACGCATGGCGTGGGCTAGACCCCGCCCGAGACGAAGCGATGTGTGGCGGGCCCGGGGCGCAGTGAGCGGCGCCATGCCAGCTCGAAGGCCACCAAGCTGCCCAGCAGGCAGAGCACCGGGAACCAGAACCCCAGGCGCCAGTAGATGGTGTCGAAGGTGGCCAGGCGTAGGGTGCGGACCTCGGCGACGTCGGTGAAGATCTCGGACTCGTAGGGGATGTCGCCGTGGGGTTCGACGATCATGCTGATGCCCGAGTAGGCCATGCGCAGGGTGGGGCGTCCGAACTCCGTGCTGCGGACCGCGGCCAGCATGGCATGCTCCCAGGCGGCGGCGCTGTGGCCGAACCAGGCGTCGTTGGTGATGTTGACGAACAGATCGGCATGCTTGAGGCGCTGGACGATGTCGGGCCTGGTGGCCTCGTAGCAGATGGGCGCCGCGATGGTGTAGCCGTCAGCGGGCAGCAGCTTGGCCTGGGTGCCGGCGCGGAAGTCGCCCGGGCCCTGGATCCACTGCTTGAGGATCGGGAAGGTCTCGGCCAGGGGGATGTACTCGCCGAAGGGCAGGGGAGCGAGCTTGTCGTACCGGCCGGTGATCGCTCCCGCGCGGTCCATCATGTAGACGCTGTTGTGGAAGAGCAGGCCTGCCTCGCCCGTGGCTTCGTCGGTGATGTACTCGTGGGTGCCCCCGCCGATGAGCAGCTCGAAGTCGCCGCCGGTCACCATGCGCCCCAGCGCCTTGTACATGTTGCCCTCATGGGGGTTGTACGGGCTCGAGCCCTCGGGCCAGACCACCAGGTCCACCTCCTGCCCCTTGAGCCTTCGTGTGGCCGAGAACCACCCCCGCACGACCTCTTCGGGCAGCTGCGAGTAGCGTTCTTCCATGGTGATGTTCTGCTGGAGGATGGCCACCTGGAGGGGACGGGCGTGCTCCTGCAGGGCGGTCTCGATGCGCGCGTGCCGCCAGGCGCCGAAGCCCAGGTTGAGCAGGAAGATCCCCGCTACCAGGAGGCTGGTCCTCCAGGGCCACGGGCGCCGACCATCACGCCAGCGGTACAGCCACTCGGCCAGGGAGCAGTTGACCAGCAGCAGCAGGTAGGACAGGCCGTACACTCCCGTGACGCTCACGAGCTGAAAGACCCATGGCTCCCGGTACTGGGTGGCGCCTTGCTGGTAGGGGAACTGCGCGGGGAAGAGCCACTCGGTGATCACCAGCACCGCGGGCACCACCGCCAGCCAGGCGGGCCCGAGGTGGCGCCGCAAAGGCTGCACCAGGCCGAAGACCAGGGCGAAGGGGATGGCGTGGGCGAGGGCGAAGACCACCAGCACCAGCACACCCAGCCAGGTAGGGAAGTTGCTGAAGCGCGAGACCGTGTCGACCAGCCACCAGTAGATGGCGAACTCCGAGGCGAAGCCGAACAGGAACCCGAGCAAGGTGTTGAAGCGGTTGGACTTTTCCTTCAGCTCCCAGAGCAGGGGCAGCACGCCGTACCAGCGGCGGGGCGCCGGGGCCTGGTGAGGCGGATCCGAGCGCAGGGCCCACAGCAGCGGGACCAGGCAGATCCAGTGGAGCCAGGCCTGGTTGATGGGGGGGGCCACCAAGACCAGGGCTACGCCCGAGAGAATGGCTGCCAGGATGCGGGCGATGGTCAGGAGCATCGCGGATGAACCCCGTGGTGGAGTGCGGAGACCGAGACTAGCGGCAACGGCGTTGACCGTCCAGCATGCAGTCGATCCAGTCGCCGAGCTCAGCGGCAGCCTGGGATGGCAGGTCCATGTGGCGTGCGCCCGGCACCAGGGTCCAGGCCCCGTTCGCTGCCTCGATGAGGCGCTGGTGGTCGGCCATGCACACGAAAGGGTCGCGTGAGCCCCGCCAGCCGTGCACCGGTACGTCGATGGAGCGCGCCGCGGCCAGGTAGTCGGTGCCGTCCAGGCCGGTCCAGCTGCCGTCCTGCCCCCAGCCCACCAGCTGGCGCCAGAAGGTGACGGGTTCGTCCACCCCCACCCCGAGCCGGCGCGCGGGCAGGCGATGAGCCCAGCGCACCAGGGGCAGGGTGGCGTTGCTGGCGGCTCGGCGCATGAGCCCGTAGGCCAGCCCGACATCGTGGGCGCCCCACAGGCCTGACCCCATCACCCCGATGGCGTCGACGTGAGCATGGCCCGTGGCCTGTGCCGCCAGGGCCACCAGGCCCCCCAGGCTGTGGCCCAGGGCCAGCACCGGGACGTCGGGGATGCAGGCGCGCACCCGGTCGACCGCGGCCGGCCAGTCCTCGCGGACCAGGTGATCGAAGCTCCAGTCGTGGTAGCGAGCGGAGCCCTCGCTGGCGCCGTGTCCCCGGAAGTCCAGGCGCCAGACGCTGCAGCCCAGCAGGGTGAGGGTGCGGGCCAGCGGCCGCAGGATGCCGGCGTGGGCGATCATGGCATGGCCCATGATCACGGCGCCCCGCAGGGCGCCTCGCGGGGGGTGCACGTGCAGGGCCAGGCGGTAGGGACCCACGTGAATCCAGTCCTTGGCGGGTCGGTCCACGCCGATGCCGAAGCGGCCCACGGCTGGCTGGCGCGGCTTAGCCATGCCAGCTCGGATCCCTGCGGACCTGGCGCGCCATCAGGCCCTCGAGGGGCTCACCGGAGAGCAAGGCGTTGGCTCCGGCCTCGGTCTCGAGCACCAAGGCGTCGGCGAGGTCGAGGTCCGCGGACGCGCGGAGCACCTGGAGCACGCCTGTAGCAGCCGTGGGGGCGCCGGCGTGGATGTCCCGGGCGAGGGCCATGGCGGCGTCGAGGGCCTGGCCTGGCTCGCACAGCTGTTCCACCAGGCTGTGCTGGAAGGCCTGAGCACCACTCCAGCGGTGGCAGGCCAGGACGAGCATGGCGGCCTTGCCCGGACCCACCAGGCGCTCCAGCCGGACCGTGCCGCCCAGATCGGGGACCAGGCCCAGCCTGAGCTCGGGCAGTGAGAAGGTGGCGTCGCTCGAGGCGACCCGCAGGTCGCAGGCCAGGGCCAGCTCGAGCCCGATCCCCAGGCAGCTGCCCTCGATGGCGGCGATGGTGGGGGCGGGGAAGCCCGCCAGCAGATCGCAGACGGACTTGAGCTCCCGGATCAGGGTGCGCGCCGCCACCGGGTCCTTGCTCTGGACGATGGGCAGCACGCGCGCCAACAGCGGGTTGTCGGGCTTGATGTCCAGTCCGGCGCTGAAGTGGCCCTGGGCGCCGGTGATGATCAGGACGCGAGGCGGGTCGCCTGCCGCCTGGATCACGCGCTCGCGCAGCGCCTCCCAGAAGCCGGCGCTGATGGCGTTGCGCCGCTGGGGGCGATCGAGGGTGATGATCGCGATGCCGCCGTCGCGCTCGAGCAGGACCTGACCGTCGCTCATGAAGACTCCATGGGTTGCGCCATTTCCCTAACCCTCCGACCCCGAACGCAACGAACCCCGCGGGGCCGAGGCGCCGCGGGGTTCGGGTCGGGGAGCCGGGAGGGCTACATCATGCCGCCCATGCCGCCCATGCCGCCCATGCCGCCCATGCCGCCCATGCCGCCC
>ERZ890953.1467-NODE-1467-length-11794-cov-3.732090_pt1 | contig 11794 bp, 7 predicted proteins | sample MGYA00521264_ERZ890953 | MGnify/ENA primary metagenome ERZ890953 (study PRJEB32303, sample SAMEA104408629) | aquatic metagenome | biome: Brackish water; feature: Chemocline; material: water | place: Baltic Sea | collected 2014-10-26T21:54:00 | depth 200 m ... | reverse complement strand
CACTTCCGCGGTCTCATCATCATCGATGGCCACGAACTCGATACCCTCCAGCAGCGGTCGGGAATCGAGCTTCCCGGCCAGCTTCTCCGCAAGTTCCTGGGCATTCTCCTCCACCGCCGCTGGAAACTCCTCGCGGACATCCATGCGTCGTAAGAACAAGTCTTCATGCTCATCGAGGAGACCCAGCCGCACCAGCCAATCAAAAGCCACGACATGGGCACTCTGCTGATTGTCTGGGAAGAGCTCGGCGAGGAAGCGGCTGGCCGCCGGCGTCGGCTCCTCCACAAAAGCGCACTGTTGAATGGCCAGGAGCCCGGCACGGGCCTCCGCCGTAAGCTGGTCCACCTTCAACTCCCCGTCACTAAGCCGTCGCAGCTCCTCCACCTGGGCCTGAAACTGCGACAACTTGTGCCGAGCCCTGGCCTCCTGTTCCTCTCGCTCCGCAATGATGCGGGCCGAGAGAGGTGCAAACAACTCACCCTTGCGCTTGAACAACGCCCCCCCCGTCTCCAGGAGAATCAGCAGTGCAACGCGGTCGGCAGCACTTGCAAGATCACCGCAAAGAGCCAGAATATCGTCAAGTGGCACGGCCCCCTCGGTGTCATCGAGCAGCAGCTCCCAGGCGATTCTCAGATCGAGGGCCTCGACCCGGTCTCGCACCATGGCGACAAAGGAATCCGGGGCACTGCATGCCGCGCGACTCTCTTCCACTGCCAGTAGCTGACCTGTCTGCGCCTTCAACCGCTGCCCATCGGCCAGTGCAATTGAGAACCCCTTGCGGCTCTCGTCCACCACCAGTCCACCCTCGAAGTTGCTGCCACCGCGGACAAAAGCCACCTTGCCCAGCAGATTATCAGAGAAGCTTCCCGCCATATTTCGATGTCTCCCGAATACGCTCCGCCAGGCGAGTATAGCGACGGTGGGTCTGGTCGTTGCGGATGGCCTGTGCCACCGCCCGCGGAGAACCAACCACCACCACCAACTTCTTGCCCCGGGTCATCCCCGTGTAGAGCAGGTTGCGCCGCAGCATCACGAAGTGTTGCGTGTGCATGGCGATAATCACCGCAGGATACTCAGAACCCTGCGCCTTGTGGATGGTAACGGCATAGGCCAGGGTCAGCTCATCCATGTCCGAGTCGTCGTAAGTTACAGTCCGGCCGTCACTCATGCGCACCGAGAGGTTCCCACCGGAGGTTCCCGAGACAAACCCCACGTCCCCATTGAAGGTATCTTTGTTGTAGTTGTTGCGAATCTGCATGACCCGATCGCCGGTGCGAAAGATCCGATCCCCCTTGCTGGTCTCCTGACCGTGGGGGTTCAGCGTCTCCTGCAACATGCTGTTAAGATTCTGCGCTCCCAACAGGCCCTTGTACATGGGGGTAATGAGCTGTACGTCGCGCACCGGATCCAGACCGAACTTATTGGGAATCCGGTCACGAATCAACGTCTTGATGGTCTCCAGGCAGGCCTCAGGCGATTCTCGCTCCATGAAGTAGAAGTCCGGGGCGCGGCGTCCTGGCGCTTGACTGGCCAGACGCTGGCCATTGAGGACGCGATGGGAATTGACGACAATCAAGCTCTCCTCAGCCTGGCGATGGATCTGCGTGAACCGGGAACAGGGCAGCTTCTCTGACGCGATGAGGTCCCGCAAGACCGCTCCCGGTCCCACCGATTCCAGCTGGTCCTTGTCCCCCACCAACACCAGACGCGTACCCGGAGCTAAGGCCCCCAACAGGGAGCCCATCAACTCCACATCAATCATGGAAACTTCATCGACAATGACTGCCGTTGCCGCGATGGGATTGTGCTCGTCCCGCGCAAACTGCCCACTGACCGGATTGAACTCTAACAGCCGATGAATGGTGCGGGCCTCCATGCCGGTGGTTTCGGTCATTCGCTTGGCCGCGCGACCGGTCGGCGCACAGAGCGCAACCTCCTCGTGCAAGAAGCGAAAACTCGCCAACAAGGCCTTAATCACGGTGGTCTTCCCCGTTCCCGGTCCACCCGTAATAATGGAGCAGTGCTCCTTGAGCGCGAACCAGACGGCCTCCACCTGCTCTCCGGTCAAGTCGATACGCAAAGCGCCGATGCCCGCCTCTAACGCCTTGCGCAGCCGGTCCTCGCCACGACTTGTACCCTCACTGAGCAACCTCACCACCGCTTGCGCACAGTCGACTTCGGCGTTGTAGAGGCGCGGCAGGTAGAGCCCTTCATCGCCAAAGCGTGACTCTCCTCGCAGTGCCCCCTCATCTCGTAGAACCCGTATCGCCGCCTCCACTTCCATGATATCTACTTCGAGGAAGCCGGCCGTCTGCTCAACAAGCACTTCCACCGGCATGAAGCAGTGGCCCTCGTTGGATTGGGCATCCAGGTAGTAGACCACCCCCGCCTGAATGCGCCGGGGAGCGTTCTTCTCAATGCCCATGGACTGCGCCAGACGATCCGCCGTCAGGAACCCGACCCCTTTCACCTCACGGGCCAGCCGGTAGGGATCGTCCTGTACGACGCGGTATGCATTCGCCCCGTATTGCCCAAGGAGCCGGCCAGCGAGGGCATTTCCCACGCCCAGACCATAGAGGGAAACCAGAAGCCGCCGGGAAGCAACCTTCTCTTTCCACGCCGCGGCGATGGCCGCGGCCTTCTTCTTGCCAATACCCGGGACCTCGCCCAACCGCTCCGGCGCTTCCTCTAGAACTACCAACAGCTCCTCACCAAAAGCCTCCAGGAGGCTTTCCGCAGTCTTGATCCCAATCCCCTTCACGGCACCGCTGGCCAGATAGCGACGCGTGCCCTCCAAGGACGTGGGCAGAGTTGGCTGCACCATATCCGCGCGAATCTGCGGCCCGAACTTGCGGTCAACCACGCGCTCTCCCACGAGCCGCACCAGGTCGCCCTCAACAAGGGACGGCATGATACCAACCACGGTCTCGGCCCGTTCCCGGTCCTCAACGATGACTCTCGCAACCGTGTAGCCATTGGCAGGGTTGACGAAGACGATACGCTTGATCTGACCTTTGAACTCCACCTGCGTCATGGCCAGACCATGGCACAAGCCCGCGGACATGCGCAAGCAAATAGCTCGTCCGCACGCCTGCGCATTTGGTAAAGAGCGCCGATTGTGCTAGCCTGCTGGCCGGCGCCCTACGCCCTTTTTGGGAGGTTTGAACAGTCCATGTCACCGGTTCCCTACATGGTCTATGCTGACGAGTCGGGGGAAGTGTTTGATCACCCTCGCCTGCGCATGGCTGTCTACGACGGGCAGCAGGTGCGGGAACCAACTCCCGACGAGCTGGTTCCGCTCCCCCCGGGTAGCGACATCTTTCTCCTTCCCGGCAGGTTACCGCTGGGTTTTTCGGGCAAACGCGGCCAGCTTACTGAGCTTGAAGGCGAGATCACCGCGGTCTCGGCATTCCTCGCCCCGGCCTGGCTGCGCCTCACCCATCCAGCCTACCGCACGCTGCCCGATGCCCAGACCCTGCCGCTCTTCGCTTATGCCCCCGTCGGCTGGGCCAATGGCACTTTCTGGACCACCGGTCTGCGCATTGATCCCGAGCGGCGCCAAGACCCGCCACTCTTCGACATGGCCCAGATCTCCCGCGGAGTTCAACGAGACCTCAAGCAGTTCCCGAAAAATCGCATGTTGCAGCAGCTGCGACGCTGCGCCCTGGAATACGGCTGTCGGGCCGCTCAAAATCTCTTTCTGAAACGCTGGGAAGCCCCCCTCCCGACTTCCAAGGTCTGTAACAGCCGCTGCATCGGCTGCATCTCCGAGCAGGAGGGGGACATTCCCGTAACCCAGGAGCGCCTCACCACCCTGCCCGGAGACCGCGACATCTTTGAAGTCGCCACCCTCCATTTCGGCCGGGTCAAACACGCCATTGCCAGCTTCGGCCAGGGCTGCGAGGGCGAACCCCTCTCTCGCGCAAAGACTCTAGTTGATGCAGTCAAGAAGATTCGGGAAGTGGACTCCAACGGTACCATTAATCTGAACACCAACGCGTCACTGCCTGAGGCCGTTGCCGAACTCATGGAGGTGGGCCTGGACAGCATCCGAGTCAGCCTCGCCAGCCCCACAGAGTCCCTCTACGATGCTTACCACCGACCCCAGGGCTACAAACTGGCAGACGTCCATCAGTCCATTCGTGAAGTCAAGCAGCGGCAGGGATTTGTCTCCCTCAACCTGCTGGTCTTCCCCGGGCTCACCGACCGAGAAGACCAGATGGTAGAACTCGAGCAACTCATTCGTGAGCACGACATCGACATGATCCAGTGGCGCAACATGAATATCGACCCGGAATACTACCTCGACAGCATGGGGCCGGGGGAGGGGGTCGTCGGCCTCTATCAGATGGTGGCCCGATTTCGGGAGCGACTGCCCAATCTACGCCATGGCTATTTCAACCCCCACGTAGGCGGCGAAACATGAGCATTATCCGACGCTGCTATGCACTTCTTTGTGCGCTATTGTTGCTCGCCGCCTGCGGCAGCTCCACCGGAGCAGACGCCGCTGGTGCCGACCTGCGTCAAGCGGACCTCACCAGACTGCCGGACGTCCCCGCCGTCGATCAGAGTCTTTCCGATCAGAGCGCGATGACGGACTTTGCCTCACCCGAGCTGCCCGACGTGCTGCCCGCTGACGTGCCTGCGCCTCAAGACCTGCCAGCACCTCAAGACCTGACCGATGCCTCCACCGATGGCGATGGAGTGACCCAGGTCCTCCCCACCGACAGCGTCGTGGCCGATAGTAGCGATTCCGCTGAACTCACGGTGGAAGACGTCAAGCCAACCCCGCCCTTGGCTGACGTCTGGCCCATTGGCACCGTCCAGAGCAGCTGCGAAGGTGGCCTCCTGGCCACCCTGGAGACACCCTCCGGCAGCGTCCGCATCCTCGTGCTGCGCGGCTCCCACTACCAGATGGGACGACAATCGGGGTGCCTCATTGGCGCCGATACCGGCCAGTTCATGAGCACCCTCCTGGCCTACTTCACCCAGGCAATTCAGGAAGAGGCAGCCAAGATGGGGCTGGCCCCGGAGCAAACCACCACGCTGCTCATCTCCATGCTCAACAACATCTGGCTCCACATGGAGCCCTACGTCGACCAACGCTTCCTGGACGAATTCCAGGGTTTCGAGGAGATGGTACTCAGCGACCCCGAGATTGCCCAGCACTGGACCGAAACCAAGCCCGATTGGGCACTGCGCGCCTTTGTCCTGCTCTCCAATCTCTCTGACCTCAATTGGGGAGGGAGCATTGAAGGTGTTCTCGACAAGTTGGTGGTGGGGGCATCCCAGGATCTCCTGGAGCATTACTCCGGCGACGACATCGCACTACTGCTGCGCCGCGTAATTGACCGCACCGCCAAGGCCCCCCTGCGCCTGCCCCTGCGCACCACCTGCAGCTTCTTTGCCGCCTGGGGACCACGCACCGCCAACGGCCATCTTCTCGCCTCTCGCAATCTCGACTGGTCCACGGATACCGGCATCTCGCAAATGAAGGGGATCACCTTCTTCGCACCGACCGGCGGCACCGTCCACGCCTCCATCGGCTACCTCGGCTTCTTCGGCTCCCTGGCGGGCATCAGCCGCAACGGCATCGTCCTCTCTGAAGTGGGCAGCGAGTCAACCATGGAGCGACTCACCGGCCAGCCCTGGACCCTCAAGTTCAGGGAAGTGCTGGAAGATGCCGACGATCTCGATGAAGCCATCTCGCTGCTGGCAGGAGTGACCACGGACGGGGCTATCCGCCCCCCCACCATCGGCTACAACTGGATGGTTGGGTATGGCGACCCCACCGGAGCCGGTGCCAATGCCGCCGCTGCAGCCGTTGAAAACAACGGCATCGTCGCCGGCATCATGCGCGGCACCACGGCGTGCAAACAAGAGACTCAGGTGGTGCATTATGCTGAAGACGGCACCGTCCTCGAAGTCCTCGACCAGAGCGATGCCCCGGACCTCGCCAATTTCGAACAGGACGCAATCGAAATCGATGGTGCGGGAAACCCCCGCCTCTTCCAACAGGATGAAGCAGGCGCATTTGTCTTGAACGGCAATGGCTGTCCCGTCATCGCTAACGACGGTTCTGGTGCGCCATGGGCCGTGGGGCGCCCCCTCGATTGTGCGCTCTTCCGGGGCGACGAAGCGCTGGTCCACGCAGTACGCCGCTGGCAAACCGCCTCCAATGGACCCCAGGGGGGCGACAAGCTGCTCTGTGATTCCGGTAGCTACCGTCACCGCTATCTGGTCATGCATGGCATGCTCGAAGCCTACGAGAAGGGCTCGGCCTATAGTCACAACGACAAAACCTGGGTCGTAGAGACGGGCTCAGGAGTTCCCATCGGTCTGGCCCAGGCCGAGCAGATTGCCCGCGCCGCGGCCATGAGCTCTAACGTCATGTCCATCGCCTACGATGCCACCGCGCTTGCGGTGCGCCTCTCATATGAGATTGGAACGGGCTCGGACTGGCAAGGAGCCCACCTCCATGACTATCATGAACTGGAACTGGCACCGGCCTTCGACTTGCTGGCTGAGATGCCCTTCAACGAGGGGATATGATGCGACGGGTTGGATTGATGCTCCTGGGCGCGTTGGTGGCGGTGGCATGCAGCAGTGAAACTGCGCAGCTGCCGCCGATCCAGGATATAGACTCCGAGTTTGGTGGCTTCAAGAAAGAGGTTGCGGATCCCCAAGAGATAGTCGAGCAGGAGTTGTGTACGACAGTATGGAGCAAAACCCTGCAGACGGGCGGTTCCATATCCCATCCCGCCGTCTGGGGCAAGAGTGACCAGATCCTGGTTGCCAGCGGTCAAAAGCTCTACGCCCTGGAAGATGCCGGCAAGATTGCCTGGACCTGGCCCGATGACGATGCTGATTGGGACTGGCCCGGAGGAACAGGAGTTGCGCCCCCATGGGAACTCTACACGCCGGCGCTGGGCCGCGAATTCTACCCCATCTTTGGCACCAACGCCGGCTATGTAATTTCGGTAGACAAGAATGCCCGTGCGCGCTTCGCCATTAAAGTCGAGGGTAATGTTTCTGGGGCCCGGGCAATATCTGGCACATCGGATTCAAAAGATGAAAAGCGCATCCTCCTGGTCACTGACCTTGGTGCCATCTATGTGGTGAAAGACGAGAACCAGAGCATTGTCTGGAGTTGGACCGGAGACCAGAAGCTCCAGTACCCACGGGAAGGTTCCCAGCCCCTGGTCGGGCCCGCGGCACTCTATGCCGTAGAGTCGATGCTGGTGCTGGCCTACGACCGGCTCCTCTGCTTTGAACTGGCCACCGGGAAGGTTCGTTGGGAATTCGTAATCGACGTGGAGGAGAACAAGGAGGCCACCAGCAACGCGATAATGGACATTGAAGGAAATGTCTACTTCGTGGCTGGCGAAGACCGTACGGCCAGCGAATATGCTCGCAGCTATGTCTTCAAGGTCCCACCGGGCGGGCCCGATGCCGGTGTCGAGACTTACCTGCTTACGGAAGCTCAGACTCGGGTCGTCTCCCTCTCCCAGGGCCAGCAGAAGACGCTGCTGGCAGGGACCAACAACGCCGGTCTCTTCTCCTTTGACCTGCCGACCAAGACGACCTACTGGAATTACGTGGCATCTGAGCAGAACTTCGAAATGGTGGCCCAGCCAATCCAGGGCGCTGACGGCCTCGTCTATTTCGGTGCGGCGCGCCACTGGCTCCACGTGGTCAACAGCACCGGCGACTATCAATGGCATGACCGCCTGGACACTCCTGACGACGACCTGGGGGCAATCCTCTGGCCTTCCTCTCCCATCCTCCTCGCCAACGGTCTGGCCATCTTCCACAACGGCAACCGAGTCCACGCAGTGCATTGCACTGATGCAGGTCCAGCGGACCTCGCCTGGCCCCGCTTTGGGGCCAACAACCACAACACCGGCAACATCTCAGACAAACTCACCGAGGCCACTCCCGAATGAACCGAACTTTCCTCGACTTGCTGGACGAAAAGAAGATCCTCCTCTTCGATGGCGCCATGGGTACCCTGCTCTATCACAAGGGCGTCTACATCAACCGCTGCTACGACGAGTTGAACCTCTCCAGCCCCTCCCTGGTGGCTGATTGCCACCGGGAGTACATCACCGCCGGGGCCGACGTCGTGGAGACCAACACGTTCGGTGCCAACCGGGTCAAACTGCTGGGCCATGGCTTTGAAGACCGCCTCGTCGAGATCAACCGTGAAGGGGCCCGACTGGCCCGCGAAGCAGCGGGCGATTCGGCGCTGGTGGCCGGGGCCGTGGGCCCCCTGGGAATCAAGATAGAACCGTGGGGACCAACGTCCATCGTTGAAGCCCGGGAAATTTTTGCTGAGCAAGTAGCGGTCCTCGCCGAAGGGGGAGTAGACTGCATCTGCCTTGAGACTTTTGGTGACCTCAATGAGATCCATCAGGCCCTCATGGCGGCCCAGCAAGTCTGCAATCTGCCCGTGGTGGCGCACATGACCCTGCAGGGCGATGGTGATTCGCTCTATGGCACACCCCCTGAGCTTTTTGCCCGCAGACTGGAAGAATGGGGGGCCGCGGTTGTCGGCGTCAACTGTAGCGTCGGCCCGGAAATCGCGCTGCAGGCAATAGAGCGCATCGCCAAAGTGGTCTCATGTCCCATCATCATCCAGCCAAACGCTGGCGTCCCGCGCAACGTCGAGGGACGCAATATCTATCTCGCCTCCCCCGAGTACTTCGAAGAATACACCAAACGCTTCTTGCTGGTCGGGGCCCGTTTGGTTGGCGGCTGCTGCGGCACCACTCCCGACCATATCAAGGCCATGCGCAAGGCGGTCAACGCCGCAGCCCCGGAAGCACGTAGCAGGATTCAGGTACTCAACGGCAGTTCTTATCCCACCGTCGACGAAGGCGTCGAAGAACGCCCTTTTGCCGGGCGCTCCCAGCTGGCAGCCAAACTCGCCCGCGGCGAATTCGTCTCCAGCCTCGAGCTCGTCCCGCCCCGCGGCCATTCCTTGCGCCGGGTACTGACCCGGGCCGGTGCGGCCATGGCTGGGAACATCGACGTCATCAACATTCCCGACGGGCCCCGCGCCTCCGCCCGCATGAGTCCCCTCGCTATGGCCGTACGTATCCAGCAGGAATTGGGCATTGAAACGCTCCTGCACTACACCTGTCGTGACCGCAACCTGCTGGGCATGCAGTCGGATCTCCTGGGAGCCTTCTCTCTGGGCCTGCGCAACCTACTGATTATCACCGGCGACCCACCCAAGATGGGCGACTACCCTGATGCCACCGCGGTCTTCGATGTCGATGCCATCGGCCTCACCAACATGGTGACCCGCTTGAACCGCGGCCTCGACCTGGGGGGCAACAGTATCGGCAAACCCACCGAGTTTGTCATCGGCGTCGGCGTCAACCCCGGGGCCATTAACCTCGATTTCGAGATCAAGCGATTCTACTGGAAGGTTGATGCAGGAGCACATTTTGCCATCACGCAGCCGGTCTTCGACGTGACCCTCCTGGAGAGCTTCCTTGAGACCATCGACAAGCATGGCCTGAAGCTGCCGATTCTCGCTGGCATCTGGCCTCTTCTGAGTCTACGAAATGCCGAGTTCATGAACAATGAGGTACCCGGAGCCAGTGTCCCGGACGAAATCATGCTGCGTATGGCAGAGGCTCAGACAAAGGGCGGGGACTACGCTCGTCAGGTGGGCATCGAGATTGCCCGCGAAACCTTCGAAAGGGTCAAACCACTAGTCCAGGGCATCCAGGTCTCACCACCTTTTGGCAAGGTGGACCTGGCCCTCGAAGTGATCGGCATCACTTCTTCAGAAACGCAACCAGATTAGCCGCATAGCTCGGAAAGGACGGACAGACGATGCCCGACCCGGCGAGAATCTCGGTGGTGTTCATGGCGTTGTAAAGCACCAGCTGATTAAGCATCTCCACAAAGAGCCGCGGCGACCGCCAGGCCTTCTCCAAACCTGGCATCTTCATGAGATAGGTGGCCAGATTGGACGGGATGGTGCGGCGCGGTGCCTTCTTTTCGGCAACCCCACAGAGAATCTCGAAGACCTTGCGGGAGGGTAGGGGGTTCTGATCGACAAGGTGATAGGTCTTCCCCACTGAGTCCACGTGCCGGCCGATGCACGCCATCGCCTCCACCACATAGTCTGCGGGGACAAGATTGAGCGGGTAGTCGCCCCGCCCCACCAGCGGCAGATGAATGTCCAGCGGCAGATTGACCAGTACCCGCATGAAGAAGTGCGGACCGTCCATACGATCAATCTCACCAGTCGTGGAATCACCAACTATGAGCGACGGCCGGACGATGGTCATGGGCAGCTCCCGGCTAGCCTGCCGTACCAACTCCTCGGCCTCAAACTTGGTGCGCTCAAAGGCATTGCGAAAGCGAGGTGGTGCGACCAGGTCGTATTCCATGATCACGCCATCGCGACTGCCGGAGACAAAAGCCGTCGAATAATGCACCAGGCGCTGCAAATGGGGCAGATCCGCGGCAAAAGCAATAACGTTGCGAGTGCCCTCCACGTTGACCAGAGACATCTCGTCAGGCTCACTTCCCAGGTAGTAGATGCCCGCCAGATGGAAGAGCCACTTGACCTTGGCTTGCAATTCCTTGACCTCGCTGCCAGAAAGCCCTAGGTCCATGCAGGCAACATCACCGGTGACAATCTGAACGGCTTCGCCGTGGCGACGAAAGTCTTTTGTCGCTTCTTCCTCGAAACTCTCTTTGCAGAGCACGTAGACGGTGAGGCCATCGGTCGCCAGACGTTGCACCAATCGCCGCACAACGAAGTTCGGATAGCCCGTGACCAGGGCAACGTCATCTGACATGTTTCTCTCCTGTTTTCCGTAACTTAGCAACCAACTGTTCGACTTGCGCTTTCAAGTCCTCCAGGGGGCCGTCGTTGGTGACCACAAAGTCAGCTCGCGCCAGGCGCTGCGCCCTCGGGAGTTGGCTTTCAATACGGCGCCGGGCCTCGTCACTGGTGGCCCCGCTGCGCCCCATGAAGCGCTCAATCTGCAAGTCCACGGAGCAATCCACCACAACCACAACATCAACCTGACGGTCCCAACCGGCCTCGAAAAGCAACGGCACTTCCACAATGACTGAATGAGTATGCGCGGGGAGGGCGGTGATACGCTCCTCGACTACCCGGCCAATGGCGGGGTGAAGCACGGCCTCCAAGGCACCAAGACGCTCCTCATCACCAAAGACCACAGCCGCCATCGCCTTGCGGTCAATGGTGCCATCAGGGGCGACCACCTGCCTCCCGAAAGCCGCCGCAATCCGGGCCACCACGGAACCGGATGCGTCACTTAGCAGTTCATGGGTGACCGCGTCGGTATCAATCACCGCATAGCCATGCCCTCGCAGCAGCCCGGCGACGGTGCTCTTGCCCGAGCCGATGCCGCCCGTGAGCCCGATTCGCCTGATGCGCCTTCTTGTTCTCTTCTCTGGCATTGGCCCTTCCTCTGTGGCTCCATCCTACACAGGAGCCTTTGACAAGCAATCGCAAAACGCGCAGGATGTTGCCTAGGAAATGGAGGAAGCTATGCAGGTCTACTTCCTGGGTACTGGTGACGCGTTTGACAATCATCTGCCCAATACGTCGCTGCTCATTCGCTCAAAACAGGGGACCGTTCTGGTGGATTGCGGCTTCACCGCCGCACCAGCTTATTGGCGGCAGGGATGGAAGGTGGACGACCTCGATGCCATCTACATTACCCACCTTCACGGTGATCACTACTTCGGGCTGCCGGCCCTGCTGCTTCGCATGCATGAGGAGGGGAGAACCCGG
>ERZ890953.1466-NODE-1466-length-11798-cov-3.547134_pt1 | contig 11798 bp, 11 predicted proteins | sample MGYA00521264_ERZ890953 | MGnify/ENA primary metagenome ERZ890953 (study PRJEB32303, sample SAMEA104408629) | aquatic metagenome | biome: Brackish water; feature: Chemocline; material: water | place: Baltic Sea | collected 2014-10-26T21:54:00 | depth 200 m ... | reverse complement strand
CATGCGCAGGGCATCTACGCGGAGCATGACATCTTTATTCAACTCTGGAAGTTGAAGAATACGATGCGCTACATGATTGGTGAAGAGCTCATTACTCACCTCGGCATCGAGTACTACAACTACTTCGAATAGGCCGCCCCTCCCCCGACACCGTAATGCCCCCGCGTAGTTTTGAACCATCCAACTTGCATGTGCATGGGCTCAGTGATAGGCTTGCCGCGCAACCGTGTGCGCAAGGACATTTGCATGAGTAACGACGACAAGTTCTGCCCCAGTTGCTTCGAGAAGTACGGCGAAGAACTGGACCAGTGCCCGGCCTGCAAGATCCGGCTAGTGGCGGCTCTGGACAAGGATCTGACGGGCAAGGTCCTGGATGATCGCTATGAAGTGATCTCGGTGCTGGGCAAAGGTGGGATGGGCGTTGTCTATCGGGCCAAGCAAAAGATCATCGACCGTCCCGTGGCGCTCAAGGTTTTGCGGCGTGAGCTGATTCAGGACCAGAGTTCGGTGAAGCGTTTCCTAGTCGAGGCCAAGGCCTCCAGCACATTGCGTAGCCCCCATACCATTACGCTCTTCGATTTTGGCATTACGCAGGAAGGGCTGCTCTACTTCACCATGGAATTGCTTGACGGCATGGTGCTGACTAAGGCCATTCAGCAGGAGTCGCCATTCTCTCCAGAGCGGGCCGGGCGCATCATTCTGCAGGCCTGCGAGTCCCTCAAAGAGGCCCACGCGGCGGGCATCCTCCACCGGGATTTGAAGCCGGACAATATCTTTCTGATTCCTGGCCCGGACGGCAAGGAGCATGTCAAGGTTCTCGACTTTGGCATCGCCAAGATCCTGGATGACGGCACCTCTGAGTCGATTACGAAGACCGGGATGGTCTGTGGTACGCCGATGTATCTCAGCCCGGAGCAGGCGGTGGGAAGGACACTTGATGCCCGAAGTGATGCGTACTCCCTGGGCATTATTCTCTATGAGATGCTGTCCGGTGAACCGCCTTTCGTTGACACCACGCCGGTGGGCGTGCTGATGAAGCAGATCAGTGAAGCTCCCATTCCCATTTCACGCCGCAAGCCTGAGGTGAAGATTCCCGCCACGGTTGAGCGCTTCCTGATGCGGATTCTCGCCAAGGATCCCAATGACCGGCCCGCCGACATCACGGCCATGGCTGCAGAACTTACTGCGGCGCTGGAGGGCAAGGATGAGGAGAAGGTGCGGATGCCGGGCTTGATGGCGACGCACGCCGGGGTGCAGATTCCCACTGCGGAGTTCTACGCGCAGAAGGAAGGTCCCGAGGTTACGGCTCCGTTGATGCAAGATGTCAGTGGTTCAAGTCGGCGCACTCCGGTTTCAAGAGACGCGGTGACGAGCCCGTCGAATGTCGAGTCTATTGCCCCCGGAAAATCAAAGCGGGGTCTCTATATCGCCCTGGCTATGGCTGCTGCGCTGGCTGTTTGCGTGGTCGTGCTGATGGTGGCGTTCCCCAACGGCGGGGGTGAGGTAGCTGAGAAGTCAGCAGGGAATGCCCCTGGTGAGACGTCTGCTGATGTGGTCGAGCCAGAGGAGGCGAGGCCAGCCGGAGTAGCTGCCGAATCGGCGGCTGCGGAGGTGGCATTGGCTGCCGATCAGGAAGCGGCCATGAAGGCCCGTGCTGAGGCTGACCGGCGGGGTGCGGAACTGGCTGACCGCGAGAAGTTGTTGCGGGAAAAGGAAGAGCAGCTGGCCAAGGCGGTTGAATTGGTGGACCGCGAGAAGGCGTTGGCCGAGCGGGAGAAGGCGGCTCTAGATGCTGAGGCTGCGGCCAAGGCCGTGGCCATTGCCGAGGCTGAGGCCGCGGCTACGGCCAAGGCTGAAGAAGAAGCTGCCGAACTGGCTGCTGCCAAGGCCGAGGCGGAGGCCGAGGCGGAGGCTGCGCAGAAGAGTAAGCAAGTGGCTGATAGCGGCAGTGCGGAGGCAGCCAGGAAGAGGGCCGAAGAGGCCCGCAAGCGGGCGGAAAAGGCCAAGGCTGACCGGCGCGCTGCCGATGAACAGAAGAGAGCTGCGGAGCGGGCTCGCAAGGCCGCTGAAACTGAACGCAAAAAAGCCGAAGCGGACAAGAAGAAGGCCGAGAAGAAAGACGACGAACCGGACTTCGAAGATATCTAGTGATCTGAGGGAGGCGACCTTGAGGTATCTGCTTGAGCGGTTTCTGCCGCTGGTGATCGTATTGGTTGCGTTGACCGTGTCACATCGCGTCTTCGCCGAAGACAAGGACAAGGCCAGTCAATTGAACCAGCAGGCGATCAAATCCTACAAGGCAAAAGCTTACCTGAAGGCCATTGACTTGTGGTTGCAGGCCACGGACTTTGCCGATGATGAACAGCTCATCAAGTTGCACAAGAACCTTGGTCTGGCGCTCAAGAAGCTGGAACGGCCTGCTGAGGCCTGGTATCACCTGACTACCTACATGCAGCGTTCACCGGTGACTGATGGGAGCGTTGCCAAGCAGGTCCAGCAGCTGGAAAAGGACCTGAAGAAGATCCATACCAAGGTCAATGTCAGTTCGCAGCCAGCGGGTGCCCTGGCCATCCTGCCGCCCGGGGATCGCATGCACAAGTTGCGCACTCCCTTCACCTGGTGGTTGCCGCCAGGCGAGTTCAACGTGGAGTTTCACAAGGAAGGATACGCTGTCACCAAAGAGGTCCTGCGGGTTGAGTATGGCGGCCGTGATCAGTTCGATTTTGCCCTGAAGCGAGCGGCCACGACGGGAACGCTGAAGCTGACGGGCAATCCCGATGGTTCGAGCGTCAGGCTCAACGGCAAGGCGCAAGGCCCGCTACCATACCATGCCGATCTCAAGCCGGCGTCCTACGACGTCGCGGTCTATTACATCGACGGTCGTGTCTGGAAAGGAAGGGCCACCGTGACTGCCGGTCAGACCACCGAGATGGCGGTCCAGGTCGGCACTGTTCTGACCCCGCCGCCCGTGGCGAAGAAGAAGAAGTCTGGCAGCGATGGCTGGAAGTGGGCCACCCTGGGCGGCGGTGCGGTGTTAATGGGCGTGGGTGTGGTCCTGCACGCGACGGGAATCAGTAACAACAATACGCGCTACGATGAAGTCAAGGACAAGTGGCTGGCCAAGGGGCTCGACCAGGTGACGTCGACTTCTGACGAGGCTTACCTAGGCTACGTTTCCGAGTTTGACTCGGTGTTTGAAGAAGACGTCAAGCCCTTCCTCACCGGTGCGTATGTGCTCTATGGCATCGGCGGTGCGGCGGTACTTACTGGCGCTATTGCGTTGATGCTGCCGCCAGCCGGGCACGACGGCGAGACGTCGCAGTTCCATTTGACGCCGGCGTTGGCCCCGGGCCAGGCGGGCCTGGACTTCCGAATTACTTTCTAGGTTCCCAGCAACCATTCCACCAGATAGCGCACCACTGCGACGTTGACGCTGTTGCCAGCCAGCTTGTACTGCGCCCGCTGCCGAAGTGCGGATGGGAGGCGGAACGTCGCCGGAAAGTGCAGCATTCTTAGAATTTCCTGAGGGGTGAATCGGCGGATACCCTGCCCGTCGTCGAAGTAGCTGCCGGAGCCGTGGATGGCGCGGCCGTAGGAGGATCCGAAGACCGCTGGCACGCCATCAACGGCGACGATGTTGCTTGCCGGGTCCAGGCGGCCAGCAAGCTCGGGCGGCAGGTATTGCTGTGGGCGGGAAGGCTCCAGGTAGTCGCCAAGGGAGGTCTCAAAGCGGGGGTAGGGTGGGGGCGGGGCGATGGCATTCTGGCTGGCCAGAAGAAAGTAGCGATTACGCCTGTTGGGGATACCGAAGTCCGTAGGACAGATGAACGCCTCTTGCGTCTTCATGCCCAGGGCCTGCAGGGTATCGAGGAGGAGTTGGCGGGAGCGTGACGTTGCAAATGGCGGGACATTTTCGAGGAGCAGATAGGAGGGCCGGTAGTCGGGGAGCCGGTTGATGAGGTGGAGTAGCGGCCGAGCCCGCGGGTCGGCCACGTCCAGCTGGCGGCCCTTGGCGGTGTAGGGTTGACAGGGCGGACTGAGCCACCAGCCATCCGCAGCGAGGACCTCCGGGTCGGCCCGTCGCAGGCCGCAGAGATCGATCGCTGTGACCGTGCCGAAATGGGCCTCGTAGGTTGCCCTGGCCGCGGCATCCTGGTCGAACGCTGCCACCACATTCACCGGCAGATGCTCAACCGCGCAGCTGAAGCCGCCAATGCCTGCGAAGAACTCTACGAAGGGAATCTCCATCCTCTCCTCATCTCCCGCTTCACGCGAGCAGGTGTCTACCTGCACGATCTTCCACCTCCTGCGCTTGACAGTCAACGTGTGAGTTGCTATTGAGGACAGGCACTTTTTAAGGAGTGAGCGGTGCAAATGACACCCGTTTTAGCCGCCGTCATCGATCTTGACGTCACCTACTTCTTCCAGCTGGCGCTCTTTCTGGGCCTGGTAGTGGTACTGAACCAGCTTGCATTCAAGCCTTTGCTGGCGCTTTTTGAAAGGCGTCGTGGGGAGACTCTGGAGCGGGAGCAGCGAGCCACTGAAGGGATTCGCGAGGCCGACGTTTTGCTGGAGAGCTATCGGCAGGAAATAGGGCAGGCGACGGCGGCGGGAATGGACCTTCGCAATTCGTTGCGCGATGCCGCTCTGGCCGAACAGGCAGCGCATGTTTTGAAGGTGCGTACTGAGGCCACCAACTGGAAGGAGCAGGAACTGGCTCTTCATCGGGCCGAGTTGGATGCCGCCCGGGCGGAGGCTGAGAACGAGGTCGAATCCCTGGCAACAGCGATCGTGAAGACGCTGACGGCCGGGAAGGGGGCATCATGAGAGCCGGTACAGGGGTTTTCCTGATGGTGCTGCTGGGCTTTGCCGCACCGGCCCTGGCTTCGGGTGGTGGCGGGCATGGCTTTGCGCTGAAAGAGCATGGTTTCTATGTGATTAACTTTGTGATCTTCCTTGGGATCGTCGTGCTTTTCGCCCGCAAGCCAATCGGCAAAGGGTTGCGGGAGAGGGCAGAGGCCTTTTCTCGCCGACTTGATGGCGCTCGCCTGAAATACGAAGAAACGCAGGCTCGTCTGGCCGATGCACAGCAAAAAACTGATGGCCTGGAAGCGGAGAAGGCTGGTCTGCTGCAGCGGATGCGGGAAGATGCGTTGCGGCAGAAAGAGACTATCGCCGAGAAGACTCTGGCTGAAGGAAAGAAGATCCGGGCAACGACCAGCAACGCGCTGGACAATGAGAAGAACCGGCTGGACCGGCGTTTTCGTGCGGACCTTGCCCTGGCCTCTCTGGGGCGGGCCGAGGAGTTGGTGGCCGAACAGTGGAAGTCCCTGCCCCACGGTGCCTATGTGGAGCAGTTTGCTGAGGCGCTGGGCGAGCAGTCAACAACCGATGGAGGCCTGTAGATGAAGCCTGACGAAGGCGGCGTTGCGCGGCGCTACGCACGTGCGGCCATGATCTACTGTGACGCCCATGGTGGCCATGAGGAATTTGGGGGGGCTTTGGCGACCGTTCTCGAGGCCTTCCAGAAGTTGCCCCTGTTTGAGTCCTTGTTGACGACGCCGATTCTGCGTCGAGAGGAGAAGTTGGAGTTGACTGACAGCGTTATCTCCGCACTCAATCTGCCGATTGCGGTTGGCCGGTACCTCGGTATCCTGATTGCCAAGGGCCGAGTGGAGCATCTGGGTGCCATTTCGCACAAATACCAGGACTTCCTGGATGAGAAGAACAAACGGGCTCGGGCAGAGGTGTACACCGCGGTGGCACTCGATGATCTGATGAAGCAACGCATCTCCGAAGGGCTCTCCACCCGTTTTGGTAAGGAAGTCATCTGTGCTTACCACGTGGATGAGGGTCTCTACGGTGGTGTCATGGCCCGGGTCGGAAACACAATCATAGACTCGAGCATACGTGGCAAGCTGGATGCTATTCGTCAGAGCATTTCGGCTTTGACCTCCTGACATTGTGAAAGAATGGTTTTGTAGCTTCTTGGGGGCGATCAAATGGGCGTAAATATTGCCGAGATTTCTCGAATCATCAAAGAGCAGATGGAAGATGCGGCACGGAGCATTGATACCGCTGAAGTCGGGACCGTGCTGGCGACTGGCGATGGCATTGCGCGAGTCTACGGCCTTGACAAGTGCATGGCCGGCGAGTTGCTGGAATTCCCACACAACGTCAAGGGCATGGTGCTGAACCTCGAGGAGGACAACATCGGCGTGGCGCTGCTGGGGGACGTGACCAAGGTCAAGGAAGGAGACCAGGTTCGCCGGACCGGCCGTATCGTCGAGGTACCTGTCGGCGAAGCTCTGCTGGGACGAGTTGTCAATTGCCTGGGCGAGCCCATCGATGGCCTCGGAGAGATTAAGACGGAGCACTACCGGCGCGTCGAGCTCAAGGCCCCGGGCATCGTCAAACGGCAACCGGTGAAGGAGCCGTTGCAGACCGGCTTGAAGGCTGTGGACGCGATGACACCCATCGGTAGAGGCCAGCGAGAGTTGATCATCGGCGACCGTGGCACTGGCAAGACGGCCATCGCCATCGATACCATCATCAACCAGAAGAATACGGACGTTTACTGCATTTACGTGGCCATCGGTCAGAAGCAGTCCACCGTTGCCCAGGTGGTGGAGAAGTTCAAGCGATACGGTGCCATGGAGTACACCACGGTGGTCATGGCCGGTGCTTCCGAACTTGGTCCGATGCAGTTCCTGGCACCTTTTGCCGGCTGCACCATGGGTGAGTATTTCCGCGATAGTGGTCGGCACGCCTTGGTTATCTATGATGACCTCTCGAAGCATGCCGTGGCGTATCGGCAGATGTCATTGCTGCTGCGTCGTCCGCCCGGACGTGAAGCTTTCCCGGGGGACGTCTTCTACCTCCACTCCCGACTTCTCGAACGTGCGGCCAAGATGTCTGATGCCGAAGGCGGCGGATCGCTGACGGCTCTGCCCATCATCGAGACCCAGGCCGGGGACGTTTCGGCTTACATTCCGACCAACGTCATTTCAATTACCGATGGTCAGATATTCCTGGAGGGCGACCTTTTCTATAAGGGCGTGCGACCTGCGGTCAATGCCGGCATTTCCGTTTCCCGAGTCGGTGGCAATGCGCAGATCAAGGCGATGAAGAAGGTCGCTGGTTCTTTGCGACTCGACCTGGCTTCGTTCCGTGAGTTGGCGATTTTCGCCCAGTTCGGGTCGGATCTCGACGAGTCCACGTTGCGGCAGATCAAGAAGGGCGAAAGGCTCATCGAGGTCCTGAAGCAGGGACAGTACGAGCCGCTCCCCATTGAGAAGCAGGTCGTGCTTCTCTTTGCGGGCACGGACAAGCGCAACTTCCTCCTCGATGTTCCGGTGGACCGGATGCAGAAGTTCTGCGTGGACCTCCTCGATTACGTGGAGGCCAGCCAACCGGGTTTGCTTGCTGAACTGGCGGAGAAGAAGGTGGTGGATGCGGCCATGGATGCGAAGCTGGAGGCAGCGATCAATAATTTCAAAACGACCTTCCTGGCATAAGAGGCAACCATGGCCAACCTCAAAGCCATCCGCAAGCGGATCCAGGGCGTCGCCGGAACGCAGCAGTTGACCAGGGCGATGAAGCTGGTTGCTGCGGCGAAATTGCGGCGAGCCCAGGAGAGCGCACTCGCTCAGCGTCCCTATGCCGAAGCGTTGGGCAAGATCATCGGTCACCTCGGGAATCGGCTGGAAGAGGGAGCTCACCCCTTGCTGGCGAAGCGACCGATGAAGAAGGCCCTGCTGCTCCTCTACTCGTCGGACCGGGGTCTCTGTGGGGCGTTCAATTTGAATATCTGCCGGGCCGGCGAGCAGTTCATCCAGGGTCAGGCTGACGATGGCGTCGAAGTCGCAGTCGCGGCCATCGGCAAGAAGGGATTTGAGTTCATGCAGGGGCGGGAGTACCCGGTGGTGCACAATTACCAGGACCTCTTTGCCGACATCACCTTCGACAGCATCTCCCGGATCGGTAACGAGTTGGCCGCAGAGTACGTGAAAGGGGACTATGACGGGCTCTTTGTCCTCTACAACCAGTTCAAGTCGCCGGCGGTCCAGCGGGTCACGCTGCAGCAGGTGCTGCCGGTGTCGCTGGAGGACACTGATGCGGACGACAATCTCGTCGAGCATCTCTTCGAGCCCAGCAAGGAAGAGCTACTCGACGCAGTTTTCCCCATGTACGTGAATCTGCAGCTCTTTCAGGCGCTACTTGAGTCAGTGGCGTCGGAGATGGGGGCGCGGATGACTGCTATGGACAATGCGACTAACAACGCAGCAGACCTCATCAAGCGCCTGACATTGATCTACAACAAGGCGCGGCAGGAAACGATTACCCGAGAACTTATGGACATTGTCGGCGGTGCCGAGGCGCTGAGCTAGGAGGAGCAAGATGCAGAAGGGCAAGATCTCGCAGGTCATTGGACCGGTCGTCGACGTGGTCTTCGAAGAGGGGGAACTCCCCGAGATTTTCACGGCCTGCAAGGTGACCAACAAGTGGGTGGACGACCGGGAATGGAACCTCGTCCTCGAAGTGGCCCAGCACACCGGCGAAAATACCGCGCGTTGCATCGCCATGGATTCCAGCGACGGTCTCGTGCGCGGCATGGAAGTGCTGAATACCGGTGCGCCCATCATGATGCCGGTGGGTGAGGAGACGTTGGGGCGGATTCTCAATGTCGTGGGCGAACCGGTGGATGAGGCCGGTCCCGTGAACACAGCCAAATTCCTGCCCATTCACCGGGAACCGCCAGCCTTTGTGGAGTTGTCCACTCAAATCGAGATGTTCGAAACTGGCATCAAGGTGGTGGACTTGTTGGCTCCCTATCCCAAGGGTGGCAAGGTCGGGTTGTTTGGTGGCGCTGGGGTTGGCAAGACCGTCGTTATCATGGAGTTGATTCACAATATTGCGAAGCACCACGGTGGTGTCTCGGTCTTCGGCGGCGTCGGGGAGAGAACCCGTGAGGGCAACGACCTCTGGCTCGAAATGAAAGAGTCGGGCGTGCTTGATAAGACTGCGCTCATCTACGGGCAGATGAACGAGCCCCCCGGGGCGCGCTCCCGAGTTGCCCTGTCGGCCTTGACGTCAGCGGAGTACTTCCGCGACGAGGCCGGTCAGGACGTCCTCCTCTTCATCGACAATATCTTCCGTTTCACCCAGGCGGGCTCCGAAGTTTCTGCCCTTCTGGGACGGATGCCCTCCGCTGTTGGCTACCAGCCGACCCTCGCCACTGACCTCGGTGAGTTGCAGGAGCGCATTACCTCGACCAACAAGGGTTCAATCACCTCGGTGCAGGCCATTTATGTGCCGGCTGATGACCTCACCGACCCGGCCCCCGCCACCACCTTCTCCCACCTGGATGCGACTACGGTGCTCTCCCGTCAGGTATCAGAGCAGGGAATCTACCCGGCGGTCGACCCCCTGGATTCCAGCTCGCGCATCCTTGACCCGCTCATCGTCGGCGAAGAGCACTATCGGACTGCCCGTGATGTGCAGACGATTCTCCAGAATTACAAGGACCTGCAGGACATCATTGCGATCCTCGGAATGGAAGAGCTCTCGGAAGAGCAGAAGGTTGTAGTTACAAGAGCCCGACGCATCCAGCGCTTCCTTTCGCAGCCCTTCTCGGTGGCGGAGCAGTTCACCGGCAAGGAGGGTAAGTACGTCAAACTCGAGGATACTATCCGGGCCTTCCGGGGCATCTGCGATGGCGAGTACGACGATGTGCCGGAGCAGGCATTCTTCTATCAGGGCACCATTGAAGAGGTTCTCGAAGCAGCCAAGAACCTTTAGGCGGGAAGAGCATGAAACTCCAAGTTGTGACCCCCAAGGAGCGAGAAGTGGATCTGGACGTGGACAGCGTCACGCTGCCCGGCAGTCTGGGTGAAATGACCATTCTTCCCGGTCACACTGCGCTGGTTTCCAATCTGGATGTGGGAGTGCTCGCCTACGAGGTGAATGGGACAACGACGCTCGTCGCCATCAGCTGTGGCTTCGTCGAGGTCCTGGATGACCAGGTGACTGTGCTTTCCGAGACTTGCGAAGAGAAGAATGAGATTGACGTTGAGAGGGCACAGAGAGCTTATGGACGGGCTCAGGAGCGCATGGCCAAGGCGGTCAGCGATGACCGCATCGATGTCGCCCGCGCTGAGTATGCCCGGCGGCGCGCACTGGCTCGGCTACTAGTTACGGGCAAGCATAACTAGAACCTTCCAGACCAGATGAGAGCGAGTTCATGGTCCCCCACTGGATGTCCGGATTCCTCTTTCTAGCTGCCTTGACAGTTGCTTGGACGCTTATCAACAACTACCTGGCTCGCCGAGTGCAGAGCGCTTTCGGGTGGCGGGGCCGTCGCAGTCGGTGGCTGCGCTATCTCTTCGTGCTGCTAAGCTTCACCTACATCTACGGTCGAATGGTTGAGCGGACTTTTGGAGTTGCCCGGTGGGTAGGTTCTCTCTTTCACTTCGGCGCCTACTGGGTGGGTTTTGCGACCATTTCCTTCTGCATCTTCGCGGTGGCCGACCTGGGCCGCTGCGCGGGGGGCTGGAGCGGCCATCTCCGGCGTCGGCGGCAGGGAGAGACCTTTCGGATACATCTGGTTCGTCCGTGGTCTCGTCGCGGCATGGGCATCCTCCTGGTCGGTTCCTTGCTGGTTTGTATGTATGCCATCTACGGGGCCCTGGCGCCGCCGCGAGTTGTGCGACTGAAGCTGACGGCCCCGGCGGGAAGCGGTGTCAGCGCACCGGTGCGCATGGTCCTCATGTCCGACCTGCACCTGGGCCACCTGGGCACTTCGGCGCAACTGGATGATACCCTGGAGGTGGTGGCGGGGTTGCGGCCTGACGTGGTGGTTGTGCCTGGGGATATTGTCGACGATCGGTCCCCTGACGTGCAGCGCGGTATGGCCCGCCTTGGTGCCATTGCCGCCCCGCAGGGAGTCGTGGTCACGCTGGGCAACCATGAGCACTATACGCGGCTTGAGTTCTTTCTGGAGCAGTGCGAGAAGAACAGCATTCGGGTCCTGCGCCAGCAATCGTGGCAGATGCCTCAGGGGCTGGTGCTGGCCGGAGTGGATGACTTGCGAGTGTTGCGGGACCACGACTTGAGTTTGACTGAGGCGTTCGGAAAAACACTGAAGCCGATCCCTCGGGAGCGCTACACCGCTCTCCTCCTGCACCGACCTGTGGGAGTACAAACGGCCTTCGACCTGGGAGCCGACCTGGTCCTCTCGGGACACACCCACGGCGGCCAGCTGCCGCCATTCCAGATTCTCTCTCCCATTGCCAACGACGGCCATCTGGCTGGCAGCTACGAATATGGCACCGGCCTCCTCTTCGTCACCAGCGGCGCCGGTTTCTGGGGCCCACCCATGCGGTTGTTCGCACCGCGGGAGGTGGTGCTTGTTGAGGTGGTGCCGGAGTAGGGTGGGCATGGAGGCATTGCTTGGATGTGGTTGCCGAGCACACAGAGCAGAAGTGCTAGGGTGGTCTCCCGAAGAGCGCTTTTCCGTGGGGAAGTTGGCCGGCCGCAGGCCGGACTGCGGGGGCACGCGAGTGATGGACCAGGTCGTGCCTTCGGTATGCCGGTTTGGGAAGCAGGTACATACGACTGGTTGAATCCGTGGGCGACCGTGGCGTGCACACGAATCTCTGCCATCCCGAGGGCATTCCTCATGCCCTGGAAAGGACCGGAGAGTTGGTGTTGAAGAGGGTGCTTGGGGAGTAGCTGGAGAGGGTTACGGCAACGACAACTGCAACGGAGAAAGCAACAACACGGGCGGTGCAGGGAGA
>ERZ890953.1465-NODE-1465-length-11804-cov-6.896672_pt1 | contig 11804 bp, 13 predicted proteins | sample MGYA00521264_ERZ890953 | MGnify/ENA primary metagenome ERZ890953 (study PRJEB32303, sample SAMEA104408629) | aquatic metagenome | biome: Brackish water; feature: Chemocline; material: water | place: Baltic Sea | collected 2014-10-26T21:54:00 | depth 200 m ... | reverse complement strand
ATGTTATGACATCTCGAGGACCAGGAACTTCTATGTGTTTCGCGCTTGAGATTGTAAAAAAATTACAAGGTGAAGAAACGTATGAAATGCTAAAGAGTGGACTTTTAGCTACGTACTGCAAATAAGTTATTGTTATATACTATGTTTAAGTCTACTATAATATTTTCTTTTGTAACATAGTTCATATTAAAACAAAGGAATGTTCAAATGATAAAGAAAATAATGATAGGTTTTGTTGCAGCAACTGTTTTAAGTACAAGTGTGATGGCATATCCAAAAAAAGATGGAGAGAAGGTTTGTGATTATCGAGCTGGACATTCTACAGTTTCTAAAGTTATCTATGCTGTAAGTAAAACTGGTTTAAGTGCAGCGCAAACACGAAAAATTGCTGAGGGAATAGCTGAATATGAAGCTATGACAGAAAAAATTAAACAAATGCAAATCTTTCCCGTGGATTCTTTTATCAATGAAGAGTTTGATGAAAAAAGATTTATTAGTGAAATGAGTGAAAAATATATATCAGCAGTAGCAGCAAGAGCTACACTTTTTAAATACGTCTTTGCGGTTTTAGACAAAGAACAAAGAAAAATATTTAAAAGAGAATATGCAGCACCTTTAATCTCTAAGATGATTAAAAGTTATTAAAAGAAGAAAGCTTAATAAGGTTTAGTAACCTGAACCTTTTAAGATTCTCACTTCTTTACAGCCTAGTGCACTGTTAAGTTCACAAGCTTTATTAAATCTTTCTTTAGCTTTAGCATAGTCATGTGTCAATGATTTTGAATCTCTATGATACCTTCCCATATATATACATGAGTCTGCATTACCATTGTCACAAGCTTTGTCATAAAAGTTTAGAGCAAGTTTTTTTAGAGCTTCATTATCACTTTTTGAGTAATAAACAGCTACGTTATGGCAAGCCAATCCATTGTCTCCTCCGCAGGCTTTTGCATAAAGTTTGAAAGCTTTTTTCATATCAAGTTCTACATCTTTTCCTTCTTCATATAAAAAGGCAGCTCTCGTACAGCTTTCATAGTGATTTTGATTACAAGCTTTAGTGTAAAACTTTATAGCTGTATTGTCATCTTCAAGAATATCTCCATCCCCATAGTCATACATAAGCCCTACATTATGGCAAGCAACTTTGTTTCCTGCTTCGCAAGCTTCTCTAAATGATCCTTTTTCAAGGATCACTTCCTTACCGTATAAAACTTCAAAATTGTGACAAGCGACTGGATTCCCTTTTTGGCAATCTTTTCGTAACGTGTCTTTTTTGTCATTTGTAGCAGATGCACCTAAGTTTGTGATTAGTATGAGACATACAATGTAAAATAATTTTTTCATAATGACAGTATACAATGGATTGATAAAAATTCAGTAAATTAAGCTTTGATAATATTTTAGATAACATTAAAATATGAACTCAATGAATGAAATAATTTTATTTTCTCTTACTCTTTGTATAGATTTTTTAGGAACGAGTATTTTTGGTCGTTACATAGAAAATGGAGTGTAGAAAATGTTGTATATAGGAACTGTTTGACTCATTTTCATAAGCTATTGTACCAAGGTACAATATCCATTTCTAATAAATAAATATATAATCCTCTTTCATTTTAAATATATTACACAAAGGTAGTCTATGAAGCATAAAGCTCATTTTATTAAAGTCCTTTTATCCAATAAAGGAATTATTGTAAAAATTGATTGTAGACTTAGAGATAGTGTATGTGATCCTTTAGAAGTTATAGGGAAAAGCTGGTTTGATACATTTATTGATACTAGAGATAAAGAAACAGTTTTGAAAGTATTTCATGAACTATTTGATAACAAAACAGAAGAATGGAAAACATTTGGAAATGACATCAAATGTCCAAATGGTGGCCATAGACGAATAGATTTTACAAATGAAATTATTCTAATACATGGTCAAAAATATATGTCTTCATATGGAATTGAGCATATGGATAACTATTAGTTTTGTATACTCATTTTTATAGATTATTTCCTCTAGAATTAAACTAAGTTGTGAGAGTATTACAGAGATTTTTAGGTAAATTAAAGAAGCTGTACGTTTAAGATAAAAAATATTGTTCCAAAATTCATACTATGCTCTAAAATGTAGCACTTAATGCAGCTTTTTTAAAAACTTCATATCTTCTTAAATTTCATAAAAGTAGCTTTGATAAGATTTATCTAAATCCGATAGTTTTACCTTAAAAGTAGTTCGGATTTTTTCTTGCATATCTAACCAAAAAGAGTCAAGAACTACACTTGCTCCGGAGTTGGGATGAGGAACAAAAAGCTTGCCCTCCATTGCTTCTATTATTTCTAAAACAATTATTGTTGATGCATCGCGAGATAGTTTATAACCACCATTAACTCCGCGTATACTAACAACTAAAGAGTTTTTTTTCAAAATTGAGAGTATCTGTTCTAGATACCCATGAGATATCTGAGTCATTGCGGCTATATCTTTTATCTGCATTAACTTAGCATTTGGAGAGTTATACAGGGTATGCATTGCTGCAATAGCGTAGACGCCTTTTGTTGATATACCAACCATTAAACAAAAACTCTTTTATAAAGATGGTATATCTCACACCCTAGACAGTAAGAAAATGCTATCTCAAAGAAAATACACATTAATAGTATCCCACTAAAGATATAAAAGAGAAGAGTTAGATTTAGTAGGTGAAGAATAGCTATAGTCACTAAAAATATTAAACCAAAAAGCGATGCTAAGTTTTTGGGTGCAGCGTCAACTTTGATAGTTTCTAATTTCAATATATTTTTCGTATATTTTGAAAGTATAAAAAGTAGACTATATTCCTTACTTAAAAATATTCTAGTTACAAAATCTAGTATAAGGAAAAAAACTAATGCTGAGTTTTGAGTAAAAAGAAATATACTAAAGATAAAAGCAACGTAAAAAGCGTTAATGCTTGCAATGTTTGAGTCAACTAAGACAAGGGAAATGGGACATGATTTGTTGTTCATAAGGAATCCTTTAGTATTCTTATTTGTAATATATAAGAATTCATCTTTTAAAGTCAAGTAAACTAAGTATATTACTAAGGATTAAGTATTATATATTCCAAAATTCAAAAAGCTCCTGAAGTATCATATTTCTTAAATGTGTATTTTTTTATATTTCTAGAAGTGAAAAGTTTAATTTAGCTTAACCTAAATTAGGATAATATCTTGTTATGCATAAAACATTTATAATAATAACTACACTATTCTTTATTCTTAGTTTCTCTGATTTACAGGCAGTAGAAAGGGTTAAGTTGCAACTAAAATGGTTCAGCTCATTTCAATTTGCTGGATACTATATGGCAAAAGAGAAGGGGTATTACCAGGAAGTTGGACTTGATGTAGAGATTATTGAAAGAAACCCCTCCATAAGTAACATCGAGCAAGTTGTAAATGGCAATGCTGAATATGGAGTAGCAGATTCAGCTATATTACTTTATCGTGCTCAAGGCAAACCGCTTAAAGTTTTAGCTTCTATTTTTCAACATTCCCCTTTGGTATTTATAGCTAAAAGGGAGTCAGGAATTGTGAGTCCATTTGAAATGAAAGGAAAAACTCTTTCATATCAAAAAGGTCTTGATGATGCACCTCTACTAAGTATGCTTAAAACCGCAAGTTTAGGTGAAGAAGATTATGCCTATGATTCTCTAGATTTTTCGTCCATGGAACTTCTTAATAATAAAGTTGATGTAATGAGTGCATATTTAAGTGATCAGCCTTTCTTCTTTAAAGAAAAAGGAATAGAGATAAATATTATTAATCCATTAAACTATGGAATAGATTTTTATGGAGATATTCTTTTTACAACTGATAATGAAATAAAAGAAAATCTTCATAGAGTCAAGGCAATGAAAGAAGCTTCTATTAAAGGATGGGAGTACGCTATCAATAATATTGAAGAAACCATTGAGCTTTTACAAAAAAAATATAATGCTAAAACTAGTATAAAACATCTTCAATATGAAGCACAAACTTTAAAACAGTTGATGCTTGTTAATATGATTCCTATTGGATTTACTGATATCAATAGATTCAATCGTATTGCAAATATGTATGAAAATCTTGGAAAAGCAAACAATGAAGATTTACAAACTGCACTTAAAGATCTTATTTTTACACCTGAAATTAAAAATAAATGGATAGAGTATTTTTACATTATTTTGGGACTATTTTTACTATCTATTTTAATACTATTGACTTCTTATTTTATAAACAAAAGACTTAAAAGCTCAGTAGAAAAGAAAACACAAGAGCAGTAAAACCTACTTGCACTTTTTGATAAAGGAGATGCAACTTTATTTAAATGGAATAATGATGAAAAATGGAGTATTCATTATGTTTCTAAAAATGTAGCTTTACTCTTAGGCTACTCTTATGATGAATTTATAAGACAAGATATAGTCTATGCAAACTGTATTCACCCTGATGATATTGCACATGTATTAGAAGAGGTAAAAGAAGCAATTCAAGATAATATGGATTTTTTTAAACATGATCCTTATCGTATTGTTACAAAAGACAATAAAATAAAATGGGTACTTGATTCTACAGTAACACAAAAAAATGCCAACAATGAGATAAACTATTTTATTGGCTATATAACTGATATTACACAAATTAAACAACAAGAAAAAGAATTACAAGAGAGTGAATTGAAATGGAAGTTCGCAATAGAGGGAAATGGCGACGGTTTATGGGATTGGAACTTACAAGATAATACTGTTTTCTTTTCATCAGAGTGGAAAAAAATGCTTGGGTATGAAGAAGATGAAATTCAAGACTCACTAGAGGAATGGTCAAAGCGCGTACATCCTGATCAAATTACTCAAGTGTATAGTGACGTACATGCTTACTTAGATGGCAAAACTGATTTATATCGTAATGAACATCAAGTTATATGTAAAAATGGGACATATATATGGGTTTTAGATAGAGGTATTGTTATAGAAAGGGATGAAGATAACAAACCTCTAAGAATGATTGGTACGCATTCAAATATAGATCAACAAAAAAAGGTCCAAAAAGAGTTAAGAGATTCAAAAATACTTGCCGAATCAGCAAATAAATCTAAATCAGAATTCTTAGCTAATATGAGTCATGAAATTAGAACACCAATGACAGGTATGCTTGGATTTATAGAGCATTTACTAAAAGATGAAAAAGACTCAGAGCGTCTTAGACAACTTAAAGTGATTGAAAATTCTGGTCAAACTTTATTGGCAATTATTAATGACATACTAGATTTTTCAAAAATAGAAAGTGGGAAATTAGAGCTAGAATCTTTCCCTCTTAACATACAAGAATTATGTCAAAACTCAGCAGATATGTTTTTATCACTTACAAGTGCGAAAAATATTACTTTGCATAAACTCATAAATGAAAATCTTCCTTCATGCATTATGGGGGATGAAATTAGACTTAAACAAGTAATTTTCAATCTCATGAGCAATGCTATTAAGTTTACAATTAATGGTGGAAGCATAAGCTTACAAGTTTATTTTAATGAAGAAACGCAAACAATTTACATTGCTGTAGTGGATACAGGTGTAGGGATTGCCAAAGAAAACCTTGAAAAAATATTTGAAGCATTCTCTCAAGAAGATGTTTCTACTACACGAAAATTTGGAGGAACTGGCTTAGGTCTTAGCATATCATCCCAATTAGTTCGTTTAATGGGGAGTGAGATTAAAGTGGAGAGTAAAGTTGGTGAAGGGAGTAAGTTTTATTTTGAGATACCTGTAGAGATTTGTACTCATGAGAGTGATCTTATTAGAGTAGATACAAGTGAAGATTTAACTAAGAGTAGAATTTTCAATGGTCATATACTTGTTGTTGAGGATAATAAAACAAACCAAATGTTAATGAGTATGATCCTTGATGATTTAAATTTAACGTACGATATTGCGAATAATGGAGCAGAAGCGACGCTAAACTTTAAGCTTAAAAAATATGACCTTATTTTAATGGATGAAAATATGCCAATTATGAATGGTATTGAAGCTACGAAAAATATTAGAGAAAGAGAATTAGATGAGTCTTTAACTCCAACCCCAATTATTGCTGTTACAGCTAATGCTCTTAGGGGAGATAAAGAGAAGTTTATAGATTCAGGAATGGATGACTATATCCCTAAGCCTTATTCTGAAGATGATATCGTGAGAGTATTACAGAAGTATTTAGGCTAAGTTAAATCTTAGTTTGTGCACATACTCGAAGAACAAAAGCAGTTGCGAGACTACTTGCTTTACAACTCAAGTATACAAATGTTTATGACTTAGATGGTGGTATTAATTGGGGTTGGGTAGATAAAGGGTGTAAAACTATTAGATAATTAAAAGTTGATATTTTGCAATAACAAATTGTGCATAGAAAATTTTTGTTTAAATATCTGAATCAAAGAATCCAATTCTTTAATTGTGATTTCATCTTTATTCTGTAACGTACCAATGGATAAACTACTGAAAAAGAACCAAATGCCATATAAGCTGGTAAAAGAATATTTTGCAGAGTATAGTTTTCAATAGCCGCAAGAGCAATCGAAGACCCTATAAAAAATGCTATCCAAGCGAATGGTGTCTCCTCTTGAGGAGAAGCATACACAAACCTAAGTGTTGGAAGTAATGCACATAAGTCTGCCATAATAGCTATTACTGTTGGAGTAATACCTACACTATCCTTTGCGACATACCAAATAGATATGGCACTAATCCCTGTTAACAATGAAAATATTTCCAAACTATCTGGTTTTTTATTTTCACCAGTAAAGAGCGTAACAACAAACACTGTTGTTGGACTTGCCATAAACACTACAGTTAACATTTTAGTTATATCATCAGCTGTTTGAGGAGTCACTAACCAAAATGTAAAGCCTACAAGGCTCCAAATAAACCAAGAAATACGGTTAGGTTTTACAGTTCCCCGAAAGATACTTACTATGTAGGGAATGATGGCTATTGCAATGATGAATTGTGCAATAAGTCCAAATATATATTTTTCCATTATAAAGTTTTCAGCTTGCTGTCAAACCATTTTTGTAAGTCTTTGCCATATTTATATTCTGACAACTCAAATGTTTCTATACCGCTACTAAGATACTCATCATAAAGTATATTTACAGATATAGTTAAAGTTTTTTTCTCATGCTTAAGCCAGTTTTGCAAGAGTATAATAAAGTCACTTTTTCTATCTTTCCAATACTTTCTTCTTAGTTCAGTTTGTTTTTGTACAGTGTCTTTGCAATGATCATATTTATCTTTCAATGTAAGGATTCCTCATAATGAGCAAAAGCGCCTTCAACACTTAATACATTTTTATAACGTGTATTTGTCAATCTTACATGTTTCGTTTTAATATCACATATTGCAAGACGAAAGTTAGAGCCCATAAACGGCTCTACTATACAGATGATTTTCTCATTAACCTGTCGCGTAGCATGAATATTACCCTCAAGAGTATGAAAAAAATATTGTGGATAACTTAGTAGTGTAATCTCAACAATAACAACACTTTCTCTTTGCTCTAGGCTTTGAGCTATAATACTAGCATCCTCAAAGTTGTCAAATTGAACACACCAATCATCAAATCTTTTATTAAAGCGTTTTAACTCTTCATCTAAAAAACCACCTGCAGGCGATTGTAAAGCATAAATACTCATTATATAAACCTTATTAATATCTTCTTTTTTGTAAACTTGATAAACTTCAGATGTAACTGTTGAAAAATTTCTACAGAGATTCTCTTTGAAAAACAAGATTTTTTAAACTTCTATCTTCATCTGCACTTGCAAACTCTGGTACATTTTCTAAGCGTTTTACAAATTTAAAACTAGGTGCTAGTTCTTTGATTAGTTCTGTAATAAACTCTACATTTAGCTCTGGTGAATTAAGACAAGCTAGAAGTAAACAATCTTCAGATGCAATTTGTGGCAGTTTCATAATGAGTTTTCTATAATCTTTTGTAGCTTCAAAACTCCCTTTTTGAAAAGTAGGGGGATCTATGATGATTAGATCATAAGGACCTTTTTTCTTGATACGTGAAAATGATTTAAGAATGTTATATGGATGAAAACTTACACCCCTTGTATCTAGGTCATTAAGATGATGGTTACTGCGCCCTGTACTTAAAGCGCTTTTACTCATATCTATGTTTGAGACCTTTGAAGCCCCACCTAAGCAAGCAGCTATACTAAAAGCACATGTATAAGAAAAGAGATTTAAAACAGACTTGTCTTTTGCATTTTCTCTTACAAATTGACGTCCATTTTTCATATCGGCAAAGTATCCAGAGTTTCTGTTTGAGAGAAGATTTAGTTTTATCTTCATCGCATTTTCAACTACATATAAATCATCAGTTACTTCACCAATTATAAGTTCACTAGGAGAGCCTTTAAGGTATCTTTTTTGTAGAACTATGCTTGTGTATTGTTTTGTCTTTATGAACTCTTTAAGCATCTCTAAAAGCTCAGTTTCATTTGGCTCTTCATCGTAAAGGGCCACACTTAAAATCGTGTCAATAGAATCAACAGTTAAATGTTTCCATCCTTCATACAATCCGCCGCGACCGTGAAAGAGACGTTTAAATTCAAGATTTGTATTTTTAGCATTTTCTTCTAAAAAGTTTTTTAGATCTTGTATTGTCATTCGTTTATTGTGTGGCAATATTCTTTATCTCTTCATCACTTAATGCTTGAAGCATTTCTTCTATTTGTGTGAGTTCTTCTAGCAGGCTATCAGAGAAGCCTTCTAATTCTTTAAGGTATGGTTGTGCTTGTTTTATTTTCTCTGGGTCAATATCTTTTTTTGTACCAAATAGCTTCGTGAGTAAACTTATTTCGTACGTTGCATAAAATATTTTATATATATTTGTGTATGTATCATGAAGTTGTGTGTGAATAGACTCTATTGTAGTAATAGTATCTGCTGGAATGAGTACACAGTTCTTTAGCTCTTTGCAATCTTCGTAGAACCAAATACCAAAGTCGCATTCTCTTTCATTTACTGGAATGGCATCTATTTTCATATCGTAGCCACTTACAAGTAATTCAGCTTTTTCCACCCATTTTTTATGAGCTGTTTTAGCGTCTTTGAGTTTTATAAGAATTTCATTTTTATCCATAGTACAACCTTATGTTGAGAAATTTATACTTTTTCCCAAAAAGTACCAGCTGGGGTATCCATTAAAGAGACTCCAAAGTCCAATATTTTATCACGAAGCTTATCTGAAAGTTCAAAGTTTTTGTCTTTTTTTGCTTCATTTCGTTGGGAAATGAGTAAGTCTAGTTCTTCTTTTGTAGCATTGTCTATTCCAAATTGAAAGTACTCAAATGGATTTTTCACACCAAAACCTAAAAGAGTAGCAATGTATGCAAGATTAGAAATAGTCTCACGTTTGAGTTCTTTATGTTTTCCTGCAGTGTCAAGTATTTCATTTGCCGAACTAGTCATATCTTCTATAAGTGCTAAGGCAGAAGATACATTCATATCATCACTTAAAGCTTTGAGAAGCTCTACTTGAAAAGGAGTTGTTTGAGTATTTTCGGCTAAACCAAAAAGACGTTTTTTGAGTCTGTATATTTTGTCAAGTCTTTTTTTTGCAGTAGCTAAGTCTTCAGTGTTGAAGTTAAAGTTACTTCTATAATGTGTACTCAGCAGATAAAAACGTAGTACTTCACCATCATACTCGCGTAGCGCGTCTTTTAAGAAAAAACTATTTCCTAAAGATTTACTCATCTTTTCACCATTAATATTTACAAAACCATTATGCATCCAATAATTAGCAAGTGTATGATTTGTTGCACATCTTGTTTGTGCAGCTTCATTTTCATGATGTGGAAAAAGTAAATCAGCGCCACCACCATGAATATCAACAGAAAATGTATTCTCAGGCTTTGCGAGATGTTTTTCTATCATCGCTGAACATTCTAAGTGCCAACCAGGACGACCAGCGCCAAATGGTGAAGTAAAGCTAAGAGAGTTGTCATGTACAGATTTCCAAAGAGCAAAATCAGCAGGATTCTTTTTCATACTTGAACTTGCAACACGATTTTGCTTATCTTCTTCATCTTGAACTCTCGCAGAGAGTTTTAAATACTCACTATCGCTTGAAGTATCAAAGTACACATCGCCTTCACTTGTTGCATATGCATGTTTAGAGTCTATGAGTTGTTGGATAAGCGCATACATTGCTTCAAGTGACTCCGTAGCCTTTGGTTCAATGTCTGGCTTAGATACTCCAATAGCTTGCATCTCTTTATGAAAAGCCTCTGTATAAAAATCAGTTATCTCTTTTATGTCTTTTTTTTGCTCTATAGCTTTTTTAATAATTTTGTCATCAATGTCGGTAATATTTCTAGCATATGTCACATCTAAACCATTCGCTTTTAAAACCCGAGTAAGCAAGTCAAAAACTAAAGCAGACTTAGCATGCCCTAAGTGAGCATCATCATAAACAGTTGGACCACAAACATATAGAGTTGCTTTGCCCTCATTTTGAGGTATAAACTCACGTTTTGTTTTTTGTACAGAATCAAATATAGTCACTGATAAATTCCTTGAAAAGTAATAATAAAATTGTAAAAACTATTGCACCAAGTACAAGGTATAAAGCATTTTTAGAGCTAAGTATATCTAAAAAGTTTTTTACTCCAAAAGTCTTTATAGTTAAAGAAAAGCTTACATAACCACCTATTGTACTTGCCAATGCTAAACCACTAACACCCATTGGGGAGATGAGTGCTAGGGCAATTACGATATATGTAACTAAAGAATAACTTGCAATGAGTGCAGCTTTTCCTTGCATCTCTTTTGCATAAAGCCATAATACAAAAAGCTTTTGTAAGCCAAAAGGTAAAAGTCCTAGCATATACATTTGCAATACTGCTGTTGTATTAGATGTATCTTCACTTGAAAATGCACCGCGCTCAAATAAAAGCCATGTGATTTCACGTGAGAGAATAATACCTCCTAGAGTACTAGCAGTTAGCAAAAAAGCTAAAAACCAAAATGCTTTAGACATAAATGCCTTTGCTTGATTTTCATCCTTATTTTTTATATAGCGTGCAACTCTAGGAAAAAGTGCTACGGCAGTAGCAATTGCAAAAAGTGCAAGAGGCAGTTGAAATATACGGTTTGCATAGTAAAGGTAAGAGATAGAACCTGTTACTAAAAATGAGGCTAAAAAAGTATCTAAAAATGCACTGACTTGGGCAGTTGAATTACCCCACATTGCAGGAAAGAATTGTTTTCTAAATTTTTGTGTATCTCTTTTTATAATTTTTGACTTCACCCGTAGATGCTTAAATCCACCGATTAAAAGTTTTGAGAGTCCCATTTTTTGTATTGCAATGATGTGTACCCCAAGTTGCAAGATACCACCAATAACTACACCCCAAGAAAGATAGTAAACTATTTCACCCTGAGTTTTATCTTGGGAGAAGTAAAGGGCACAGATAAGAGATAAATTAAGTAAAGCCGTAGAGAATGCACTCGTAGCAAAATGGTGTTTATACTGTAGCATTGTGCTTAAAAAAGTCATAGCAAATACAAGAGGAAGATACCAAAAGTTTATTGCTACAAAGGGTGCTGCTAATTCTATAGTTTGCTCATCAAATCCTACAGCTATAGCCTGTGTTGCTAAGGATGGAAGTAGGTTGACTACAAGTGTTAAAAAAAAGATAATTGATAAAAATACTATAAAAATATTTGCTGAGAATACACCCTTGTGTTGGGTCTTTGCAAAGGCAGGAATAAACACTTGTGTAAAAGCACCCT
>ERZ890953.1464-NODE-1464-length-11808-cov-7.958053_pt1 | contig 11808 bp, 11 predicted proteins | sample MGYA00521264_ERZ890953 | MGnify/ENA primary metagenome ERZ890953 (study PRJEB32303, sample SAMEA104408629) | aquatic metagenome | biome: Brackish water; feature: Chemocline; material: water | place: Baltic Sea | collected 2014-10-26T21:54:00 | depth 200 m ... | reverse complement strand
AACGACACCGACACCGACACCGACGCCGACGCCGACACCGACACCGACGCCGACGCCGACGCCGACAGCGATGCCGACACCGACCTGGGGGACCCCTCGGAGCTGATGGACAAGCTGGGCCTCATCCCGGGCCCCGAGGCCTGCCACCACTACGCGTCCTACAGCTTCGACGTGGATGTCGAGGATGCCTGGGTGCGGGTGTTCGTGGAGAGCGAGGAGACCTCCTGGATGTACGGCGAGCTGTACGCCCCGTCGGGGGCCTGCTCCCTGCAGGTGCCCTCGCTGGCCTGGGAGACGGATGAGCACTGGAATGAGGGCTATGTGCAGCTGGGCGAGACGGGCACCCACACCCTGCTGGTCTTCGGCGACGCCCCCACCGGGGGCGCCCAGATCCATGCCACCGTCACCATCGTCAGCGGCGACGCCTTGCCCGTCGCCGCCGATGAAGCCTGCACCCTGTCCCGCAGCGACTGTGCCTGCAGCGACGCCTGCAACTGCGCCACCCTCTAGCCGACCCTCGGAGTCCCCATGAGCACCAAGTCTCTCCCTCTGTTCCTGCTGGCCGTTGGCCTGATCTCCTGTGGTGAGCCCGACAAGGACGACACCGGCCCCAGCGATAGCGACACCCCGGACTGCTCCAGCGACGACGTGGACGGTGACGGGCTGGACGGCTGCGCCGAGGCCGCGGCGGGCACGGATCCGGACAACGCCGACAGCGACGGCGACGGGGTCCAGGACGGCGCCGAGGTGGACTGCGTGAGCGATCCCTTGGACGCCGAAGAGCAGTGCTACGCCTGCGGCTGGCCCCACAACGATCCAGGCGACCTCACCGCCACGGGCGCCGCACTGGGCGATGTCGTGGAGAACATCGCCTTCACCGACCAGTGTGGCGAGCTGGTGGACCTGTGGGACTTCGCCCGCGAGTACCACATCCTGTTCATCACAGCCTCGTGGTGAGGCGCCTGTCAGACGGAGGCGGTCAGCCTCCCCGACTACGCCGACGAGTTCGCCACTGAGCACCCGGAGATTCCCTTCTCCTTCATCGTCACCCTGTTCGAGGACACCCTGGGTGACGTGCCCGACGCCGAAGACGCCATGGTGTACTGGGAGGTCATCAACGACGACGCCATGCCCGTGCTGGCCGACCACAACCAGCTGGTGATCCCCTCCACCCCCTACGACGGCTCGGCCCTGCCCGGGAAGTGTGTGCTCACCCCCGAGCTGGAGATCCTCCACTGCTGGATGGGCCACGGCAACGAGACGGGCTTCGAGGCCATCGTCGAGCACTGGAACGCCGCGCGATGAGGCCGCTCTCGCTCCTGCTCTTCACCCTGCTGTCCGTGGGCTGCCCCAAAGACCCCGACGACAGCGCTCCCCCCAAGGACAGCGCGCCCCAGGACAGCGAGCCCCAGGACAGCGAGCCCCAGGACAGCGAGCCCGTGGAGGACACAGCCCCCGAGATTCGCTGGACGGGCAGTGCCGAGGTCTTGGTCACCGACCCCGATGGCGCACCTCTCGCTGGCGCCTACGTGATGGTGGGCGGCGCGGCCCAGGGCGACTGGTCCGTCACCGACGCCGCGGGCATGGCCTCGGTCGAGGTAGGGGACGACGGCATCACCGATCGTTGGGTCCTGGCGGGGATGGAGGGCTGGATCAGCTCCGGCGCCGACGTGCACGAGACCAACGGTCCCAGCAGCACCCTGGGCATCACCCTGCGCCGCCTGCCCGTCCCTGGCGACGACAACCCCGACTACCACTTCCAGCCTGGTGGCACCTCCATGTCCATGGACACCACCGAGTGCGGCCACTGCCATCCCACCAAGGCCGACGACTGGGTGGACTCTCCCCACCACGGCTCCGCCTCGAACACCCACACCTGGGATCTGTACGTGGGCGGAAGCGCCGTGGACGCCGACACCTGCGCCAGCCTGGGCGGCTGGATGGCCACGGGCCAGGAGCCCGGGATCGATGGCGGCACCCTCGAGCGCTGCTACACCGGCGCGGGCGTACTGCCCTTCCTGCACGACGCCTGCGGTGAGCAGGGCGGTCCGGTCTGCGACCACCCCGATCAGGCAGGGGATCTCGAGGCCTTCGGCAGCTGCGGCGACTGCCACGCTCCGGCGGTGGACGTGCACCCTGGCGGACAGATCGACCTGGCCCGGGCCACGGGCATCGCCTTCGAGGAGGGCGTCACCTGCGACCTGTGCCACAAGACCCGCAGCGTGGTGGCCGGCGGCGCCCCCGGGCGCGATGGTGCCATCCAGCTTCAGCGGCCCAGCGAGGAGACCACGGTGGTGTCGCAGGAGTTCGACCCCATCACCTTCGGGCCCTACCCCGACGTGGTGCTGGCCATCATGAAGGGCGCCTACGAGCCTGGTATGCGCGAGGCCGCCTGGTGCTCGAGCTGCCATGAGTACAGCCGCGGCGCCCTGCGGGACGACATGCCCGTGGACGCGGCCCGCTGGCCCGATGGGCTGCCCATCAACGAGACCTGGAGCGAGTGCGAGGCCGGGCCTTGCGCCGGTGGCGACACCACCTGCGCCACCTGCCACATGGACGTGCTCGACGAGGAGAGCAGCACCTACAACCTCAGCGAGCGGGACGTGGATCCCTCTGTGAGCCAGGGCTGGCTGCGATCCTATGGCCAGATCCTGCGCCACGACTTCGAGTGGTTCGCCAAGGACCAGGTCTACGGGCTGGCGGTGGATCTCGACACCGTGGACTCCTCGGTGGAGGCCCAGGTGCGGGTGAACAACTGGCGCGGCGGCCACGCGCTGCCCACCGGGCACCCCATGCGCCAGCTCATCGTGCTGGTGGAGGCGGTGGACCAGGACGGCCAGCCCGTGGCCCCCAGCGGCGGCCAGGCCGTGCCCGATGTGGGTGGCTACCGGGCCATGGGGGTCTACGGCACGGACTTCATGGCCAGCGGTGCCAGCCTGGACTTCGGCTTCCAGGTGCTGCCCGGGGCCTCCGCGGTGCGCTTCGTGCGCCCCACCGGGGCCTGGGACGACTACGACGGCCCTGGCACCGCGGGCTTCTCGGGCCTGAGCGCCCAGGCCAAGGGCCTGCCCATCACCTCGGTGCTGGGCGAGGTGACCATCGCCTCCATCACCGGCGGCGTGGTGACCCTCGACGGCGCCCCCCCCGCGCTGCAGGCTGGCGACATCGCCTACCTGGTGGCCGGCGACGACGCAGCAGGGGCCGCTGGGTGGCTGTTCGCCAAGGTCATGGTAGACGCCGATGGCGACCGCGGCGTGGCGCACTACCGAGCGGTAGATATCGCCAGTGACAACCGCCTGGGCTTCGGAGGAAGCTCGACCTCGACCCACAGCTTCCCGCTGCCCGCCGAAGGCGGCGCCATCACCGTGAGCGCCCGGCTGCTCACCCGTGACTACGCCGCACCCATCGCCAATGCCTACGGCTGGTCCACCGCGGATGAGCAGGTCGTCGAGGCCAGCGCCGAGTACTCCCTCTAGGCGTCGCCGTTGACGGTGAAGTCTCGCCGTGCGACGACATGGCCATGGGAGTCTCTACCACCGCTGTCACCCCTGCACGCCCGCCCTTGCTGGTGCTGGGGCCCTTCCTGGTGGACCGGGTGCGGCGCGAGGCCGGGGGGCCGCCCGTCGATGTCCCGGGTGGCAACGGCCTGGTGGTGGCGTCGGTGGCGGCGCGGCTGGGCTGGCCCACGGCCCTGGTGGGTCAGCTGGCGGACGATGCGCTGGGCGGCGTGCTGCGGGAATCCTTGCTGGGCAGCGGGGTGGATCTGATCCTGCAGAAACCGGAGCCCGGCCTCGAGACCAAGCGGGCGGAGATCCTGGTCGATGGAGATGGCGCCTGGCGGACCGTGGCCACCCACCCCGCCCGCTACCCCTACCTGCGGCCGCCAGGCCCGGACGCCCTGGTGGGCCGAGGGGCCGTGCTGGCCACGGGCCTGTGCTCCCTGTGGCGCAGTGGCCCAGCGTGGCTGCGGGCCTGGCTGCTCGCTGTCCGCGGCGACGGCGTGCCCCTCGGTCTGGGGTTGAACCGGCTGCTGCCGGAGGAGGGCCCCCTCGTGGATGCGGTGGTGGGCTGGGATGATCGGCTGTTCTGCAATCGTGAGGAGCTGATGGCATGGCGGGGGCTGCGCGATCCTGGCATCGAGGCCCTGTGCGGCGCCGTCGGCGCGGCCCCTGGAGGTGAGCTGGTGGTCAGCCTCGGTGCCGAGGGTGTGCTGGTGAGGCCCCGCGGGCTGACCCCGGTGCATCTGCCCGCGGAGCCGGTCGCGGTGCGCAGCAGCCTGGGGGCGGGTGACGTGCTCTGCGCGGTCACCACCGTGCTGCGCCTGGCAGGTGTGCCCCTGGTGCAGGCTGTGACCTTGGCTCAGCGCGCGGCGGCCCGCTCCGTGCGCGACGCCAGCTGGGACGCTTGGCTCCACGAGGAGCCCGGGCTGGTCGCCGAGATCCGGTCGGCGTGGAGCTGATCGGCGGTCGAGTCGTTCAGCTCTCGAGCCGGACCACCCGCTCGGGGTCGAGCTGTTCCGGCCGCCAGCCGGGCTTGTCTTCAGCGGGGTAGCCCACACCGATGATGGCCACGACCTCGAGGCGGGCGGGCAGGCCCAGCAGCCGGAGCACATGGCTGGAGGCGTCGCCGGAGGCGTCGTGGCGACGATTCCGGATCTGGACCCAGCAGCTGCCCAGGCCCATGGCGTGGGCCTGGAGCTGGACCAGGATGGCGGCGATGGAGCAGTCCTCCACGTAGACGTCGCTGAGCTCCGGATCACCGTGGATCACGATGTTCAGGGGGGCATCGGCCAGGAAACGTCCACCGCCAGGCTTGGCCACCGCGAGGGCCTGGCGGGTGGGCGCGTCTTGGACCAGCACGAAGCGGCAGGGACGGCTGTTGCGGGAGCTGGGCGCCCGCAGCAAGGCTTCCTCGAGCAGGGTGAGGTGCTCGGGAGCCACGGGGCGGTCCTGGAAGGCGCGGATGCTCCGGCGGGTGCGCAGCAGCTCGATCATGGGGCTCCTCCAGGGGAGTGTGGCTTGGCTCACCGGCGGACGACCCCCGCCAGCCTGATGGCCGGTTTCCATCCATTCCCGCGTAACGGCCTGCCCTGCCAACGTCTCTTCTCGACAGAACCCTCGACAGGAGATCGCATCATGGACATGGAGATCAGCTTTCCCGGTGGCCTTCGCGTAGACGCCCGCCTTGGCGACATCGTCATCCCCACGGACCAGCCCGCTCAGGCGGGCGGCGGTGGCAGCGCGCCTTCGCCCTTCTTGCTCTTCCTGGGCTCCATCGGCACCTGCGCTGGCATCTACGTGCTGCAGTTCTGCCGGCAGCGCGGGATTCCCACCGAGGGCGTCCGCATCATCCAGCACCACGAGGCCCGGCCCCTCAGCAACCTGATCGGCAAGGTCACCCTCGAGATTCAGGTGCCTCCCAGCTTCCCCACCCGCTACCTGAAGACCCTCGAGAAGGTGGCGTCCCAGTGCGCGGTCAAGAAGCACCTCGAGAACCCGCCGGAGTTCGCTACCACCACCACCGTGGTGGGCGAGGCCGTCCAGGCCGCGGTCTAGCTCACTCCTCGCCAGGGATCCGTGCCTCGAGCGCTTCCACCCGCCACCCCAGGAAGGCCAGGGGGTGGTCCGCCAGGATGGCGCGGGAGCGGTCCAGGTGGGCGCGGGCGGCGCTGGCCTGCCCCTGTGCGATGGCCAGGCGGGCCTGGGCCAGCTGCAGGGTGAGCTCGCCAGGGGCGCGTTCCTGTGCCTGGGCGTCCCAGTCGGTGGCCTCATCGAGGGAGCCGGCGTCGATGGCCAGCTCCAGCGCCTGGATCAGCACGCCGGGCTCGGTGGGGTCCGCCGTGCGGGCGCGCTCCCAGGCCGCCACCGCGTCCTGGTGGCGGCCTAGGCGGCGCAGGGCTGCGCACTCGAGCAGCGGTCCGTAGGGCTCGCCGGGCATGCGCCGGCTCAGGGTGGCGCCCAGCTCGAGGCTGCGGGCGGGGTCGCGCTCGAGCTGGAGCCAGCCCAGGGACATGAGGGCCATGAGCAGGCGTGGTGCCCGCTGGACCACGGCCTCGAGGGCTTCGATGCCCTCGCGCTCGTAGCCCGCCGCGAGGCTGGCCAGGGCCACGTCGTGGCGCAGGCCGGAGTCCCGCTTCAGCTGGCGGGGGTGCTCACGGCCGATCTGGTGGGCCACCCCGAAGTTCTGGGCCTGCAGCTCCCGGCGCACCCGCTGGCGCAGGGATCTGAGCCCCCGGGCGCGGAAGGCGCCCAGGCCCAGGCCCACCAGGGCACCCAGCATCATCAGCCCGGTCCACCAGCCCACCAGATCGGACAGGAGGCTCGCGGTGCCCAGCACGAACAGCCACCAGCCCGTGCGGGTCAGGGTGCGCCCCGGCAGCCCGGGGGGCACCAGGCGGCGCTGGCGGCGCCGGCTCGAGCGCGTGGCCAGGCGGGGCGCGAGCTGAAGGCCTGCGCCCAGCGAGCCCAGGGCCAAGCCGATCACCAGGCTGTCCAGCCAGGGAAGCAGGCTCCAGGAAGCCAGCACGCCCAGGTACAGCAGCAGCCAAAGCCCGAAGGCGATGGCGCTGGTCCGACGCAGGCGGCGGGCCATGGGGCCCTGGTCTTCGCCCAGGTCGTGGATGCGCAGCGCGGCCGGCGGGTGGGTGGCCAGGGCCCAGGCCACGGTCAAGCGCCAGCCCGGATCCCGGATGGGGTGCAAGGCATGCATCTTGCGCAGCCCCGAGATCATGGCGCTGGCGCTGGTGAGCGCCGCGGCGCGCCGATCGCAGAGCGTCTCGGCGGGGCGGGAGATCACGCGGGCCAGGAAGGCCCACAGGGCCCAGGTGCTGCCCAGGACCACCCACATGTCCACCCAGGCCAGCAGGGCCATGCTGATGGTGGCCGCCAGGGGCAGAGGGAGCAGCAGCCACCACAGGGAGCCGGTGCTCACGTGGGCGATCTCGTGGGCCAGGATGGCCTCGTGCTCTTCGGGCTCGAGGCGGTGGACCAGCCCGTCGGCCAGGATGACCACCGGATCGTGTACCACGGCCACCCAGCCGTAGACCGGCAGGGCCCCCAGGGTGCGAAGGCGCAGCAGCCGCGGAGCGCGGCGCAGCCCGGCCCTGGCGGCGACCCGGGCGATGGCGGCCTCGAGGCCGGGGTCGTTCATGGGCACGGCGTGCTCGAAGGGCTGCTTCACGGCCCGGATGCCCATGGCCCAGACCGCCAGGGCCAGCGAGGCTCCCGTGATCAGCTCCCCGGAGTCCAGATCGTAGACCAGGGCCATCGCGGCCAGCACGGCGGCGGGCAGGCTCGCCAGCCCGGCGATGGCTGCCGCCGCCACGGCGCCGCTGCGGGTCACGCCGCCGCTCTGCCGCTTCGCGGCGAGCAGGGTCACCAGGAAGCAGGCCAGGAAGAAGATGGGAACCAGGAGCACCATGGGATGAGCCTAGCAAGCTCGAGGGGAGCGAGCCGCACCTGCGCCAGGCTATCGATCGCAGCCCCGCGCCTTGGCCCGCGCCTCGACGATCTCGCGGATGTCCCCCATCTCGAAGGCCAGCCACGACGCCCAGCGGTTGGCGCAGCCCTCGGGCCCGGCGTAGCTGCCCGCCGAAGCCAGGGCGCGGGCTGCCTGGCCGAAGGCCTTGGCCCAGCTGGTGCGGATCCGGTCGCCGGATCCCATGGGATCGCCGGCTTCGGCCAGGATCTCCTGCCAGCCGCAGTCCTCGAGGTAGCCCCAGGCCGCGCCCGCCAGCTCTCCCATCCACACGTCGTGGCCCAGGTTGACCAGGGGGCCGAGCCACTGCACCCGCAGCTTGTCGATGCGCATGACGACGGGTAGTCGATCCAGGGCCTGGTCCAGGCCTGGGCGCTCATGGAAGTCGGCGTACTCTTCGTCTCTGAAGACGGCCATCCATCACCTCGCGCCGGCAGTCTACCTGCTCGCGGGGCTATCTTGGTGACCCGCCCTCTGGGAGGTCCCCGTGCACCGTGCTCTCTTCCCCTTGTTCGCCCTCTCCTGGGCCTGTGGTCCGCGGCTCGAGCCCCTCGACTTGCCCGACGATCCCGCGGCGCAGGGGGCACCTGTGGGCGTGCGGACCTACGATCTCGAGGGTCTGACCCTCGAGGTCTGGTACCCGGCCGCGGAAGAGGTCGCGGGCTCGGACGGCGAGCTGGTGGACGCCGATCCCTTCGTGCCAGCTGCTGTGGTGGACCTGCTGGGCGGCGTGGACCTGCCGCCCATCTCCTCCTACGCGGTGCGGGACGCCGCGCTGCGCAACACCGGCGAGCCCCTGCCCGTGGTGCTCTTCTCCCACGGCTTCGGCGGCTTCCGCACCCAGAGCATCGACTACACCCAGCACCTGGCCTCGCGGGGCTACGTGGTGGTGGCTCCGGATCACCCCGGCCGCATGATGGGCGACATCCTGCCCTGCATGTTCGACAACCTGGTGGCCGACTGCAACGTCGATCTGGACGATCCAGGCGAGGACGACCTGCCCGACGCCCTGGATGTGGTGGAGAGCTGGAACACCGAGCTCGATGGCTTCTTCGAGGGGCGGCTGGCCCTGGATGGCGTGGGGCTTGCCGGCCACAGCGCGGGCGGCATGTCCACCGCCAGCGTGGGTGACGTGGACCTGCGCTTCACGGCCTTGATGCCCATGACCACCGACGGCTCCCTCACCCGCGACGTGCCCGTGTTGTACGCAGTGGGCAGCTGCGACGCCACGGTGCCCGTGGCCGAGAGCGCCGAGGCCTTCGCCCTCATCCCCGACGGCCGCTGGCTGACCCTGACCGGGGCTGGCCACCTCTCGCCCACCAACCTCTGCGACCTGGATCTGGGGGGCTTCGCCGAGACCCTGTTGGCCCCCCGCGACGACGTGAGCTCCGTGTGGCTGGATCAGCTGGTGGGCCTGGCCACCGACGGCTGCCCTCAGGATCCTCCACAGCTCGCGCACGACGACTGCGCCGACGCCTACTGGCCCCTGGACGAGTCTCAGGCCGCCCTGCGGCACTACGCCACCGTGTTCTTCGACCAGCAACTGCTGGGTCGGGGGAGCCTGGTGGACGCCGGCCTGGTCGGCGCGGTGCTGGAGTAGACCCGTGCGCTCGCTCCCCCTCATCGCGCTGCTCCTGGCCGGCTGCCCCTCGCCGGCGGGCGACAGTGCGCCCTCCGAGCCCGAGCCCTTCACCCTCCTCGTGGTCCCGGACACTCAGTTCTATACTCTGGCCTACCCCTACGTCCTGGACCACATGCTGGGCTGGGCGGCGGAGACGGCCCAGGAGCGCAACACCCTGTTCCTGCTGCACGAGGGCGACGTCACCCATGAGAACAGCGACGAGGAGTGGGCCAACGCCCGCGCCAGCTTCGACCTGCTCGAGGGCGCGCTGCCCTATGCGGTCTGTGCGGGAAACCACGACGAGATCGACGACGACGATCACGCGCAGTTCCGGGCGACCTTCCCCCTGGACGCTGTGGACGCCGAGCCCTGGTTCGGGGGCAGCTACCGCCCCGAACGGCTGGACTCCGCCTGGTTCCGGTTCGAGGGCGGTGGGGTGCCCTGGCTGGTGCTCACCCTGAGCTTTGGCCCCGACGGCGACGAGCTGGCCTGGGCCGACACGGTGCTGGCGGAGCACCCGGATCACCGTGCCATCCTGCTCACCCACGCCTACCTGGGGCCGGACGGGACCCTGACCACCCCCGGCATGAACATCTGGAACGCCCTGCAGCATCATCCCGGGCTGAGCTTCGTGTTCAACGGGCACTACATCGACAGCGAGGCGGCCACTCGAGCCAGCCAGGGCGAGGCGGGCAACACGGTGCATCAGCTGTTCTTCAACGTGCAGGACCGCGTCTTTGGCGGCCAAGGCCTGCTGCGCATCATGCGCTTCGATCCGCTCGCCGGGACCGTGGATGTGCAGACCTATTCGCCCTGGCTGGACTGGTTCGAGGAGGCCCCCGAGCACCAGTTCATGCTCGAGGGTGTGGATCTGGGGCCGGTGGAGTGAGGTAGCATGGCCTCTCCCCCAGGAGTCCTCGTGTCGGAAGCTCCTCCACCCTCGCGGTCCGTCCGTCCCTTGCGTCTGGCGTTGTTGCTGGGGCTGCCCCTGCTGGCGTTGGTGGGCGTGGCGTGGTCCTCGGCCCGCAGCGCCGCGCGCATCTGGCCCCCGGTGGACCCACCCCCCCTCGCGAGCCTACCCCCGGTGCTGCCGGCCTGCGCTGGGGGTGAGGCCTTGCTCCAGGGCCTGCTGCGTGCGCCGCTCGAGCTGGACGAGGGGGCGCTCGCCCGCGCGTTCGCCGAGCCCGGGGTCGTCGCGCCTGAGGGGGCGGATCCCCTGCCGCCTTCCCTGGAGCTCCACCACGCCCTGGACCAGCTGGAAGGCTGCGGGGGCCTGAACCTCACCGCGGCCGATACGACCGGGGGCCCTGTCCTTGGGGGGCGGCTGCTCAGCGTGGCCCGCCTGCGGCTGCTGCGCGCCTGGGAGCGCTCCGGTCAGGGGGATCTGGTGGGAGCCAGCGCGGATCTGGTCTCCACGCTGCGCCTGGGCGCCATCCTCGAGCACTCGGGGGGTGATCTGGCCCTGGTCGAGGCGGGGGTGGACGTGGGTGGCCTGGCTGTGGCGCAGATCGAGCTGTGGCTCGATGCCAACCCTCAGGCGCAGGACGACTCCCTCGGGCCCTTGGCCGCGGGCCTGGCCGCCGTGGTGGATCTGCCCGCCGGGGTGCCCCGAGCGCTGGTGAGGCAGTGCCGTGAAGGCGAGATTCAGCTGCTCAACCTGGGTGCCATCCCGGCGCCGGCCATGCTGCTCGAGCCCGCGGGGGTGCCCCTGTGGGTGGGCTGGGTCGCTGAGCTGTTGCCGGGGGCCACGGTCTACGACGCGCCGCGCACCCTGGCCATGCACCGCCAGCGCTGCGGCCGCCGGCTGGAGGAGGTCCAGGCAGGGGGGCTGTGGGATGACGCCGATCTGGGCCCGGCGCTCTGGGATCGGGAGCGGATCTCCCTGGGGCCCATGCTGGACAACCCCCTGGGCCGCGTCACCCTGCAAGCGGAGCCGCTGACCGCGCGGGTCAACGCCGTCATCCTGGTCGAGCGCAGCCTGCGATCCCGGCGCGCTCTGCTGGCCACCCGCGTGGCCGTGGAGCGGGGAAGCCAGGCGCACGAAGGTCTGCTGCCCCTTCAGCTCGCGCTGCTCGTGCCCGAGTTCCTCGCCACCCCCCCGGTGGACCCCGTGGACGGCAAGCCCATCAACTGGGTCCGCAGCCACGGCGAGATCTTCACCACCCGCGAGGTCACGGGCCCCGACGGTCAGCCGCAGCGGCTGATGACCAAGGTGCCCGAGCGTTAGTCGAGAGGGCAGTTCCACAGCCCCAGCATCGTCCCCGGGGTCACGCCCAGCTCGGCATGGACGGCGTCCACGGTGACGTCCCAGCTCAGGGTGCCCTCCACCACACCCCCGGTGGCGGTGCCAGCGAAGACCGCAGGGTCCTCACCCGCCCAGGGCCCAGCCCCCTGCCAGGCCCAGATCAGGTCCACCTCGAAGGCGTCCCCGTCCAGCCGCAGGGACTCGATGGCCCCTTCACCGCAGAAGCCCATCAGGAACGCCCCGCAGTCGGCGCGCACCTCCAGACTCCAGTCGGGGTCGCCGTACAGCCCGGCCGGGGGGCAGTCGGTGTCGGTGTCGCTGTCGGCGTCGCTGTCGGCATCGGTGTCCCCGTCGGCGTCCCCGTCGGCGTCCCCGTCGGCGTCGCTGTCTCCATCGGCGTCCGTGTCGGTGTCGGTGTCGGTGTCGGTGTCGGTGTCGGTGTCGGCAGCCGTGTCGTCCGGGTCGT
>ERZ890953.1463-NODE-1463-length-11816-cov-4.339937_pt1 | contig 11816 bp, 7 predicted proteins | sample MGYA00521264_ERZ890953 | MGnify/ENA primary metagenome ERZ890953 (study PRJEB32303, sample SAMEA104408629) | aquatic metagenome | biome: Brackish water; feature: Chemocline; material: water | place: Baltic Sea | collected 2014-10-26T21:54:00 | depth 200 m ... | reverse complement strand
TTTGAGGAAGTACGTAAAATATTTTAGTCGACGGGAAGGCTGCATGGTCTCAGGCTTGAAGGGCCGTGATATACCAGCCCAGGGCAACGCCCTGGGAACTGGTTGCAAGGATCGTTGAGCCCTGTAAGGGCGTGACAATATATGAGCAAGCTATACAGACTGGAAAATTTATGTAAACGTCCTTTCAGGGCTGATATTGTTGTTAAATCCTCACCCAGGGCGTTGCCCTGGGCTAATATGTAGTGCCCTTTCAGGGCTGGATCGGAAAGGTATCAATTTAGTTGCGAATCAGATTGTGGGAAAAGTTAGGAGCAAGCCCAGATTTTGTCTGGAACGGTAAAGATGAAGACGACCGCCCTTTGAGCAAAAAAGAGATGCGGGCAGGTATCAAAGGCGCCGGTGGACGTCCAAGGTTGGCCAACCCAAAAAAAACAACCACCATCAGGCTGAACGCCGAGGTGCTTGATTTCTTTAAAGCCCAGGGAAAGGAGATGGCAGTAAACACAGGTTCATAAAGAACGAATATACGTTGGATATTGCAGGTTTCAAGACAGCCAAAAAGCTGCTAGATTCATGGGATATCACAATCCTCAGCGCGCTTGTTCGGATAATGATATTCCAACATATTGAAATAATGTGATATATGGCAGATAGACCCACCAATACCTAAAATACAACATGTTGTGGTCTTAATAGAACCGAGTTGTTCCACTTTTCGATTTCCTCCGGTTTCTCAGGGATGGTGAATGCGAGGATTCACCCCCTTCAGAAGGAACCATTTACGAAGTGGACAATCTTCAATGAAATCTGTGTGGAGAGCTTTTTTTGACAACCGCCCCAGTTCACTGACAACTGATCTCTCATCGCTGACGACTAATATTTTCGTTGACTTGTGAAAATTGTCTAAGTAGAAAATAAGTAATATTCCTGAGTGCATTCAAAGTCTGGCACTATTTCTAAAGAGATCTTCTCCTTTCAGCCCCCGAGAGGGAAAGCGAGGATTGAAAATGCTCTACGATTGCCAAAAAACCCCGTTACTCTGAAGAGATGGAGAGCGGGATTTTTTGTTCTTCCGGTAACCATGCAATAGAGCTTTCTTAGATATAGGTGTTGAATTTTAAATATTTCATGAACGGCACAGATGCCATGTTACTATTCATTCTTTAACAACTATCTGGATCTGTGTTTTTTTGAATCCGTCATCACATGTCAACAATTGTGCATAGACAAGGCTTTCGTGGGTCGTCGGGGTTCTTGGCCAGCCCTTGCAACAAAAAAGGAAGATGCCTGAACCTGTTTTTTTTAGTTTTCCTGAAACCCACCACCTCTGGTGGTGGACCCGGAAAGGTTCAACCGACCCGGCGAAAATAGTGTAGGCCTATCCTCCAGGAAAGCCCCCCAAATTAAGCATTGCGTTTATTCTTGGGCTTTATGAAGGAAAAAAGTGCTATTAGAATCCACCGGAAAGCAGGACACAAAAAAATGACTGGGATGCATTGGTCCCGGGGATATTGTCTAAGCACCGTCGGTTTGGATGAAGCGACCATAAGGAAGTACATTCGAGAACAAGAGAGAATGGAAAAAGATCAGTTCGATCTTTTTGAGTAAGAGCCCCAAGGGGGCTTTCCTAACGTAAAATACCCCCTTTTAGGGGGTTACCTGAGGCCTCCCGCTATGCGGGAGGAGACTCACTGGAAAGGAGATAACTATTTTGTTTTTACGGAGATTTCTTCTGCAGGGTCTTTTCGTGCTTGTGGGGTTTTTGCTCCTCCTGTCCTTGGGCTATGCCCAGACCGAAGAGTGTCTGAAGGCGGTGGATATTTATAACCGGGCTTGCGATATTCAGGATGAGGTAGCGCAAGAAAGGCTTTTCAAGCAAGCCCTCGCTACGGGGTGCAGCGACAAGGGCATCCTTGCCAAAATTCAAAACAACCTTGGGGACAGCCTTGAAAAACAGGGTCGAAATGAAGAGGCTGTAGCCTGCTATCAACGGGCTATCGAGGCCGATGGATCTTTCTCAACGCCATACTTGAGCCTTGGGGACATCTACGCCAAGCTGAACAGGAAAAAGGAAGCGGCTGAATTTCATGAGAAAGGTTTCTTCAAAGAGAAATTTCGATCGCCGGAAAACATTGTTGATTCCCTGAGTCCGAAAAGATCCATTAAAGCTGTTCCCCGTCTGGATCTCTACTTCGGCCTTAACCGGGTATATCTGAGTGAAGAGGCACAAAGGCAGCTCGATGCTCTGACCGATGCGCTGAATAGCGATGAGCTTTTACCTTATCATTTTTCGCTCGATGGTCACACATGCAGTACGGGCTCCACCGAATACAATCGGACTCTTTCAGAACGACGAGCCAGGGCTGTGGTGGAATGGCTTAAGTCCCATGGGATTGACCAGAGGCGTCTGATGGCGCAGGGATTTGGAGAAGAAAGGCCCGTTGGTGATAACAACACCGAAGAAGGAAAGCGACTTAATCGAAGAGTAGAAATCCGCATGGTCGGTGTGTTGCCGGGTATCCAGTTGCGTACTACAAGGCGCACCTACAATCGAGCACTGGAGCTCCTTGAGGAGGGAAAAGACCTCGTCGCAAAAGAACGTTATCATGAAGCCCTGAAGCAGTTTCGCGAGGCATTGGAACTTTTCAAACGCGAAAAGGCGAGCGAAGGTATCTATGCGGCTCTTGAAGGGCTGGACCTGACATACCGCTACCTTGGGGATTGGGAAAATGCTGAGGTATGCAGGGAATCCATTCTGAAGGCAGAGACTCGCTAAGGAATGGGTATGCGGAAGGGTCCTCGTTCGCCATCTGGATTATATGAATCGGAAACAAGCACAGCCATTAAGGGAAGAAAGGAAATGATGCCTTGGCAGTGCGGTTCGGATTTTGAGTGAGATAGTGATAGGAAAAGGTATAGAGGAAAGATGGCGGTGGGACCCAGGGCCTTTTGTTGAATATCGGATGGGCAGAAAACGAAAATGTAGATGCGAAGATTCTGGTCAGGGTCTCTCAGGCTCCCTCTAAAACTCTAGATGAGTTTGGCAGAATGGCGAGCGAGCATTATCGCGTCAATGGTTGGCAGTTGACTAAGCCAACGTTGTGCAACTCCACGAAAAACGGTGGCTATTACGTGACAGAGCTCTTTAGTGGTCAGAAGGCCGTCGTTGCAGAAAGCACAAAGGGCGAATTGTGGCAGTTGGCGCTATTTGCTCCACATGAAGAAAAACTCTACGTTTTGAACCTATTCGGTTGGCGGGCTGATCTCCCACAGAAGCGAGATTTGTACCAATTGGTCATTGAGAATTTCATCATTGGAGGTAGAATGTCTCATTTTTCGCATTAAAAAGAGCAGCAAGCCGTTGCCGCTTCGGTAAAAAAGCGCAAAAACCCCCAGAACGATGTTACGACCCACTCTTGGTTAATGATGGAGGAAGATAGCATTTGCCCGTTCTTTTCCAGCAATACAATAGAGCGGAGAGCAATGAAATACCATGGGTCACATGTGAAAATCCCTCGGAGTGACCTCCGAGACAGAAACGGTCGCCGGCATGTTGGTTTTGGGCCTAGAGCCCAGGACAACCATACCTTGGCTATTGCCTTACTGAGTAACGAGTTAGAAAATGGTTGTGAAAGCGCGATATCAGATTTGTTTTTCTCTATTTCAGGATGGAAAGGATGATTGGCCTGCAAAAGAGACGTGCGGTTTATAGGAGGAGTCATCATGGCAAGATCCGATATCTTTAAGCTGACAGCCATGTTTTTTGGAACCATTTTATTGATCCTTTTTTGCCGTCTGGAATTGTCAATGGCCCAGTCCCTTGATGAGGCAAACAGGTTAAATGAACAGGTTATCCAGCTTAAGAAACATGGCCGCTATCAGGAAGCCATCGCAATTGCAAAGCGCGCCCTGGCGATATTGGAAAAGACTTACGGGAAGGAACACCCCGAGGTAGTCACCAGGCTCAACGACCTTGCTGGGCTCTATCGTGTCCTTGGCGACTACTCAAATGCCGAGGCGTTATACAAACAATCCCTCACCATAATTGAAAAGGTCTTTGGCCCGGAGCATCCGTTGGTAGCCTTCAGCCTCGACGACCTGGCCAAGGTCTATTCTGATAAAAAAGACTATTCAAAGGCTGAGGCGTTATACAAGCAAGCTCTGGCAATATTGGAAAAGGCTTACGGGAAGGAGCACCTCCAGGTAGCTAACAGTCTCAGCAACCTGGCCTTGCTTTATTCTCACCTTCTTGCGGAACTTGCTGAGAAAGGACGGTACAGAGAAGCGATTGATCCTGCAACAAAGATCTTGAATATCAATCGCCAGATCTTTGGTGAAAAGCATCTGGATACAGCCACAAGCTACAGCGCTCTAGCATTTCTTTATCATTCTGCCATAGGTGATTACGCCAAGGCCGAGCCTCTGTATCAGAAGGCCTTGGCAATCCAGAAGGAGAAGCTTGGGGAGAAGCATCCAGATACGGCCCTAAGCTATCAATATTTAGGGAAGCTTTATCAAGACATGGGTAGCTACTCAAAGGCCGAACCCCTGTTCCGAAAGACCCTGACGATCAATAAGGGGCTTTATGGCGAAAAGCATCTCCGTACGGTTGTGAGCTACAGTCACTTGGGGGCGCTTTATTACTCCATAGGGGATTACGGGAAGGCCGAGCCACTTCTTCAGAAAGCCTTGGCCATCAGGAAGAACATCCTGGGCGAAAAACACCCGGATACTGCCACAAGCTACAACAACCTGGGGTTGCTATATGAAGCCATGGGGGATTACGGGAAGGCCGAGCCACTTCTTCAGAAAGCCTTGGCCATCAGGAAGAACATCCTGGGCGAAAAACACCCGGATACTGCCACAAGCTACGGCAGTCTGGGGTTTCTTTATGAAGCCATGGGGGATTACGGGAAGGCCGAGCCCACGCTCCAGAAAGCGCTGACGATCATTAAGGAGGTCCTGGGCGAAAAACACCCGGATACTGCCACAAGCTACAACAACCTGGGGGAGCTTTATGGATCCATGGGGGATTACGGGAAGGCCGAGCTCCTTCTACAGAAAGCCTTGAGCATTAATAGGGAAGTCCTGGGCGAAAAACATTTCCATACAGCCGCAGGTTACAGCAACCTTGGTGTGCTATATGAAGCCATGGGAGATTACGCCAAGGCCGAGGCCATGTACCAGAAGGCCTTGCCAATCATCAGGAAGGTCCTGGGCGAGAAGCATCCCCATACAGCCGCAGGTTACAACAACCTGGGGTTGCTATATGAAGCCATAGGAGATTACGCCAAGGCCGAGGCCATGTACCAGAAGGCCCTGATGATCCATAAGGAGGTCCTTGGAGAGAAACACCCAGATACGGCAGCAAGCTACAACAATCTGGGGAATCTTTATCAAGCCATGGGAGATTACGCCAAGGCCAAGGCCATGCTCCAGAAGGCCCTGGCGATCAATAAGGAGGTCCTGGGCGGGAAGCATCTCCATACGGTCGGAAGCTACAGCAACATGGGGCACCTTTATGTGTCCATGGGCAATGTTGATGCGGCCCTGAATATTTTCAAAAAGATTGAGGACCTTTTCGGTTTAGGCTTTTGTTATCTTGTCCAGGAAAATTACAAGAGTGCCCTTGCCCAATTTGAAAAGTCTCTCTCCTACACCCGCAGATCGGGTGCAAAAGAATTCATTATCGCCAACCACATCGGCCTTGGCTTTTCCTTTGAAGGACTGGGGAAGTACGGTGAGGCCAGGAAGCATTTTGAGCAGGCCATCGAAACCATGGAAGACCAGTGGGTAACCCTTCCCTTTTCGGCGAGGAAGACCTTTCTGGAAGGAAAGGCGGGTGGATTTTCGCGCCTGGATGCCTATGAGGGCCTGGTGAGTGTGATCATCAAGGCCAAGAAGAAGGGATATGAAAGAGAGTCCCTTTTGGTCGCGGAACGTGTGAAGTCGAGGACCCTCCTGGAGATGCTGGCTGCGAGGGGCGCAAGAGGGGTGGGCAAAGAAGACCAGGAGATCCTGGCAAAGGACCGGCGGCTGCAAAAGAAGATCGCTGGCCTTGTAACGCGCCGCGACAAACTCGAGGAAAAGGGGGCCAAGGCCTCCCGGGGCCGGTTGGAGGAGGCGAAAAAGTCTTTGACGAGGGCCAGAAACGAGTATGAGCGATTCATCAACGAGGTCAAGCTCAAGAATGTGGAAGTAGCATCCCTGATCACAACCGAGAAGGTGGATGTGGCAAAAACCCAGAAGCTCCTCGACCCTTCCACCGCCATTCTGGAGTACTTCACCACAAAAGACAAGACCTATGCATGGGTCATCACCAGAGACCGGATAGCGTTGAACGAGATGGATATGGGACATGATAAGATCCTGGCCATGGTGGATGGCTTTCTGGTTCCCAATATCTCCAACAAGTCCAGAAGGCCTGCACCTAAAATGCTCCTTTCAACAGGAGGAGATCTCTCTAAGGAGGCCTCCCAGTCGGAACGGAACAGAAACCGCGAGCGTTTTCTCAGGGTGTCCCAGGAGGCCTACGATGCCCTGTTCAAACCCCTGGAGGCGCAGATCGGGCAGAAGAACCTGGTTGTCGTTCCCCACGGCGCCCTCCACAAAACGCCCTTTTCGGCACTGCACAACGGGAATCGATTCCTGGTAGAGAAATACGCCCTTTCTGTTGCGCCATCTCTGTCCGTGATCCCATATGTAGTGAATAAAAGAAACAAGGATGAAGGGAGGTTCCTGGCCTTTGCCGATCCTGTGACAGACTCAAGATCCCTGGCATTTGCAGAGATAGAGGTGAAAAGCATTGAGGGAATCTTTCCCAGAAAAGAGGTCTACGCTCGGTCACAGGCGACCGAGACAAAATTGAAAGAGCGTGCCTCCTCCCAAGATATCGTCCACTTTGCCTGTCACGGTGAGTTCAATGACAAACAACCTATGCAGTCAGGCCTTCTCCTTTCAAAGGACAGTGAAAACGACGGCTATCTCCAGGTGCACGAGATCTTCGGCCTTGATCTCAGAAACGCAAATCTGGTGTGCCTGAGCGCATGTGAGACCGGTCTTTCTAAGGTGTATGGGGGAGATGACATGGTGGGCCTTTCCAGGGGGTTCATCTATGCAGGCGCCCCGTCCCTGATGGCCACCCTTTGGGGGGTGGACGATAGACCCACCTCTATCCTGATGAAGGCGTTCTATGAGAATTGGCAGAAAAAAGGCATGAGTAAACCCGAGGCTCTGAGACAAGCACAGATGGCGCTCAAGGCCATGCGCGGCTATGAACACCCCTTTTTCTGGGCAGGATTTATAATGATCGGGGATTGGATGGGATCGAATTATTATAGAGGGAAAATTCAGCACCCTTCTAAAATCAAAGCGAAAAAGAAGAGTTAAGCTATACAGTTTTTATTGGGCCAACAAGTCTTCCAGACTGTGTCATCGGGTTTTCAAAAAAGATCCTGATGAAGCTCAAACTGGATATTTTCCTTACCCGGGAAGATGGGATGACCAAAGTTCTTTTTGGCAATTATGATACGCGGAAAGAAGCAAGAGACAGATATCAAGAGATCAGAAGAATTGTTCGCGATGCCTATGTTGTGAAGTCTTATGATGAAAACATAGTAAGACATCTTTCCTGGCAGGGGTGATTCAGCTTTGTGAGGGTTTTCGCTTCTGTTGGCTTCAGGATAAGGAGCATGAGAACAGATCCGGCATATCCTTTGAGCCGAACCATTGGAAACCATGGTATTGACTTTGAATAGGGAGGGTTTAGCCATGAGGCTATTATTATCGGCGCTGTGCTTTGGGTTTTTTCTTGTCTTTTGTCTGTTTTCTGGGTGCAAGCCTGGCGACCCTCCGGAGGAAAAGGACAGTTCCTTGAAGACCTCTGCCGGCCCTTCCTTTTCTACCATTTCCGAACTGACAGACGCCTTTTCGAGAAAGATGGCTAAGGAGTTTCAAGACAGAAAGATCTTTGTCGATAGGGAAACCATCAGGGATGCGAAGACAGGAGAGGTTAGGGATTTATCGGGGAACCTGCAGTCCGAATTGGAATCGTCCCTAAGCAAACAGGGATTCCTTTTGGTATATGATCCCTCTGATGCCGATTTTCTGTTGGGCGCCACCTATGAGCGGCATGGAGACAGTGGCCCGCTGAGGATCTCCTTCAAGTGCCACGGAAAAGAGCCGGAATCGAGAAAATCCTGGACCTATGAGATCGCCGTAGAGCGGCTTCCAAAAGATGCTTTAAAGGAGACCCTGGAGGGAAAGGCGGTAAAGCTTGTTCAGGACGTAAAATCGATTCACGGCAGCGGGATGAGGATCTACGTGAAACCCATCCGGGAAGGCAACAGGGGGTTTGTAAGCGATTTCTCGCGGTCTTTCATGGCCCGACTCAGGGTTGCCATGGTGCGACTCTGGCAGGGAACCGAGATCATTGACGAAAGGCCGGTCCTCCATGGGCTGACCCAGAGCAGGGGCATCCAGGCCAAAGCAAGAAAGGTCAGGGACCTTAGAAACTGGGAGCCCGTTTGTACGGATGCGGATACTGTCTTGGACGGGGTCTATTTTGTGGAAGGGGAGAAAGTCATTGTGGCCCTGGATCTCAAAGACTTGAAGGGAAGACTTTTCGGATCGGCAAAGAGCCGGATTCCCAAGTCCATCATCCATGCAGGACTTGACAACCCAGAGGCTGCGGCCCTTGCAGACGTGGGAGATACTTATGGCAAGGAAAAGAAGACCGGGGTCCGGATACTGACCGGTCTGGGAGGAGACTTTCCGGTTTATCTGGAGGGTGATATTATCAGATTGTTTGTTCAGGTCCAGGAACCCCTCTATGTATATGTGTACGACATCGAACCCGAGGGGAAGGTAAATCGCCTCTATCCTCCAAGCCTGTTCTTTTCCGAACACCGTTTCGAACCAGGCCGTCTCTACCCCCTTCCGGACGAGACCCACCCTTTCGAGTACATGGTCCTCCCGCCCTTTGGCATGGATCTGGTTAAGGTCTTTGCCAGCACTGTCCCGCTTCCGGTCCCTAAGATTTCTTCTTCCATACGTGCAAAAAGTTATGACGGAACCACCCGAAAAACAGGCGTCGAACGGCTCAGGAGCCAGCAGGCAGTTGCCGGGGAGAGGGTGATTCATCCCTTGGACCTGGTAGACTATTATCGCGGGGTTGCAGCTCAAAAGGGGGCCGAGCTCTATGAAGATGAGGTGATGGTGGAGACCCGAAAGAATGGAGGAGGGCAATGAGTATGTCCTCTGCCTGGATAAAAAATTTCTAAAGAGTTTTGGAAAAATCGTAATGTGGCGATTCCATTTATTGACTGAGTGCTGAGGATGGTATGACCATGTTGGGATCTAAGGAAATTTCATGTTCATGTTGCGGTAAACCGTTTGAAATATCATTATTGTATTCTATGAATAATTGTGGGCAGGAAGGTACCGATTTTCACGAGCGCGCGCTCAGTTTTCAACCTCTGTATACTGAAGCGCAAACCTATCCCTCATGCGGATTCTCCGGATCCGCAGGTGAGCTTAAAAACAGCAAAACTGATGAGCACCTGAAAGCCCGCATACATGAGGAAATTCGATCTTGACTAAAAGATTTCAAAGAAGAACGGATTCCATCATGGATAAGCTTCGAGTACGCGGCACGGATTGGGCGTTGGCGTGGCATTCCGATGAGGGAGATTAGCGACCTCTACCACAAGGCCGCATGGTGTTGTGATGATGCTAAAAAAAGAGCAGGAGAACCATTACAGGTGGAAAGCCATTGAGGCTTTCGAAAAGTCACTGAGAAAAAATGAGATAGCGAAATATGAGGTCGGGCGGTATTCTTACCTCATTGATGAGAACTACCGTCGGATTGGTGACAGGGAAAAGGCTGCATTGTGGTACGACCGCGCCATAGAAGCAGAGGGGAAAGATCCTGACCAGGAGTGGCTGGTTGTATTGTCCACCCAGCAGAAAACCGATCCACAGGAGTTCATGACCAGGAGCAAATGAAATCATGCGTATCCGGTTATGAACCCTCAAAGGATGAATATAAACCAACATAAGAAGCGTCTACCTTGGCGTACAATTCTGCTGCTTTGCGCAATACCTGGCATTTTCTGCCTGATGTATCTCGTGTGGTCTCCCGGCAAACGTGTACTTGACGGCAGGAATGACCTCAGGACCAACGGAATCTGGCTCCAGCATGGTTGGCTCGGAGACGATTCGTGGTTCCGGCGGTATGGGAAGGACAAGTCGCTGTTCCGGAACGATCAGAAGATTCAAGCCCTTGCCGGTCTTCTCCGTAGCCATGGCGTGAAGTACGTTTTCCCCCATGTTTGCCCCGCAAGCCCCAACGGGGAGATTGCCCCTGTGGATCCGGTTCAAACTGAACGGTTTCTAGACCACTTCGGAGACTTCGCGGTTATCCCGTGGATCGGCGGTGTTTTTGGTGTTCACTGTTCACCGGAATCCCCACAGTGGCGCACAAATTTTGTCGCCTCCGTGGTGGATCTCCTCCAGCGCCATCCCCGGCTTGCCGGTGTTCAGGTCAACATCGAGCCGATGCCAAACGGTAACCCCGATTTTCTCACCCTGCTGGATGAACTCCGTCAGGCAATGTCTCCCGGAAAAATTCTGTCGGTGGCGGCATATCCGCCACCCACCCGATGGCACCCGTTTCCCGAAGGTCATTGGGAAGAGTCGTACTTCAGGAAAGTTGCTCAGCGCGCTGACCAACTGGCCCCCATGATGTACGACACCGCCATTATGCTGCCCAAGCTCTACCAACATCTCATGTCCGGGTGGACCTCCGAAATCCTGAACTGGTCAGGCAACACACAAGTCCTCCTCGGCATTCCCGTGTACGATGATTTCGGGGTCGGATATCATTTTCCCCATGTGGAGAATCTACAGAATGCCCTGTTGGGTATTCACGCAGGATTGAGCAAGTACGAGACACTCCCCAAGAACTACGCCGGGGTCGCCATTTATTGCGAATGGGAAATGGACCCGCAGGAATGGAACTATTTTAAGAAGGAGTTCGCCGGGAACACATAGAGGGGTGGACAAAATCTTCCATATCATGACCTGGAGGCCTCACGAGGAAAAAGAATTCAAGGATTGTATTTCGGTCTAATGAAGCAATGATTGTGTCGTTATGCTGGGCAAAGTCTTGTCCGGCTTGAAACAGGAGAAAGGAGATTACCATCTCTCTGGAGCCAGACGGTTACGACGGAAACCCCACAGACTGGTGGGTAGCGGCAACGACGCCTTTCGGGCTGTATTGGTTTACATTGGATAACGGCTGGGTCAGGTCGGATGCTCCTGTCCGTGTCTATGGCGGGCCGCTTTTCAGCTTCCCCCTTATACCGTATTGAAGGTATCCGGTTTGCCTGTCGGTGATTACGCATTCTATTTTGCAGTAGATGACAATATGGACGGGATTTTGAATGCCACCTATCTGAACGTGATATGGGTCAACATTCAATGAAAAAAAAGCCAATTCATTTCAATAAAATGCCAGTTTCATTTCGGAATCGTCTTCAAGATGTTAGAAATCAGTATTGCCTGAACACAGATTATATCGTTCATTTACCGATCGTCTACAACAAAGGGAGGTGAATCGTGAAAACATCGTCTATTGTTGAATCTCAAGCAAACGCCTTCATTGCTCAAGTTTTGACTCAACCGTTGCCCCCAATCGTTGTCGTACCGGTTGAAGTCCCAGACAACATTCAGCGGCCCATGACGGTGGATCACGTAGATGTGGTCTTCCGCATCCATGGGTTTGTGGCCGACACCACCATGACCCTCGTTTTTGG
>ERZ890953.1462-NODE-1462-length-11826-cov-8.607170_pt1 | contig 11826 bp, 5 predicted proteins | sample MGYA00521264_ERZ890953 | MGnify/ENA primary metagenome ERZ890953 (study PRJEB32303, sample SAMEA104408629) | aquatic metagenome | biome: Brackish water; feature: Chemocline; material: water | place: Baltic Sea | collected 2014-10-26T21:54:00 | depth 200 m ... | reverse complement strand
GGACTGGATCGCCCAGCGCACCTGGCGGTCCACCGCCGCCGAGACCGTGGCGAGGGCGGCGAAGTGAGCAGCCCGGTCGTCATGGCCAGGACACCCGCGAACGCCACCTCCACCAGCCCCATCCCGTCGAGCCGGGGGAAGAGGCTGTCCTGGTGGTTCTCCTCCGCGAGCAGCGCCCATGGTTCCTGCAGGAGCATCCGCTGCACCGCGCCGCGCCGCACGTCCTCGGGCGGGTCCATCAGGCCCAGGGGCTGTATGCTACCTGTCGTCACCATTTCTTCCTTCCGGTCGATTATGGGCCCGATCCCGCCGCAGACGATGCCTTCGTCGTCTACGGCAGGCAGCAGAGCCGAGAACCAAGCGGGCAGCGAGCTGCCGTGCCAGCGTTGCATGGCCTCCCTGATCCGTTCGAGGTCGAACGCCCGCCGGAAGCGCGGGCTCAGGTGGGGAGCGGAGTCTACAGGCATGAGGTGGTCCATGCAGCGGGTGCGCGAGCGCCTCAGTCTTCTGTATTCTCCCGCGAGGTAGGTACCGTGACGAAGAAAACTCGCAATGATAATGACGACCCCGACCAGAGCCCCTCCGAGCGCCTCGCCCGTCAGGCCGCCCGGGACTTCGAGTGCTGCCGGAACGCCACTTCGGTGGCGGGCTGGTCCGCCCTGAAGCGCCGACACCCCGAGACCTGGCCGGAGGTCCTGGCGAAGTGCTTCTCCGGTGACCACGTGGGCGGGACGGCTCTGGGGGACTTCCTGCTCGACGGGGCGGGCGGTCTGCTGGTGCCCAAGAGCAGCAGCGAAACCACGGTGCAGAAAAAACGCAAGGCGGCCCGCCACGTCGCAGAGGTGCTCGGCAGACTCCGACTGTCCGACCTGAGCGAGCCCGGCCTCGAGCGGGCCCGCGCCCGCTACGTCGCCGCCAAGAAGGGCTTCCGGTCGAGCGCACTCATCTCCTCCGACCTGCGGGTGCTGCGACAGGCGGTCAGGCTCGGACGCGCAGAGCTGCGCCTCTCGCCAGTGGCCCACGGGTGGCGCACCGCCAGGCCACCCAGTCCCGTGCGCCGTGAACAGCGCAGCACGCCGAGCCTCCGTCAGGCGCGGAGCCTCATGGCCGTCCTCGAGCCCTTGTTCCGTGTGGCCGTGGCGCTGATCATCGGCGTTGGGCTGCGGACAGCCGAGGTGTTGTCGCTGAGGATCGGCGACATGGACCTGATCCAGGCGACCGTGCGGGTGCGCGGACCGCACGGAACCCACCTGCGGCCCCTGCCAGCGTGGATGGTCATCTTGGTCTGGGAGGCGTGGCCGGGTTTCGCGGTCATGAAACCAGGAAGGCTGCTCTTCGAGAGCCCGCGGCAAGAGGGTAAGCCGCGCACCGACCTGGGCCGCGCCATCCGAAAGGCGGCAGAGGAGGCCGGCCTGTGCGCCGTTGGCAGCCGTGACCCGCTCTTTACTCCAAAGGGCCTTCGGCTGCTGTGGCAGGCCGTCGCACGGCGCAACAGGCTGCCCTCGGCGCTGGTGCGCGGGCTCAGAGGCGGTCGAGGGAGTCCCGCGCTGCTGGAGGACCTGGCCCAGCTCTGGCTCGGCAGCGCTAGGCCCCTGGCCCGAAGGTGGACCGAGCTGCTGCTCGCACCGGGCATGGGGCCGGATGAGCACCCCCACGTGCCTCGCAGCTCGCCCAAGGGCGTATGGCCCACAGAACCGGAGTGGCCGAACTGGGACAGCCAGCGGTGGAGGAGGGAGGCGGCGAAGCGCAAGAGCCTTCCGCCGGGATGTCAGGATGTGGATGTTGGGGGGATGAAGCCGAGGGTGGTGAAGCGCCGGGAGCCCACAGATGCGGCGCCGACCGCTGAACAGTGGCCGGACCGACAGCCCGAGCGGCCGCCGGAGCAGGAGCCCGAACCGGAAGCAGCGGCGGCAGAGAGCACGGCGGACGCCTAAATCCAGGACGCCTTCGTGGGTGGGGCCATGGCGGGGGTGGATGTGGGGGCGCTGCTGGGCGCGCACGTGGGTGGGAAGAAGGAGGGGGAATAGGCACTCATTCTTCACCACCAACAGGCGTCCACGGGTCCAGCGCCTCCATCTCCTCGACGAGCTGCATGCCACGCTGTCGCACACGGGCGCGCACCTGCTCGGCGTACGATCCCCAGCCTCCCCAGGGCACGCTCTTCCACTCCCTGCGGAACCGGACGACGGTCGGGGCGCGAAGCCACAGCGCCAGGCGTTCCTGCGCGCCTTCGGAGGCGATCCACAGGTCCTTCGTAGCCGCGAGGTAGGAGCCTGACCCGCCCAGCGCCGTGCCCTCATCGATGGCCGCGATCGTGCTCCCGAGTTCCCTGGAGATGCAGAGGGCCCACAGCAGCACACCGCCGCAGCGCACCCCCGCGAGGTGGCTGGCCAGGAAGTGGTGGTAGCGATCTTCGGCACTCCACGACTCAGCCTGCGCGAGCAGCTGCACCGCGGCCGCCGGATCGTCGCACCGAATCCAACAGTCCGCGATCCGCCAACGTTCACGCGCGGCCTTGACCAGCGCGGGGAGGGCTTCGCGGAAGCGACGGGCGTCGTAGAGGTTCTGCCCGATCCGCGCACAGAGCGGGGGCGGCCCGAGCTCGATGGCCAGCATCCTGTGCTTCGCGGCGCGCTCCCTGGCGCAGCAGCTCTCCAACAAGGTCGCCAGCTCCGCGTGGATGAAGCCGTTGCGGCTCCCCTGCGGCGTCTCCACACGTTCCTCGAGCCGCAGCCTGGCGATGCCCAGGTCGCCACCGCGCCGCTCGCGCTGCGCTCTCAGCAGCACCGGGTCCTGGTCGTCGCGATACCGAGCACCGAGCCCGAGCCCGGCCCGGTCACGCCAGCGCCAGGGGGCGTCGTCCCAGTAGTCATTGTGCTGCATGGCCTCCCGCATCCCGCGGAGCCCATCGCTGACCACACCCATCGCCCGCGAGCTGCTCACACCGAAGTGTTCTCCGATGAGGGCATAGGTCTCGGGCGGGTGCCCATGGAACCCGAAGCGGCGCCGCACGGCTTCCTGCGTGCGCGGCCTCAACTGGGCGAACAGCCCCTGCAGGTGGCGGTCCCGCTCGGCCTCCAACAGCAGGGCCTCGGGATCCTGCGGGCTGGGCAGAATCCAGGCAGGAGGCCGAGGAAGCTCCGGGAGATCCCAGCCGCCACCGAGCCAGGCGCGAGCCGCTTGATCCGGGACCAGCTGCGCCACCCATACGTCGAAGGCCCCCGCCTTCGCGGAGACCCCCAGCCAGCGCAGCAGGGCGCGCCCGGTCCCACTGAACAGGGGATGGGAAAAATACAGACGCTCGAAGCCCATGCGACCCGGGAATGGATCGAGGACCAGGTCTTCGCAGCTCCGGAGCACCGCCAGCAAGCCGCGACGATCCCCGCGCGCGAGCTGCGGAAGACCCAGGCGGGCGCTCACCAGCACCCGCTGGACCAGCCGCACGGCGCGGACAGGGGGCAGCTCGGGCGCGGGCGATGGGTTCTTGCCACCACCAACGACCTGCCCACAGCGGTAGGTCTCGCCTGGCTCGAGCAGTAGATCGAGAGGCAGCACCGGCGGGCGCGCCAGATCGCGGGGGAGGATGACCACGATGTGGGCGTGCTCGTCGCCGTGGCGGGTCAGGACGCGGAAGTACTTCTGCGTCGCGCGCACGCGGGAGCGTCCAGGCGCGAGGTCGATGAGCAGCTTGCAGCGCGCGGAGCTCCAGCCCTCGATGAGCACGCCCACCTGGACGAGGGTGTCGATGCGGCCACGCTCGAAGGACCGAAGTGCGCGCTCGCGCTCTTCCGCGGGAGTCTCGCCCAGCAGGAGCGCGGGGAGCGGGCTGCCAGCAGGCCGCCGCTGCCGGAAGAAGCGCCGCAGCGCGTGGGCCTGCCTCCGGGTGGAGCACGCGATCATGCAGGGACGTTGGCGGTGGGCCTCGGCATACCGATAGCGCAGGGCAGCCTCGAGGAAGGGCGCCTGGCCCAGCAGCTCCCCGATCTGGTCCGCCCGGTACTCCCCCGCCACCAGCTCGACCCGAGACCCGTCCACATCCACCTCGGCCACGTGGACGTGGGCCGGCGCCAGCAGGCCACCTTCGAGGGCCTCCCGCAGCTCGACGCGCGCGATCCGCCGCGGGAAGAGCACGTCGAGGCGACGCTCCTGGTCGTAGTCGGGGGTGGCGGTCAGGGCGACCCGGATCGCGTCCCGGTCGAAGCAACTCGCGAGCGCCTGGCGACGCCGAGCGGACATGGCGTGGTGAGCCTCGTCGACGAAGACCAGATCCGCCTTCCGCAGGGCCGCGGGCAGCGCACCGCCGTGCTTCACGAGGCTGGCGTAGGTGACGAGGTTCAGCCCGTGCCGGACCAGCCCCTTGCGCTCGGAGAAGAAGGCTCCGGTGGGCACCTCGGAGGCGAAGCGGGCGAGTTCATCGGCCACCTGCTGCACGAGCACCCGGGTCGGCACGACGAAGGCCGCGTGGAGGCCCGTGGCGCTGACGATGCGGGCGGCCAGCACGGTCTTGCCCGTGCGCGGCGGCAGCACGATGTGCGCCCACCGTTGCTCCTCGAGCCCGCAGGCCACCTCGCCCAGGAAGTCGGCGAACGCCTCGAACACCTCGTGCTGGTCCGAGCGCAGCGTGCCCTCGGCGTGCTCGTCGCCGTCGAAGAGCCGCTCCGCCGCCGCCAGGAGCCGCTCGGACAGGGGCGACCCTCGCTCAAGCACCGTTCCTCCCGTTCGTGGTCACCCCGCGCTGCAGCTCGCTGCTCCTGGTCACGCCTGCCTCCCTCACCATGGCCTGAGGTCCTATCCTCCGGCGGAGGGGCCGCGCCCTAGCTCCTATGGGTAGACGTTCCAGACCTCGACCAGCTCCCAGACCGTGCGCCGCTTGCCGAGCATGCCGGAGAAGGTCCAGCCAGGCACGCACATCTCGAGCACCCACGAGGGCAGGGCGACCCGCAGCTCACTGCCGGCCATGGTGCTCACGACCAGCTTGCCCTTCTCGATCCGCTCGATGGCGAAGTGCCCCTCCTCGGTCTCGCCGCTGGCATGGGCGGTGGAGACATCGTCCAGCGCGTCTCGCAGGGCGTCCGCCCTGGGGAGATCTCGCACGGCCTGGCCACCCGACACGCCCATCTCCAGGGCGTCATCCTGGTCGATGTAGCCGCGCTCCAGCAGCCACCCACCGAGCTTCTTGACCACCGTGCCGCAGCTCTTCAGGTAGCTGGGGCTGGCCACCACCTTGCGCACCAGGAACCAGCCCAGGAACTCGTCCACGAGCTCGGGGATCCGGTCGGGGCCTGCGGCATCGCAGAAGTCACGGCGGTCGTCTTTGTCGTCCAGCGAACCGTAGCTGTCCATGCAGCTCTCGAAGAGCTCGATGACGCTCTCGTACTGGCGGGCCGTGCGGGCGGAAACCCTGGTGTTCGTGTCGGCGACGAACTCGGCCAGGGCTTGACGGATGGTGGGGCTGGCGGGCATGGAGCCTCCTATCAGCGAAACAGGTACCTCGGGGTTGTTCGGGAAGCACGGGCTGGACGCCACCAGAACCGCAGGTGCACCCGCAGCCTTGGCTGGATGTGGCGGTCTTCATGGAAGTGTCCGCCGCCCGCGTCCGTTCGCGTCACGCGAACGACTCTCCCCACCATCGAGGGCAACGACATGATCGCCACCGAACGCGCCGCCGGCCGCGCCGGAGTCAGCCCCTCACGGGTCCCGGCGCGCCATCAAACCGCTCCTGGGCTCACCCGTCCCAGAACCAGCAGGGACCACACCCACACCGTCAACAGCACGAAGCGAGAGGACCGCGAGGCGGGCCCCACCAGCCTCTTCCCTGGTACTCTTCAGGTAGCGGCAGCGCCTCGAGTCGACGCCCGCTCCCTGTTCCATCGGAACCGGGTCCATCAGGAACGCCACGACGGGGCACGGAACCACGCGGACCACACCGACCGCCCGCAGACACCGACCCTGGGAGGGACCACGGCATGTTCACCTTGACCCAGGCCCACTTCGCCTCGCCCATCACCCCTGCCGCAGCACTCGACTGGTGCACCCTCTACCAAGGCGCGGTCCACCGCCTGGCCTGGCAAGGCGAGGACGACCCAGGCGACCGCAGGCGCTGCCTGAAGCGGCTCACCGAGCGACTCTCCCAGGCGTGGTCCGCGGATCCAGAAGAGCTGGTCGCCATCACACTGACCGATTGGTGGCTGACCGCCGTGGGCCTGGAAGGCCCCGCAGGGGTCGCCTGGCGTCCCGAGGTCCACATCGCGGACACGGGGCTGACGACCGTCCTCCGATCGGTGCTCGAGTGTGGAGGTCTTCGAGTGCTGGAGCGCCCCCGACGCTTCGCTGCGTCACGAAAGAAGCTCGAGGAGCTCCTCCTGCATGTGCCGCGCATCAAGAAGCAGGTCGGACAGGACATCTACGCGGAAGCAAAGGAAGAAGCCTACTCGGTGCTGCACGCTGCGGAGGCCGGCGCCAAGGCCCCCCCAGGAGATCTGCGTCTCTTGAAGGACGACATCGAGGACTGGGCCACCGAGGTCCGCGCCACCGATCGCCTGCAGCGCCACCTGAAAGTCTGGAACTCGGTAGTCAAGCACCTCACCACCCTGCGCGGGGCGGTGGTCGCCGTGGTCGACTCCTGGACCACAGCGTCGTTCGAGCCCCTGGACCTGGACCTGGACCCCCCGACCTGGGCGCGCCAACACTGCCCCAGCCATGCCAGGCTGGCCGCAGGGTGCCTGGCTGAGCTCGCAACACTGAGTGGAACTGGCGCACCGCAAGCACTAGCCACGCTCACACCCGAAGCCGTCGTCCAGACGCTGATGGAGATCCCCGACAAGCTCGAGCTCGAGCTGAAGGTGGCGATGTTGGCCCTCATCCGAGAGGCGGCCGCGGCCGGTGGGGCCCTCAGCATCCCCTCCTGGGCCCGTGAAGCCGAGGAACACCTCGAAGGGGTTCGCACCACCATCCGAAGCCTGCGCGTCCAGGCGGAGGCTGTCGGAGCGGAAGAATCGGTCCAGAGCCTGGGCGCCGCCCTGGACGAGCTCGAGCAGCTCCGCATCGGCGAGGCCGAGACCTGGATCCAGTACGCCGAGGAGTCTCTCCAGCAGCACGCACACGACGCAGAGGCGTCGAAGCTGACCCGAGAGCTGGCGTCCTGGATCGCCGACCTCGAGGAGTCCGCCTATGGAGACATGGGCAGCCTGGCAGCACGCGAGGGCGAGCCCCTCCCCGGCCGCCATGAGCGCGTGCGCTCCGCCTGGGAACAGCACCGCGACAACCTCAGGGTGGCACTGGACCGGCTCGACGTGCGTACGCGCGGAGGTGGAGCCGGGGGCGACCTCCAGGCCAGGATCACCGAGGCCCGGACGGCCTTGTCCCAGAACAAGCTGGGGCCAGCGAAGCGCCACCTCGATGGGGCCGAGGCCCTGGCCGAGGCACGCCGTAAGGAGGCCGAGGACAAGCTACGCCCGGAGCTGAAGGCCCTGTTCGATCGGGTCGGCAGCCTGCGCGGCCTGACCCCTGGCGAGCGGCACATGCTGGGCGAGATCATCGCAAGGGCGACGGATCGCGCGGACGAAGAGCTGCCTTTCGAGCACCTCACCTCGGACATCGAGCACTTCATCAGCGAGTGCGAAGGTGGTCGGCTCGAGGTCCAGCCGCTGCTCTGCGCGGTCGGCGAGCTGGCCGGCCTCGAGCGCAACAGGCGGGTGACCCCCGTGGCCTGGCATCCGGTTGGGCTCGGGATCGATCCGCAGCGGTTGGCCCCCAACGGCTACCGCCTGCTCACCGCAGAACACGCCGGAGACCACCAGACCGGCGATCTTGTCGTCGTTCACCCCCAGAAGACCTGGACCGAGCCACTGCGCGTCGAGCTGCCCCTCGCCAGCGCACCGCAGACCCCTCCAGAGGGCCGCTGGTACGACATCATCACCACCCACAGCCTCGAAGGGGCCGAGCTCGAGGAGCTGCGCGCCTACCCGGGCCGACACGACCTGTCCGACCATGTGTTCATCGAGGCCGAGGGCATGGTGCAGGGCCCCTACGCCGCCAGCGAGGACACCGAGCAGCTCGTACCCGCCGACGAGCGCGGCTTCGTGGCCAGGCTCGACGCCGAGCAGTTCGAGGCCCTGTTCGGTCGCTTCCATGTGGCCATGGGCAGCGCAGGTCAAGGCCGGATCGTGACCCCGCTGCCGCCAGATCTGGACACGCTCCTGCTCCAGGACGCGGAGCCCTGGGACAGCATGGACGGCGCGCACATCGAGGTGTGGCTCGCCGGGTTGCTGGCAGACGTAGATCACTCCAGGGTGGCCGCCCTGTCGAGCGCGCTCGCCCGGCTGCAGTCCAGCGGCGAGATGCTCCCGGGGCCCATCCTCGATCAACGCCTCACCCGCCTGGGGGGGCTGCTGGAGACATCCCGCCACCTGGACCAGGAGCGCAACCGGGCCGCCCAGGCGTTCCTCGAGACCGAGGAGGGTCAGCGTGAGATCCGACGCGCAGCCGAGAGACGCGCCGAGGCCGAGCTGGCCGCCATCAAGCGCGCGGTCGACGCCAAGCGCCAGGACCTGGAGGCCGCGCTCGCCTCCCGCCAATACGAGCTGGCCCAGGCCCAGGACCGGCTCGACACGCTCCAGCAAGAAGAACACAGCAAGCGCGACGCCCTCCAGCTCCGCCTGGCCGATCTGCGGAGCCAGGTGAAGGATCTCGAGGAGGTTGCTGTGGACACGCGCACCCGCGTGCTCGCCAGCCTCCTGGGGGAGGCCAACAACGGGGGCTCCTCGCAGCCAGCCCCGGCAACGATCGCCACCGAGCCCGTGCTGGCGAACCCCTTCGAGCACCGGGCCATCACCAGCCTCCACGAGCTGTCCACCGAGCTGACCCGCGATCTCTCACCCTGGAGCGACCGCCAGATCGCCAACCTGCTCATCTCCCTCATCACCTGCCCGTGGATCCTGCTGGCGGGGCCGCCTGGGGTTGGCAAGAGCACCTTCGTCCGCTCTATGCTCACGCGCCTCGGGCACGGCCCAGGTACCGACCGCTACCTCGAGCTGGTGGTGCGGCGGGACTGGCAAGACGATGCCCCCCTGTTCGGGTACTGGCACCCCGAGCGCCACCACTGGGAGCCCAGCAGCGAGGGCTTCCTGGAGCAATTGCTGCGCGCCGACAACGACAGGCAGCGCGAGCTCGGGGGGCTGTTCCCCTTCGTCCTCGAGGAGATGAACCTCGCGGCCCCGGAGCACTACCTCGCCCGCCCGATCTCCGCGCTCGAAGACAGCCAGCCCACCATCCGGCTCTACGGAGACACCCAGCACCCAGCCAACCTCGCCCGCTACCCCGCCAACTTCCCCGTAGGTGACAACGTCCGCCTGCTGGGCACGGTCAACCTCGATGACACAGTGGAGCGCCTCTCCCCCCGCTTCCTCTCCCGCGCGGCGGTGATCTGGATGAGCCCATCCCTGGACGCGCTGATGCAGCAGGCGCCCATCATCACCCCTCCCGAGCAGAGCGTCGACTGGCGTCAGCTCCGCAGCCTGAGCGAGCGCCCTCCAGGGGAGCTGGGCGAGCTGCACCGCGTCGTCCGCTACCTGCACGAGCAGCGCGTTCCAGGCGCCCCGTCTCCCAGGACCATGCGCGCCATGGAGCGATACCTGGCCGTCGCCCCCGATCTGCTCACCTCCAGGGTGGCCCAGGACTTCCAGGTGTTGCAGCGCATCCTGCCTTGCGTGCGAGGCGTGGGCGAACGCTACCGCCGGATCTTCGATGATCTCGCCGCGCTGCTGCGCACACACCAGTGGAGCATGTCGGCCGAGCGATGCGAGGAGCTTAGGGCCCGGGGTGAGGAGCTCGGCGACTACTACGACTTCTTCCATGTCTAGTCCCCGCGCCAGCCTGCAGGTCGGAGCCACTGAGCTCGATCTCCTGCCCGCCCATCCGGCGCGGCTGCAGGTGCGCGAAGGCCAGGGAGTGACCCTGGTCGCCTCGGGGCTCGCCCCTGATCTGTCCGCGACCCTCGTCATCGGCGATCGTTCCCACGAGCTGTGGCCCGAGCCCGACGGCAGCCTCCGCTGGGAGCGGGCCGACACCCTGCACGGCGTGGCCGGCCGGGTCGACCTACGGCTCGACCAGCAGGGTTCGCCGGCGCTGGAGGCGATGCTCGAGGTGACCCCCTCCAGGATGACGCAGGCGGCCCTCGAGACCCTGTTGGCCGATCTGGATCGCCTGGCGCCCGGCATCGCGGGCGCGCTGGGCGGCCGTTCAAAGGGCAGCAGCCGCAGCGCGCCGGAGCAGGCCCTGATGACCCTGGAGAGCTCCCTGGGAGCCGTCGCCTCGGCGATCCCATGGATCGCGCGCAACCCCATCGTCCGCAAGCGGGAGCGGGCGACCGCCATCCCCAGCCGAACCGGCCCCACATCCGCCACGGACGCTCGCTGGATCACCAGGCATCCCCAGCAGACCCAGCGCGCACGCCAGCGTGGCGCCGAGGTGGCGATCAGCCGCGAGCTGCGCCTCGACGCAGACACCGCCGAGAACCAGGGGGTCATGGGCCTGCTGCGCAAGATGCAGGCGCTGGCCGAGGGGCTCTCCGCCCTCCTGGCCACCGAACGCCAGCGCATCGAGCAGAGCCGGGCGGCGCGAGAAGCCTTCGTCACCCGCCACGGCAACCTCTTCCAGGAGCTGGACCAGCCCCGCCTCGAGGCCATCCGCCAGCGCACCGAGCGGCTCCAGGCGCTGCATCGCCAGCTCTCGGCGCTCCCCTCCAGGATGCGTCTGCCGCCGGGCCTGCGCAGCGCGGCGTTCATGCGCACCCCCAAGGTCGAGACCCACCCTGGCTACTGGAGGCTCTTCCAGGTCTGGCAGCAGCTGCGCGAGCTCGAAGCTGGGGAGCCACCACCGGGGGTCGCCCCCATCGACAGCCTCGACCGCCTGTACGAGCTGTGGTGCGCCCTGACCCTGCGCGAGGCTCTGCAGCTCTGGGCCGGCAAGAAGGAGGGCACCTGCCTGGCCCTGCACGAGGACCATTGGTTCGCGGACCTGGCGCCCGGCACCGAGCTGGTTCGCTTCGTCCACGGCGATCGAAGCGCCCACCTCATCTACGAACCCGCGTACGCCTATGGAGACCACGACGCCGAGGTCGGCAAGCTGGTCCGAGGCAACCCCTGGAGGCCCGACCTGGTCATCGAGCTGCGTGACGCCGGTGTGCTCGTGGAGCTGCATGTGCTGGACGCCAAGCACCGCATCGCCCACCAGCGGCCAGGGGGCGTCCCATGGGAAGCCATGGACGAGGTCTGGCTCAAGTACACCGACACCATCGGCCACCCAGGCACGCGGACCCCGTTGGTGGCGAGCTGTTGGATCCTGTACCCGGGGCCCGAGGATCACATCTCCCTGCGCAGCCCCGCCATGCTCGGGGAGAGCTGGCCGGAGGGGCGACCACGGGGTGGGGCTGTGGCGCTGTACCCGCTGGAGGGGGAAGCGCGGCCTCAGCTGCAGCGGCTGTTGGGGGTGTTGTTGGCGGGGTGGGGGTGAGGGGGGGATCTTGGTGAGCGGGCCATGGCCAGTGTCAGCCTCGGGTCTTCTCACCACGACTACGTTCCTTTGCCCAGCACTCCCACGACTCCCAGCGCCCAGCCGGTGTCGATCCACCGGGTAGACCCCTTGGGCGTCCCGTCCAGGTACCGCAGCCGGTTCACCAGCACCTCGTCCAGACGTACCCCTGTCCGATCACTCTGATCCTGCGCCGCGAGCACCCAGGCGAGGTCGTTCAGGCTCACCGTACGCTCGGCGAACCCTCCCTCGGGCCCAGCCACGCGTAGGCCACCCTGGTGGGAGCGGCCCACGATC
>ERZ890953.1461-NODE-1461-length-11831-cov-6.867188_pt1 | contig 11831 bp, 7 predicted proteins | sample MGYA00521264_ERZ890953 | MGnify/ENA primary metagenome ERZ890953 (study PRJEB32303, sample SAMEA104408629) | aquatic metagenome | biome: Brackish water; feature: Chemocline; material: water | place: Baltic Sea | collected 2014-10-26T21:54:00 | depth 200 m ... | reverse complement strand
ATGTGAAGCGGCGCAAAGCGCCGTCTGCACGATCGACGCGAGCAAAGGCGGCTACACACGCCACGGTCGCCGTGCCTCCCGCGCCGCGACGATGTGAAGCGGCGCAAAGCGCCGTCTGCACGATCGACGCGAGCAAAGGCGGCTACGCCCGCCTTTGCTGCTAGTAGGCGTCGAGGGGACCGATCTCGTTCTCGACCGCCGCCAGCATCTTCCACTCCAGTGTCGCCGCCTTCATGTTGTTGTGGTCGTTGTACAGCGGGCGGTCGATCTCGAGGAACTCCACCACCTCGCGCACGGCGTCCTTGGCGGCCTGGGTGCCGCGGCCCGGAGAGTAGGTGCGGAAGTCCAGCGCCTGGGCGGCCGCCATCATCTCGATGCCTAGCACACCGCAGCCCAGGTCGTAGATCTGGCGGGACTTGAGGGCGGAGTTCATGCCCATGGACACGAAGTCTTCCTGGTCGGCCGCGGCCGGGATGGACTGGATGTAGGCGGGGGCGCTAAGGATCCGCTGCTCCACGATCTGCGTGTCGGCAGTGTACTGGGACAACATGAGCCCGGACATCAGCCCGGCGTTGCCCGTGAGGAAGGGCGGCAGGCCCACGCTCAGGGCCGGGTGGTTCAGGCGGTTGAAGCGCCGCTCGGACAGCACGCTGACCATGCAGATGCTGGCGCCGAGCACGTCGATGGGCAGGCTGATGGGGGTGCCTTGGAAGTTGGCGCCCGTGAGCACGATCTGGTCGTCGGGGATGAAGATGGGGTTGTCGCCCACACCGTTGGCCTCGATGAGCAGCTGGGACTTGGTCCAGCGCAGCTGGTCGCGGGCCGCGCCGATGACCTGGGGGGTGGAGCGCATAGAATAGGCGTCCTGGACCTTGACCTTCTCCTTGCCGGTCATCAGGTCGGAGCCGTCCATGATGCGCTTGAGGTTGCGCGCGCTGGTGACCGCGCCCTGGAACCCGCGCAGCTGGTGCAGGCGGGTGTCGTAGGGCTTCATGTTGGCCTTGAGAGCCTCGAGGGTCATGGCGCAGGCGACCTCGGCCTGCATCAAGAAGCGCTCGCAGTCGTAGACGAACAGGCAGCCGATGGCGTTGATGAGGTTCGAGCCGTTGATGGCGGCCAAGCCGTCGCGGGGCTTGAGGCCTGGAGGCGTGAGGCCCGCCTTGGTGAGGCCCTCGAGGCCGTCGTAGCGCTGGCCCTTGTAGAAGACCTCGCCCTCGCCCATGAGCACCAGGGCGATCTGGGACATGGGGGAGAGGTCGCCGCAGGCGCCCACCGAGCCCTTCTCGCAGACCACCGGGGTGAGCCCGGCGTTGAGCCAGTCCACAAAGGCCTGGGTGATCTCGATGCGGCAGCCGGAGTTGCCGTTGCAGTGCACGTTGGCTCGCAGCAGCATGGCCGCGCGCACGTGGTCCAGGGGGCAGGGCTCGCCGATGCCGGCGGCGTGGTTGTAGATCAGGTAGCGCTGGAACTGGTCCGCTTGTTCGTCGGACAGCAGCACCTCGGAGAACTCGCCAATGCCGGTGTTGACGCCGTACATCGTCTCGCGGGCCTCGATGCGCTCCTGGATGAAGACGCGGCAGCGCTTGATGCGGGCCACGGCGTCGGGGTGCAGCTCGACCCGGGCACCATGGCGGGCGACCGCGACGATGTCTTCGATGGTGAGATCGTTGCCAGTGAGGATGACCTTGGTATTCATGCGAGCCTCCAGAGGGGGCTCGGGCATCCTGGTTGGAGCGCCCGAGCATGGTTGTCGGGTCACTCCCACCCACCCCGCAGCAACCGGGGCCCGGTCCGCGTGGCGTCATTTGAACCCGGCCCTGAGCACACGTCAAGCGCGGCGCCATGCGCGGCGTCAGTGCCACGCGCGACGGACGTGCAATAGGGGGCGCCAGCCCGCCCTCAGGAGCGACCATGCTCGGACCCGCCCTCTTCGTCCTGCTGTCCAGCCCCCTGCTCGCCCAGGATCTGCCCGCCCTTCCCGGCCAGGGAACCTCATTCTCCGCCGGGGCTGAGCTGGGGGCTGCCTCTCGCTATGTCTGGCGAGGCATGCCCGCGAGTCAGGGGCCCACCCTGCAGCCCGCCGCCTGGCTCGGCATCGAGAACGTCACCATCATGGCCTGGGGCAACATCGACCTCGACTCGGGAGCCAGCCGTGCCCTCAGTGAGCTGGACCTGATCGTCAGCGTATCTCAGGCTTGGGAAGACCTCACCTTCGAGCCCGGTCTGATCGCCTATGTCCTGCCCGGCGTGGGCTCCACCGCCGAGGCCTTCGGCAACTTCTCGTGGCAACCCGGCCCGGTGGGGCTGTACAGCAACCACGCGGTGGACTTCTGGGACGCCAGGCCCGGGTGGTGGTCCGAGAGCGGCGCGCTGGTCTCCGTGGACCTGCCCGCCCAGCTGTGGGTGGACGCCGGCGCTGGCATCTCTTTGGCAAACAACGCCTACAACGAGTACTACCTCAGCCTGGACCGCTTCGGATCGCAGTACGCCTGCGCGACCCTGGGCCTGGGCTGGGCCCACAGCAGTGGGCTGTACGCGGGCGTGGACGGCCGCCTGGATCTGCTCACCCAGCAGCCTGTACGCGACGCGCTGGGCGTCGACATGGTGCAGGGCAGCGCCCTGCTCGAGGTGGGCTGGGAAGGCTCACGGGTGTGGGTGCGGCAGCCCTAGCCTCGGCCTGGTTCAGCCCCTCGAGCAAGGCCATCAAGCAAGGGACGTGGCTGTTCCGGACCGTCGCACCGGGAGACACCGGGTTCATCCAGGAGGCAGGTGAGAACAGCGCCGTGGGCCGCTCGCGCACCGCCTCCATGGCCCCGCTGAGCTCCACGGTCATGGCCAGGGTGCCGCAGCGTTCGTAGAGCCAGTCGTCCATGTCTCCCATGATCCCGTACCAGGCCTGGGCCTGTTTGATCTGGTAGCGGGGGCCGGGCTGAGAGGCGCAGAAGGCCTCACCGATGGCGACGAACGCGTCCAGATGGGGCGGTGGCTCGGCGTAGGCGTTCCAGGGGTACAGGAACAGCCGACCCACCGAGTGCAGGTTCAGGGCCACCACCGGTCGATCCCGCTCCGCGAGCTCCGCCAAGGCCAAGGCCTCGGGCTCGGACAGGGGCTCGGGCCCCCGGTACCAGGGCATCCAGGGGATGGAGCTGCCCGCCATGGGATGCCATGGGTCGTGCCCGCCCTGGACCCAGGGGAAGTTGCGGTTGAGGTCCACCCCGTTGGCGTTGCCCCTGGGCGCTCGCGCGAAGAGCCGACCGTCGATCAAGGCGTCGGCCGCCGCCGCCCGTGAGTCCAGGTTGACCGCCGGTACGATGACCACCTCAACGCGCCCCAGCAAGGCCTGGGCCGCATCCGTCGGAGTGCTCGCCGCCAGGTCCGCGAGCAGCGCCATGGCCAGCTCGCTGCTGATCACCTCGTTGCCGTGTACGTTGGCCGAGACCAGCACCCGGGGCCTGCCATCCCGGTCTGGTCCCGGCGAGCTCACGCGGACCGCAGGGATGGGCTGGCCCCGCACGGTGCGCCCCGCTTCGACCAGGACGGCGCGGCCCCCGGGGGCGTGGGCCGCCAACCGCTCCACCTCGGCGAGCAGCCGTGGGTTGCTGTGGTAGCCCAAGGGGTCGTCGCTCATGGCGTGTCTCCCGGCGTGGGTTCGTTCTGATCGCGCATCCCGATGAGCACGACCCCCACCACGATCAGCAGCGGCCCCGCCAGGGCCTGCAGCGGCAGCAGCTCACCGAACACCAGCCGCCCCACCGCCAGCGGCAGGACCACGGAGGTGGAGGCGAAGACCGGGGTCACCACCACGGCGCGACCCTTCTGGAAGGACAGCTGCTGCAGCATCATGGCGGTGATGGAGAAGCACATCAGCAGCGCCAACAACAGCCAGGGCCAGCCTGAGCCCAGCACCGCCCCCACACCCGCCAGCGCCAGCAGGCCGAAGTAGCCCTTGGAGAAGCTCAGGCCGACCACCGAGCAGACCGCGGCGGCGAAGGCGAAGAGGGTGCCTGCGTGGCGCTTGGCCTTGCTGGCCACCAGCCAGCTGAACCCCGCCAGCAGGGCGAAGCCAGCGAGCGCGGCCAGGGCGCCTGGCTGCGCGTAGACCCCGAGCAGCTCGTTCGGCGTGGAGAAGGCGCGGCTGCTGGGCAAGGTGAAGCCCACCACGGCCACGCCGGCCACCACCAGGGCCACCCCCGACGCCGCCCAGGCGTCCAGGCGTTCCCCCAGCAACAGCCGGGACGCCAGCACCAGCACCACCAAGCCGAAGCCGTTCAGGGGCTGGATCACGCTGATGTCCGCCAGGCCCAGGGCCGCCATGTTCAACACGATGGCCACGGTGGCCATGCCCCAGCCCGCCAGCCACACAGGCGTGCGCAGCACCGCCCGCACGCTCTGGGCCAGCGGGGTGGCGTCGAAGGGCGGCAGGGTGTCCACGGCCTTCTTCTGGAGCACCGCCCCAAGGTTCATCATGGAGGTGGAGAGGAGCATCAGGGCGACGCCAAGGACTGTGTTACCCATGCCTGTCCTCTCGCGGCGCCGCGGAACAGCGACGCCATCACAGTGTTCGATAGCACGAGGCACGATGCGGTTCCTCTCTCACCCCCTCCTGTTGGTCCTGCTCGCGGCTTCGATCCCCGCCGCGCCTGCCCTGGCTCAGGATCCCCTGGTGTTGGGCTTCGACGGGGCCGCAGCGTCAGCCGGACTGCCCGCGCCCTGGCAGCTCGAGCGCTGGTCTCCCGTGGTGCCCCTGGGCGACTATGTCGCTCGCGCCACCGTGGTGACGGCCAGCGGAGCCGCCGCGCCGGCGGGCAAGGTGCTGGAGCTGGAGTGCGAAGAGGCCGGCTTCATCGTGGGCAGTGAGCGCAGCATCGACCTCTCGGTTCACCGCTGGGCCAGCTGGTCCTGGCGCGCCGACACCCTGCCGACGGGCGCCAGCTTCCGGGCTCGCGACACCAACGACCAGGTCCTCCAGTTGCTCTTCGGCTTCGAGGGTGGGAAGGTCCTGGGCTACATCTGGGACAGCACCGGCACGCCCGGCGCCACCGGCAGCGGCCTGTCGTGGCGCGAGGACGTGCGGGTGATGGTGCTGCAGGCCGGCCCCGGCTCCCCCGGAGAGTGGCGCCGCCAGCGCCGTGACCTGGCGGCGGACTTCGAGCAGCTCTTCGGCGAGCCCCCCGGCCCCTTGAAGGGCGTGGCCGTGCAGAGCAACTGCCAACACACCGAGTCCTCTGGCCACGGCTACATCGGCGCCATCGAGCTGGCCGGCGAATAGACGCGGGCGAAGCCGCCCACCCGCGCGCCCGCACAGGGTCGACGCGATAGGCTCAGAGCACCCAAGTCCCGGAGTGAGCATGTCCGAGCCTCGCAACCTCGATCAGAGCAACGGCTACTGGGGCCGCATCCTCCACGTCGATCTGAGCAGCGGCGAGATCCACCACGAGGAGCTGCCCGACGCCTTCTACGAGCGCTTCCTGGGCGGCATCGGGCTGGCGGCCAAGATCCTGTGGGACCGCATCCCCGTCGGCGCCGACCCCATGGGGCCCGACAACATGCTGGGCTTCGTGCCTGGCCTGCTCACCGACACCGGCAGCCTCTTCACCGGTCGCTTCATGGTGGCCGGAAAGTCCCCTTCCACCGGCGGCTGGGCCGACGCCAACTGCGGCGGCTACTTCTCCCCGTTCCTCAAGCGCTGCCGCATCGACGGCCTGTTCGTGCGCGGCAGCTCAGAGGCACCGGTGTATCTGCTGCTGGACGAACAGGGCGCCGAGATCCGGGACGCCTCCGAGCTGTGGGGCCTCGACACCACCTCCACCGAGGCCAAGCTCAAGGAGCTGCACGGCAAGCGCTGCCAGGTGGCCTGCATCGGCCCGGCGGGCGAGAACAAGAGCTTCATGGCCGGCATCTGCAACGACGACGGCCGCATCGCGGCCCGCGGCGGGCTGGGTGGCGTGATGGGGGCCAAGGGGCTCAAGGCCGTGGTGGCCACCGGCCGCGCGCGCATCGGCGTGGCCGACAAGCCTCGCGTCAAGCAGATCAGCAAGGACTTCAAGGACGCCATCTCCGTCGACAGCCCCATGAACAGGTTGCTGGGCGATCGGCTGCTCGGGGCCACAGGCAAGCTCACCCGCATCCTGCCGGGCATGACCCGTCAGCCCTCGGATCTGTGGCGGCTGCTGCTGGCCCGCTTCGGCACGCCAGCGCTCACGGCCATGTCCGCCGAGAGCGGCGACTCCCCCATCAAGAACTGGTCCGGGTCCGTGGTGGACTTCCCCCTGGCTCGCTCTCAGCGGATCGGCGCCGAGGCCGTCTGCAAGCACGAGATCGAGAAGTACGGCTGCTTCTCCTGCCCCCTGCGCTGCGGCGGCATCGTCTCCTACAACAAGGGGGACCGACCCATCGAGCGTATGCACAAGCCCGAGTACGAGACCCTGTGCGCCTTCGGCGCCCTGCTGCTCAACGACGACCTGGGCTCCCTGTTCGTGCTCAACGATCTGTGCAACCAGGCCGGCATCGACACCATCTCCACCGGCGCCACGGTGGCCTTCGCCATCGAGTGCTTCGAGGAGGGCCTGCTCACCACCGCCGACACCGACGGCCTGGTGCTGCACTGGGGTGCCTCGGCCGCCATCATCACGCTGGTCGAGCGCATCATCGCCCGCGAGGGCATCGGCGACGTGCTGGCCGACGGCGTCAAGAAGGCCTCCGAGCGCATCGGCAAGGGCTCGGATCGTTTCGCCGTGCACAGCGGGGGCATGGAGGCCCCCATGCACGACGCCAAGTTCGACCCCGGCTACCTGGCCACCTACACCTGCGAGCCTGGGCCCGGTCGCCACACCATCTCGGCCTTCACCTACCTCGAGCTGCAGGTGCTCGAGAAGCAGTTCTCCAGGGCGCCCAAGCTCCCCCCCATCGCCTTCAAGCGCTCCAAGAACAAGCCGCAGGGCAAGGGCGAGATGCTGGCGGTGGACTCCTTCTACAAGATGATCGTCGACGCCACGGGAGCCTGCTTCTTCGGCACCCAGGTGGGCGGCCCCCTGCCCATGGTCGAGTGGATGAACGCCGCCACGGGCTGGACGCTCAGCGCCGACCAGTACCTGCAGGTGGGCGAGCGTATCCACCAGCTACGCCACGCCTTCAACGTGCGCGAGGGCATCAACCCCGCCCGCGACTGTCGGCCCCACCCGCGCCTGTACGGCGACCCTCCCTTGGCCAGCGGCCCCTTCCGCAACACCACCCTGGACGCCGACGGCTTCATCCGCGAGTACTACAGGGCCATGCACTGGGACCCCGAGACCGGCCGCACAGAGAAGGCCCACCTCGCAGAGGTCGAGCTCCCCGAGGTAGCCCAGGCCCTGTACGAGGACTAGCTCCAGGTCAAGCCAGGCCCGGCCCTCGGATGAGGGCCAGGAAACCCGCAACCTCTCCCGCCGGGCGGCCGGCTGGCGCCGCGGAGGGCGGCCTCAGGCCTTCTGGGCGGGCGCCTTGCGCGTGCGCTTGGCAGGAGCCTTGGCCACCGCCTTGCGCTTCGCCGGCGCCTTCTTCTTGGGGGCTGCAGCTGGCGCCTTGTGCTTCAGGACGTACGCCATGGTCTCGGCGAAGACCTGATCGCGCTCGCAGTCCTGGCCCATCTCATGGCCAGACTTCTCGAACCAATGGATCTCGCGATGGGTGGAGGAGACATCGCGGTAGATGACGTTGGCCGACGCGGGGGAGATGACCTGATCGGCCTTCGAGTGCATCACGCACACCGGCACCTTGACCTGGCCCAGCCGCAGGCCCGTGTCACGGGCGAAGTAGCGCAGGGAGGTGAAGGCTTCGGTGGGGAAGCGCGGGTAGTTCTCGGACTCGAGGGCCAGGCTCTGGTCGTTGAAGGCGTTTGGCGAAGGCCAGGTGTCCACCACCCGGGCCATCACGCCGGCCAGGGGCGTGAGGGGGTCGCGGAACAGGAGCGAGGCCGCCCAGGTGCAGACACCGGCGACGACGTCGGGGTGACGGATGCCCAGGTTGAGGGAGATGAGCCCCCCCATGGAGAGCCCGACCACCACCACGCGATCCACCTCCTTGGCCAGATCCAGCAGCGCGGCCTCGGCGTCATCCAGCCAGTCCTGGGCCGTGCAGCCCTCGAGATCGGTGTAGATGCCGCCGTGCCCACGGAGCACCGGCATGCGGTAGGGGATGCCCGCAGCCTCGAGGTGAGGCACCATGCCGCTGACGGTCTTGACGCTCGAGGTGAAGCCGTGCAGCAAGAGCACGCCGACCTTCTCGTACTGAGGCATCGGCGGGATGGGGACCTGCATGGGGATGTAGTTCTGGCTGTGGTCCACCAGGGCCGAGATGGCCTTCATCAGCTCGTCGGTGAGCTTGCGGTAGTCCTCGTAGGTGCACTCCTTGTCGAAGTACTCATCGTAGTGGATGGGCTCGCCGTAGCGCACGGTGACCGGGTTGTTCTTGGGTGCCTCGAGCACCTCGAGCCGGGGGTAGACCTCGGGCGGGAACGATCTCCCGGTGCCTGTCACACCCACCGGGACGATGGGAACCCGCGCCTGGATGGCCATGCGCACCGCGCCCGTGCGGCCCTTGAGCATGCCCGTCTGGGGCTGGAGATCGCGGCGCATCACGTCTTCCTCGCCAGGGATGGTGCCCTCGGGGAAGATGGCCAGCGACTTGCCGTCTCGCAGGGACTGGATGGCCTGGGCCATGCCCTCGGTGTCGCCCCCGCGACGGATGAAGGGAGAGTCCGAGAGCACGATGAGGTGCCGCAAGATGGGCCAGTGCTCGAACTCGGACTTGGCCAGGAAGCGCAGGCGCCGGGGGCAGGTGGCGCTCACGACCTGCACGTCGTTCCAGCTCTGGTGGTTGATGGCGAAGAGCAGTCCCCCGCTGGCCGGCACGTTCTGCAGACCCTCGGACTTCAGGTCGTTCGCGTTCTCGTACATGGCGCGCATGCCAGTGCTCACGCCCCTGTAGACGTGATCGGTGACCCGCTGGATCTGTCCGGTGGCCTTGAGGGCACCGACGACGCCGCCGAGAGCCATGTCCATGGGCTTGAGAGCTGCGAAAACAATCTTTTCCCTGTCCATCGATACCTCCAGAATGAATGACCGCTCATTCAGTGTAATGCGCTGTCCAGTCGGCGCACACGCGCTCGTCACGATTGGCACAGCTCGCCCCGACGCCAGCCGGCCCAGCTATAGTCTCTCCATGCTGCGCGGTCCCCTCCTGATCCTCCTGGCGTTGCTCTCGTCGCCGGCCCCCGCCGTCACCGGCGGGCCCGATGGCGGCGGCCTGTTCTTCGCCGACTCCACCGAACCGGACGGTCCCCCCTACGGGTGGCTCGACCTCAGCGCGGGCGTCAGCCACAGCCTGGGCGACGATGAGCTGGCGGCCATCACGCTTCCTTTCACGGTGCAGTGGTACGGCGTCGGCTACGAGCAGGCCTGGATCAGCTCGAACGGCGCCCTGTTCTTCGACGGCGCCACCTCGGCCGACGCAGGGGTCTGCCCCGCTGGCGGCGACACCTGGGCGGGGGTGGCGGCCTTCTGGGACGATCTCCATGGGGCCACGATCCACACCCAGACCTACGGCCAGTACCCACACCGCGTGCTCGGCGTGGAGTGGGACGGCGCGCAACACCCAGGCGCCAGGGGCGAAGGCAGCTTCCAGATCCAGGTGCTCGAGCACGCCTCCGAGGCCGTCGTCCTGCTGGACGATGTCAGCTTCGGGTTGGCCGCGGTGGATGGCGGCGCGGGAGCGGTGGTCGGCACCCAGGGCGCCAGCGGCGACGGGCTGGCCTGGTCCTGCAGCGGTGGCCTCACGGACGGGACCGCGGCCTGGTACTACGAGTCGGGCGACCGCCCCGCCACCACCACCATCCCCACCTTCGGCCTCGACTCCAGCTGGACTGGCACGGGCAACTGGGGCTACGCCGGCCGCGTCCTGGCCACGGGCGACCTGAACGCCGACGGCCTCGCCGACCTGCTGGTGGGCAACCAGGATCTGGACACGGGCCTGGCCTGGCTGCTGTACGGGCCCAGCCCCGCGGGGCTGCTCTCTGACGTCGGCATCAGCCTGAGCGGCGAGGGCATGGGCGACCAGGCCGGCGCGGCTCTGGCCGCGGACGACATCGACGGCGACGGCTTCGACGACGTGGTTGTGGGCGCGCCCAACCACGACGGCGCGGGCACCAACGCCGGCGCGGTCTACGTCCTGTTCGGGCCGGATCTGGCGGGCGCCTCGGCCCTGGGCGCCGACTCCGACTGGATCGCCGACGGGCCCAGCGGCACGGGCCAGGGGTTGCTGGGCTCCGCCGTGGCGCTGCCCGGTGACGTCGACGGCGACGGGTGGGCCGACCTGCTGGTGGCCGCGCCCAACCACGACCCCACCGCGACCAACGCAGGCACGGTCTACCTCTTCGATGGCAGCCTGGTGGCCAGCGGCGGTCGCGTGGACGTCGGCAGCGCCGTGGCCAGCTTCGAGGGCACCCACACCACCGAGGCCCTGGGCATCAGCCTGGCCGGCGCCGATCTGGACGGCGATGGCCTGAGCGAGCTGCTCCTGGCCGCGCCCGAGTCCGACACCGCCGGCACCAACACGGGCACGATCTACGTGGTCCCCGGCGGGGCCTGGTCGGGTTCAAACCTCGTCACCAGCGCGGCTGGCGCCACCCTGATGGGGGAGTCCAGCTACGACGAGGCGGGCACGGATCTGTGCCTCCTGGATCTGGACGGCAGCGGCCTGCTGGATCTGGTCATCGGCGCGCCGGGTTCCGACACCGGGGGCGCCGAGGCGGGCCAGGTCTATGTCTTGCTGGACCCCTCCCCCACCATGGGCGCCATGGATCTCGGGCTCGCCGACACCATCATCCTGGGCAACAGCGCCTACGGGCACGTGGGTACGGCCATCACCGGCGGCGATCTCGACCGCGATGGCCAGACGGATCTGCTGCTCGCCTCCCCCAACGAGACCATCAGCGGCATCACCGCCGGCGGCGTGATCTACGCCTTCACCACCCTCCCCGCCCTTGGCTACGTGGACGCGGCCGACGCAGACCACCAGATCCACGGGTCGCTGGCCAGCGCCAACGCGGGCAGCGACATCGCCTACCTCGAGGACTGGAACGGCGACGGCTACGGGGATCTGGCCCTGGGAGCCCCCCTGGCCAGCACGGACGTCTACAGCGGGAACGGCATGGTCTACCTGTGGAGCTGGTTCCCCAGCTTCGCGGACGACGACGGGGACGGCTTCGTGTCCATCCAGGCCCAGGCCATGGACTGTGACGACGACGACCCCACCGCCTTCCCCGGCGCCCCGGAGCTCCCCGCCGACCTGCTGGACAACGACTGCGACGGCTGGATCGACGACCTGTTCCGTCCCCGCCAGGCGCAGGAACACTGGCTCTGGGATCTCGAGCACGAGTGGGGCGATCCCGCCATCGCCAGCTTCGACTTCGAGGGCATCGTCCATGGCACGGACGTCACCGAGCTGTACGGAGGCTACGGCCTGCACTTCGTGACGCCAGGGCGGCTGCTGGCCTCCGATGACATCGACGGCGCCCTCCCCCGGGACCTCATGGGGGCGGCCCTGTGGTCCTCGGGCGCCAACTCCCTGCAGCTGGACTTCGATGAGCCCGTGGACGGCGTAGCCCTCCAGCTGCTGGACCTCTACGGCGATCTGGAGATCGAGGCCTCGAGCGGCGGCGTCAGCCTGTTCAGCGGGTGGTTCCACACCGTCACCGCCGACAACCTGCGGGGCGGGGCCTTCCTGTCCTTGGAGCTGGCGCAGAGCATCGACAGCCTGCTCATCACCTGCGTCGGCAGCGACGGCTGGGGCATCGA
>ERZ890953.1460-NODE-1460-length-11847-cov-7.862195_pt1 | contig 11847 bp, 11 predicted proteins | sample MGYA00521264_ERZ890953 | MGnify/ENA primary metagenome ERZ890953 (study PRJEB32303, sample SAMEA104408629) | aquatic metagenome | biome: Brackish water; feature: Chemocline; material: water | place: Baltic Sea | collected 2014-10-26T21:54:00 | depth 200 m ... | reverse complement strand
GCGCTGGCGATGTGCTGCGGCGCCAAAGGCGCCGTCCGCACGATCGACAGCAGCTAAAGCCGCCATAGGCCGGCTTTAGCCGCTAGTAGAAGGCGAAGTCCTTGCCAGCGCCAGTCTCGACCGCCTTGTTGAAGACATGGAAGGCCACGGAGATGTCCTGGATCGCCAGCCCTACAGACTTGAACAGGGTGATCTCCTGATCGTTGGACCGCCCCGGGATCTTCCCGGTGATCACGTCGCCCAGGTTGCCGCCGCACTGGTCCCATGACCACTCACCCGCGGCCGCGGGGATCATGAAGTCGCCGGCTTCGGCCTTGCAGGCATCCATGAGGTCGCAGATGACCCGGGAGCGCTGCACGGTCAGGGTGTCGAGCTCGCGCATGTGGGGGGCATGGGACCCGACGCCGTTGATGTGGCAGCCCGGCTGGAACCACTCCCCCTTGACGATGGGGTCCTTGGCGGAGGTGATCAGGGTGACCACGTCGGCCTCGGCCACGGCTACGGCGGGGTCGTCGGCCAGCACGATCTCGCAGCTGATGATGTCCTTCAGGCTGTCCGCGAAGGCCTGACGCTTCTCGATGGGGTCGAGGGAGTAGAGCACCAGCTGCTGGATGTCGCGGGCCTTGTCCACGGCCCAGGCGTGGGTGCGGGCCATGCCGCCGGTGCCGAACATGCAGTGGACCTTGGCGTCGGACTTGGCCAGCAGCCGGGTGGCCAGGCCAGCCACGCCGCCGGTGCGCATGGCGGTGAGGTAGCCGCCGTCCATCAGGGCCACCGGGGCGCCGGTCTTCTCATCGAGGATCAGGATGGTGCCCAGCACCGTGGGGACGTTGAACTTGGCCGGGTTGTCCTTGTAGACCGTGACCACCTTGGCGCCCAGGGCGCCCATGCCCTGCAGGTAGGCCGGCATGAACAGGGCCAGGCCGCCGTGCTCGGGCGTGGTGATGGGGGTGCGCTGCGGCATGTTGGCCTTGCCGTTGGCGAAGTCGGCGAAGGCGCCCTCGAGGATGTCGAGCACGTCGCCCATGTCGAGGACCTGGATGACATCTTGGCGGGAAAGCAGGCGGGTCATGGCTACTCCGGGGTCTGGGTTCCGAGAGGAAGGGGTCTGGGACCCCTAACGCAAAATACGCCCGCACCCCGAGAGGTGCGAGCGCTGTACGCGGATGAGGCGAATGGAGAGCTACTGGACCCAGGTGCAGGCCAGCACGTCCATGGTGTAGGGAGTGGTCTCGCCGTCTTCGGGGCCGCCGACCACCATGTCGAGCCGCATGTGGGCGAACCACTGCGTGTCGACATCGAAGGTCTCTGCGCCCTCGACGACATCGCCGGGGAGCAGCTCGAAGGCGATCTCTCCGGTGTTGCCGGAGTCGGTGATGTAGGAGGTCCCGGAGTGGGGGCAGAACCCGATGCCCAGGTCGTAGGCCATGTTCCACTCGGCGTCCCAGGTGACGGAGGCCACCAGCTTGTGGGCGCCCTCGGGCATGTCCCAGTGGTGCTTCACGTCGTCGTCGGCGGCGGAGTTGCGGGTGAAGGTGCCGCTGTTGCCGTCGGTCCACGCCACGGGCTGGCAGTCCTCGACCGGGCCGGTGTCCTCGACCTGGGTGTCGTCGGTCTTGGGCTCGCTGGTGTCTTCGTCATCACCACACGCGGTGAGGCCGAGGGCGAACAGAGGGAGCGCGAGGAAGAGCTTGACGTTCATGTGAGATCTCCATGATAGGGGGAAGAACGCCGGCGCTGTACCTCGAGAGTCGCGGGCGAGCAAGCCCTCAATCAGCGATGAAACGCGGCGTCTCATCTGCTGATTATCATAGTTCTTCCAACAACCTGAAAGTGCTTCATGGCCCTCCCCACCCGCCTGCGCCCACGCTCCCAGGCCGAGCGCCTGGCCTTGGCCGGGCTCATCCGCAGGGCGCCCGCGGTGGTGGGCATCGCCGGCCCCGACGACGGCTGGTTGTGCGCGGCGCTGAGCATCGCAGGACGCCGCCCGGTGTGGGCCAACGACGGCGACGCCAGCCAGGCGCAGGATCTGCTCAGGACCCTTGGGCTGGGTGAGCTGTCCGCCTGGGCCGAGCTGCCCTTCGCGGCCACTGTCCAGCCCGACCTCAGCCTGGTCACCCACGGTGGGTCCCCGTCCCGCTCCGCCAGCGAGCCCCTCGAGCCGGTCACAGGCCCCCTGATCACCATCCTCACCTGCACCTACAACCGCGCGGCGCTGCTGCCCCAGGCCCTGGCCTCGGCCCTGGCCCAGCGCTGGCCCTGCGAGCTGCTGGTGGTGGACGACGGCTCCACGGACGACACCCCCGCCATCCTCGAGGCCACCCCCGGTGTCCGCGTGCTGCGCCAGGACAACCAGGGCAAGCCCGCGGCCTTGCAGGCGGGCCTCGAGGCGGCCCGGGGCGAGGCCGTGCTGGTGCTGGACGACGACGACCTGCTGCTGCCCGGCGCCCTGCACCTGCTGGGCCGCGCCCTGTTCGACCACCCCGAGCTGGCCGTGGCCATGGCCGACAGCATCGTCTTCGACGGCGCCACGGGCCAGGCCCGGGACTACCTCCCCTGCTGCCGCCTGCCCGGCGCCATGGCCCCCCTGCACACCCTGCAGCAGGTGCCCGCCCTGGTCAGCGCCGCCCTGGTGCGCATGTCCGCCCAGCGGGCCGCGGGCCCCTACGAGCCCGGCATGGTGCGGGGCGAGGACATGGACATGTTCCTACGCCTGGCCCGCCAAGGGCCCTTCGAGGGGCTGCCCTTGCCCGTGTTCCAGTATCGCTCCCACGACGCGGCCCGGGGCTCGGGCGCCGGCCAGTGGCAGAAGCACAGGGACCCCGCAGAGCATCGCCGACGCACGCTGCACTTCGTCAGGCCGGTCTTCAGGCGACGCTGGCAAGAGCTGGCACCACGCGCCGAGCGCCCTGAGGCCTTCGCCTGGGCAGCGGGGCTGTTCGCCCGCGACCTGCTGGACGAAGCCCGCCAGGAAGCCGCCCGCTGGCCCGGGCCCGACACCCCCAGCGAGGCCTGGGTCCGCAGCCAGCTGGGCTTGCCCACTCGGCCTGCCCAGCCCGCCGAGGCCTTGGTGGTCGTGGACGACGGAGATCCCGGAGCCCTGGAGCTCTGCCTGCAGCTGCACGCCCGGGACCGCGCCATCCACGTCTGCCTCGAGGTGCCCCGGGACCCCCTCGAGAGCGTGCGGCTGTACTTCGAGGGCGCCTACGGCGCCCAGGAGCGGCTGCACCGCTGGGTCCAGCACCCCTGCCCCTGGCACCTGCGACTGTCCTCCAGCCCGGGCTGGTCCCCTCCCCCCCTCACAGACAAGCGCTTGCTGCCCGATCTGCCCGCCCCCGACGCAGCACTCTGCGCGGCCGCTGCATCGGGGTGGGACCTGCCGGCCCGCGAGCGCCTGGGGCTGCACCGCCAGCCCCACCCCGTCACCCGCGCCTGCCTCATGCTGCGACGACTGCTGCAGCAGGGCCAGGGCCCCCAGGCCATGGCCGTGGCCAAGCAGCTCATGAAGGCGCTGCCCGCCTGGCCGGGGACCTGGCTGCTCACGGCCCAGGTCTTCGACAGCCTCGACTTGACGGCACAGGCCGCCCAGTGCCGCGCCAAAGCAGGCGAGCCCTGACGCTGATGCTCACTCTGGCCCAGCAGGGCTGCGAGCCCTCCCCCCTCTGCGAAGGCTGGGCCTGCATGGTTCTGGGCCCGCGCTGACCAGCGCGCCCTAAACCCCAGCGCACCTCGAGCCGACAGGCAGGGCGTCTCCGCGCTCCCTCGGCTCATGACCCACCTGCCCCTCTCAGTCGCCTTCCTGCTCGCCGGCCTGATCACCGCCGGCTGCAGCCCCTCCCTCCCAGTGGACCTCACCACCGAGGACTCCGACCGCTACGACACGGGCTGGGGCGACGGCCAGGATGGCTGGGCCGCTCCCCTCCCCCCCAGGGCCGCCGACCGCCCCGACAGCGACGACAGCCCGCCCACCACCGAGGACACGGGCGAGCCCCCCCTCGACGATGATCCCCCCGACGGCGATCCCCCCGACGACGAAGAGCCCAGTGGCACGCTACGCCTGACCGTGATCGACGTAGGCCAGGCCGACGCCCTGCTGCTGGTGGGCCCCGACGGCGCCACCATGCTGGTGGACGGCGGCAAGAGCGGCAGCGACGACGAGATCGAGCGGGCCCTGGAGCAGGCCGGGGTGGAACGGCTGGACTACACCCTGCTGTCCCACATGCATGCCGACCACCTGGGCGCCATGGACGAGGTGCTCGCGGCCCACCCCGAGGTCCGACGTTGCTTCGATCACGGCGGCTCAGCCACCAGCAACGCCTACGAGAGCTACGCCGCCCAGGCCGTGCGCTGCCGCTCCACCGTGCACACCGGCGACAGCATCGATCTGGGCCCAGGGGTGCAGGCGGACATCCTCCACCCGGGCTCCCCCGGCGACTCGGACGAGAACGCCAACTCGGTGGTCCTGCGGGTCAGCTTCGCCGGCGTGACCCTGCTGCTGGGGGGAGACTGCCCCGAGGACGACTGCGAAGAGGATCTCGACCCTGGCCTGATCGACATCTACAAGGTCCACCACCACGGTTCAGCGGGCGCCTCCAGCGCGGCGTTCATGGACCGCATCCAGCCGGAGCTGGCGCTCATCTCGGTGGGCTCGAACTCCTACGGTCACCCCACCGCCGACGCCATGGACCGCATCGAGGCCGCGGGCGCCACCATCATGCGCACGGACCAGCACGGCGATGTCACGGTGATGGTGGATGCCGACGGCTGGTGGACCGAGTAGCCACCACCCCGAGCAGCCCCCAGAGCAGCCCGATCAGGCCCCAGGCCTGCCACAGGCGGAAGCGCACGATCAGGTGGCCGCTCACGGCGCTGACGTAGGCGCCGTCACGCTCGATGTCGGCTTCGTGGGGCAGCCAGGTCTCGACGGGGAGGGCGTAGCCAGAGGCGGCCAGCGTGGCCCCGCAGCAGGCCTGCAGCAGGGCGTCCTCGGCCCAGGCAGTGGTGGCCATGCGCCGCCGCTCGGCGATGGGCAAGCGCTCGGCGGCCAGGCGCGCCAGGTAACGATCACGGCGGAACAGGTGCACCCGCAGCTCGTGGGTGTAGGGATCGCCAAACGGCGGGTAGTCCCGCAGGAAGAGCTGGTAGTCGGGGGTGCTGGGGTAGCCGTCCAGGATGCGGGCCACCCGGGCGGCCCGGCGTCGATCCTCCCCGCGCAGCTCTTCCCAGCTCAGCCGGGAGTACAGCCCGCCCACACCCTCCACCGGGTGCAGGTAGCCGTACTCGGTCATCACCGCGCCGTAGTCCACCAGATAGCTCAGGGGCGGGATCACCCGACCCAGGGCCACGGTGCGCGGCGGGGTGTTGGACAGGGCCAAGCCGACGGCCAGGAGCAAGGCCGCAGCCAGCCCACAGAGCCAGCGCACCGAGCGGGGGTCTGGCCCGCGGGCGAGCTCCGGAGGCCGCTGCCCCCCGGCCAGGGCCACCAGCGCCAGGGTGACGGCCAGGCCGTCGACGAAGACATCGCGCAGGTCCCAGAAGCGGCCGGGGACCAGCCACTGCACCCCCTCGTCCACCAGGCCGAAGGCCGCCCCCAGCAGCACGGCCGCGGGGAAGACCGCGCGGTCGGCGATGTGGTGGCGCAGCGCCCGGTACAGCAGCAGACCGAGCACACCGTACTCCACGAAGTGCAGGGCCTCTTCCGGGGCGTGGCGCAGGCGCCAGGCGTAGGCCGCACAGACAGCGCCGGAGCAGGCGAGCCAGGGCAAGCGCCGCCAGGCGTCCCGGCCCTGGGAGCGGACGGTGACCCACGCTGCAGCCGCGACCGCCAGCGCCAGCACCAGCATCACCACCACCAGGTAGGCCTGTCGGCCCACAGTGACCCGCACCAGATCCTGAAGCGCCCGGGCCACGGGCACCGACGCGATGATCACCACCCCCCAGGCGAAGGCCGCCCACCAGGCGCGGCGGGGGGACCCTGTCACCGAGAGCCCCCGGCTAGCCGCAGACGTCGAAGCGGTCGAACTCGCTGGTGAACTGGCCACGGCCTCGGGTGAGGGAGCGCAGGTCCGTGGCGTAGCCGATGAGCTTCTCGAGGGGCACCTCGGCCACCAGGGAGGCGAAGCCGTGCTCGGTGGTGCTGTCGAGGATGGCGGCCTGGCGGGCCTGCAGATCGCCCAGCACCGTGCCCAGGGACTCCTCGGGCGAGACCACCTCGACCTTCATGATCGGACCCAGCAGCACCCCACCAGCACCGGACAGGGCGTTGCGCACGGCCTCGGCCACCGCGATGCGCAGGGCCTGAGGTGAGGACGCCTCGCCGAAGAGCGTGACCTGGAGGATCTGGACCTGGACGTCCTGGAGCGGGGAGCCCTCGATGGGACCGCCCACCATGGCGTCAGTGGCCCCGGCGACAACCGCATCACGCTGAGCGTTGCTGAGGGTGCCACCCAGCACCTCCGGCTCCACGATGGCCTGATTGCCGGTACCACGCTCCATGGACCTGACCTCGGCCACCGCGCTGGCCTTGAGCTCGATGCTCTTGTCCTCGGAGATCTCGAACACCCGGTCGATGGCGCCGCTGGCCTTGGCCTGGCCCAGCACGGTCTCGCGAGAGACTACGTAGGGGCGGCCGAAGCGCAGGGCGAGGCCAAACTCGCGCAGGATGCGCTCCTTGACGATCTGCAGGTGCAGCTCACCCATGCCTCGCAGGATGCGCTGGCCGGTGTCCTCATCCTCGATGTACTGCAGGGTGGGGTCCTCCTCGAGGACCTTGCGCAGCACCTCGTGCATCTTGTCTTCTTCGCGGGAAGACTCGGGCTCGACGGCCAGGCCCAGCACCGGGTCGCGGGCCTGGATGGCCTCGAGCAGCACGGGCTCGTCCGGCGCGCAGAGGGTGTCGCCGGTGGTGGCGTGGCGCAGCCCCGCCAGCAGGACGATCTGCCCGGCCACCGCCCGGTGCAGGCGGTTCTTCTTGTGGGAATCGACGTCGAAGACGCGGGCCACCCGCTCGACCTCGCCCTTGCCGGCCATCAGCACCTTGTCGCCGGGCTCGAGCTGCCCGCGGTAGAGGCGGGCGAACACATGCCGGCGGCCGTCCCAGAGCTGCACCTTGAAGGCCAGGGCCACCAGGGGGGCCGTGGGGTCCATGAGCACCTCGACGGGGTTGCCCTCGAGATCGGTGCCCTGGACCGCCTTGCAGTCCATGGGAGATGGCAGGAGATCGATCACGGCGTCGATCACAGGCTGCACGCCCTGGTTGCGCAGGGCGGACCCGCCCAGGGCCGGGAAGAGCTGGCGCTCGAGACAGCAGGCCCGCAGCACCCGCACCACACGCTCACGATCGACCGGCTCGCCCATCAGGGCGGCGTCGGCGATCTCCTCGTCGTAGTCGCCAAGGGCCAGCAGCAGGGCCTCGCGCTGCTCGTCGTACAGAGACTGGTAGCGAGCGGGCACGGGCTCACTGACCACCTCTTCGCCCATCTCTCCCTCGAAGCGCAGGAAGCACTCGTCCAGCAGGTGCAGCACGCCGCCGTCTACGGGCACGGTCACGGGCACGGGCTCGACCCCGAGCCGCCCGCGGATGGTGGACAGGGCGCGCTCGAAGTCGGCACCCGGGCGATCCATCTTGTTGATGAAGAACATGGTGGGAATGGCGAAGCGGCTGGCCTGGCGCCACACCGTCTCGGTCTGAGGCTCGACCCCGCGCACGCCGTCCATGACGATCACCGCACCGTCCAGCACCCGCATGGCCCGCTCCACCTCGATGGTGAAGTCCACGTGGCCCGGGGTGTCGACCACCTGGATGAGGTGGTCCTTCCAGGGACACTGGGTGACGGCGGTGGTGATGGTGATGCCGTGGGCTTGCTCCTCCTCCATCCAGTCCATGTGGGCTTCGCCGTCGTGGACCTCGCCGATCTTGTGCTTGGTCCCCGTGTAGTACAGGATGCGCTCGGACAGGGTGGTCTTGCCCGCGTCGATGTGGGCGGCGATGCCGATGTCGCGCACCGTGGACAGGTCCGGGAAGCCTTTTTCGGTCTGTTTTCCAGCCATCGTAGCGTCTCCGTCGTGGGTCGCGGTCGCCCATGCTAATCTTCCCGGCACACGGATGCGAGGCTCCCCCAGGGCCACTCCCGCATCCTGGGAGTGCCCATGCGCCCAAGCATCATCATCGCGGCCTTCGCTTGGCTCAGCCTCGGTGGCTGCACCCTGTTGGAGTGCGCCGTCAAGCCTGACGACTCCGGGCCGGAAGGCGACGCCGACACCGACGCCGACACCGACACCGACACCGACACCGAGTTCTGCGACGAGGTGCTGCCCGACAGGCCCCCCGGTGGCCCGGACTGCCTGAGCGGGTCCCTGAGCTGCGGCGCCAGCGTCACGGCCACCACCGAGGGCGGCAGCGATCACTTCGACGCCGAGCACTACGAGAACTTCTTCTGCCTGGTGCCCGAGGGTGAATACCTGGGCTCCGAGCGGGTGTACGAGATCGAGCTGGCGGGCGACGTGCTGGCCACCTTCGACCTCTACAGCCCCTGCGCCGATCTGGACGTGATCGTGCTGCGACAGGACGACATCGGCTCCTGCCCCGACTCCGATCAGCTGCTCACCGAGTGCGAGGCCGACGTGAGCACCGGCAGCGGCTCCACCACGGTCTGGACCGATCGCCCCTCGCGCTACCTGGTCATCGTCGATGGCAAGCGCGGGGTGGAGGACAACTTCGAGCTCCAGGTCGGCTGCGAGTCCAGGTGATGGCTCCGCTGGCCTGGCTCGCCAGCCTGGCGCTAGCGGGCTGCACGCCCAAGGCCACCCTCCCGCCCGGCAGCTGGACGATCCAGGGCCACGGCGTGCGCGGGGGCCTCGAGGTGCAGGGCGGGACCATCACCGTCCAGCTCCAGGGCGAGGCCTGGAGCACCGAGACCAGCGGCGCCCAGGCCGCGTACAGCCAGGACGAGCAGGGGCAGAGCTGGCTCTACTTCCCCGTGCAGACCGCCGCCGGCGCCGCAGAGGCCGCCATGCAGATCGAGCTCGAGCAGGGCGCCGCCCTGCTGCCTCTGGGCTTTCGGGACGGCGAACACCTCTACACCCTGGGCCTGCAGCCAGGCCAAGCCCCTCCCCTCGTCCCCCTCGTGGGCCTGGACTCCCTCCAGCAGGCCTGGCAGCAGGGCGGCTTCACCCTGTGGGACGGCGCCTCCCAGCTGGCCGGGCGCATCGCGCTGGAGCCCGGCGCTCGAGCCCAGGTGCAGCTGATCACCGCCACCGCCCTGACCGACGGACCCGTGGCGGCCCTTCGAAAGAGCGAAGGGCCCGACCAGCTCCTCGCCTTCCCGGTGGAGCCTCGCTTCGCGGACGAGAGCGGCTTGCTGCGCCTGAACATCCCCACCATGAAGGCCGTGCTGCCCGTGGACCGCCAGCCCCACGCTGGCGACCGCTGGCTCACAGCGACCCCTGGGATGCCAGACGAGGCCGCCGTGGACCGGCGCATCGCCGAGGTCCGCGACGAAGCCCTGAAGAATGAGCGGGCGTTGCTGACGCGCTTCGGCCTCGAGCTCAGCGGCGCCGCCCAGGTGCTGCGGCAAGCCGAGGGCCGCTGCCCCACCACCGCCGAGCTGCAACCCGACTGGAAGCTGCTGCTCGAGGACTACCGCCTGAGCGTGCAGGAGACCCCAGGGGACTGCCTGGTGCGCCTCGAACCCCACCTCGTGCAGCACACCCGCCGCACGGCCATCACCGCCTCGGCCCAGGGGCTGCTCGAGGTCGAGGTGCTGGGGGCCCACTGACCCGATAGCAGGCGCCCATGCCTCCCGGTCCCACCATCCTCCTCGCCAGCGCCTCCCCAAGGCGGCACGATCTGCTCACGGCCGCCGGCCTCGACGTGATCGTGCGTCCCGCCCACATCGACGAGCAGCGTCAGCCAGGGGAACATCCGGTCCACCTGGCGCGACGCCTGGCTGACTGGAAGGCCCAGGCCGCCCGCGCTCTGCACCTGGCGGATCACCCCGACGACGACGCGCTCCCCGTGCTGGCCGCCGACACCGTGGTCCACGCCCGCGAGCCCGGGCAGGGGCCCTTCGCCGCCACCGTGTTCGAGAAGCCCCGGGATCCCGCCGAAGCCGCGGAGATCCTGCGGCGCCTGAGCGACCGCTGGCACGCCGTCACCACAGGCTTCTGCCTGCTCCATGGCGACGTGCGGCTGGTGGAGCACGTCACCACGCGGGTGCGCTTCCGCTCCCTCAGCCCGGCCCTCATCGAGCTGTACGTGGCCACCGGCGAGCCCATGGACAAGGCCGGCGCCTACGGCATCCAGGGCCAGGGCGCGGTGCTCGTGGCCCGGGTCGAGGGCAGCTACACCAACGTAGTGGGCCTGCCCCTCGAGGCCGTGGCCGCCAGCCTCCGACGACTGGGCATCGCCAGCACAGCCCAATAACAGCGCCACCCCGCATCACCCGGGGCAGCGCGGAGTCCACCATGATCGACACCCTCGAGCAACGCCTCGCCACCGTCCGTTCCAAGGTCGCCCAGGCCTGCGCCGACGCCGGCCGGGACCCCAGCGAGGTCACCCTGGTGGCGGTGAGCAAGATGAAGCCCGCGTCGGCCATCCAGCAGGCCCTCGCCGCAGGCCAGCTGCACTTCGGTGAGAACTACGCCCAGCACCTGCGCGACAAGGCCGTCGAGCTGGGCATCGGCCCGGTGGTGGGCCAGGCACCGCCGCTGCCGTGCTGGCACTTCATCGGGCCCCTGCAGCGCAACAAGGTGAAGTATGTGGTGGGGACCGCCGCGCTGATCCATGCGGTCGACAACGAGAAGCTCGGGCAGGCCATCGCCACTCGTTCCGGCGGCCGCAGCTCGGGCATCCTGGTGCAGGTCAACATCGGCCGGGAAGACACCAAGCACGGCGTGGCTCCAGAGCAGGCGCTGGCCCTCTGCCGCACCCTGGCCGGCATGCCCGGGATCGCCCTGAAGGGCTTGATGTGCATCCCCCCGGTGGCCGACGAGGCCCCCACCCGGGGTTGGTTCCTGGCCATGGCCGAGCTCGCCGCGGAAGGCCGGGCCCAGGGGCTGCCCCTGGACCACCTCAGCATGGGCATGAGCCACGACTACGAGCTGGCCATCGCCTGCGGTGCCACCCATGTGAGGGTGGGGACGGCGATCTTCGGGGCCAGGTAGGATCGATCAGCCACGGAGCTCTGGGCGCGTAGGGCAAGGCCCTCCTCAATGCGCCGGACTGGCCGCGCGGACTCGGACCTCGACGCAGAGCGCTGGGGGCTATCCCCCCAACCTCTTCAGCATCGCGCCTGCCCGCCTCAGCTTCTGCTGCTGCTCGGGACCACCGGGGACATCCACCAGATCCAGGGCCGCGCAGGCCTCAGCCGCCGAGCCCAGCGCGATTTCGTAATGATTCCGCCGGGCCTGGCCCGCCCGCCCCCGGCCCTCGGCCGTGTTGAGCGCCGCAGACTGGGCTGCATCGACGCCGTGGGCCTTCAACTTCGCCGAGCCCCGAGGAAAGCGGGCCGTGAGATACCAACGGGCGACGTCCGCCAAGAGACGGTATACGTCCAACGTTTCGTGGTCGAAATAATGAGGATGCATGGGGACTCCGGAGGGTCGCCGGGGTGAATGGGGGCGGCCCCTCGCCCGCGAGGGGGGCCGCACACAGTCACCACGGCGACCCGCAGGAGGCCCAGCCCGCCAAGTCCTGACGCGGCCCACAAAGCCAAGAGCCCCAAGCCCCAAGCGCCAAGTCCAAGCCCCAAGCCCAAGCCCCGAGAGCCAAGTCCAAGCCCCAAGCGCCAAGTCCAAGCCCCGAGAGCCAAGTCCAAGCCCCAAGCGCCAAGTCCAAGCCCCGAGAGC